>WNGI01001572.1_pt1 | contig 25430 bp, 30 predicted proteins | sample 5400621 | NCBI WGS metagenome assembly WNGI01 (sample SAMN13153374, study PRJNA577476) | soil metagenome | isolation source: 20 cm soil or saprolite under Garry oak tree replicate 1 | place: USA:California | collected 2016-06-15 | reverse complement strand
GGCCAGGATCGCCGCCGTCGTGAGGATCTTGGTCCCGCCGGTCGCGCTGATCCGGACCGGGCCTTTCTCCTGCTCCCGCTCGACGACCTTCTCGATTGAGCCAAGGCAGTTTCCGAAGTCGAACGGATTGACGCGGACGCTCTGGAGGCTCGGCTCGAACGCACGTAGACGACGAAACGCGGGCGATCGAAAGGAATCCCGGCCGCCGACCACAAGGAGCCGATCGTACGGAAGCTGGCGGAGGCTGGGGAGGACATGCCTGTCGTCGAACCCGATCGTGGCGATGAGCGCCCCGACGTCCGTCGAATCACCCGAGGAGCAGTTCGATGCCGGGCGCGGGGACGATCACGAGCCGGCGGCCGTCGACCGGATCGGCCTGGCGTTCGATCGTGCCCATCGACTCGAGCTTACGCAGGTGGTGGTTCATCGTGGCCTTGTGGACCCCGAGCGCACGGGCCAAGGCGGTTTCCGAAAACGACTTCTCGCGGTTCTTGACGAGAAACGCGAGGACTTCCCGTTGCTTTCGCGTCAGTCCTTCGCCGTACGTCATCCGGAGGAGCGGGAGCGCGAGCTCGCGATACGTCTCGTCGTGCACGTACGTGGCGGGGATCCCCTCGAGGATGCAGACCAGGAGCGCCGCGCTGCTCATGAGTCGTGTGCCGCCCGCGATGTTGAATCGAAGGTCCATCCCCGTGGACTTCTCTTTGCGCACATCGGCTCGAATTTGCCCCGCGACCTGCAGAAGGTCATAAGCGTCGCTGACTTCGACCGCGGTACACGCGATCCCCAACCCTCGGCAAAATTCCACGACCTTCGACCGGGCGTCCCGGCTCTTCGCATGGCCGCTGTGGTAAAACACGACCCGGTCGAGATGGCCCGTCGAACGGATCGAAGGGAGCAGGCTCTGCGGACGCCAGCCGAGGGTGCCGAACAGCACAGTCATGCCTCCCTGTTCACCAGGTTCTAACAATAAGAAGTTTCTTCCTTCGAATCGGTCCCCGATTCGGCGTCGTGCGGAATCCAGGCACGGTCGAAACCATTTTATCGTCCTCCCTAGATGATTCCCGAGATGGCGACGGACCACGCAGGGGAGCAGACCCTCCTCGTGACGCGACCGACGCGGCTGATCGCCCTCCGATATTGGAGTGCGTTGGTGCTGGCCCTCATCCTGGCGGCGGTCCTGGGCCTCCGCATCCCGAGCCGGTTCTCGTCGACCTTCCCGAATCCAACGATCGTGGGCGTTGAACTAAGCACGATCCTCGCCGGTTTCTTCCTCTTCCTCGCGCTCCTCGCCTTCTTCGCGGCCGAGCTGAAACGAAAGACGACGCGCTACATCATCACGGACAACAAGATCATTCGCGAGGACGGGATCCTGAACAAGAACACGCAGATGATTCCCTATACCCAGCTCGAGCGGGTGGACCTCCACCAGACGTTCGGCCAGCGAATCCTCAAGATCGGGACGATCGTCGTGGACACGGGGGACGACACCCTGAAGATCGACATGGTCCGGCATCCCGCGAAGGTCCAGGAGCTCTTGAGTAACCGGCTCGGACGCCGCGCGTGGACCGGCCAAACGCCCCCCGGCCAGCCGCCGGCGAACCGCTGACGGCTTGTTCAGGAAGTCTCGTCACCCGGTCCACGGGAGCATCAACTGCGCCTCATGCGTGGCGGCGACGTCCCACATCCCCGGCTCCCCGTCTGGCTCTCCTTCGACCCAGTAGCCGCCGATTGTCATGTCGTATCCGTGGTTCGCGTCGAGGGCCACCGTGCAACCAATCTTGCGCCGGTAGCGCCGGGTGGAACAGCCCGTCTCGTGGGGCTGCGACCACGTCCGCCGCTTGAGGGCCATCACGACCTCGAGCCACCGGACCCGCCGCTCGGGACGGTCCCGCGAGATCCGCCGCAGCTCGTCGGCGACGTAATCGAGGTCCGTCCGGGAGAGGCTCGCGGCACCGTCGTGCCCGGTGTGGCTGTGGAAGCCGCCGAGGACCGCATATCCGACGTCCGCATGCTCGATCGCCCCGCGGGCCCTCTTGAAGGCCTTCTCGTTGCCGTGGGAGACCCAGTTCGGCTTGCGATCCTCCGTCTGCAGCGGATAGGCCGCCCGAAGGACGGTCACCTCGCGGGGCCGCTGGCGGACGAGCCGCGTTCCGCGGTTCCCGACGAGGAACCCGTTCGTCTCGCGGTTGTAGGCCTCCACGGCGGACGTGACCAGGCCGAGGAACGCGCTGCGCTCGATCACGATAGGGTCCAAGGTCCGCCTCTGGGCAGGCGCCCGGCTGCAGCCCCCTCGGCGTATAAGAAAGTGCCGTCACGAGTCGCGAAGAATGGTTGGAATAATCATCCGACGGTTTGATTCCAACGTCCGGCCAGGAGTTGGCCAGAAAGGAAAAATAAGCCCCGCGGGATATGCGAGGGAGGCCGGCGTGAAGTTCTTCGCCACGGAGCTGCGCGGCAAGACGGTCATGACCGAGGACGGCCAGCTCCTCGGGATCCTCGAGGATTTCTTGTTCGACCTCAAGACCGGCCGGATTCAGTCCCTCCTCGTCGCCCCGGCGGAGTCCGTCGAGACGCGCCTGTTCCAGACGGACCCCAAAGGCCGGCTCGTCCTGAGCTTCCGGTCGATGAAGGCGGTGAAAGATGTGATTATGACGCAGCTCGCCGATTGATGCGCGGACCCGTGTGGCGATGACGAGTCTGACCTTCTACGGCGGCGTCGGAGAGATCGGCGGCAACAAGGTCCTCCTCGAAGACGGCGACGCTCGGATCTGGCTCGACATGGGGTCCACCTTCGATTTCGGCTCGGAGTACTTCGTCGAATACCTCACGCCGCGAGAACGGTTCGGCCTCCGGGACTATTTCGCCCTCGGACTCCTGCCGCGGCTGCCCGGGCTCTACGCCGCGGACTGGCTCGAGTCGGCGGGCCTGCCGCACGAAGCGCCGCGGTTTTCGGCCGCGTTCATCTCCCACATCCACTTCGACCATACGAACCACCTGCGGTTCCTCGACGCCGCGATCCCGGTCCACCTCGGGATCGGGACGAAGATCATCCTGGACTCCTGGGAGATCACGACCCGCGGGATGGACCTCCTGGCCCACGACTACCGCACGTTCCGCACGGGCGGGGGCATCGACGTGGACGGCGTCGAGGTCGAACCGATCCACGTGGACCACTCGGCGCCGGCCGCCTACGGCTTCCTGGTGCACACGGCCGCCGGGACCGTCGCCTACACCGGGGACCTGCGGCAACATGGACCGCATGCGGAAATGACCCACGACTTCATCGAGGCCGCGCGGACGAACGAGCCGATCGCCTTGATCACGGAAGGGACGCGGGTGACGCCGGAGGACCCGCGGTCGAATCTCACCGAGGCGCAGGTGAAGTCGAAGAGCATCGAGGCCGCCGGGCGCGCGAAAGGCAAGGCCGTCTTCGCGACCTTTTACCCGCGGGATGTGGACCGCATGCGGACCTTCGTCGAGGTGGCGAAGGCCGTCGGCCGGAAGTTCGTCGTGCAGGCCCGGGCCGCCCACCTCCTCGTCTCCCTCTCCCAGGACGCGCGGATCCAGGTCCCGGACGTCCTGCGGGACCAGGACCTGCTCGTGTACGACCGCCGGTTCGAACGCCAGGACACATGGGAGAAGAATCTGTTCGCCCAACTCGGAGATCGAGTCGTGACGTCGGATTACGTCCGCGACCATCAGGACGAGCTCGTCGTCCAGTTGGACTTCACGACGATGCCGGAGCTGATCGACATCCGGCCGGTACCCGGGAGCACCTTCATCCACTCGAAGAGCGAGCCGATCGAGGAGGATAACGAGGTCGAGGAGGCCGTCGCGAACTGGGTCCGGTTCTTCAAGCTCCGCCGGTTTCAGTACCACGCGAGCGGACACATGTCGGAGCGGGAGATCGCGGACATGATCCGCGCGATCGGTCCGAAAACGGTCATCCCGATCCATACGGAGTACCCGGAGAGGTTCACGAGCTTCGCCCCGCGGGTCGTCCAACCGACCGTCGCGCGGCCGATGACCCTCGACTGATCGGCGCGCGCGGCCTAGCGGAAGTAGGACACGATGGCCCCTTGGATTCCGAGGATCACGAACTGCACCGCGATGGCGGCCAAGATGAGGCCGATGATCCGCGAAATCGCGTAGGCCCCCATCCGGCCGATTCGACTGAAGACGCGGTCCGCTTGGTACAGCAGGACCCAGGTGATGCCCATCGTGGCCAGGATAGAGCCGACGATCACCGCGATCTGGCCCATGTCGAAGGTCGGAAAGGAGGCCTCGGCCATCAGGACCATGACGGTCGTGATGGCCCCCGGGCCCGCCATCATCGGAATGCCGAGCGGCACGATGCCGGCCGCCTCCCGTTCGAGCGCTTCCGCGCGATCCTGCGCGGTCAACTGGGTCCTGGAGCGCTCGCCTTGCATCATCGAGAAGGCGATCGTGAAGAGCAAGATCCCTCCGGCAATGCGGAACGCCGGGATCGAGGTGCCGAAGACGAAGAAGATGTAGTTCCCGACGAACGCGAAGACGAGCAGCGTGATGGTCGCGGCGAGGATCGCCTTCTGGATCACCCGGCCCTTCATCTCCTTCGGGTACGATCGCGTCAGGACCACGAAGAAGGTCATCGCGCCGATGGGGTTCACGATCGCGAAGAGTGCGACGAAGGTCGTGATGGCAAAACTGACGAGGTCCGCCGCCATTCCGGCGCGGCCGAGACAGCGGCCCGTATTAGAAGGTGTCGAGCACTTTTCGCGCGAACGTCAGATACCCGGTGTGGCCAAGCGGCGCGAAAGACGGGTGGGTCCCCGCCTCATGCGCGACGATCTCCCGCTCGATAATCTCGACGCTTCGGATCTCCACGAACGTCCCGGCCCGGAGGGCTTGGATCGTCCGGTTGACCTGCTCGACGTTCGGTGAGTAGGATGCGAAGTGACCGCACGGACGGAGCGCATCGCTCCCGACCTTCACCGCGGCCCACGGGTCCGGAATATCGACGACGAACGCATCGACGTCTCGCTCCTGAATGCCGGCGCGGACATCTCCCCGCTTGAACTCGACACGGCCCTCGAATCCCGCGTCTCCGACATTTACTCGGGCGACATCGAGCGATTCCTTCAGCAGGTCGTAGGTCACCACGCGTCCGGTCGGACCCACGGCCTGCGCGAGGGCGATTGTCAGCGCGCCGGAACCGACGCCCACCTCGACGACCATGTTGCCCGCTTTCACGTCGCAATTCCAGACGATCGATGGAGCGTCCTTCGGGCCGATGATCTGGGCCCGTCGACGGATGGTCTCGACCTTGTCCCGGACGGAGGGCGTCAGGACGAGGAACGTCCGGTTGCCGATCCGCCACCGGCGCCCGATGGACCCGCGTAGCGTTTCCGCGCGGACCACGCCGATCCGCGGGACATTGATCGTCTCGCGGTCGAGGACCACGAGGTGCTTGCGCCCGGAGGGCTCGAGCAAGACCACGCGGTCCGGTTCCATGGCAGTCCGAACGCGTCCCCAGCGAAAGGCTTTCCGCCTCTCTGGAGAAACCTTAATGGGGTTACGTCGGTTCCGCTCCCGCCAGACTGACCATGGCCGCCACACCGGAACCGGGAGCGTCGTGGGTGGCGCGTCCGAGGTCGCGGCTCTCGGCGCTTCGACCCACCGCGCGATTCCGGGCGCAACTCGCGCGGGCGGGAGTCGTCGTTCTCGTCGTGGTCGGGATCTTCGGGACGCTGACCCTCGCCTTCGGCATCTCAGTCCTTCAATACGCCCTCGGCGGGATGGTCATCAGCAGCATCGTCATCGTCGCCGCGATCGGCCTCACGGTCCTCTATGGGATTCGAGGGTTCGCGAACTTCGCGTACGGCGACATCGCGACCCTCGGCGGGTACGTGGCGCTAGTCCTCACCTTCGGCGGGATCTCTCTGGTCCTTGGCGCGATCATCACGTTCCTCCTCCTCGCCGCCTTCGGCGTCTTCCTCGAATTCGCCGTCTTCTCCCGCCTCGAAGGGCGCGGGGTCGTGGCGCCACTGGTGGCGTCGGTCGGGGTCGGCCTCATCATCCAGAACGGGATCCGCGCGGTCGCGGGGACGCAGAAGTGGCTCTACCCGGTCACCTTAGGCCAGGACTTCGTCATTGTGCCGGGCCTGGGAATCCACCCGATTCGCGGGATCCTTACTCTCTCCGTGGGAGTGATCCTGGTTGTCGCGGCCCACGTCCTCCTGAAGTACACGAACCTCGGCAAGGCGATGCGGGCGACCGCGGACAACCTCGAGCTGGCCAAAGCGACCGGCATCGACACGCGGCGGGTGACGTACGCTGCGTGGGCGGTGAGCTGCTCATTCGCCTCGATCGCGGGCGTCCTCCTCGGCCTCGGCAGTGCCCTCAGCCCGACGGTGGGATTCGAAAGTCTGCTGCTAATCTTCGCCGCGGTGATCGTGGGCGGCATCGGCTCGCCCTACGGCGCCATGCTCGGAGGGCTCCTCGTCGGCATGTCGCAAGAAATGTCCGTACCGGTCTTGGTCTGGTTGGAGCGTCCCGACGTGCTCGGTTTGCAATTCGGGGCGAACTACAAGGTCGCGGTCCCGTTCATCATCCTGATCCTCGTCCTGATCTTCCGGCCGTGGGGCATCGCGGGCAGGAAGCCCGTCTTCGCGCCCAGGGCCTTCTTCCTCGAGCGCATCACCCGATCCCTCCGGGAACGCCCCGTCTCGTCCGAGGCCGTCGCCGCGGATCGTGAGGCCGGCAAGTCATGACCGCGGCCGCGCCGAAGAAAGGTCCCGCCGTCGAGCCGGGGGGGTTCCCCTTGAATGAGTTCATTGTGTTCAGCCTCATAGGGGGTATCGTCGTCATCGGGATCATCTCGGCCGTCATCGCGGGCGCGACTCCGAAAGGAATCTTGACAAACCTCGGATTCTACGTCAGCGTCGCCATCATCTTTTCCGTGTTGGCGCTTGGTTTCAACCTCCAGTGGGGCTACACCGGCCTGTTCAACGCCGGGATCGCGGGGTTCTACCTGATCGGCGCCTACGTCGCGGCGATCGCAATCACCTCTCCGGCGCCGCCGATCGTCGTCGGCGACGTCGTCGTCTATCCTGGCCACCTCGGCGGCTTCTCTCTGCCGCTCGTCGTGGGCGTGCTGCTCGCCATGGTTGCAGCGGGTGGCGCTGCGGCCGTGGTGGCCCTGCCCGCGTTGAGGCTTCGTGCGGACTACCTCGCGATTGCGACCCTCGCCCTTGCCGTCACTCTCCAAATCGTCACGAGGAACGCGCAGAACATCACCGGGGGCGCGATTGGGATCACGAGCGTCCCTCCACCGATCCTCTTCCAAGGCACGGACGCCTCGTTCCTCAACGCAATCACGATGGTCGGAATTGGCGGGTTCGTGCTCTTCGCCCTGCTGGTCATCCTCCAATTCATGTCGGAGTCGCCGTGGGGTCGCGTCCTGCGGGCCGTCCGAGAGGACGAGGAAGCGACGATGGCCCTGGGGAAGAACACCTTCAGCTACAAGCTCCAGGCCTTTGCCCTCGGAGGTGCGTTGATGGGCTTGGCCGGAGCCCTTTACGCGGTGACGCTCGGTTACCTCTCGCCCGAGTCCAGTTTCGCACCGGCCGTCACATTCTCGGTCTGGGTCATGGTCATCGTCGGGGGCTCGGGCAACAACCGGGGCGCCTTCGTGGGCGCCTTCCTGATCTACGGAATGGAATGGCTGTCCGTGCAAGTGCGGGATCAAGCGGCCTCGGGCCTCGCCGCGAACTACCTGCTCATGAGTGTGCTCTTCATCGCCCTCGGGGTTGGCGCCCTGCTCGCCGTCCTCGCGGTCCAGTTCGTTGGCCGGAGAGTCTTGGATCGTCGAAGGGCATGGCTCCTCATCGCGGCGATCCTCGGCGCCTTCGGTGCGGCCCCCGCAGCCCTCGGCGCACTCCCCATCGGGTGGTGTTTCGCCCTCTTCGTCCTCCTTTTCGGGTTCGCCTTCGTGGTCGACCGGGCCAAGAAAAGCAGGAGGGCGCGGGCCGGAATCTACGCCGCCGCGACCCTCTATGGCGTAGGGTGGGCCTTCATCCTCTTGCAGCAGCTGGCGCCCAACGCCGTCGCGGATTCTTTCTTCTACATTCGCCTCATGATCATCGGCGCTTTGCTGATCCTGCTCATTATCTTCCGCCCGGAGGGAATCCTTCGGGAGAAGAAACGAGTCCTGAGGTGACGCCTCGGTTTGGCGACGAGCCCTTTGTTGACCGTGAACGCGGTGGAGAAAGCCTTCGGCGGGATCCGCGCCGTCGACCGATGCTCCTTGGACGTGGCTCCCAAGTCCATCACGGGCCTGATCGGACCCAATGGCGCGGGAAAATCGACCTTGTTCAACATCATCGCAGGCCTCTATCGGCCCGACGGCGGCGAAATCTGGTTCAACGGTACGCAGATCGACGGCCTGCCTCCGTACGACATCGTCGGCCTGGGGCTCACGAAGACGTGGCAGATCCCGCACGAGTTGCGCAACCTGACGGTCCTGGAGAATGTCGTCTTGGCCGCGAAAGGGAATTCGGGAGAGCACCTCCTAAATCTATTCTTCCGGCCGCGGGCGGTCAAGCAGGACGAGAAGCAATGGCGCCTCCGAGCGAGGGAGATTCTCAAGTTGACGCAGCTCGACAACCTGGCGAACGAGCATGCGAGGACCCTCTCGGGGGGCCAGAAAAAGCTGCTCGAGCTCTCGCGGGCCTTGATGTCCGACCCGACTCTCGTCCTCCTCGACGAACCGGTCGCGGGCGTCAATCCGGCGTTGACGGGGAGCCTCATGGACTTGATCGAACGGCTCCGGCGCGAAGGGCGGACCTTCTTCCTGATCGAGCACGACATGAACGTCGTCATGAACCGATGCGACCGAGTCATCGTCATGCATCAAGGCCGCAAGCTTGCGGAAGGCCCGCCTGCGACGGTGAAGACGGACCCCACCGTCATCGAGTCCTACCTGGGAGGCTAGCGATGCTCCTCGAAGCCCAGGACCTCCACGCCGGATACGGGGAAATGGAGATCCTCCACGGAGTGTCGATGACGCTGGACGAGGGAGAACTCGTCACGATCATCGGGCCGAACGGAGCGGGCAAGTCCACGTTGGTCAAGGCGATGTTCGGACTCATCCGCGTTTCCGGCGGGCGGATCCTGTTCCGAGGGACGGACATCACGGCTCGCCCGCCGCGGGAGTTGGTCATAATGGGGCTCGGTTATGTGCCCCAGACGAACAACACGTTCCCGACCCTCACGATCCTCGAGAACCTCGAGATGGGCGCAATCACCCGTCGGATCTCGCCTCTCCCCCTGCCGTGGGTCCGTCGTGGCGACGCTCGCTCCCGGGCCCGCATGATGAACGACGGCCAGATCCGGAAAAGGGCAATCGAGACGATCAAGATGTTCCCGAATCTCGAGCCGAAACTCCGCGAGCCGGCGGGCGCGCTCAGCGGTGGCGAGCAGCAGATGGTCGCCCTCGCGAAGTCCATGATGCTGGACCCGGAGATCCTCCTTATCGACGAGCCCTCGGCCGGACTCGCCCCGAAGTTGGTCGACGCCGTCTTCTCGAAAATCGTGGAAATCAACGAGCGGGGCACGGGAATCGTCATCATCGAGCAGAACGCGAAGAAGGCCCTGGCCATCGCGGACCGAGGGTACGTCCTCGAGACCGGCCGGAACCGGTTCACGGGGACCGGCGAAGGGCTGCTCCACAACGCCGACGTCGGCCGACTCTACCTCGGAGGGGCGGCCTGAGCTCCGCTAGGACGAGGAATGAAAGGAAAAGAAAAGGGGTCAGTGCCGCCGGGATTCCCCGACGGCCTGGACCTGAAGGAAACTGGCTTGCGGCATCGAAACGCCTTGGGCGCCGTAGAAGCCCGACGTCGGGATGCTCGAGTCCGGGATGAAGGCGACCCGCACGATCTGGAAAGTCGAGTTCACGCCCCAGACCTCGTAGCTGCCCCGCACATCACCGTTCGCGTCGAAATCCTCCGAACCCGCCGCGCCTTCCCAGTTCACGTCGCCACCACCGCTCAAGGCGGTGAGGGCCGACGCCCACTGCCCCGGCTTGATGACAGTCCCGGGGGCCATCGACACCGTGCGGAGCTGGTCTCGGATCGCGGTCCCGTTCACCGAGCCGGCCTTCTGGGCTGCGAGCGCGATCAGGTAGACCGCGTCGTAGGTGTAGTCCGCGTACAGGACTGGCGTCTGGCCACTGTTGTTCGCCTTGTACTGGGCGACGAAGGAGTCCTCGATGGGCCCGAACGGCGAGACCGGCGCGGTCCCGAGGATCTTCGTGACGTCGAGGCCCGCGGTCCGCAGCTGGTCCATGAACGCCTGACTCTTCAGGCCCTCCGAGAAGATCCAGGGTCGGTTCCATCCGGGGTGGCTGGAGAGTCCGTTCTGCCAGTTCGACATCACCGTGATCCCCTCGCCGGGGAACCCGACGAAGTAGACGGCTTCGGGATTCGTCGAGAAGAGGTTCGTCAGGTCGGCGTCGAAGTTCGCCGCACTCGGGTTGATGATGACGGGCTGGGTCTGGTTAATGGTCCCACCGAGGGCCCTGAACTTGGTCGTCGCCACGCCCGCGAGCCCTCGGCCATACGAGTCGTCGCGGGCGATGACCGCGAGGTATCGGTAGGAGAGATTTCCATACAGATAGTTCGCCGCCACGACGCCCTGGAGGGCATCGGACGGTGCGGTCCGGAAGAAGTATCCGCCCGTGAGGGAGAGATTGGACAGGGCCGGCGACGTAGCCGACGGAGAGACCATCGGTACGAAGTTCTTCTTCGCGACCGAAGAGACGATGGGGATCGAGCCGCCCGAGAATTGGGCGCCGACGATCGCGTTCACGTGATTCACGGTGATCAACTTCGTGGCCGCCGCGACTGCGGCGGTCGAGTCCGTCTGGTCGTCCTCCACGAACATCAGGACGGGCTGACCAAGGACCCCGCCCGCGGCGTTGATCTGGTCGACCGCCAGCTTGGCGCCCTTGGTGTCACCGGGTCCGTATTGGCTTAGCGCTCCGGTCTGGGAAAGGAGGACGCCTATCCGAAGCTGCGGCTTCGCCGGTGCGGTCGGGGAAAAGAGCCCTCCGACGGCGGCCGCCAAGACGACCACGACAATCACAATCAGAACGGCGACCACGATCCACAAAGCTCTGCCCCTCGGGGCCGGCTTTGGGGCCTCCCCCGAGGAGGACGACTGCTCCTCCATGATAATCCCGGGCGACATGTAGCGTCCTTATTTTAAACGTTCTGGCCGGCGCTCGCTCGAAGTACGGTTTTTGGCGCGATCTTCGAACTGGTACAACGCCCAGGATGCGATCGTTCCAGCCCTGATCACACAGGTCGCTCACGGCGGAAGATTAGATATCCGACGAATCCGAAGATAGGGACGCCGAACGAGACCGCGAACCAGAAAGGTCCCCGCATCCGGCGCAGGCGGGCGTCCTGATAGACCCACAGTCCGACGAGGAAGAACGCGATGTAGAGCCCGAGGAGCAGCAACCAGAAGACGATCGGCGTGGCCGGAGCCGCCGCCTGGTACGGGAGGGCGGCGCTCGGAAGGGCGTCGGGCGAGGTGGTCCCTCCTGCGCGGTTCCTCTCGGGGGGCGGGATGGGCCGGGGATATTTATACCATGCCGGACGCGCAGTCACGATTGAGAGCCACGCGCATCCGTTAGAGGCGGGCAGGGGACCCCCGAGACATTCTTATCGACGAATCGCGCTCGCCACCCGAGGCCGGAGGGATCGATTGGCCGAGGTTTCGACGAGCGGCATCCTCCTCTTGCTCGGCCTCGTTTTCACGATCGTGGGAGTCGTCTTCGTGCCTTTCCTTTGCGTCGGCGTCCCCTTGCTCATCATCGGCGTGATCTTGGTCGTGGCGGAGAACGGTCGTGGAAGAAGTGCCCCGATGTCCCCTGCCTTTCCTCCCTACGTGGGCATGTACCCTAGCCCTCCGCCGCCGATGGCCCCCGCCCGAGACGCATCGGCGCCCACCGGAGGTCCGCCATTGGCATCGGTTGGGGAGGCCTGCCGGAGTTGCGGTGCTCCGTTGACGCCCGCTGCCTCCTTCTGCGCGAACTGCGGAGCCCGAGTCCTCCGGTAGTCCGTCCACGCTCGCTCGCGATGCCTTTATGGCGGCCAAGCCCTCTTCCGCGCGCGGTGGGCGAGTGAAGCGGTCCGACGTGTCCGGGTTCTACAAGAAAAGCGCGGACGAGCGTTGGCAGATCATCCGCGAGTTTGGAGAGCTCGAGGCGTCCGAGATCGACACGATTCGGAACACGGGCGCGCTCCGATTCGACCAGGTCGACCACATGGTCGAGAATGTCGTCGGGACGATGCCGCTGCCCCTCGGGATTGCCGTCAATTTCCGCGTGAACGGACGGGACTACCTGATCCCGATGGCCATTGAGGAACCAAGCGTCGTGGCCGCGGCCTCGAACGCGGCCCGGCTTGCGCGCGCGCACGGGGGCTTCACGACGAGTGGCTCGGGTCCGATCATGCTCGGCCAGATCCAGTTGGTCGGGATCCCGGATCCGCACGGGGCCCGCATCACGATCCTGTCCCATCGGGACGAGATCCTGGCCCTCGCGAACGAAAAGGACCCGATGCTCGTCAAGGTCGGCGGCGGGGCACGAGACGTCGAGGTTCGCGTGCTCGAGACGAACCGCGGACCGATGGTCATCACCCACCTCGTGGTCGACTGCCGCGACGCCATGGGCGCCAACGCGGTGAACACGATGGCGGAGGCGATCGCCCCGCACCTCGAGAAATGGACCGGCGGCCGCGTCTACTTGCGGATCATCTCGAACCTCGCGGTCCGGCGACTCGCGCGGGCCCGGGCGATCTTCGGGAAGGACGTCCTCAAGACAGAGGATCTCTCCGGCGAAGAGGTCATCGAGGGCATCCTCGAAGCCTACGCCTTCGCAGAAGCCGACCCGTTCAGGTGCGCGACGCACAACAAAGGGATTATGAACGGGGTCGATGCCGTCGTCGTCGCGACGGGGAACGACTGGAGGGCCATCGAGTCGGGAGCCCACGCCTACGCCGCCTGGAAGTCCGGCGGCTACCGGTCCCTGACCACTTGGGAGAAGGATGCGAGCGGCGATTTGGTCGGGACGATCGAGATGCCGATGGCGGTCGGGCTCGTCGGTGGCGCCACGGCCGTCCATCCGACGGCCCGCGCGAACGTACGGCTCCTCGGGATTAAGAGCGCGCAAGAACTCGGCGAGATCATCGCCGCGGTGGGGCTCGCGCAGAACTTCGCCGCGCTCCGAGCTTTGGCGACGGAGGGCATCCAGCGGGGCCACATGTCCCTCCATGCCCGGAACATCGCGGCCACCGTCGGGGCCACGGGCGAAGAGGTTGATCGAGTCGCGGAAATCCTGGTGAAAGAGCGAAAGATTCGGATGGATCGGGCGAAGGAAGTCCTCTCGGAATTCCGCACTAAGAAAAGTAAGTGACTAATATTCATAGTGTCGGATTATTCCGATTAGACGAATCTACGTGTATGCTATAATAGGATACCATAAATCGAGATTCGCTATCTTTGTTTAGGTCGGTAAGAAACGGGCCTTTTCCGCGCTATTTATTATCACGCTAAGGAGCTAACGCCTCAACTACTATTTTTCGTGTTCGATAAAACTCACCCTTATCGCGCTCGCTCTCCGCCCTCCATACGCACGCATTGCCATACGATACAGCGTCAGACTATCGTCCGACCGGCAGACTTTTTTACTATGAGGCACCTGTGCCGCCGCGGGATGGGTTCGCATAGTTCGAGTCGCAGTCTACACTAGAGTCTCGACTGAAGACCAAGCTAAGGAAGGATTTTCCCTAAGCGCCCAGAAGGAGCGGCTCGAGGGCTACTGTCTGGCCCGGGGCTGGGAGGTCGCGGCCCTGTATGTGGACGATGGGCACTCCGGCCGCAACACCCGCCGGCCCGCGTATCAACGCATGTTCGAGGAGCGTGATCGGTGGGACGCGATCCTCGTGATCAAGATGGACCGGATCCATCGAAACGCGCGGAACTTCATGGAGATGATGGATCAATTGGGCGAATGGGAGAAGGACTTCGTGTCCGCCACGGAGTCCCTCGACACGTCCACCGCGATGGGCCGCTTCGTGATGGACATCATCCAGAGGATCGCGCAGCTCGAGTCCGAGCAGATCGGGGAGCGCGTCAAGATGGGGATGTCGCAGAAGGCCAAGGAGGGCCCCGGGATCCTGGGATTCCACGCCCCTCTCGGGTACGACATCTCGGAGGGCCGACTCGTTCGAAACGATCGCGAAGCCGCGGTCGTCTGTGAGATCTTCGAGCGATGTGCAGCGGGAGAGACGCTGGAAGAAATAGCGTCGGGTTTGAATGCATCGGGAGTTCGGACGAAACGGGAAACCGCCTGGACCGCCTTCAAAGTCTACCGGATTCTGCACAATCCGGTGTATGCGGGCTTCTTGCGGTGGGACCAATTCACCCGCAAAGCTGAGCACGAACCCCTCGTCTCCGTAGCCGAATACAACGAAACCCAGGAACGACTGCGTTCGCGCGCGCTGAACACGGACGCTCAATCGCCCCCCGTTTTGCTGGAGGCCTGAAGGTGGAGGGGCGGTGCGGGCGTTGCTGGGTTTCAAAGAACCTTGTGAACCATGAAGTCGAAGCTAATCCGCGCGCGGATCCTACAATTCGGAAAGAGAAGGTCATCCTCTGTAAGCATTGTGTCGACAGTGCTCCAACGGACGCTTTACTGTTCTGGGAAATCTATATGCGATTTGGCTCTACGCGAGAACTCTTGCAGCACTACAATTCGGAAACGGAAGAAGATGCCTTGCGCAAACTCTGCATCGAGCGCGACCTGAATGAACGTGAGGTCATCCGAAGGGCTCGTGGCCAACAAAACGCGGATGCTTTGAACAATGCAGTGAAGAAGGCAAATGCATTCCTCACATATGCAAGTCCGTATGGCTACGACTACGTAAACGGGATCCTCCAAGTAAAGCAAGAAGAAGCCCGCGTGGTTTCTTTGATTTTCCGTCGCTATCTTGAAGGCCGAGGTATCGCGAAAATTTGCCAAGAACTAAATCGGGATGGGTACCGGACGAAGACTGGACGAGCCTGGGCGAGTCAGACTATTGCGAATATCCTCAGCAACCCGGTCTACTGTGGACTCTCGCGGTTGAACGGCGGAATCAAGCGAGGGAAGCACGATCCGCTCATCGAGATTGACACGTTTAACCGAGTCCAAAATGAAATGCAACGGAGAATCCGACGACCCGATCAAAGAAAAACGGAAACACCGCACCTTCGACTCGAGGACTACGTCGACTAGCCGTTCCAGCCGTTGTTGAATGGCAACTACAAACGCCCAAAGGTTCGCAATAAACGCGACCCGTTCGCTGCTCCGTCTTGGTTCGCCATGAACTGGGCGCATTACCTTCGCCTAGCCCGGAGATATGTAAATAGAGCTCCGGTCCTCCAACCAATGTCCGATGCCATATAAGTCGACCGAAGCCGTGAAACGTTGGCGCAAGGCTCATCCAGATGCATATCGTGCGCTGCAGCGGCAATCGAGACGACGTCGGCGGATCAGAGCCATGATACTGTTGTCTCAAGGCGCCCCCCGTTGTGCCTGTTGCGGGTGGACCGACGTGTACGGGCCGAACCGACTGGAGTTCGACCACATTAACGGGGGTGGGCGTCGACTGACGCGCAAAACTCACTCCGCAGACTTGAGTTTCAAGATTCTCCGCGGTGAATCAGGATTTCGGCTGCTCTGCAGGGCTTGCAACGCGATAATTGAGCCCGGCAGTCCGCGCTGTATTCTTCATCCTCCAGGGATTGACCCAGCCTTGGATGGAAGCATCCGTAGACCTTCGGTCTACCGAGTGTATACGGAAACAGGGGCAATGCCCGGTTTGACAAAACCTAGTCCGGTGAAGCCCATGCCGACAATCAGTGCGCAGACCTCTCCCACGCAGAAAACCCGGGACCTGACGACGATCCAGTTGTCGACCGTGACTCGGAATCGATTGTACCGGCTGAAGTTTCGAAAAACTTACGACCAATTCCTGTCTGAGCTTTGCGATTCGGTCGAGAAGTCGGTGCAAAGCACAGAAATCGGCAATCAAAAGCCTGTTTAGCTGTAACATATAAATTCCTATTCTGTTTTGTAACAGCTATACAAATCATATGTTTGTGCTAAATCGCAAGATTTCGCCACGTAGGTGATAGGGTTATGACCGCGCGTCCGATTCTCGGAGCGGGCATGAACTGGGCGGAGCGACACCGACCGAAGGACCTCGACGACATCGTCGCGAATCCGACCGCGGTCGCCGAGCTCCGCAAGTGGGCGGCCGCATGGCAGCGCGGTCGACCGGACAAGAAAGCGGTCATCTTGCAGGGCCTTCCCGGCATCGGGAAGACCAGCGCCGCGCTCGCCCTCGCGAAGGAGATGGGCTGGAGCGTCGTCGAAATGAACGCCTCGGACAGCCGGAACGCGGAGGCGATTCGGAAGGTCGCGACGCGCGGGGCCGTCCTGCAGACCTTCAGCGATTCCGGCGAATTCCTCCGGGCCGCCCAAGGAGGCCGCAAGCTGATCGTCCTCGACGAGGCCGACAACGTGTTCGGCCGGGAGGACCGCGGAGGGATCGGCGCGATTGTCGAGACGATCCAGACCAGCGGGCAGCCGATCGTCCTGATCGCGAACGACTACTACGGGCTCACCCGACGATCGTCCTCCCTGAAGCGATTAAGCAAGACCATCAAATTTCAACCTATTCACGATGACGCCATGAAAAACATACTTCGGACCATTGCCACTGAGGAGGACGTCGAGGTGGCCTCGGAGGTCCTCGATGTGATTGTCGAGCGGTCCTCCGGAGATCTGCGGTCCGCAATCAACGACCTCGAGTCGCTCGCGATCGGTAAAGACACCGTTCGAGGCACCGGCACGAAGGCCCTCGGATACCGCGACCGAGAGCGCACGATTTTCCCCGCGATCGAGGAGATCCTCCGGTCCGGAGATGCGCGGCGCGCGAAAGAAGCGGCGACGGGACTCGACGAATCCCCGGAAGACCTCATCTTATGGGTCGATCAGAACCTGGGCCACGAGTTCGGCCGTCCCGACGACTTGGCCCGCGGGTATGACGCGCTGAGCCGCGCAGACGTTTTCCTGGGGCGGGCCCGTCGGCGACAGAGTTTCGGCCTCTGGTCCTACGCGAAGGAGCTGATGTCGAGCGGGGTCGCGTCCGCGCGGAAGGGACGCGGTCGAGGCGGCCAGCTCGAGTTCCCGTACTACCTGATCCAGATGGCGCGCTCCCGGGCGCAGCGCGGGGCGCGGACGTCCCTCGCCACGAAACTCGCTCGCCACCTGCACGTGTCGCGGACCCTCGTCCTCGACGAGCTCCTCCCGACGATCCGGATGCTGTTTCAGGGCGACGAGGAGCTGCGGGTGAATCTCACGGCCACCCTCGGCCTCGAGGACGCCGAGGTCGCCCTCCTGATGGAAGAGCCCGAGTCGAGCCACGCGGTGAAGCACCTCCTCGAGAAGGCGGCCCTCGTCGCCGGGTCTCGCGCCACCGAGTCGAAGGAGGGCTCGCTCCCCGCGTTCGACGAGGACGAATCCGATGCCGCATGAGTCGGGAATCCGCCAACGCGCCATCGTCGGCCGGCGGCTCGACCTCGCCGACTCCGAACTCCTGACCAAGTACACTTTGCCATTCGTCGACGCTTCGTGGAAGGTGCCTTTCGTGGTCCTCGATCTCGTGGGAAGCCCTCCTCGAATCTTCGCGGAGCCCATCAACTGGGATGGATCGCGCTTGCACTCGACCGGATCGAAAGCGGACCTCCGACGGATCGAATCAGTCCCGCTGGAAGACCTTGCTCACCTCGTCCATTACGATCCCTGGTGGGTGTTCCGCGGCGTGTCCGGAGTGGACCGAACGTGGATCGAGGCCGCGTTCACCACGAACATCGCCCGCCCGTTCATGCATGCGGGGAAGAGACTCAAGATCCACGACCTGCGATTCGCAGACGGGATGGAACGGCTCGAGTCGATCTTGGCGAAGGACGATGTGTTCCGGCCGGTCGAGCTTCACCGGGGAGAAGTCGACCTCCTCTCCTTGCGGGGAGGGATGCGCAACGGCGTCGCCCGGCCGTCGTCGCCGAGCGCGAAAGCCCTTTAACCTCCGCCCCGCATGCGCCGCCGAATGGATGCGGAGAAGCAGGAAGTCCTGGAGCGGCAGGGCTATCGCATCGTCGGAGAGCACAGTGGCGTCAAGCTGTGCCACTGGACGAAAGCCAGCCTGACGAAGGGCGTCGGTTGCTACAAGCAGACCTTCTACGGCATCGAGAGCCATCGTTGCCTCCAGATGACGCCGACCGTCGACGCCTGCAACCTCGCCTGCCAATTCTGCTGGCGCACCCAGGAGTGGGGCTCCGACTCCCTCTTGCTCGCGGATGACCCCGCCATGATCGTCGAGGACTCGATCCGCGCCCAGCGGGAACTCCTCAGCGGATTCAAGGGCAACCCGAACGTCTCGGGGGAGCGGTTCCTCGAAGCGTGGCATCCGACGAACGTGGCCATCAGCCTGACCGGAGAGCCGACCCTGTATCGTCGCCTCGGCGAGATGATCGATGAGTTCCAACGTCGCCGCATGTCGACGTTCCTCGTGACGAACGGCACGACTCCAGCGGCCCTGCGACGGCTGCACTCGGAGGGCCGCCTTCCGACGCAACTCTATGTGACCGTCGCGGCTCCGAACGAGGCGATCTATCGGAAATTGGTCGTCCCCAAATCCGGCCACGAATGGGAGAAACTGAAGGAGACGCTCGCCCTCCTGCCGACCTTGCCGACCCGGACGGTCATCCGCCACACGCTGGTCGAGGGATGGAACCTCGGGTGGGAACAGCTTCGTCGGAGAAAGCCGGCTCCGCCTCGAGGCGGACAACGTCCCCAGCCACGCGTCGATCCGGTCCTTTGCCGAGGGCCTGGGACAGCGGTTGGACTACAAGATCGCCGCCGAACGCGAGGACAGTCGGGTCGTCCTCCTCACCCAGGACGGCGAACTCCATCCTCTTTCCCGCTGAACGGACTCACGGCGGCGGTTTTTAGAGCCCGGGTCCGATACGACGCCGAGCGCCGTGGTCGACCTCCTCCAGATCCTGCTCGATTCGTACAATACCCCCTGGATCTACATGCTCCTGGCCTTCGGCTATGCGATCCTGGTCGCGATCATCCTCCCGATCCCGATCGAGATCGCCCTCGTAAAACCGCTCGCCGACCAGAACTTCGGATTCCTCCTCGGAACGGGGTTGGCCATCGCCGCGGGCAAGACGTTCGGCGCGTGGCTCATCTTCATCTTCGGCCTGAACATCGAAGGATCGATTCGGAAGTGGTCGGCCCGCTGGCGGGTCGCCGACTGGACCGTCCGAAAGGCCGAGACGCTGGTCCAGAAGACCGGATACGCGGGGCTGTACCTCCTCTTGAGCATCCCTCTCATGAGCGACACGATCCCGATCTACGTGTACTCCGTCTTCAACCAGGAAGGGAAGGCCCTGGAGCGGAACATGTTCCTGATCGCGAATTTCCTCGCGGCCCTGAATCGCGTGGCGATCCTTGGAGCGATCTGGTTCGTCGCGCGCGAATTCTTCCCCGCTTGACGGCCCACACCCTTATGGTGTGGGGTCGGTTCCGACGCCCCGTGTTCGAACTGCCGTCGGTCCTCGATGCGACCGGCCTTCTCGACAAGGCCTTCGGCCGGGCCGCCAAGGCCACGGCGACGGGACCCGATCGGATCGCGCGGGCACGCAACCTCGCCGCGGCGCGCGTCCGTATCGCGGGGCAGACGATCGAGTCGACCCTCCGGGGAATCGTGAAGGGCTTCCCCAGCCTCGACCGGCTGCCGCCCTTCTACCGCGAGCTCGTCGACATCTTGGTCGATGCGAACCAGCTCAAGAAACACCTCGGCGCGATCGACTGGGCGGCGGACCGAACGGCGAACATGGCGCGCGACTATCGTCGCCGAATCGGCAAGTCGGAAGGCCACTCGATCGGGGAGCTGCGGAAGCAGGCGTACGGCAGACTCTCGTCGCTCGTGGAACAAGTCGGGCCGGATCTCGAGGCGCTCACCGAGGCCCGTCGCGCCCTCCGACGGCTCCCGGAGATCGACCCCGCCCTGCGGACGGTCGTGGTCGCAGGCTATCCGAACGTGGGGAAGAGTTCCTTTGTCCGGGCGGTCTCCTCCGGTCGACCGAAGATCGCGGACTACCCCTTCACCACGAAACGGGTTTCGATCGGTCACTTCGACCGGGGGGTGGAGCGTTTCCAGATCCTCGACACCCCGGGCCTCCTCGATCGACCGATGGCGAAGAGGAACGCGATGGAGCGCCAGGCGATCTCGGCGCTCTCCCACGTCGCGGACGGAATCCTCTTCCTCCTCGATTCCACGGAGACCTGCGGCTACCCGCTCGACGACCAACGGAAGCTCCTCGCCGAGATCCGGAGTCTCTTTCCCGCGGTCCCCCTGCTCGTCCTCGCGAACAAAGCGGACCTCGGAGGCCCGCGGGGGGAAGGCATCGCGGTGTCGTCCCTCCATGGCAGCCGGGTGACGAAGGCCCTTGATGCGCTGCTGGCGAAACTCACCAGCCGCGGTCCTGGAGGCGCGCCTCGATCGGCAGGGCCTTAGCGTCGAGGCCCTTCATCGCGAGCCCGATCCCTTTCGAGACCTCCGCGACGGTCGACGGATCATCGAAGTGGGCGACCGCGTCCACGATGGCGCGGCCCCGCGTCTCCGGGTTCTCCGCCTTGAAGATGCCGGAGCCGACGAAGACGCCGTCGCAGCCCATGAGCATCATGAGGGCCGCATCGGCCGGTGTCGCCACGCCTCCCGCTGCGAAGTTGACGATCGGGAGACGCTGGAGCTTCTTGATTTCCAAGAGGACCTGGTAGATTCCCTCGGTGATATCGTCGAGGGTGGCGCCCGCGAACACGACGTCCGCCTCCCGCACGGTCGGATCGGAGCCCTGCGCCGTCCGGACTTCCTCCAAGAGCTTGGTGTAGCTGGCCGCGAACTTCGTCCCGACCGCAAGGAGCCGGTCGTTTTCGAGGCCTTTCAGTTCCGCGATCGCTGCCGTGACGAGTCGGATGTGGCGGACCGCCTCGACGACGTCCCCGGTCCCGGCCTCGCCCTTCGTCCGGATCATGGCGGCGCCTTCCCAGGTGCGGCGCACGGCCTCCCCGAGGTTGCGCGCCCCGCAGACGAACGGGACCTCGAATCCCCTCTTGTTGACGTGGAAGAATGGATCTGCGGGGGTGAGGACCTCGGATTCGTCGATCATGTCCACGCCGAGGGACTCGAGCGCCCTCGCCTCGGCCTCATGTCCGATCCGGCACTTCGCCATCACAGGGACCGTGACCGCGTCCATGATCTCCTGGATCTTGACCGGATCGGCCATCCGCGCGACCCCGCCCGCGGCTCGAATGTCCGCCGGGACGCGCTCGAGGGCCATGACGGCGACCGCGCCGGCTTCCTCGGCGATCAGGGCCTGCTCCGCGTTCGTGACGTCCATGACGACCCCGCCCTTCTGCATCTTCGCGAAGCCGCGCTTGAGCAGTTCGGTCCCGAATCGGAGTTTGCTGAGGTCCAGGTCGAGGGGCATGGTCCGCCTCGTTCGCGACCTACGAGCCGGTGGGTATTTCTATGTTTGGTCGCGGAACTCCCGCAACTGAGAACTGCATTGCAATGGGACGGGCCTCCTTCCGTGCCTATCGAAGGCATAAACGGTAGCACTTTGTCGGAGTCAAACGATACGGGGTTGGTGGATCTCGCTTACCTCGCATCCCGCCACGTCTCGCTCATCCAACTCGCGACGGCAAGTATTGCCTCTGCCGCGGGGTCGATTGCGATCCTCGAGACAATTCCCAGTTCACCGTTGTTCGATCTCCTATTCATCTACGGCACGGTCCGTTCCTTCGCGGAAGTGGCGATGGTCTGCGGGCTTTTCGGACTACTGTTGCTCCCCGCCACCCAACGCGGGGTTGGTTGGAGACAATGGGTCTTCGTCGCCTCGGTTCTGCTCGCGTCGGCAGGTTTCTCCGGTGGCCTCTGGGTCTTGAGTCTCCTCCGCGATGCGAGTTAGAACGGTCTTCTGCTCGTGAAGCGGAATCCTCCCGAGGTCGCGGGAAACGCTTAAGTGAACTCTCCGATTCCTCGCCTCCCGTGCGCGTCGTTTGCCTCACCGGCATGCCGGGCTGCGGGAAGGAAGAGGCCCTGGCGGTCGCACAGACGTTGGGCTTCGCGGTTGTCCGAATGGGCGACGTCGTCCGCGAGGAAGCCTTGCGTCGCGGACTCCCAATCAGCGATACGACCGTCGGGGGGATGGCCCACGCCGAGCGACAGATCCAAGGGATGGGGGTCTGGGCGGAACGGACCCTCCCCCGTATCTCTGGAGAGCGGGTGTTGGTCGACGGACTTCGCGGGCGGGCGGAACTCGAAGTTTTCAGGAACTCGTTCGGTGATGACCTGTCCGTCGTCGCCGTCCACGCGTCCCCGAGGACCCGGTACGAGCGGATGCTGCGGCGTCGCCGGACCGACGATGCCGGATCGATCGAGGCGTTCCGCGCCCGCGATCTACGGGAGTTGAGCTGGGGGCTCGGCGACGTGATCGCGACGGCCGACGTGATGCTCGTCAACGAAGGAACCTTGGAGGAATTCCGACGCCAAGCGCGGACGGCCTTGGGGCGGCTCCATGGCTAAGCTACCGATTCGGTGGATCGAAGCGCGGACGTACCGCCATGCCACGGAGGACGAAGGCCGGGTGGGAAGGGCTTTGGACTTCGCGCTGCCCGGAGGAACCCCCGCCCGCGAGGTGCTCCAGGGGCACTTCGGGAACGAGCTCGTCCGGCTCACCAGGCGGCTCGAGGAAAATCCGTCGATCCGAACGGCTTGGGAGCGGTGGACCGCCGCCGGCCTGCTCGAGGCCCTCGCGACCGAGGCGGACGCGCGCGTGGACGAGGAGGGCATCCTGCATTTTCGGCTCGACAAGCAGGCGGCCTTCGAGGAACGGTGGTCCCTCGCGACGGACTCCGACACGATCGATGTCCGCGTGAAACTGGTCGCCTACCCGGCGAAGCCTGAGTCGGCCCGACGGGTCGCCAAGTCCATCCTGGCCGGGGCGGCGTGAATGCGGCTCACCCGCGAGCAGCGCCGCTTGCGGGACGACGGCACGCCGGCGCAGCGCAAGGCGATGCAGATCCTGCTCGCCCTCTCCCATCTCTCGGAGGCGGAGCGTCTCGTCCCCGTCACTTCGGCGCACGTGTCGGGCGCCTCGTACAAGATGATTGGCGATCCGGGCCTCGAGTTCCTCGAGGACTTCGCGCGCGACGCCCGAGTCACCGTACCGACGACGGTCAATCCGCTCGGGACGGACCTCCGGCAGTGGAGGGACCTCGGCATCCCCGCGGAATTTGCGGACAAACAGGAACGGATCGCCCGCGCCTACGGATCGATGGGCGTCCGTCCGAGTTTCACATGCACGCCGTACCTCGTTGGAGCGCGGCCCGCGTTCGGAGAGCACGTCGCCTGGGCCGAATCGAACGCCGTGTGCTTCGCCAACTCCGTCCTCGGGGCACGGACGAACCGCGAGGGAGGCCCTTCGGCCCTGGCCGCCGCGATCGTCGGCGCGACGCCGGACTACGGCCTCCACAAGGACGAAGGCCGACGGCCGACCGTCCGCGTCAACGTGACCACTAAACCGCACGGGCTCGACTTCTCCCTCATCGGTCTGGTCGCGGGCCAGCGCGTGGGTGATGGCCTCCCGATCTTCCGCGGATTCCACGGGTCCGAGGAGGACCTGAAATGGCTCGGGGCGTCGCTCGCCTCGACGGGCGCCTGTGCCATGTTCCACCTCGAAGACGTCACCCCCGAGGCGCGGCGGGCCCGCACCGCAGGCCTGCCCTCCATCACGATCTCCCGGCGCGATCTGGTCGAGGCCCAGAGGTCCTTCACGGACGGGACGAAGCCGGACGTGATCGCGCTCGGCTCGCCCCAACTCTCTGGGCAGGAACTGTGGGGCGTCGCGGATCGCGTGCGGCGGAAGCCTCCCCGGATCCCGGTATGGGTCTTCACGAGCCGCGCCGTCCGGGACGAGAACCCGGAGCCGGTCGCGGCGATCGAGAGCCACGGTGGCCGCGTCCTCGCGGATACGTGCCTCGAGGTCACACTGCTGGAGCATCGATTTGGGACGGTCGCGACGCCTTCGGGAAAGGCCGCGTACTACCTGCCGACCTTGTGCAAACAGAAGGTCATCCTCGACGAGCTCGATGCCCTCTTGGAGCGGTACGGATGAAGCTCCGCGGACGCGGGATTGCACCGGGCCGGACGGAAGGGACCGCGTTGGTGATTCGCGTCCCTTTCTCGTTCGTCGGCGGCGCGGATCCGGCCACGGGCGCCGTCCTCGACGCCGCGACGGGCGCCGCGAACGAACGCCTCGGCGGGCGGATCTTCGCATTCCCGCACGGCAAGGGGAGCACGGTTGGTTCCTATGTCATCTACGGCCTCGCAAAAAGGGGCGTCGGCCCGGCGGGCATTGTCAACTCCGCGGCCGAGGGAATCGTCGCGGTCGGCGCGATCCTCGCCGGGATTCCCATGGTCGATGGGATCGACGTTGGTGGCCTGGAGAACGACGACACGGTCCGCATCGACGGGGACCGTGGGACCGTCGAGCTCGCGGGCGTCCGCGGACGATCCGTCGTCTCGGTCGTCCTGCGCAACCGCGGCCGGATCCTCCTCGTGCGGCGAAGTGCAGCGGTCGGCACGTTCCGAGGTCAGTGGTCGGCCATCTCGGGGTACATGGAAGGCCGCGAGGATCCGAAATCCCGCGCGATCCGAGAGGTGCGAGAGGAGACCGGTCTTCGAGGGATCCGGTTTCGTGCGAACGCGGCTCCAATCCTTGCCCGCGACGGCGCCACGATGTTCGTCGTCCACCCCCTCCTCTTCGACGCACCGAGCCGCCGCGTGCGCCTCGATTGGGAGAACGTCGAGTACCGCTGGATTCGGCCGGAGGAGATCAGTCGCTACGAAACGGTCCCGCGACTTCCCGAAGTCGTCGCGGCGGTGCTCCGCAAGGACCGGGAATCCTAGCCCGACGCGGTCCGCGCGCCGGACGACCCGGGGATGACCCGGTCGACCTCCTTCTCGAGCAAGGTCAGCTGGTGCGGATCGAGGGCCGACGGGTTCACGGAGAGGAGGAACACCCCGCTGTTGATCGCGACCTGGTCGCGGATCGATTGCACGAGCCGCAGGACCGTGATGAAATTGTTGTTCGTCACCAGGTATTCAATCGCGTCGAGGAGGATGACGCCCTTCTCCCGAGCGAGGAACTGCTCGACGGCGAGGGACAGTTTCTCCAGGTCTTTCGGTCGGACGGTG
>WNGI01002079.1_pt1 | contig 25432 bp, 30 predicted proteins | sample 5400621 | NCBI WGS metagenome assembly WNGI01 (sample SAMN13153374, study PRJNA577476) | soil metagenome | isolation source: 20 cm soil or saprolite under Garry oak tree replicate 1 | place: USA:California | collected 2016-06-15 | reverse complement strand
AGAGGAGGAGGAATGGTCTGGGATTCAGATGAGCTCACCCAGCGAAGACGAAGCAGAAAATGGTGATATTAATTGCTATGTTGTGAGGCCCAGACTCATGTATTTCAAGAGGATTTCGAACACAGTGATGACGATTTCGTAGCAGATAGCTCCAATGTCGTGGTCTTTTCAGATCTGGCGACTAACTGCAAGACTGAAAGCATATCGAAAGCTCAGATGAGAGCTTTTATGGTACCTGTTCAACATTTGTATAATATCATCTCTAATAGCAGAAAAGTCATCCAAAGTAGCCAAAATAACCTCAGATGTTGCCACAGTTACGCATACAGAGGAAAAGGAAGAAAACGACGACGAAAGGTGCAAATTGCCTCATTCTTCTACTAATCGTCGTGACGGAAAACTAGATCCAACACACAAAACGACGCTTTGCTGCATCGACTTATTCATACAAAACTCCTCTCAGGATCGCTCAACCCCGATCTCAACCTAACATCAGCACAGCGGAAGAAAGCTTTCGCGGGTCGCGTGATGGAATTGGCAGGAGCAGCCAAACTTGGGAAAGGAGAGAAAGCCGTAATTGAGACGGAGAGGCGAAAGGCTGCAAAAAGTGTGCGCGAAGGTCTGGCAAACAAGCAAAAGGAACGGGAAAAGCAGCGACTTGAAGAGGTAGGCTACAGATGCATAAGAATTTTAAGTAAGGCTGATCATCGCTCTCAGGCCAAAAATTTAGGGAATTACCATCCCACCATCAAAAAAGCATTTGAATCCTCGTCTAAGCCTAAACCATCGAGACAAAGGGACAGGGGATTAAGCATGGGGGTGGGAAGATTTAGCGGGGGGTTCCTCAAGTTGAGTAGGGAGGACATGAAAATGGTAGAGAACGGTCAGTCAGGAAGTTCCGCTGGTCATAGAAAACGTAGAACGCAACATGGACGGACAAGATAATCTCTGACGAGTTCCATAGGGAGCATGCAATATAACTTGTGAGTGCTCAAGACTCGATATCATCTTAGCTTCTCGTCCTTGGGTTGCCTGCCCCGTCCGGCGGGACGCCGCTTTCTCCGATCGACTCTGCGGCACGTCATTAGCATTAATTCTGTTCAAGGAAGCGTGGCGCGCACAGAGGTATTTGTTTCCCATGTTCGTTGATCAGTATCACTTTTTCGGCTTCGGGTGATAGATACGAGGTGTATACGTGCCGAACAGGTGAGCCAGATCTTCGCCGAATCCTTGCGTTCAATCTGTTCATCTCGCGACTTGTTCTGTCACATTACACAGCTTACCAAACTGGAGTCCGGAGTTCAGATCCCGGAACTTCTGGTTGCCTTAAATCTAACGTCAACAAACTGAAGCACCGAGAGCTTTTGTAGCACTAACATCGACTTTTGGTGTCTTGACTCGTAGGGATATTTCTTTCGAGGACTCCCTAGGTCTGATCCTGAAGTATCCGACAAAGAATCCAAGTCACCCGTTCTTTGGGCCGATGTCAACGATAGATCATGTGGCAGTATAAGCGCGTTGTCGCACCTATATATCACTTTACCGTGCTCATCCTCGATAACCATAGGTATTATTCGTCGCTTTGTGGACTTGTCTCCCATGTTCCTAATTCTGCGGCGAATTCGAATTCGAATTCAATTAACCCGAGGAGCTTCAGAAGGCAGTGATACCTGGTCAACTCATTACCATCCTCATCCTTGAAAATCACATCCAGACCGCCAGGTACAATATAATGCCAGATCTTGGGATTAGGCTCTCCGTCGTTACGTATGACTTCATGTTCAAAAATCACTGGCTTTTGTTCGGTCAATAAAAGAAATTTCGAGTCTGCAATCCCACCAACCTCGATGTAGTTGGAATCCGGATCTCTGGGGTACGCTTCGTTGTGCGATACATATTCTCCGCCAGTAAAACTAACCGGAGACTTCTTCTGTCTAATTCTTGAACCGCTCCTCACCTGACATCATTTAGGCGATCGACTTACCATCGACAAACTTCGACCGGGAACTTCACTACGCATCGTACTATCCGCGAGATAATGAACATCATGCGTATCTTCCGGATCCAGGTCTATCGGTATGCCTCCGTGTGGATATGCGATGCCCGTCGTAGAACGGGATAACGGAATATCATCAACACCCGCGGCCTCTATACGTTTTCTGGATCGGGACCTTTGTAATTCTCGAGACCGCACGTGTTGCTGCGATTCCGGCATGTGAAGGGATTCGTGGAGCGATCCCTTAGGTTCCGCAGTGTCATCGCCATCATACTCCCCCGTGACTGGTTCTCTATACACGTCTGGAACAGGGCTCCATCGTTTCGAGGATTGACCTATCGGATGGAATGAATCCTGAGTCATTGTGGGATAGTCAATCCTTGTCTCTTCAACGTGTGAATGAGCGTCTGTGTATTGCGGTGGCTTTGATTCGGCGACCTGGACATAATGCAATCATAATTGCTATTGACATGCGTCGCACGACGGTCTTACCGTTGGTTCTGGTAAATTCGTTGGATACCTGCCGAGTTCATGGTAACCAATATCTTCGCTATGAAGGTATGTGGGTTGAGTTTGTTGACGGCCAAGTGGCTTGCGCTTTGTTAGTACGGCCCGGGGTTTCTTTGGTGACAAGGATTGCGAGTTTCCTATGTTTGACGACCGTTCGGGCAGTGACCTGTCAGTAGCCTTGGATTGGTTAGGATTGTTGCCAGTACGGCGAACGAGAGCTTTGAAGATGTTGAATCGGGGCATAGCTATAGCTAAAAGCACGCCCTAATGTGTTCGCTTTTGAAGCTCTTTATTAACGTCAGGGTCAGATCGGCATGAGGAGACCATGCATTTATATAAGCTTCACATTTCGTTATATGAGGTAGCGGTGCCTTTGTTGAATCAGAATTATCTGATGGCACGTCGGACCTTCCATCTGGAGACTTCCAGATACCCCGCGATGCATTATGCTCCAGACTCTGGAACCCAATCTTACGAGATAGATAGAAGACACCTTTTGATTATACACTATAACAAGGTACTTACAATGAGCGTCAAGGACGCTCACTCTGTTCAAGCTGCCTTACGCATGATAATGCTTGGGTCACTTTCAGAATTGCGTCCGCTGTGGATCCTATGGCTGGAGGATCCACCGGAATGTCGTTCCGAGAGAGAGATACCAGTCGTGCCGACAGCGTGCGCAAGGCACTTTGTAGTGACTTGGAAGATTCTTCAAGCGCACGGAGAGTCTCCATTCCGCGGTCCTTGCGGAGAAAGGCATCGGACTGACGTACGACGTGATCTGCCTGAGAACTCACCATGCCCTTTATCTGCCGCGGAAGTGAGCTTGCATTAAACCGTGAGGTGACATCGTGGCTAGTCTGTGTGACAGCGTCGGGTACCGTTGGGATGACCTGCATGTTTGAGCTAGGTGTTTCCGCACGGGACGAATTCAAATTTTGATTGATTACGTTCAACGGTGTCAAATGTTGACGACCCAACGAGTCGACTTCTGGGATATATGAAGTACCACAGATGACACATTCCTGTCCGTGGTAACAGATAAAGCTGGATAGCGAAAACTGTTGGGTAAGCATACCTTCCTGGGATCTTTCTCGCCGCCTGCCTTGGGTGGGCGAACAAGTGGGACACCATAGCAAGTAGGACCGGGACACTCATCGGCCAACATAGCCCAGCCTTGCAGAAGACGAGTTCCGATTAGCTGTGACGCTCTATCCGACTGCTCACGACGGCGTCTTATATCTTCTGTATCCTGCAAAGGCATGAATTGAGGTGAATCGGGTGGATTGGACACTTCTGTCGGCGGAGTAGATGCATCAGAGTGTTTTGAATCATTTGAGCTGGAAGAAGCTGCGAGAATGGAGATGTAAACTTTCCGATCGAAAAAAAAACGGGCACGTACTGTCTGGATCGTTGTCGCAATTAGCACAGAATTGGGTGATTGGGAGTCTGCTTTGAGGCGATCGCATCAGCGGTACGCGACAGGTTGAACAGGGCACATCTGTAAGGACCTGATATCCAAGTGTGTTACAGACTTGTAGTCATTTTGAGCACACGACACCAACCCAACCACTGAGCATGTATTGACCGAGTTTCTGTGAGACGTTGATCACTTTCGACATCAGGAAGGAGTTGCCAAATGCGGTATGTACGTCAGGGACTTGCCACGACACCTACAGACTGCCGACCTTGAACCTGCCGTCAATTATATATGAAGTGGGCCGAATACTGGCGGGAGTTCGTCCTGGTCATTGCAGCTCTTGTCTCACAAGGCCCCTGGCACTGTCTCTCCTCCGCTGTATCGCCAAGTTCTAGGCGACATGGATCTTCTTCAAGCTGGGACACCGAGAGGAAGTTGGCTACTCGGTGCGTGCAACCATGCACTCCCTCTACCCTTGTTTTTCATCTCGTGTGTGCAGGGGGACGATCCGCGAACTATGGTACCATGGGTTCGACAACTACATGACATTTGGTAATGTTCCAGTGCCGCGTGCATCTGGTTGACATTAATAGTGGCCCATAGCGTTCCCTTTGGACGAGGTCAGCTTGCATCAAGGTTCCTGCACAACAGACGTCTCTAATTGCATCAAAGCTAACACCTCTATCATGCTCAGGGAAAGGACCTGATTGGGGGAACCCGTAAGTGAGTCTATCGAGTGTATCGCAACTCTGGCATCTGAGGTGGACCAGCGACAACATTGCGACAAATGATGTCGCGGGCAATTTCTCTCTCACACTGATAGATGTCCTGGATACACTTGTCGTCCTTGATGACCGAGAAGGATTTGAGAGGGCTGTAAAGAATGTCATACAATGGGTGTCTTTTGACGTGAACACGAAACCGCAAGTCTTCGAGACAACGATTAGAGTGCTGGGTGGCCTTTTATCCGGACATATATTTGCCAATTCAACAAGTCACCGTTTTCACCTACCTTGGTATCGCGGTGAGCTTCTTGACATGGCGCATGACCTAGGCAAGCGGCTTTTGCCCGCCTTCTCGACGCCTACTGGATTGCCTTACGCTAGGGTCAATATCTTCGGAGCCCTGTTCCATTCTATGTTCTAAAGCCCTTCCTGTAGATCAATTTGCGCCATGGGATGATGAAAGATGAGACTCGTGAAACCTGTCAGTCAGTCAGAAACAAATGGAGAGCAAAATTTATCGTTAACTTTTCTTGTAGGTACAGCAGGAGCGGGATCCCTGTTGCTAGAGTTCGCTACCTTGAGTAGATTGACTGGTGATGATAGGTTTGAAAAGGCAGCTTACAAGGTGAAGTGACCGGTACAGTATTGCAATATAATATATTGATAAATTTTATTTTTCAGGCCTTCTTTGGTCTGTGGAACCGCAAATCTGGCATAGGTCTTGTCGGGAACACCATCAATACCTGGACTGGTGTCCGTACTCTGTTGCGATTTCTTGAGCCACTTCTAAACCTTCCATAGTCGTGGTTGTCTCCAGAAATAACCGGCATAGGTGCCGGGATCGACTCATTCTATGAGTATGCCCTCAAGTGGTACATCTTGAGTGGTATGTTGTTTTTAATAACATTGCAGATTGACTTAGATTTACTCTAGGCGATGCTGAATTCCTGGACGTGTGGGATGATGCATATACAGCTGTCATGAGATACTCACGGGGATGGGATGGATTTTGGGTAAGCTCCCTCGTCCTCACCACCATTTAATGCTGATTTTTTGCAGTATCGGAACGTTAACATGTACAGCGGAGATGTTGCTTTCAATACAATCGACTCTTTGTCTGCATTCTGGCCAGGACTTCAGGTACTCGCGGGAGACTTGCATAACGCCATCAAATTGCATTTTATATGTAGGGGCTTATAACATCTCGCAAAATTTTCATTCACCACATCACTATCAGATTACAATTTATGGAGAGCACATTCTGGATTGCCAGAGGTATACGATACACACTTTAAGCAAGCAACGTCATTTCAATACCCACTACGACCCGGCAAGTGACTTCATAATGCATCGTGAAATGCATTAACTTTGGCCCATAGAATTTATCGAGTCAACCTGGTATCTGTACAGAGTACGTCTGAGTGGACGACTTTCATCATTTGATTTGACCCATACATGAACAGGCAACGCGTGACCCATTTTACTTGGACGTGGGGGAACGTGTTCTTCATGACCTTGTCAAAAGGGCGAAGGTAGAATGTGGCCTCACTGGTATCTTAGATCTACGGACCAATCAGCGTGAAGATCGCATGGAATCTTTTGCTCTATCTGAAACATTGAAGGTGGCGTTGATTTTCCTTTGAATTTTCGCTATGCTGATCAGGAATGAACAGTATCTCTATTTATTATTTGACGAAGACAATCCGCTGCACAGTGACGACTCAAATTATGTCTTTACGACGGAGGGCCATATCCTCTGGCTGGACAAAAAGCACATGAAGCCTATTTCTGCAGCCCGAAGAAAAATGAGAAAAGTAAATGCACATCAGTGCCCAGCGTATTTTGGACCAAAACGCACGTCGCCTCTTGGACATGGGTTTGAAGGTCCGGTGCACGGTATGCAATCGTTGGAATACCTAGACTATGCTAGGGAACTGGTTGGTCTACCGCCCGACGAAACCGATCAAAGCATGTGGAACCCGTCAGGGTGGTGTGAACGACCTAAATTGGATTTTTTTGTGGGTGTTTGTCCCGAAGTATATGCATTGCATTAACTATTTCTAGTCGATTGATTTTGTTCTTTCTCCCAACGGAAAGTGGGTCCCAGAGGATCTTAGTCCTAGCTTTTTTAAGCTCAGTGTCCTCTCCGACGGCTTTATCGTCAACAACGTTTCAGGTATAAGGACACACATCGTAAAACGTCTGGATGGTAGAGGGTATGATATCAGTAAATGTGAGCATAGTTCATGATGCAAAGACGTGGCTGATCTTTGTCGCTAGTGGGACATTACCCTGTCAGGCAAGGGCACATTGTTTATATCAATGACACCTCGATTGCTCTCGGGAAAAAAAAGATCCAAGACGAGAAGAAGGATCCGGATCGAACGGCAATTCAACTACATTTCTACATGCAAGACGTGGATCCTACTGCCGCCGCTTCTGATACCAGTGAATTTACTAAAGAAGCGTATGCTAACGGGTTTAATGCCTTGTTCGGTGCCGACTTGCAAAACCCACGTCATCCAGGGATCCGATTTTTGGACCAAGCTGGCTTACCTGTGTATCAGGACCATGCCAATCCACAAGCATGTGAGCCATACCAACAGGCCTACCCAGATAGCGTGCTCTTTGTCCATCGGGGAGGGTGCACATTTCTGACGAAATTAGTCAACGCACGGGCAGCATCTGCAGCCGGAGTTGTTGTTATTAGTCCGGACAACGCTGTGTTGAACCCCACTGCTGATGATGACGAGATGGAAGCGGCAGGCGATCTTGATGATGTGGCACTGGTGTATCTAACGCAAGAGATGGGAAAGAATGTCTCCGACATGTTGGACGCCGCAGAAAAGTACGAAGATCAGCAGGTTGTACTGGTCATAGCGTCAGAAGCGGAGCTAGCCGCGTCGAGCGAAGAAAAATCGCCCGAACAGAAGAAACACCCAACCAGTACGGACACGGACCGCATTCTATATATTAACGGTCTTCCTCTTCTAAACACGAGGCTATTGATCTAATGTTTCTACCATACCCTGTCATGCATTTATTTGTTCGATAGAATATACTGGAGCGTCTAACCGACCGGATCCCTTGAGAAAAGTGATCTCTACGATGAAGAGATACTCGAGTGTCACTCCACCCAGTTTGGCCACGAGTTCGCCGGCCGCTTTCGCGGATCCGCCTTTGTCGATTATTATGAACGATGGTTCGGACTTGCGAACGATAGAGTGCACATACCTGTAGCTAACAAATCATCTACCACGATGACAGTCTGACCGGGCTTGATAGCATCCGTTTGCATTTCAAAAGTATCCTTTTCATTTTTTTCAATGCACGAGTGGGATTGATCGCTAATTAAAGACTCACTGGACCATATTCTTTTTCGTAAACGGCAGACACGCATTCGCCCGGTAGCTTGCCTTTCTTCCGGATAGGAATGAAAGCTGCACCCAGCCTCATCGCAATAATGGGGCCGATAAGGAAGCCTCGGGCGTCTAGGCCTACTACGACATCGACCTTCGTCGCGGACGCCCTGGGAAGAGTGGTCGAAGTTGTGTGATGAACGAAATTGGTGATGAGAGTTTCGAGCAGGAGTGGATCCCGAAAGAGAGGGAATATATCTAGAAATACGACTCCCTGAAGAAGGGACGGATTAGTGCGTCATGTAGATCCTGCCGGTTGTTGTGGCGCATAATCGATTAAATAATCCTCCGTATTGCGCGATGCATTCGCAACTAATATTTTGTGCAGAGTATAAAAACACAATATGGAAGAAAGATGCTATGACATGGTGTCTACACAGATTCCAGGACCTCTGGCTCCTTGTAGTCCTTTGCAACTTTTGTGCCTGTCTCCTGCACAGCAGGTTAAACTCACGTTTACAAAAGAAGGTATAAATACGCACGTCTGTTGACTCTCCGTGCAACTCAAGGAGCTTGGACACGTCAAATTTGGGTGCCTTCAGGATCTTGACTTTGCGAATGTAGACATTTTGTAGAGGGTAAATTCCTCTGCAAGCCTTCTCAATCTCCCGACCGATAGCCTCCGGCACAAACTTCTGCACCAACTCCTTCAAATCACAGCTCGTTGCCTCACGGTTGATGATCTCGAACATTTTCTTCCTAATTTCCCGCACCTGACTTGACTGGGCATACGTCGTCTTCTTCACCTGTGATGGGCGTCGCTTTGTGAAGCCAATGGCAAATAGACGGAGGAGGTAGCCGTCCGTTGTTTTTACGTCGACGTGTGCTTCGATGAGGGTATACCATTTGCGTACGAGCGAACGGAGTTTGTCGGACGTAAAGTCCATACCATGGAAGTTTGTTAGGCAGTTCTTGCCTTGAACTTCGTCGATGCGCAGTTTGATTTTACGGAAAGCCTGGTCCTCGTCCTTGTTTAGGTCTGCAAGTGAGATCTCGATAATTCGACCCTTGAGTGAATCGTTCGCATTCTCTGATTGCCTGATTGAGCAAACGCGACGTGGAAATTAAAGGAAAGAACATACTCATGCCCGTAGATCGGTTGACGAGGGTTTTGCCGACATTGCGAATTTCGAAAATAGATGGAGCCTTAACATCGTACCAGTCTGGGTAGATTTAAGAAACTGGATGACTAGTATGACGAGTGCAACAGACCTTTGCGTGTGAAGGGGTCAACAACCTTCTTCTTGATACCCTTTTTACCCTTAGAGAGACGTTTGTTCTGGGAAAGTGGGTCAGATTTGGATACATCTAGCGCATAGCGGCGACATACCTTGCCTACAGCCATTTTAGAGAGCCGGCACTTGGACGGGCTTTGTTTGTGGAATGCTTGAGTTGAGGTCGCGCAACGCTGTGTGGCTGAAACCTTAATTCTTCAACTACATAGCATTTCCCACGCTTCCGGTATGCTCTCTCGCCCTCAGTTCGACGCAGCGTGCAAGGCATACATTGCGGAACACCAGCAAGCATGGTCATGGAATGAACATCCCGTATGCGAGTCGTCGCGCTGATGATTTGGATGCTAAGGACACTTAGACATACCCTAGTTTCGGGTATATGTCACGCACGACGGTACAGACAAAGCGTGCCACACAGGCATTGGAGGACGAGGAGACAGTGGAGGATGACCTTGATGAAGCGACGGCGCCTACGGGCACTGAACCAGTGATATGCCAACAATATGTGGTCTACTCTGCTACATTTCAAGTTCCCACGTTCTATTTTACAATGCATAGTTCCCGTCCGTGTACTCTTATTATTGACAGGTATACATATTTTAACGCGAGAGAACAGAAGGAGATCCATTATCGTTGGATGACATTCTTCGCACGACCCTTCTCCGGGTACCTCATTTCCGGGGAGTGGAGAACACTGGGTTTGCGCTAACACAGCCGACGATGTCGTTCCCCTTGCTTTCACAGGGTGGACATCCAACGCTAGAGACGCCGTGCTGGTATCTGCACCCCTGCGAGACGGCAAAGGCAGTTGAAGAGCTGCTGAGTGAGAAGGAGCCCGGGTGGAACATGATTGAGGCATGGCTGCTGATTGTTGGGAACGTAGTTGAGCTTGGTAATACGTAAAGTGACCGCGATGTTATAAGCAGCGGCGGGCGGGACTCGTACGATATCGCAGGCCATGATAATTTCCCGTTTTGCATCAACCACGCGTCCTTTTATTCGCTCCATCGTGCGTTATTGTTTTCTGCTCTCCTTTTCTCTCTCACCAATGTCTCAACAGGCCCACGAAGCAGTCATCGTCGCTGCATCTCGCACTCCCACAGGTTCATTCAGTGGTGCTCTCAAGTCTCTCACCGCTCCCCAGCTCGGCGTCGTTGCCCTCAAACATGCTCTCGAATCAAAGAAGATCGATCCTGCTATCGTAGAGGAACTTTACTTTGGCAATGTCGTACAAGCTGGCGTCGGCCAAGCCCCGGCTCGTCAAGTCGCTCTTGCTGCCGGTCTCAAGTCCTCCTCCGATGCCACGACCATCAACAAAGTATGCGCCAGCGGTATGAAGTCCATCATGCTTGCCGCCCAAGCCATCAGATCAGGTGATCGCACCGTCGTCGCTGCCGGGGGCACGGAAAGCATGAGCAATGCGCCGTAAGTTTCTGCTACCCCCCCCCCCCTCGGATCCTTATCTGATCCCTCCTAGATTCCTTTTACCTCGGCAGAACCCCGTCTTTGGTCAATTCACCACCAAGGATGCCCTTGAACTCGATGGGCTTTGGGATGTGTACAACCAGTTTGCTATGGGCAACTGTGGCGAGCATGCCGCTGAGAGGCACGGAATCTCGAGGCAGGACCAGGACGCCCACGCTATTGAATCCTACAAACGCTCGGATAAGGCATGGAAATCCGGTGCCTTTGACGCCGAGATAGCCCCTGTCACCGTACCAGGCAAGAAGGGTGATACTATCGTTAGGGAAGATGAGGAGTATAAGAGAGTCATCTACGAGAAGGTTCCTTCCCTTCGTTCGGCATTCAAGAAGGATGGTACCATTACTCCTGCTAATTCTTCCCCGCTGAGCGATGGAGCCTCTGCTCTCATCCTCATGTCGGCTGAGAAGGCCCAGCAACTTGGTCTCACACCGCTAGCAAAGATCATCTGTACGTTGTCTTCCGAACTCGGATCCGCGATTCTAGAAATTAATTTCGATTGTAGCATGGGCCGATGCTGGTGTGGACCCTATTCATTTCCCTGAGGCTCCGACATTGGCCTTGCCGAAAGCGCTGGAAAAGGCTAACCTCACAATTAATGACATCTCGCTATTCGAGATTAATGAGGCTTTCTCCGTCGTCGTCCGTATTACGGAAAAGGTTCTGGGAATTGACCCTGCTAAGGTCAATGTCAACGGGTGCGTAACAATTAATGTACAGGACCCGAAAGCATGCTGAATATGCGATAGCGGTGCCGTTTCTTTGGGTCATGCCCTCGGCAATTCGGGTTCACGCATTGTAGTCTCGTTGGTCCATGCACTCAAATCCGGTCAATACGGAGCCGCCGGTATCTGCAACGGAGTAAGTTGAAGTTGTCTGATCAAATTGACGCTCGTTGATCCGTCTTTTAACAGGGTGGTGGTGCCTCGGCACTTGTCATCCAGAGGCTTTGAGTGATGGAGACGACCTACCTGTAAATAGCATTCATGAAAATTCAGTCTAGGCAGCGGAATAACATGGAATCCTGAATGTAAATATTGATAATCGATAATACAAAGTTGAGCTTGAGCTTGTATGCAATTGCAATTGCTGAAAAGGGAAGCGAGTCGGACCAAAGTGTAAATTGCCCAAATCTTGTAAATGACCTTGTTTACACTTCCACCATGGACGACTTGTCGTTCATAGAACGCCTAGCCTTACTTCCCCAATTCGACCCTGAACGGCGAACGGCGGCACACGTCCAAGGGCAGAAATCTTATGCTAAACTCTATGCGTCAGAAGGTCGCACTTATATGTCGTCATGGCGCCAGGGCGATGGTACGCACAGCGGGGATGAGATCAAATGCCCTGTAAACAAGCCGGCGAACATTGATATAGGCACTCCAGTTCTAAAACCTCGCGTAGAGAAACCCGCCAAGTCTGCAGATCCCTCTAAGGCGAAAAAACTCAAGGCTACCACCAAAACCGTGATAACCGTAGAGTCTTCGAACCACAACGAGAAAGATCAGAAAAAGCGAACGACAATGAAAAGTAAGAAAACCGCAGACGCAAAAGTCGAGAAGAGCAAACAAAAAACAGTTCCTCCAAGAAAGAAACGAGTGGTTGAGGAGAGCCCTTCAGAGAGCAGTAGAGCAGAGCGTAAGATTTCCGCTGCTCGACTTCATATACGTTCACAGTCTTATACTCCTTGGCGTAGGTCTGAAGGAACGCCGTGAAAGGAAACGCAAGAAAAGGGCGATAGTAGAGCCTCAAACGTCAGACAAAGAGAATGACAAGGACGAAAGTCGCCGCCAGACGCGGACAAGGAATAAGAAGATGCCCGCGGGATTTGCCCTGATGCATGGATTCGTAGCTACGAACGTAGGGAAGGAGCGTTTGACGGTACTAAAAAGACTCCTTTGGAGGTGATGTTAGCGCTAATGGTTAATGGCAGATTAAGCCTTCCGTCAACATTGGAGTATTTAGCAAAGGTAAAGCGTCAGCAAAAACCAAGGCAGTTAAAATCAAAATTTCTGGGAAAAAGGGTATAAATGCATGTCAGACGTCTCGCCTATCTGACTGACGCCACGCTCCTTGCAGATCTTCATATGGATGGTTATTTTTCCGAGTCCAAGTTTTTGAATAAATCTAAGCGCGAGGTTGTACCACCGGACAGGTCATCGACTAGCGATTCAAAGGCATCGGCTTCTTCTCGCGGCTTGGGAGAAAAGGAATCTCCCAAGAGGGTTGAAGACGTAACGAAAACTAAACGTGTCCCCAATAAAGAGGTCGTCGAAGCCACGTCCAGCCCAGCAAAAATATCATCAGTCGTCTGGGATATTGAACTTGGAAAATCTCTCTGCAAGGACGATTGTTCTGTACCGGATACACAGAAGAAGCAAGGCAGTATCGTCCTTAATACCAGTCGCCATGCTTGGGCGGAAATAGTTCGCGAAGGCGACGCAGAAAAGAAAGGTGCTACCGTCCGGTCGCAAGACGGCAGCGAAGCGCCGTCATCAATCGGTCCGTCGCAGTCGGTCTCGCAACGTAAAGTTAAAGTGTCTCCTGCCAAACCAATGCCAGAAAAAGAGACGCGTTCAAAGTATTTTCAAGCTCGTGATTCGCCGACTCCGAAAATACGGGACAAGGCAACCGCGGAACCATTAGCCTCTCTTTGCTCGTTCAATGAATCCAGCATTGATATTGTTCAGGTGCCTATGATAGAAGACCACGCCGAAGATAAGATGTGCGTTGATAACGTCCTCGAGCACAACGGAGACTGCGACAGAGCGCCAAAATTTATGCAGAAGGAGTTCGAGTTCAATGAATATATACCAGCTGACCTGTCCTTGGAGGTCAGAGATCAAGATGTCCACTTTGGAGATAAATCTCTACCCTATGCCGAGGACGACAACCAAGGAGATCTTGCTATCTTTGATGGGTATCAAGACCTGCAAATCGACGATGATTTTTTCCTCGAGCCTGGATACGACGAAGCACTGCCTATTGACCGGGACAGTGAGGAAGTGAGGATGCAGGTCTTGGATGAATATGCCTCTTTTCCGGATGAATTTGAACTCGATGGATGCCTCCAGCAAGGTGACGCGCTCTGTGATTATTTTAATGACGATGCAGGCCAAGGGCACTTGGAAATGGAGGAATTTTGCGAATACTCCCAGAATGGAAATATGCCAGGAAACGACTGCAAATTCGATGGTGAAGAATCTGTTGTTCTAGACCACGACCAGGCTTTTGAATCTGTAAATGGAACTGACGACGACTCGAATGAAGAACTAGAGGACCTCCAGACCGATCGTTTTTCTCAGGGCCGAGCGCTGCTTTTGGGACGGTCCGAGCAAGGGAAACAAAGGGGAACATCCAGCCACCTGACATCGGCAGAAGTGGACGTAGTAAAGCGCCTTCGAGATCATTGGCTTCCGCAAAAACTATAAGATATGGGCATAGCATAGAGACCTATAATTTACAGGCAGAATTTTCACTACGAGTTCAAAAAGCGCGAACATACAATGACAACCCATACATGGTGTACATATAATCAATCGAAGTCTGCAACTTTTATACGACACACGAGCTTTGAGGGATATCGTCCAAAGATGGCATGTATCACATGCGCACGACAGGTCGGCCATACCTATCCACCTCGGTGCCAGAGTAGGGATCAACATATTGCGGCCTCCGCGAGCGCCCAAAGAATCCCCACGAGTGCGTGTTTGACTTGTACTTATATTGGTGAGAAGTAGGGGCAAAGCCAAAGAATTGGCGAAGGCGCTCGGACCATGTTGGGCGGTAATAACCATAAGCGTTCTGTTCGAAAAAGTTGAAGATCATATAACGTGCCAAAGTATTAAAGATGGACATACATGATGTGTTGGTACAATTCCCGCTTGAGGTGGCACCATGAGGACCTGTGGTTCTCGATCGCGATGACGGTGAGAACGGCTTCGACGATGGTGGTGGTGTCCATCGCTCTCGTGACGTCTATGCCTGCGGCTGCCACTGCTGCGGCTATGGCCGTGGCTATCACTATGGCTACGATGGTGGCTACGGTCGTAATCATCATGTCTGTGGCTGTTCCGACTGTTGGAACGCGAGGGCACATAGACAACATTGGGCGATAGATGCTGAGGTGCAAGGGTTCCGGGCGCGATCGGAGTACCGGGATAGTGAATGGTTGAACCAACCATCCCGGGGGTGCCAGGATATACGATAGACTGGTGTGTGCCTGGGGGTGGATAGTAGGCCATGGCGGGCTCTGGTGGGCTCTGGTGGGTGGGTGGGAAAGCCTTCACGATAGGACAGTTGATCAATGACTTATAAGGGATAGGCAGGCGCCGGCAGTGCCATTCAATCAATCAATCATTGACAAGTATCCCCATCCGTCACACTTTTTATAGTACCTGGGGCCAGCTGTGCACGACTATGCAAAGGCTGTGCTTACTCCATATCCTGAAAATCCCCTTCGTCAAGGTCATGCGGCTGGCGTCCATAACACGCGTCAGTTCCAGCCCCTGAGATTGCCTTCTGATTGATGATGGTTGCTTACCTCTTTTGGTTCCTCGTCTTCTCCATACTGCATTGTGTAGTCGATGTGACTTACCACCATCTCCAACGATTCCGTCGACGTTAAATCAAGCGGAAGGAAGGACACTAGCGGATGGTCTTCAATCTAAGCTCGTCATCAACCTACTTGTATAGCGGCAGCAGGAGAGCCTACAAGCTGCACGATGGCCTGGTTCAGAGCATGAAAGCGGGGATTGGTCGGGTGCCTTTCTCTGCCATGCCGTGATAAAAGGAGAGGATCGGGATCCAGATATCTGCACCTATTTTTAAAAAAAAAAACACGACGCATATCTTATCGAACCACATACCGAGCAATATCTCTCTGGGTTCTCAGAACATTCTTTGCACTACTGAACACCTCGTCTGGTTTGGACGAAACAAGGTCCATCTTGGACATGACGTTGATCCACGGAATTTCAAGATTCACCATGGCTGACATGGCCGATAAGACTCCGCTGATCTCATAAATTTAGACCGCGGAGGTGGAACAGGTCACAAAATACATACCTAAAAAATTTGTACTTGTCTTCCATAAATTGCGATTCTACCAGGTACACTGCACAGACGCGTACGCCTAGCATCTGCAGATGCTTCACTAGGGTGGGCAGGAAAGGATGATGCGTGTAAAGCTCGATTTGTCCTAAAAGACGTGTTATTGCGATTTTTCATATCCAAGATCGCTCACGTACCAGGGCAATCAAAAACGAGATAGTCATTGTCGTATTCTCCCAACTGTTCGTTGAGCCAATCGATGTTTTCCAACAAATATCTGGTCGAAGCGTTGGCGACAAACGAGCGCAGCCTATCCCCGCTTATTTACTTACTCACTCAAAGCAGTATACGAGTCCCCCGTTGGGGCCGTATCCGAGTTCTCCCATTACATCGTCGAGACTGACGAGATCTTTAATATCAATTGCAGGGTCGTGTTCGAAGCTGTCCGGTGCGGCTGCAGGGTCGAGGTTAACGAGATGACCAGTACGTTTGCTCATACGAAGATGAGTGAGAAATGAAGCGGAAAAAGTGGATTTGCCAGCGCCTGCTGGGCCAGTTACGAGGACTGCATAACGCATTTGCGGTGAGCTGAACCGGTGAACGGACTAAGAGCGAGACCCAACTTGGACAAACAACGCCATGTCGCGCCCTCCTATCAATCCAGATAAATCTCTTGCAGGCATCGCTGTCGACCCCCTAACTCTAGAGCGCATCGTGCCAGAAAGCCGCCGTCCAGATGGCAGGTGCGTCCTAGATGATCATCAGGGTCGAATTACGGCTGACTTTGCTTCAGTGTTCGCAAAGAACTCAAAATCCGTAAAGGGTTCACTCCCCAGGAGGACGTACGCCGGTTCAGGGGCTCGAGGCAGCAGCAGTTGGATGCCAGTGCCCTACCCAAGGGTCACATCATTGGCTGGGCACCACCCACGCCGTCCGCCGCTCAAGCTAATGAATCCGCGAAACCCACGACAAAGAGTGCGAAGAAGAACGCTCAGCGGAAAAAGAAGAAAGCCGAGAAGAAACAGCTAACTGAAGAGGCAGTACCAGATAATTGGGATGATGGTGATGAGGAGGATACCCAAGACGCCAAGAAGAGCGAGCAGCCTGCGACCACATCAGATGAACAGAAGAAATCTGATGACCAGGACGGACTTGCAGGGAAGATGGAAAACCTAAAAGTCGAAGGATCATGACCTTTTTTTTGTTTTGTCTAGAGGGTGGTATTATTGAGCATGTATGTACGAATATCAACTGTCATCGGATGCGCTTGCATGGTATACAATAATGGCTACATGTATGTTAGTTTCTGATATACAGTTATCGATACCCAAAAGTCCCTATCTGTACGTTTCCTGCATCGTTTGTTCGGCTTCTGGCGGTGGTGGCGGTGGACGAGCTGGTGGAGCTGGCGCTGACTTGGGACGGATTTCCAAGCTGACCACGATCAACATTATGAAGGCGAATAAGGTTACTGCGATCTGGTCGATGGAATGTTAAACCTGGATAGATATATGAAACTCACCGACAGTTCTTCGCATATTCTCCCATTTAACCTCCTCGACATCCGTTCGCAAGTCGCTGATGGTAACAACGGATTTGTTAAGCAACTCCTACGAAGATAGTTCAAGGCAAAATCATGTCTGGAATACTGACACCAACCTCTACTGTGATGTCTTTGCTCTTCAGCTCGGACTTTGCTTCGCTCTTTCTACTATCGAGCTCCATCTGCACCCTGAAGATTCCATTAAACACAAATCCGAGCTATCTGACGAGAATACGGACTCGTGTTTCATTGTGTCTATGTCCTCTTTCATTTTGACATTCAGCCTCTCCACGTCTCTCCGTATTGTATTTGTTGCGGTAGATAGATTAGAAGAATTGTTCTTTATACTCGTCGTTATTTCGCCTCGCAGCTCGGATAACGCGGCACGGAATAAATAGGCTTGCTATTAACATTATCAGAAGGTTGCAGATATGACCAACAGGCGTCCAAACCAACATTCTCGAGATCCTTGGTGGTCAAACCCTCTCTACGCACTTTACCAATACGGTCTATGAGCAAAGCCCTCGTGGCCCGCATGAGGCTTCTTGCTGTTGGAGTTGGGAACGTCTTTTCGAGCGCGGCAAAGAAGGCATGAGTGTGAAATGGTGGCCTTGTAGACGCCCGCGGATCGCTATTTATAGTAGAAGGCACGCTTGATCTGACGAGAGATTCGTTCTGCTCATCTGCGAGCGTCGCGTCGTTGTGCGTCGGAGGTCTTTCGGACAAGGTCTGCGGGTTGCCATTCGCTGAACGTGCCAGAGATATGGCCGTAGTAGGACTAGATGGATCTGAAATTGGCTGCTGGTTATGCGCCGCTCGACGCCTGACATGGAGAGTAGAATGTGGGCCACGGATCCGTGGAACGGAGCGTATCATGAAGAAGCTGTGTTTGATTCTATTTGTGCTACATGATATAGACGTTTGTGTAAATAATGTCTGTCGAGGATGCCAAATCTTGGCATTGAACTCTCCGCTGTTAGGTCTGTCGGTTTCCTACGGAAAGGAAATGTGGATGTGGACTCGAGTGAAGGAAGTAGCCATCAGTGGAAGTGGCCGGTTTTTGCGTGACGTGCGTTACGATCACCCTTTGTCTTTGACAATCACGTTCCCACAGAACCATGAGTAACCAAAACCACATTATAGGGGGCGACCAATCCACCTTTCCGATTGTGGCCAGCTCAGGTGGCAATTTCTTCACCGGAGCTCAGAATGTTGTTGTCACAGGTGGCCAGTTCTTTGGAGTCCATGGGAATTACTATGCTGTATGTATGTAACTTTGGGCTAGTGTGACCATATCAATGATCATGATCAGCAAACAATCCATCACTCAGCTGTTTCTCCTGATGTGCTACCACCCTTGCCTCCTCTGAGGCATTCTAGTACCATGTTTACAGGTTGTGGTACATACTTGGAGAGGCTAAAGGATTATTTTGGCTTCAGTGCCACAGGACAAAGGAAGTCATTTCTTTTGCATGGCTTGGGAGGCATTGGCAAGACTCAAATTTGCCTCAAATTCATTGAAGAACATGAAACACTGTGAGTGCTACTAGACACTTTGCTGTAGCTACATAAAATGATTGAGTATCTTACATAGATTTTCTGACATATTTTGGATTGATTCTTCTTCAGAGAGTACTATTGATCTCAGACTCAAGCAGATTGCTCAGGCAAATAGTGGCACTGCTGAAGCTGCCTCTTCAGCTGGATCTGCTCTCAAGTGGATTTCAAAAGAGTTCAATTGGTTGATGATATATGATAATGCAGATAGTGGATACCAAATGATAGAAAAGTTCCTCCCTCCTGGAAATGGAGGAAATATCTTGATAACAAGCAGGAATTTGGAACTGATGAGAATCACAGAGGATTCAATGGAGGTTCTTGAAATGAAAGAAGAAGAGGCACTATCTCTGCTATCAAAATCAGCCAGGCTAAATCATACATCAGAGAATATCCAAATTATGGGCAAACAACTTATTTCAAAGCTGGGAGGGATTCCACTTGCAATTGACCAAGCTGGGGCATACATGCTAACATGTAAATGCCCCCTTGATGATTACCTGGAATTATATGCCAAGAATCATGATGAATTAATGTCTAATCCTTTGTTCAAAGGAGCATCTGATTATGGATCCTGCACCTATGGAACTTGGGAAATCTCAATGAAAGAAATTGAAGCAAGAGCTGCACAAAAGAGAGATCCCGAAGCTATTGCAGCTGAGAGTGCTATTACTCTATATCAAATAATTGCTTTTTTGCATCATGAGAATATACCAGAAGAGTTGTTCAAAAATGCTGCAGAGAACTACAAGGAGAGAAACATTGATGAAGAAAAGGAAGCTGGTCTCCCACTTTCAATAACAATGTTAAATCCTACTAAGGTCTTGTTCTTGGAAGAAAATGGGGAATGGAATAAAATGCAATTTCAATTAGGAACTCAAGTGCTGCTGTCATTTTCCCTCATTAAGAGCAGTGGAAAACTGTATTCAGTCCACCCTCTAGTGCATGCATGGAGCAGGAATAGAGTTCCAAAGATGGAAATTGATGGGCAGGTTCTTATGACAAAGGCATTTCTAGCTTGTTCTGTGCAGTTGGACAATAAGATTGACAATTATGAATATTGTGGGTTACTTGGACCACACATAAGAACAATCAATAATCAGGCAGCACAGCTAAATCTACATAACTTCTACTGTGATGATGAATGTAATCAATTTTCACTTGTATTCCATCACATTGGGAGCTGGAATGAAGTAGAAAAGCTAAGGATGTGGATGCTGGAAAGTTTGGATGTAGAAGTCATGGAAGCAAGCAAAGAAAAGCTTGGATCACAGCACCCAGACACTCTTGCCAGCATGGCTAGTCTAGCATCCACATACTGGAACCAGGGGAGGTGGGATGAGGCAGAGAAGCTCCAGGTAGAAGTCACAGAGGCAAGGAAAGAAAGGCTTGGATCACAGCACCCAGGCACTCTTACCAGCATGGCTGATCTAGCATCCACATACAGGGACCAGGGGAGGTGGGATGAAGCAGAGAAGTTGGATTTAGAAGTCATGGAGGCAAGGAAAGAAAAGCTTGGATCACAGCACCCAGACACTCTTACCAGCATGGCTAATCTAGCATCCACATTCAGGAAACAGGGGAGGTGGGATGAGGCAGAGAAGTTGGATGTAGAAGTCATGAAGGCAAGGAAAGAAAAGCTGGGATCACAGCACCCAGACACTCTTACCAGCATAGCTAGTTGAGCATCCACATACTGGAACCAGGGAAGATTGGATGAGGCAGAGAAGCTGCAGCTAGAAGTCATGGAAGCAAGCAAAGAAGGGCTTGGATCACAGCACCCAGATACTCTTACTAGCATGGCTAATCTGGCATCCACATACAGGGACCAGGGGAGGTGGGATGAGGCAGAGAAGCTGGAGGTAGAAGTCATGGACACAAGCAAAGAAAGGCTTGGATCACAGCACCCAGGCACTCTTACCAGCATGGCTAGTCTAGCATCTACATACTGGAACCAGGGGAGGTGGGATGAAGCAGAGAAGTTGGATGTAGAAGTCATGGAGGCAAGGAAAGAAAAGCTTGGATCACAGCACCCAGACACTCTCACTGGCATGGCTAATCTAGCATCCACATACTGGAACCAGGGGAGATGGGATGAAGCAGAGCAGTTGGAGGTAGAAGTCATGGAGGCAAGCAAAGAAAAGCTTGGATCACAGCACCCAGACACTCTTACTACATAGCATGGCTAATCTAGCATCCACATATTGGAACCAGGGGAGGTGGGATGAGGCAGAGAAGCTCCAGGTAGAAGCCATGGAGGCAAGCAAAGAAAGGCTTGGATCACAGCACCCAGACACTCTTACCAGCATGGCTAGTCTAGCATCCACATACTGGAACCAGGGGAGGTGGGATGAAGCAGAGAAGTTGGAGGTAGAAGTCATGAAGGCAAGAAAAGAAAGGCTTGGATCACAGCATCCAGACACTCTTACCAGCATGGCTAATCTAGGATGTATGTAGATACAGTGGCCAGGGGAGGTTGAATGAGGGTAATGATTTACTTTATCAAGCTGTCCAGTTAATGGAGGTTAGGATGGGATCCCAGCATCCAACTACAGTTTTCTTCAGGGAAATATTGGAGTCCACTTAAGTTGATGGCAGGATACAGACCGGAAGGGATGATATCCAGTCATTTTAATCAATTGTGAGGAATTCTGAATGCCAAGCTTTTGTATATGTAGTTGAGCCTCAACCATCATGTAGAGAATTGTATGAAATGCAGTGTACTAGTAGCCAAGAATGCAGCATATATGATATTATTATAAATATATGTAATACAACGACATCATCCACATATGATGATAGCAAAGAAGCTGGCAGTGCGTGAACAATGCGTGCTCAGTTCAATCATGCGTGGACAACGAGTAATAATGCATGTCGGATGGAGGCAATTTTAGTAAGTTTCACGCAACATAACTACGTCGTTATGGGAGTCTGAGTACCTCAGGTACCTTGAAGCCAGCTTGTGTGCCCTCCCTAGCCTTGCACCGTTCCAAGTATGCTTCAAGGTGCGGAAAATCCTCCAGGTTCTCAATCTCAACTTTGTAGTGCACCTCAATCCATGGGACAGTTTTGATATCCGCAAGGGAATACTTGCCCTTGCCTGGACCTGCAAGGTATTCCCGGTCCTTCAGATACCCATTAAGCACACCGTACAACCTCTTTGTCTCATTCGAATATCCTAAGCTTACTGATGAAAGCATGTTCAAGATCTCACGGCATCACTTACTCTTCTTGGCGTAGGGAATATCTTCAGGAGCATAAAGAATGAAGTGTGCAACTAGATTCTCGTTCGATTAACATCAAGAGGATGATAGCAAAAAAATCGTCACTCACGCTGTACAGTCACAGGGCCAACGGCTCCGTGCTGCGAGGGAGAGAATGTTGACATCAATGGTGACCAACCGATGAAGCACATACTGTGAAAAAGATCCATTGCAACATGTCGCTATAGGAATTGGCGTCTTTTGCGGGATCAAACCAAAAGTGGAAATCCGTGTCGTAGTGTTGCGCAATGTACAACATGATGGCCGAGGTCTCAAAGACGACATGATCGTCGCGCTGATGGTCGACAACAACGGGAATGCGTCCGTTGGGATTGAGCTCGAGGAACCATGGCTCCTGTGGCAAGATTCGCAAGGACGTTGAAAAAACCATGAATCAACGCACCTTTTGTATCTTCTTGGACAGATCAATATTGATTGGTCTAATCATCAAGAATCAGCACATCGTCATAGATATTCTTTGCCAATCTCACTCGTAGGTGATGGAAGGGTATAGAAGTTTCAACTCCTCCAGTAAGATCGAAGGGCCGTAACCATTGGGAGTTGAAGCAGTGTAAAGCGTGAACGTTTTCTTATTGTCGGACATGTGAGAGAATGGTTCTGCTCAGAAATGGGTGGGAAGGTAATATATAAACAAAGTGTCTACAGGGTCGAAATTAGCAGCATCTAAGCTGTGATTATCGATTAATACCGACGATCGCCATTTGTCAGTTTTCTCTAATCAATTCCCAGTTTCGGAAGTTGGGTGCTGAAAATTAACCCCGACGATATTCCCTCGAAAACGCTTTCTCATATCCAACTGTAAAGACGTTAAGGTTATGAAACGTTTCAAATTACGCAGTACGCACCATGCCTCGCTTGCACTCAAACGTCGCCTTTCTCAGGGACTGACACTCTTCTGGGAGGTCCGAGATGTGGTTTTTGAGGCAGTCCGATGGAAGGCGATTGTCCTTGAGGACACAATCTGAGCGGAGGATACAGTCCTTGAGTGCCGCGAGCAGGTTCTGGCAGGATGAAGACATGTGCGAAGAGTCACGTGACGTCGTGTTCCGATGCTCCGCTCGCCGTCCATCGCACGCCTCGCGAACAGAGCGCTGCTCTCCGTCTCGGGCTCACAGGCAGCCGAATTTCTCAATGGAATTTTAGCATCCGCTGTAAGAAACAGCCCAAAGCGACCCGCATTCTCTGCCATTCTCCACGCTCAAGCACGTACTCCATTTGTCTCCGCTCGCCGAGACTGAGCGCCATCTATAGGGCAGAGTTCTATACGATATCTTCTTATACACAAACACAGACGAGGCTGGTCAACAAGGCTTTCTCGTTGAGTATGATTCCCGGCCTTCAGATGCACCAGCTCTACTTCCAATGCTGAAGAAATACGTCTTACGCTCCAAGGTCAAGATTCGTGAAGTTACGGAACAGTATGATGTATGGGCAAGCTGGGGATCCCCTCTGGATTGCCCTCTGGATAGTTTGGCACGAGAATGGCAGTGGGCCCCAAGCGGCACGGTTGAACCAATATGGAATAATGCCGACGGACAGTGGTCTTGGGGGTCGGAAGATCGTACACTTTTCGATAGAAGAGCTATAGGCTTGGGAAGTAGGTTTCTGGTGAAAAACGGGGACAGACGTTCGTGTTTCGTTTTGGCATGATCAACGTCGTACTGACGCGATATATCAGCACAAAGAGCCTCTACACATGATATAAAAGCGCCGGATGACTATACTCTCCATCGTGTCTTGCTTGGGGTCCCCGAAGGTCCGATCGACATACCACCAATGCATGCCTTTCCAATGGAATCTAATTTAGACATCATGGGTGGCTGTAAGTGGGCGTATCATGCAGAAGTTTGTATTGATCCGTAGCAGTGGATTTCAGGAAGGGATGTTACGTCGGCCAAGAGCTGACGGTACGGACATATCACACTGGTATGGTTAGGAAGAGAATCTTCCCCGTTGTCATTCATGACACCCAAATAACGTTGGTAGTCACTTTGTATTGAAGGCAACATATTCCTGATGATGTCCTGCAGATCCCCTGAAAATGTGGTACCAAATGCATCCTCTCCTCTGTATCCCTCTGGCCTAGACATTCGTCCCGTAGTACTGCAAAGGGAGGAGAGTAGGAGCAGTCCACGACCCCGTGGCTCGGGGAAGCTTTTGACATCGGTACAAGGAGTTGGTCTGGCGTTACTAAGGTTGGAACAAGTCGAGGCCGTTTTGCAAGGGAGCTTGCAATTACAAATTGATGATAATGGAAAGACAATGGCGGTGTCTCCACGGTGGCCTAGTTGGTGGCCCCGACAACCAGTTGGGTCGGAGTAGACATTATTAGATGTCGGTTAGGCTGTCTCAACCAAGACTGACGTAAAAACGTAGTCCCCATCATGGCTGGCGGAGACATGAAATTTTCCAACTGGGTGAACATCTCGAGCGTAGTATAAGAGCTGTGGTTTGGAACATTTTGAACTGCTGCGATACGTTAGCTCCTTCCAGGTGGGCCGTAATGTAGGGAATACGGCCTTATAGGCAGCCTCCTTGATAGACCACCTTTTAAGATGTGAATACGAGCCGGTAGAACCACTTTGAGGGAACATACCGCACAGCGAGGAACCGGGCGCGTGCAAACGGAGTCATGCTAGGTGGTAAACCATTCCAATCAGTGATCTCCTGCGAGCTGAGGATCCGCAACGCGAATTTTTGCGACCCTCTGCGGTTCATGAGGGCGAGGACGCGGGGTACGTGGACGACGTCGACGCCAATGCCGAGGATTGACATGAACGTTGTGACCAACCTTGATCCTTTATCTTATCTACCAACACTCATGACTATATCGACCCTATACGTCGCTGCCGCTGCCAACAGGTTCTCACAGACGGCCGATGTGTCTCCGCACTCGGTCGTCGCGTTCGGCTCGTCGAAACTTGTCGTCTTATGGCATATCGAAGTATGTCTTTCTTTACCTGATTCTTTACTCCCTGATCAACTTGAAGCACTCGGTGGGTAGAAAGAAGCGGATACCAACGCCCAAGAAACACTACCGGGTCATGAAGGTCTAATAACCTGTGTTCGATTCGCCTCAGAACAACTGCTCGTAAGCGCAGACGATAAAGGCACAGTCATTTTTTGGAGAAAATCCGATGGCCAGGTGTGTATGGATCCTGATCTGCTTTGCTGAGACGAGAATATATCGTGTTTTAGTGGAGAATCGC
>WNGI01003764.1_pt1 | contig 25434 bp, 41 predicted proteins | sample 5400621 | NCBI WGS metagenome assembly WNGI01 (sample SAMN13153374, study PRJNA577476) | soil metagenome | isolation source: 20 cm soil or saprolite under Garry oak tree replicate 1 | place: USA:California | collected 2016-06-15 | reverse complement strand
TCGAGCAGGCACTCGAAGCGACCCGGGGAGAACTCGCGGTCGCCCGGCTGCAGCTCGAGCGCGCTAACGCGATCATCGATTACTCGACGCATTACGTGATCGCGGCCGACCTGGCAGCGGCGATCTACGACGTCGCCCTCGCGGAGGGGGTGGACCCGGCGTTGGCGTTTCGTCTCGTGAAGGTCGAGTCGGGATTCAACCCCAAGGCGAAGAGCAAAGTAGGGGCGATCGGCTACACGCAGGTCCTGCCGAGCACGGCCCGGCTGTACGAGCCCGGTCTGACTACGGCGCAGCTGTACGACCGCGGCACCAATTTGCGACTCGGGTTCCGCTACCTGCGGGATCTGCTGGAGCGCTACGAAGGCAATCCCGACGCCAAGCTGCGCCTGGCGCTGCTGGCGTACAACCGGGGGCCGGGCCGGGTCCAGGAGCTGCTCGACGCCGGAAAGGACCCGCAGAACGGCTATGCGGCGGCCCTTATGAAAGGGTACAGACGTAAGAGCTAAAGACGTAACACAAAGACGTAACACGAAGACGTAGCACAAAGGCGTAGGGGAGGCTCCCTACGCCTTTCGTGTTACGTAGTCGTGTAATGTCTCTGTGCTACGCCGTTGTGCTACGCCTTTATTCTTTTCTTATTGCTTTTGTGGAATTTTCAGCAGGTCCCCCGGCCGCAGAATCGATCCCATCGTGAGGCCGTTGTAGTTGAGGAGCGCCGTCAGCGACACGCCGTACCGGCGCGCGATATCGGTCGCCGTCTCACCCGACCGCACGCGGTGGTTCCCGGCGCTGACGCCCGTGCTCGACACCCGCCGGTAGCGGGGTTCGGGTGGCACGGACCACGCCGAGGCGGGCACGACGCGCCCGCTCATCGGGATGATGAGCCGCTGCCCCACCCGCAGCGCGTGCGCCCTGATGCGGGGGTTCGCGCCCTCGATCATCGTCACGCTCACGCGATAGCGCTTCGCGATGTCCGATAGGGTCTGCCCGCGCGAGACGTAGTGATCCACGAACGTGATACGCTCGGTGACCGGGAGGCTGTCGAAGCGCTCCGCCACACGGGTCCCGCGCCCCCGCGGCACGCGCACCACCACGCTCCGGCCGGGGGGCGTGACGCCCCGCACGTACTGCGGGTTGAGGTCGAGGAGTGCCGCCACGCTCGTGTCGGCGAGACGGGCGACGACATCCAGGCCGGTCGCGTCGGGAACCGTGATCTCGTCGAACGCGAGGGGCGACAGCGGCTCGACCTCGAAGCCGTAGCGCCCCGGTTGCTTGGCGATCAGTGACGCGGCGATGAGCTTGGGGACGTAATCGCGCGTCTCGCGCCGCAGGTAGCGGCGGTCCGAGAGCTGAAAGAACGTGTGATCGTCCACCGAGTCCGGCTCGCCCGGCAGCCGGTCGATGCCCCGCTCGATCCGTCCGACACCGGCGTTGTACGCCGCCGCCGCCAGATACACGCTCCCGAGACGCTCCCGCAGGTCCGCGAGGTAGTTCGCGGCCGCTTCCGTCGCCCGGAACGGGTCGCGGCGCTCGTCCACCCAGGGATCGACGGTGAGGCCGTAGAGGCGCGCCGTGCTCGCCATGAACTGCCACATCCCGACCGCCTTCGCCCGACTCACCGCCGTGTTCGAGAAGCCGCTTTCGATCAGGCAGAGGTAGAGGAGGTCTTCCGGAAGCCGCTTGGCGCGGAGTCGCTCGCGGATCATCCCCTGGTAGCGGCCGAGCCGCGCCAGCCAGATCTCGAACCGATCGCGCGAGTCCACCTGAAAGAACTCGAGATACTCGAGCACGCGCCGGTTCGTCGCGAAGCTCGTGACGTCGATGTCGAAGGTCGGCTCGGGCGACGGCGCGGCGCCGATCACGGCGCGGCCCTCGGCGCCGAACAACCGCTCCGCCTCCCGCTCCACCTCTTCGCCTTTGATCGGCGACGTCGCGGGGGGCCGACCCTCCAGGCTGTCGACCCGAGGGTGCGGACGATGGAGGCTGTCGAGCAGCTGCTGGTCCGCTGCGGAGTCCTGCTCGGCCCGGGCCGCCAGGGCCCCCACCGAGTCGGCGCCTCGCGGGGAGAGCGAGAGCGTCGTCGAATCGGGGGCTGCCGGGGTCACCGCGGCCGAGGCGGGTCCGCGGACAGCGCGGGCGCCGCCGCACGCGGCGCTCAGCGCCGCGCCCACCAGTGCGAGCAGGCGAATCCGTGCGGTCCCGGTCATCGCGTGGCGAAGAAATTGCCCAGTATGCGGTTCGTCGCGTTCAGCACCGCAAGGGCCGCGCCGCGCGGTGGATCGGCTTCGGCGAGATAGGCTCCCACGAGGCGCGAGGCCCGCGTCTCCTGCCGGGCCGAGAGCGAAACGATCACCACGACGGCATCGAACGCGCGAACCGCCTTCACGCCCAAGAGCTCGAACCCCAGCTTCGGCTGCACCACGCGCTCCAGGGCGCGAACCGTCGCCTCCGCACAGCAGCGCAACTCGCCCGCCTGCGAAATCACGCCGTCGGACTCGCCCATGAACTGCCGTCCGTCGGCCCACGACAGCACCACCTTGGCGCGGCAGCGACCGCTCGCCAGACGCTCGAACGCAAAGTCCTGGAACCGCAGCCGCTCGGTCTCGCTCACGCGAGGCGCTCAGCCAGGAGTTGCGAAAGAGCCGTGTCGGGGATGCGCTCCGCTTGGATGAACAGTGAGGACTTCGAGCTGGCCTCCAGCGGGTACAGGGTCCAAAACGACCGCCCGGGGCGCTCAGACGCCGACCGGAAGGACAACACCAGCTGCCATGCCTCGGCGTTGGCCGGGCGCTCTGCGAGGGCGTCCACATGCCAAACTTGATCGCCGTGGGCGATAACTCTCCATGGCATGCATCACCACCGGGAAACTTGGGCCCGCCAATATGTGGCTAACCCCAAGTCCTGTCAATAGTTGAGAGAGGTCAGTCCCCTCTGGTGGCGAGCGCCTTGAATCGCTTGGCGAGCGCCTGCGTGGTGGGACCCGGCTTGCCGCTCCCGATCGAGCGACCGTCCAGCTTGGTGACGGCGACGATCTCGGCGGCGGTACCGGTGAGGAACATCTCGTCGGCGGTGTACAGATCGTAGCGGTTCAGCGGCAGCTCTTCGACGGCGTAGGTCGCCTCGCGCGCGAGCTCGATCACGGCATCGCGCGTCACGCCGCGCAGAATCCCGGCGTACGCGGGCGGCGTCTTGAGCGTGCCGTTCGCCACCGCGAACAGGTTCATCCCGCTCGCCTCGGCGACGTAGCCCTGGGAGTCCAGCATGATGACCTCGTCGACCCCGGCCGCGATGCCCTCGACCTTCGCCAGGATGTGCGAGAGGTAGTTGAGCGATTTCACGCGGGGCGACAGGCTTTCCCGGTGGCTGATCGGGGTGGCGGCGGTGAGGGCGGTGAGGCCTTTCTCGTAGCGCTCCGGCGACCAGAGCTGGATCGTGTCCACGATGCAGATGACCGACGGCGCCGCGCACTTGCGCGGGTCGAGCCCCAGATCGCCCACGCCGCGCGTCACCACCAGCCGGATGTAGGCTTCCTCGAGTCCGCTTTTCGCCACGGCCTCCTCCACCAGCCGGTGCATCGCCGGTTTCGGGAGCGGGATCTCGAGCCATATCCCTTTGGCCGAGGCGTACAGGCGGTCGAGGTGCTGCGCCAGCCGAAACACCCGCCGGTTGTAGACGCGGATGCCCTCGAAGATGCCGTCGCCGTACAGCAGCCCGTGGTCGAACACCGACACCTTGGCGTCGGTGCGCTCGTGGTACGTCCCGTCGATCCAGACGATGGGCGGCATAGGTCCCTTAGTGCGAGTAGGCGACGATCTTGTCCAGCACGGAGCGGGCGAAATCCTTGTCCCAGGTGACGGCGGTGCGCTTCGCGACCACCTGCACGCGGGTGGAGTTCTTGCCTTCCACCTTGAGCGTGACGTTGACCTCCCGGTCGCCCGCCGCGCCCTCGATTTCCCGCTTCTCCCCATCATCCTCTTGCTCGGCCTGCGATTTCGTCTGCCGGATTTTGAGCGCGCCAAACGCCTGGTTGGTGGCGGTCGCCGCACGCTCGACCGTGACGGGGACGACCGACTCGACTCCGCGCTGGGTAAAGTAGATACCGCCCCCGGCGCCAGCACCCGCGGCGGCGACTACGCAGCCACCGAGCAAGAGCGCCGCGCAGCTGGCGGCCGCCTGGGACCGCAGGGTCGTACTCGATCGTCGCATGCAAACCTCCGATGCCGGCTAGCAGCCTGCCCCACCGTATCTTGCGCGAATATACCTGGCTCAGGGACCCCACGGCTACCGGGCCCCAGGTGGTATGCGTGTTATCCAGATCACAGACTCTCGGGCCCGAAACTGCGAATCTCTACGCTATGGAACAGATACTCGGGTGGGCGCGGGTGTGGTTCGCGGCGAAGCGCGAGGACGAAGGTGAATCACCGTTGCGCAACGGCGCTTGGTACCCCGTCTTGAGCAGTGGCGTGAACCGCGCGGTGCTGGAGGTCTCGGGCCAGCGGGTGGCCGTACCGCAGGACATGCTGGAAGTGCGTGACAAGCGCCCCGATCGCTTCACCGTCGTGTACCGCACCTACGACGACCCCAACCCGGCCCGCGGCACGCGAGCGGACGCCGGACGCCGCTACGGGGTATGTCCCAAGTGCGCGACCCGCGTCCCGTTCCGCAGCGGCATCATCCCGTCGCGCGCCACCTGTCACAACTGCAAGCACGAAGGAATCGTGGCGTGGTGGGAAACCGGTTGAAGCGGAGGGTATGACCCGGCTGGGGATCGAACCCAGGACCTACGGATTAAAAGTCATCGGCTGGCTTGACACGGCTTGTGACGCTCAGGACTACTGAGCACAACATGTCATCGACTGGAGACATGCAGTACTGAGTTGCACAAGTGATTCTGACGGATTCCGAGTGTGAGTCCCGCTGTTTGTTCCGCTGTGAATCCCTCTTCACTCCTCTCGCAATAACCGCGTCACCTTCACGCCGAACGCCGCCGCAAGCTTCGCCAGTGTATCGAGGCGAGGGCTCGCTCCATGTTCGAGCGCCACAATCGTTGCATGTGTCACCCCCGCCCGCTTCGCCAACTCCCGCTGAGACCATTTTCGCAGCTTTCGCAGCTCCGTTACCCGCAGTCGAATGGTGGACATGAGGGCGGAAACATAGGGTTGCATGGACCCTTGCGCTTGATATAGCATGCTATATCTTACTCTGACCAAGTGAACTAGTCCACTATGTCAGATAAGACGTTAGGTTGTCGCGTCAACACCACATCCCCCAGCAAAGGAGTGGAGAGAGACATGGACCCTGTTCTTGTTGTGCCCAAGTCTATGCCTGGACGGGATACGCCAGACCTTGACCCGCGCATCACTGGTGTCATCAGCGCCGTAGAGGCGTTCGATGATCTCTGCCTTGTGTGGATTCAAGCGCTCGACGGCCTGCGACTCGTCCACTGCTTCCCCGAAGAGTACCGGCAGATGCTCACCATGCGTCGAGGTCAGCTCATTGGGCAGCAGGTCACCTACCTCGATGACCGAGGCACAGGCTGCCCCGCCCTCTCCTTCGTGGTGGCAGCATGAGTGCCCGCCTCTCGCTGCTTCGGTCTGGCGATCCTGTTCCGACCACCGAGGAAGGGCCAAGGGAGAACGTTGCCAACGCGCTGCAACTGCTCCTGGCCCACGAGGCAGAACACCCTACAGTGTGGCAGTTCTCCCCTGAGCTACGCGCCGTTGAGGCTCGACTGTTCCACGCACTCTATCAACTCGACGGGTCCGAATGACCGCCCTGCTCGCTCAAGTTGCCATCGTGATTCAACTCGTTGGTGGGCAGGCTACGACTCTCGTTTCCAACTCTGGTCTCCAGACGCAGCAGGTTAGCGTCGCGCTGCACTTCGGTCACATCGAGGAGCAGGCCGATCACGCAAAATACGTGGTGTTGGAGCGAGAGGTGCAGGCGCTCGTTGCTCCTGCCGATTTCGTGTTGCAGCCTGGAGACCGGCAGACCATCCGCGTGAAGCTGCGCGAGTCTGTACCTCGTGGGACGACGCTGCGGCTCGTGACCACGTTCACCCCTGTAGCCGACGCTAACGCCACGCCAGCAGCGCACCTCGTACAAGTCACTCGTTTCATCGCCAAGGCCATCGTTGAATGATTGGCCTGCTGGTACTCCTCGTGATACAGCAGCCGACACGCCCCAACCTCCTCGTAGACGTGCAACTGGTTGGCGTCGAGCACACAGTCATGGAGGCTGTGCTTTCGCAGGACTCGACCTTGAGTCTGCCCACGCAGGAACTCAGCGCGCTGCTCGGCATCGTCCTTCCAGCAGTCACCTGGACACCGCTCACCGCGTTACGGGCGCAGTTCCCGAGTCTGCGCGTCACTGTGAACCTCCGAGGGCTCGCTGTCTACATCGAGGACGAGCTGGAAGTGCTGACGGCCACGAGAAACGTGCGCGAGAAGCAGCGGCGGCAGGCGCAGCGGGCTCCTGTCATCATCCCAAGTGGTCCTGCCTTCGCCCTGTCCGTCGATAACCGAGGGGCAAGCCTTGTAGACGCGAGCTACAGCCTCCAAGGGCGTGTGTTCGGACAGGTCAGGAGTGGGAGCCTGTTACCTCGTCCTGGGAGCATTGTGCAGCACGGGGCAACCTCGTGGGCTCTCTCAGTCATCCCTACACCTGCACTGTTCCTTGCGTACAGCGATGGAGACCAACAGCGACCCCAGGCGACCGGGAGACTCGCTCTAGGACCAACCTGGGTCAGTGCGAATTGGACCACAACGCAGTGGTCTGCTGATGGTCTGCTCGCGCTTGGACGCCTCTCTGTGTTTGTCTCCACGCGCAACACCTACGCGATTACTCTCCGCGCACCCGTCGCGGTTCAGCTCGGGAGGACGGGGAAGATCACTACCGCCCGAGTCTCTGTTGGTCCTGTGTTCCCGTCTCCATTCCAGCCACCTACCGTACCATGAAAAAAGGGGGAAGCACCATGAAGTTCCTACGCACACTTTTCGTTGTGGCACTCATCGCCTTGGGAATGACATTCCAGACCGTCAGCGCCCAGGGCGGCAGCGCGACGATCCAAGCCACGACCACGGTGCAAGCGGCATTGATCGTGACTCCTCGCCATGACCTGACGTTCGGCACAGTCACAGCCGGTACGTCGTCCTCAGTGGGCACGACGCAACCTGAGGCTGGTCAGTGGAATCTGACGGGTCAAGGCAACATGAGCGTGTCCCTGACGTTCACACTGCCCACGCAACTCACTGGCACTGGAACGCCAGTACCGATCAACACGTTTAACGGGCTGTTCTCTCCATCGAGCACGCCAACGGGGAACTCTGTCAGTCTGTCGTCTGGACAGGCGGTCAACAGCTTCTTGTCTGGCGGTTCGCTGTGGGTGTTCATCGGAGGGACGATCAGTCCTCCTGTTGGATCAGCAGGCAGCTACTCAGCCCCCATCGTGCTCACTGTCGCGTACCTCTAACCGCGAGTATGTTTCGAGGAGTGAGAGGCCCGTGCTTGGACTCTGGCGGGCTTTTCTCTTTCTCTCTCAGGAGAAGTACGATGACTCCAGCGATGATCCTCGGCGTGTTGGTGGCTCGATGTGCCCTGCTGTTGTACCATCGGTTGTACGCGCAGCGACAGCCTGCTCCTGTTGTGCGTTCACCAGAGGTAACCCGCTGGCATCCTGGGGGGTTCTCAGATTTTTGACTCGAAGATTTCTGCGGGGCATCGTGCATCCGGCTCGTCGCGGTTTCCCCCGTGGCCCCTCCCCTGGCGCGCATTCCTTTCGCCCGACACGCCCGCCCCTGCTCGCAATCCCGCTGTTCGTCCCGCTGTTCGCGTTACCGTAGCCCGCTAGTCGCGCAGTAACAACACGTTACGCAGCTAGGACAACGGACGCTCAATCCGTTCCTTGGCTGTTCGCCCGCTCGTCTCTCCTCTCTCTCCAGGTCCGCACGTCTCTCCTACGTCTCTCCTCCACCATGATCTAACTTCGCAAACCTTCGTCTCTGTCTGGTCACCCACGGGGCTTAGAAACTCCTAGTAACTTCCTAGGAGTACTCTAGTACTCTGCAAGTAAACCCGCAGCTCACCGTAGTCACTTCGTCGCGTGTCAGAATGTCTAGCCTTGCCACGTCAGCACTTGGGATCGTGGCACTCTCTTTGCTAGAGTAATCCTAGGAAAGCACTAGGATTCACTACTCGCACAAGAGGGGCTGACCACATGAACACCTCGCGCTTTATCGCTCTGCTTACCGTCGCTGCGCCAGCCGCGCTCGTAGTCGCGTGGATCGTGGCCTAACTCGCAACCTTGGAGACTTACACCAATGAGCGTCAGCAAGAAGCACATGGAATGGGCCGCGAGTTACCTCGCCGGGAACCTTGCGAGCGACGAAACGACAGACGCAGAACGCTCCATCACCGTGCAGATGTTCGCGGATTTCTTCGCGGAGTTCAACCCCCGGTTTAACAAGATGCGTTTCGCTGAAGCCGTGCGGACACGCAGCAACAACGGAAAGGAAGGTTGACCATGTTGAGCTTCAAGACTGTAGCCAATGTGCTGCGCGTCGCGTTCGGGAGTGATTGGGACAACCTCACCGCCGCAGAGCGTGCCGCCGTCCTACCTGATTTCCGCGAAATGGCACGGGAAGAGTACGACGTGCCAGACGATACGATGTCAGACAACATCGCAGAGGAAAACTTACTCGAAGCTGCTATCGAATACCGCCGTAGAATCGGGCGCAGCAACCTGCAAGCGTATGCAAAGACGATGCAAGCCAAGCTAGGGCGTGGAGGTGCAGCGTGAACGCCCCGACAGGTTACCGCGTGGTTCGCATGTACTTCAACAAGCCCGGTTATCGGCGCACGATCATTGACCGTTGCACGCTTGCTGATGCACAAGCGCATTGCAAAGACCCAAACACATCGAGCAGCACAGCCACCAGCGCGAGCGCGAAGGCTTGCACTCGCCGTAACGGGCCGTGGTTTGACGGCTTTGAGGAGAGATAACCCATGAAACGGCCCAACTACGAAGCAGACGACCAGACGTTTCCTGCTGATGCCTACAGCGTGAAGGGTTACCGTGGTGTTGCATGGCGCGTCTACGGATGGGAATTGCAGGACGTGCTAGAAGAGGACTTTTACGACGACGAGACCGACACGCTCATTGTCGGGACTGAGTTTGTCGAGGAACGCACTGGCAAGGTTGTGTGCGTCATGGTGGGAGATGACAGGCGGTTCACCTTCGATCCGGACGAGCTGACGCCACTTGGCGAGCTGGACTACTGCGCCTCATGCGGTCAAACCGGCTGCACGCACGATGGGAGGGACCGTGAGTAACCGACCGCTGACGTGTGACATGGTAAAGGATTGCCCTGAGCGCGTAACCCATATAGGCGAGAAGGGCTACGTCTACTGCGCGAAACATGCGCCGCTACGGCAAGGATGGGAGCGCACGCGCAAGCTGCGCGCTTGGGAAGTCAAGCAGCTACAGGAAGGGAAACCGCTACGCAGCTACGACTACAGGCCCCAAATCGGATGCACGCACGACGGAAGGGAGCGGGAGTAACCATGCGCGCCCTATTCCTAGCAGTGCTCGACGCTGGTGACCGTCTGTTGGCGTGGTGGTACTCACGCAAGGCGTCCTTATGAGAACGCTCTACCTAAAACCTCGTGGTGAGCCCGACCCGCTTTGTCGGTGGACGGATTCACGACCAAAACGCTTGCACGTCGTGGAAGAGACGGACGCTCTATGGCGTGTGCAGATCAAGCCCGGATTGATTGTCGATTTTCCCAAGTACGCATGGGAAAACGTCTGGCAAGTGGAGGACTAAGAGCCCATGCCTAGAAAACGCAAGCAGCTACGGCTAGGCCGACTCCGCAAGACTGTGCGGCTAACACACACGATCTACGGACTACTCGTGCAGGCTCACGACGCCTTGCGGGGCCAAGTTATGGAGCTGGAGAGCCGCGTCATCGAGCTAGAGCGGCGTGCAGGGCTCAAGTGGTCGCACAGGGAGAGCGCTTACGTTGAACCTAGGGCATCCTAGAGCGATTCTAGGCCACTCCCAGGGGTCTAGCGGACTGGCGCAGCATAGAGTACATCTAGGATGGTACTAGAGACAGGGGAAACCCATGGCGGATACGGACGACAAAAAGCAGATGAACGTCCTCCTCACTCACGAGGCTGCGGGGCTGTTGGAGGCACTGCACGCGGCCAAGAGGGACGAGGCCAAAAAAGAGGGAGGAACTCTCTCGCTGAGTTTCTACGTGGAAACGCTGGTGCGAGCTGAAGCGAAGCGGCAAGGGATCAAACCCAAAAAGGGAAAGGGCTAGCCAAATGAAAACCACAAAGAGGACACCCGTAGACCTCGGTGCATTTATCCGAGAGGCACGTCGTAACAACAAGCCGCGTCTGTTTGTGATTGATAGAGCGACCTCAGCACAGCGGCGGCAAGTGCTCGAAGCGTTCGTTGACGGCTGGGGAACGCAGGACACGCTACGGCTGCTGTCTCAGATACCAGTGCTCGGGAATACCCGTTCGCGGTAGAGCGCTGTTAAGTGGCGACGCTCGCGGTTCGCCACCGTGCGGTTAACCTAAGAAGGGGGACGTATGAGCAAGATCAGCGGGGAAAGACGGCGCTACAGAAGCCTCGTGCGTACACTGGAGCGGGCCAGGGAGCGGCACCTCGGAGATTGGGCCGCAGCAGTGGTACGCGATACGACCACACGGCAACGGCGGGCCTTGCTGCTCGCGCTTGAAGATGGGTTCGGGCCAATCGTGGGGCTCCTGTTGGAGACTGTTGGACGCCTGGAGGTGCGGCGGCAGAGGATGCGAGCGGGAAACGCATGAGCCAACACGCTGCCCTGACAGCCCGCTTTATCGGGAAGAGCCAGTACTACACGCGGCTGCAACGAAAGCTGTTAGCGCTCGGCGGTCAGGAAGTGGTGTTGATGCCTGCCGCCTACGCGGATGCGGACCTGCACGGCGCAACACTGACCAAGCGGCTAGTACAGCGAGGCAGGCTGTTTGTTGGGCCACGCGATTTCGTGAAGATGGAACCTGGAGCCTGTCACTCGAATGCGTTGCAACTCTACGCCCTGTCCAAAGGCAGAGTGCGGTTTGCGACAGGCTACGCTCTAAGTAGAGGCGGGCTGTGGCGGCAACACTCGTGGGGCGTGTGGATCACGACGGAGCGTAGCGGGTGCGTAGTTGAGACGACGGCTCGACGGTTGAAGTATTGGGGCGTCGTCCTGAGTGCAACAGACGTGGCACGAGTCGTGAAACGAGCGGGTCTCAAGCCGGGCTAATACCTGCTCCGTAGGGCCAAGGAACCCCCTTGCACCGACGCGAGAAATGCCTAACCACAAACCCCACAACAGCTTACGACATTCCCACCGATTCGAAATACTGTAAGTTGTTATAGCATAAATCGTTACCTAATACCTGCTCGTTTAGGACTAGAGAACGTCTTTGGGAGACCGCTGGCACCCACTCAGACCCGCAGTACGAGCCGGACGCAGATGACGGGACACGCCCCACGTCAATCACGTCCGATAACTCTACCGCGCCCTGAGTTGAGGAATAGCTGGCGGTTTCCCTTCCCTTTTTGCTGAATCCCTTACGCCATTCCAATTCAATCAAGGTAGGAGGTATGCCGAAACACTACGACAAGCGGCTCACACTCAGTGCCGCGCAGGTTCGCACTATTCGCAAACGATATGCGGGCCGACACAAGCGACGCATTACGCAGCGCGAGCTTGCTGACATTTACGGCTGCGACACATCGACCATTGGGCAGATCGTTTTAGGACGGTCGCGGAAGCAGGTCGCTGGCCCGAGAAGCGCAGCACTCGGAGACTTGGCGACGCGGGCGCGGGGCCAGTACAACGGGCGCGCAAAGCTCAGTGCTCGACAGGTTGCCAACATCCGCCGCATCTACGCCGCGCAATCCCCGAAGATCACGCAGACAGCGTTGGCCGAACGCTACGGCGTTACCAGCGTGAACATTCACATGATCGTGTCGGGCAAGAGTTGGAAGTAACCCACCACAACACATCTCAAGGAGCTTCACAAATGACCAACCAGGAAACACCGCTCGCGTACTACAGCACTTTGCCCTACGCCGATCAGTTCGAACTCGTACAGGACATGGCTTCGGCTCGGTACAAATCGAGCCCAGCCTTTCGCGATTGTGTTGCGGCGAAAGTCGCGCTTTCTACCGGCATCGGGACGGACGACACAAAGAACCTGACGCCGCCAGGACTGATGACCCTCGAAACTGGCGCAATCACCGCAGCGGAGAACGCTTCCGAGGCTGCCCAGCAACAGAGGATGATTGACACGGTGGAGCGCCTGACCAATGCGCGAAGTGCCGAAGAGCAGGCCGCAGAAGAGAGAGCCCTCGCTGCCCTCACTGCCCAACCCTCCGTGACTATCCGAAACCGCTAAAGAAATGCGGAAGATTCCCCGTCAAGGGAAGCTGACTGGCATCCGCCTTACCGTGGCTGCTCAGGAACTCCTGAACGGTGCGCTGAAGGAACACTATGGCCTGCGAAGTACTGCCGCCATCGTCGAGACGCTGATTCGAGAGAAGGCCCACGAGCTGCGTGCTACGGAGCCTTCTATCGCGCCCTCGAAGGAGCAGCCGCCGCTCCCTGTTATCAGCCCGGACGTTGATGCTGACGACGAGTACGACGCCCTTAACACCTAGCAGCAACCAAGTCTCTCAGACATAACCCACGAGTATCAAGCAGCGTCACCCTCGTGCCTTCACTGGCCGGGGCCTGCTTGGTCTCGGTGTGGTCGAGAAAGGAGCGCACAGGTTTTGTCAGACACCAGGAAGCGAAACACGTTTTTCACGATCCACGACGCTGCGACGGGTTTGATCTTTGAGGCATTGGCACCCACCGAGAAAGAAGCGCTCGACTTCGGGCGGTTCAGACATTGGGCACCAGGCCCCCGTAACGTGGGGCTGCGGCGCATCCTGCTCCCGACGAAGCCGTGGCCGACGCTCAAAGAGGAAAGCAACTACTTCGTCGTGGCTCGCGAGCAAGCAGAAAGAACCGCACAACGGACAGCAGCAGACGAGGTGGCACAAGCTGCGCGACTCGTAGCAATTCGAGCCCGCCGCGCTGAACGTGAGGCGGCTGAAGAAGTCGCACACGCTGCACGAGCTATCAAGATGCGAGCAGATCAAGCTGACCGACTCGTGCGGAGGGCTGCACTCGATGCACGCCTAGGACGGACGCGCCCTGTGCTCTCTGCACCCGTATACGACCCCGACACTGATGTACGCGCTGTTCGAGCAGGAGTTTTCCCTGCCAGGGATTCTGCGTTGTCAGGTGGAGGGCTGCGGCGAGCTGTTCATCACCGCTGCACACATCCGCTCGACAGCAGCGGAACTCTTTGCTGAAGGACGAGGCACGAAGTGGCTCGGGACGCCAGAGGTAGAGGACGCGAGACGCAGACAGCACGCCGAGAGACACGTACAGCTCGGTGAGGCAACGCTCGACCGATACAACGGGTTTTTCCTGCTCGCTGAACACCTACGACCGACACCTGTCACAGCAGCCGATCACGGGTTCTAGTCGTCACACCAGTATCACCACCATCATCACCATCAAACAGGAGAAGAAGCACCGATGTCCGCAACGAAAGAAGTGGCTGACCGCTACTACTACGATTCCACAGGAAACTACAACGGGGCGGGCGACCCGAGATGGGAAGCCTTCAATACGCCAGACTCACCTGAGCAGAAGATCGGCGTTCGAGCCTTGAGTGAGTTGTGCCGATGGGCCGACCTCATGGGCATTCCGCGCAGCCGTCGCGTTAGTCGTTATGTGGACTTCCTTCGACGCCACGAAGACCCGAAGACGAAAGAAAGCCTTCTGACACACGCGGAGATTGAAGAGATGATCCGCGTGAATGCAAACAGGATGGACGTGCGCTTTACGTCCTGGCTACTTCACCAAGCGACAGCACTTGGGCTCCACCCGGCAGATGCGCTCAATGTTGTCTACAGTTGGCTTGAACAGTGTGTCTCCAACGCCAAGACGGTAGGCAGCGAGGGCACCTTCTTCGACTTCTCAGACGTAGAAATCGAACGATGAAGACGAATAAGCCAAACGACCGGGGGCACTTCGCTCAGACCCCACTCCTATTACTGAAGGACACGCGGCCAGAAGTCACCGCCTACGTCCGCTTAGTATACGCGGCGATTCACAGCTACTGCACCTTCGGGACGACAACGGGGGCGCACCCCTCGACCGAACAGCTTGCTGAGCGAATGGGCTGCTCGAAGCGACAGGTCAACCGTGCCCGTGAAGTCCTGCGGGCGCTGGGCTATGCCACATGGAAGACCGGCAGCAAGCGCCACCGTCAAGGGAATCTCTACACCCTGTATCCCGCTGGTGACGGACCTGGAGAGGCATTTGAAAGTGCCTCACAGGCATCAAATCAGAAGGCGGCAGGCAAGGTTAAAAGTGCCCCACAGGCACTTGAACCAGTGCCCCACAGGCACTTGAACCAGTGCCCCACAGGCACTCCACAGAGAACCAGGGACAGAGAACCAGATACAGAGACCTATAGGGGAAAACCTGCAAGCAAATGCTCTCACCCTAACGTGTTCTCTAGACCTGTCAGACCACCTTCACCCCCAAAGTTAGAATCACAGGACGACGAAGACTTCTAACGAAAACTGAAGCTCTCCAAAGATAGGCCCAGCACAGGTCGTTCCCCCTGCTTCGCGGGGAACTCCCTTGCTCTGCTGGGTCGAACCTTTGGTTGTCCTCAACTCTGAAACACCTACTCGCTTCGCTCGACAGGTGTTGCCTATAGGGGACTTCGATAGAGCCTATCTGTCTTGTGTGTGTCGAAGCGAGCGCAGCGAGCATAGACCTCCCCCTACTGTTTTATCCAACAAGTGAAAGAAGGAAGGATCAAAGGAATGACGCTGCCTCTTAACGTCCTTCGCTACGAGCGCTGCGTCGCCTGCGGCAAGGATGCTGTAGCTGTCTATACCGATGGGAAAACTTTTTGTTGGGCTTGCTCAGATAGAACACGACCACCCCGCGAAGCTGCGAAAGCATGAAGGGCCAGTTAGCTAGTCGGTCCTGTGCCACCAAGGGCTGTGGGCGTTCTACTCGCAGTCAGTACGGACGCTACTGCAACAGGTGCAGACTGCGGGCGTGGAAGCATGGCGACCCGGCCCAAATTCCTATACGCAAGTGGACAGAGCTAAACAAGTACAGGAAGCTCGTGACTCGCCTGCTCAAGCGCGCCAACATGGAAAAGATCGAGTTGCACTTGCGCGCTGTTGCCGAGAGGCTTGGTGATGCTGCTCGCTCACCAGAGGCTGTGGCCTCACCATTCGGCGTGGATCGGTGGAAGCGGCGCGCTGTTGACGAAGTTCTCAAAGTCCTGGGAGACACCGAAGCTGTAGAGTCAGGCATCCTCGTTGCTGCGGTGTTCTTAATGCGGGACCAAGAAAGACGCCGCTTCGTCAACGACACAGCCTTCGACTTCGAGCTGGTCCGACTCTGGCGGTCGCAAACATACGTGAACTTTGGCAGCTACTGGAATCAGGCCACCGACAAGGTAGTGTCCACATATCGCCCGCTCCCTCGTGGTGTGGTCGAAGTCATGGCGCCGTACCTCGTGGCCGCGTACAGTCGTTTTGCCAGTTACGTCATCAGGGCGCTCAAGAAAGACCTCGCACAACAGGCTGCGCTTCGCACGTCGCTCGATGAAGGGTTTGCCCCATTGTTAACAGACCAGTAACAGACCACCCACACAAGGGAAAGCCATGACTTCGTTTGCTGGCCTTGAAAGTGATGCCGCGACTGACGACTACGTTGCCTCTGTGCTGGCGTCGTTCGAGTCCACGACTGCGAACGGAATCGAGCTTTGCACGAGTGGCGGGAATCACCTGTTTGTCGCTCGACAACGGAAAGAGGCCGTTGGGCTCGTAGTTATGAGCCGTCACCAATCTCTCTGGCGCACCTCGTGGGATGAGTCTGGCCGTCCGAATCTGGACACGTTGGAATTAGTTTCACGCGCTGCCAACTGTTGGGCCGCAGACTTCGTGTGGACGCGGCGGGAGAAACGGTATCAAGGCATTGCAGCTTCCTTGATCCGCACAGCAGCAGCGCATCTTGGTGTCGCCGTTCAAGAGATTGCGTTCCGTGGTCCATTCACACCATCTGGTGCGGGCTCGCTTCGACGCCTGTGCCCCACGACCGTATACATCACTGTGGCCGAGTAGTCTCTCCTTCTTGAAGGGAAATACTGCAAATGCCAAAACTGCGTATCAGCGAGCCTGGGGCCGTGTGTATGCCAGCGCAAGAGTTTATGCCAACGCTCGCCACTCAGGCGTTGGTGTCTCTGCTGCAAGCCGCGCCGAAGGGCACAGTGTTCTTGCCTAACTTTTCCGGCTGCACGCTTGCACGGAAGCGGAACCAGCTCGTAGCCGAATTCCTTGAACACCGAGAGTTGCAGTGGCTCCTCTTCGTGGACAGCGACATGACACCACCGTCTGACACGATTGCCCGACTCCTCGCTTGGAATGTGGACGTTGTTGGGGCGCTGTATTTCACGAAGCACTCCCACACAACCTGTGCGAGACTGAACGGCGGAGGCGCTGCTGGCCCTCTTCAGCGCGCTGTAGAAATCGGGACTGGTTGTCTCATGGTGCAGCGGCGCGTGTTCACTGACCTCGTGGCTTTCCCCTGGTTCGAGATTGAAGGACTCGACAGGGATGGAGGAAACGAGGACGGCGTTTTTAGCAAGAAGCTTCGTGATGCTGGTGTCCCGATCCACTGTGACACGAGCCTTGTCGCGGGCCACCTCACGATGACGCCGGTTGAGCTGAATCACATCATCGAGAAGATTTACATGCAGACACACGCCCTGCTCGACCCTGAGCTGGCGAAGGATTTCAAGGACAGCATCCGGCAAGAAATACTTCAGCGCGTCAATGGCGTACCGGCGTAACCCAAGAAAACCCTCTCTCTTTTTTTAGGAACGGCAAGACATGAATAACGACGACCGCGATTTCAGGCCAAAGTACTCTGGCCCGCAGAAGCCAGACCCCACCACGATGCTTGTGACTGACCCCTCCAACATTCATCGGCTGGAAGAGGAATTCACGATGATGCTTGGGCAGAAACGGAACAGGTTCTCGCCACAATCCATCAGCACGTTGCAATGGGCAGGGATTGTTCGGGACAACGAGACAGCAGAGGACGTTGAGTTAACCCCCGTCACGACTGCGGTGATTCGGGATTTTATCACACGGCAGAAGGGGTTCATTGCTCGCCCCTCGTTCACCTTCCCCAACTCTGACTTTATCGACGGGAAGTAAGTCGCACGTAGTCTTTCAGCTCTCTCCGACACTCCCGCGAAGCTTCCGTCTCGCTCATACGGGCAGCAGCGGAGGACCACCGGAGAGGGCTTTCTCTCTTTCATCTCCAACAACACACACAAGACAGGATTTCCTACTCACATGGCAACTACTCGCACGCTCAAAACGGACATGGAGACGGTCAGTCCGTCTGACACGTTTGTCCGCTCGCTGTTCAACACGCCCGTCGCGGTGATTTTGCCTCCGATTCTCGATGAGCAGTCACACGGTCGGTCGCAGGGTGTTCTCGGCGGTCGGAAGATTACGGTTCGAGCGGCTGGTAATGGCGCTGTGAACGTGCTCGACAGTCACCAGCTCCTCGTCGCCAGCGTTGAGTCTGGCACGGAGAAGTCGTTTACTTCGGAAGGCAACGAAGCGGGGAACCGCTGGAACGTGGAGTAGTCGCACACATGGGCCAGCAAAATCAGAATCCTTCTCAGTTAGGGAAGATCAGTAAGACGAAGGGTAACCCCTATCGCAGCCCACGCGCTCTCTTCATGGGTCAGGAGACTGCTGAAGAGAAAGCTCTGAAGGCGCTTGCCGATCAGTGGGACGTTGACCACCCCAACGGCGTTGAAGAGTAAGGCCGCTCATGCCCTGCATCTATTGCCTCAAGGAACAGAGCTGCCCGCATCGCCACAGGGAAACAGTAGGCCCAGGAGCCCCCAGGACGAACGATCTACCTCTTAGTGGTACCGGCGGGAGTCGGGAGAGCCTGAGCACAGATCACGGGCCGCGAACACTCTTCGAGCGAATTGATTCGACGGGTGACCTCTTGTGTATCCAGTGTTCTCATGTTGTTCCTCGTGGCCGCGATCAACAGTACTGGCGGTCGCAGCATGGACGGTTTCATGTGAGACGCCAAGAGGCTGTCGAGATTACTCGCGGATTGCCCCCTGGAGCTGTGCGCTTCGAACGCATCAAGTAGACCAAGTTTCTCTCTGTTCCCCCCTCCGACTCTTCACACAAAAATAGCTGCGGCCAAGACGAACGCAGCAACGCCGTGAGACAACCGGAGGGGGGACTTTACTGTTTTTACTTCACAACACACGCATAGGAGCACCACGATGACACAGCCGACGAAGCCCGCAGACAAGGGCGTGAATGAGCAGGAGCTACAGAAGATGACTCCACCTACGAAGGAAGTCGGTGGCGTCAAGCGCAGCCCTGTCGAGACGCCAAACAACGACAAGACGTTCAGCAAGTAAGTCGGACACAAGCATCACCCGTTCCAACAATCGAGAGAGGCCCCTGCGAAGCTGCTGGGGCCTCTTGCTTTTCCTAGGAGGGAGTAGAAGTGAAAACCGCAGCATTGCAAGTGCTCAGAGTCGAGCACTCAGAAGTCTCTACACCCGCACCTCGCGGTCATCTGCTGACAGCCACTCAAGTAGCGACGGAAGTCTTCAACGGAACCGTCTCCGCAGCTTGGGTGCGACGGCAAGTTCCACACAAGATCGTGCTCGGACATAGCACGGTGAGATGGTTTGAGTACGACGTTCGTGCGTGGATCGAGACCCAACGCGCCCTTGCGCAGTAGCAAGCCGCGCAACAGATTGTTGTCATGGAATACGGCCTCACCCGCGCTCTCCGTACAGCCATTGCCAAGAGTCCAACCTCTCGCCGCGAGCTATGTCGTGCGGCAGGCGTCGAGCAATCAGTCTTGGCTCGTGTGCTGACCGGAGAGCGGCGTGCCACACCTTTGCTCTGTAGACGGATTGCCCGCGCTTTACAGACTTTCGGAACCAACTGCACAGAAGGAGCGACGCTGCTCCGTCGTGCGCTCATCAATAGGAAGGGGGACTAACGCACATGCCACATCGGCAATCACCTCACGGGACATTCCGGCTCGACCGGCGTTTCAAGGGAGTCGGAAGGATCAATCTCGCCTCAGGGGCTCAGACTGCAACAGAGTTTCACAAGCGGGACGCGCTGTTGACCCGGCTGTACGACCAGGGACGGCTCGACCTGCTGAATGCCATCCGCACAGGGACGCTGACGGTGACTGAGGTCTACAGCGCAGCGAGAACCGACCAGCTTGCTACCCTCACAGGTGACCGGGCTCTCCTCGCTGCGAACCTTTGGACAGCGGTCGATGCGTGGACGCCAACAAGCGCAGCAGCGAAGGCGACGCGGAAGCGGTACGCCACGAGCTTCGCAGCGTTGAAGCGAACGGACGTGTTGAAGGCCAGCGCCACGGTGGGCGACCTGGCAGGAGTAGACTGGCGCTCACTCGAAGCTGCATGGACTGGCGGGTCGTCCGACTGGAATCATCTCCGTCGTGCTGTCTCGCGCTTCCTGACCCTGCACCTGGGTGACGTACACCACCCTGTGCGACGTGCTGTCGTGAAGGCGATTCCGAAGCGCAAGGAGCAGTCGAGAGTCCCCGACCTGCCGCCCGCTCTGTTCTGGAGCATCGTTCACAAGGCACCAGAGTACGTGCGCGCTGCTTACGTCACTATCGCCGCGCTCGGGCTGCGAGTGGGTGAGTACCTGCGGCTCACACCTGAGCACCTCTTGCCGCACACTTGTGGCGTGCAGGTGCCAGGAACCAAAACTGCGGGCTCTGCTGACGTGGTACGGGTCGATGAACGGCTCTGGCCGTGGATCGTCGCAGGCGTGCCGTCTCCGCTCGCGTACAAGTGGCTCCGGCTGCACTGGAAACGTGCCTGTCTCGCCGCTGAGGCCCCTAGTGACCTCAGGCTGCACGATCTTCGACACTGCTTCGGCCAGTGGCTTGCTGAGGCTGGCGTGGCTGAGAACCGCATTCAGACAGGTCTGCGGCACTCGACGGCAGCGATGACGAGGAAGTACACGACCATGCGTGACAAGGGCGAGACAGCCCGCACGATGGCCGACGTGCTGCTCCCTGTAAAGACTGCCTGAGTGGTCCCGCTGTATGTTCCGCTGTGGCCGAAAGCGTCAACAAACCGTTGACTCGACCACAGTGGGAAACCTGCTGTAACACTTCGAGATAGACCGATGACCCGGCTGGGGATCGAACCCAGGACCTACGGATTAAAAGTCCGTTGCTCTACCAACTGAGCTACCGGGTCGGACGCCCCGAAACCTCGCCCAGGCACGCTACTTAGACAAGCTGCGTTACGCCCCACCGGGTCCCGCACTCTTTAGGAAGTATGCTCCGCCCTGCCGCCGCTCGCCCTCGCCTCAGAAGCGCCACGGCTACCGACCGGACGTTGGTGGAGCGAATGAGTCGAGGAGACGAGGCGGCCTTCCGCGATCTCCTGGCCCGCTACCGCAGCACCATGTACGAGACCGCGTACGCCGCACTGCTCGATCCCGAGCAGGTCGACGCCACGGTGGCCGACGCGTTCGCCGAAGCCCGCCGCACGGCGGCCGGGTTTCTCGACTCGCTCGGGTCAGTGTCCGGCTGGCTCACACACCTCACCCGGCTGTGCATCGCCGCCCGGCGCCGAGCCGGTCGGTAGGGACATCGCAGCACGCTCGACGCCACAGGTTGATCCGGGTACGTTTCCCGCGCGTTGGTCCAGCGTGGGAGGATGAGCGACACATCCGGCCAGATTCAGCACGTCTCCGACACCGCGCGGTGGGTGGCGCTGTACCGCGCGATGGAATCGGAGCGGCCGGACGCGCTGTTCCGCGATCCCTACGCCCGGAAGCTCGCGGGCGAGCGCGGGGAGCGAATCCTCGCGTCCCTGCCGAAGGGCCGGGCGTGGGCCTGGCCGATGATCGTGCGCACGGCGGTGCTGGACGAGCTGATCCTGCGGACCATCGAGCGCGACCCCGTCGACACCGTGCTCAACCTCGCCGCGGGGCTCGACACGCGACCATACCGCCTGCCGCTGCCGTCCACGCTGCGCTGGGTCGAAGCCGACTTCCCCGACGTGATCACGTACAAGCAAGAGCAGCTCGAAGGTGAGCAGCCCGTGTGCGTGCTGGAGCGCGTGGGGATCGACCTCACCGACGTCGGGCGGCGGCGCGCGCTGTTCAGCCGGATCGCCGCGACTTCACGCCACACTTTGGTGGTGAGCGAGGGGCTGTTGGTTTACCTCACGCCGGCGCAGGTGGCGGCGCTCGCCTCGGACCTCGCCGCGCCGGCACCGTTCCGGTGGTGGTTGATCGACCTCGGCTCACCCCGGCTGCTCAAGATGCTGGAAAAGACGTGGGGGCGCGCCGTGGCGGCGGGAAACGCCCCCCTCCAGTTCGCGCCGGCCGAGGGTACGCGGTTCTTCCAGGCGCAGGGCTGGCAGGAAGGGGAATTCCGCTCGATGTGGGAGGAATCGCTCCGTCTCAAGCGGACGATGCCCCTCGCGCGCGTTTGGAATGTCATCGCCAAGCTGTATCCCAAGTCCAAGCGGGAGGAGTTCCGGCGGATGTCCGGGGTCGTCCTGCTGGCCCGCACGTGACCCCAACAGGAGGGTGTGGATGACCATTCGCCGACTGGCCCTCGCCGGCCTGGCCATTATGGCCGCGTCCGCGTGCAGCCGACAGGTGCCGCGCGCCGACGGTCCCAACGTCGTCACGATCACGACGAGCGAGTACGCGTTCAGGATGCCCGACACGATTCCGGCCGGGCTTACGACTTTCCGCCTCGTCAATCAGGGGAAGGAGCTGCATCATGCGTCCCTGGTCCGGCTGCGTGATGGGAAGACCGTGGCGGACTTTCAGGCGGCGCTCGCGGCCGCGATGCAGAACCACACGCCCCCGCCGTCCTGGATGACGTTCGCCGGCGGCCCCAACGCCGTGACCCTCGGCGACACGGGCGTCGCCACCGAGACGCTCGAGCCCGGGTCGTACGTGTTCGTGTGCTGGATTCCGACCCTGGACGGCGTCCCGCACGTCATGAAGGGTATGCTGCATCCGCTGGTCGTCACGGCCGGCGCGATGCCAGCAGCTGCAGCGCCTGCGGCCGATGTGACGATCAAGCTCACGGATTACGACTTCGTCCTGTCCCAGCCGCTCACCGCAGGCAAGCATGTGGTGCGGGTCGAGAACACCGGGGCGCAAGCCCATGAGATCGTGATCGCCGCCCTGGCGCCCGGCAAGACCCTGAAGGACTTCATCGCGTGGGAGGAGGGTGGGGAGAAAGGCCCGTTACCCACCGGCCAATGGCTGGGTGGCATCACGACCCTCGACGTCGGCGGGCGTTCCCAGTTCACGACGACGTTCGCTCGGGGGAGCTATCTCCTGTTGTGCTTCTGGCCGGATGCCAAGGACGGCAAGCCGCACCTGATGCACGGGATGGGGAAGCAGATCACCGTAAGCTGAGGAGCGCATAAGAAAGGCCCCGAAGGTTCGGGGCCCTTCTCTTGTTCGTCGCGCAGCGACTATTGCAAGAGGTACCGGACCCCGAGCTGCATTTGCCACCGTGACAAGAGACTCGGATCGTCGATGAAGGTCGTCGCCGGCCCAGTGAAGTTGAACACCGGAGCCCCGCTGGCGTCGAACCGCACCAGTCTGAGCGGGGACGTGGCGGCGGCGCTTGCCACCTTGCGCACACCCCAGGACGAGCTGATCAGGTTCCCGACGTTCAGGATGTCAAGGCTCAGCTCGAAGTGGTGCCGCGTGCCGCCCGGGCCGATGCCGAATTCCTGGAGAATTCGCAGATCGACGTCGTTGTACCAGGGATTCAGCTCCCCGAATCGGTCGGCGATCTGGCCGCGGTGCGAGCTGAGATAGCTGTCCTGCCCGATGAAGGCGTTCAGCGCATCCCACTGCTGCTGCGGGGTGAGGGTCGTCGCACAAGTGGGGGGGGTGCACTGATCGAACGTGATCTCGGACTGGTTGCGCGGGATGTAAATGAGGTCGTTTCCCCCCTGCCCATCCCCGTTCACGTCGCCGGAGTAGATAAACGAATACCGATTGCCACCCGCGCCTGCGAAGCGGTTTCCTTGGGCGACTTCCACGAACACACCAACCCGGGTCTTGAGGCTTGGCGACCAGGCCTTGGTGTAGGTGGCCGAGCCGACGATGCGGTGCCGCTGACCGAACTCCGAATAGCTCAATTCGGGTTTATTGGGATCGCCCTTCACGGGCTCGTTCTGCCACAGCACGCTCGCGATTTCCGTGGACTTCAGGTTATTGCGCGCGTCGGTGAAGCCGTACCCGATGCTCGTCGATAGACCAGACGCGAAATTCTTGCGCAGCTGGGCGGTCACATTGATGGAATGCCCTTCGGTCGTATTATCGAGCACGTAGATGCCGGCACCGCCGTCCTTGTTGAGCTCGTTGTTGCCGGCGGCACTCCCCGGCGCGCAGTTGGCCGTGTTGGTGAATGCGCAGCTGCCGTAGAACGGCCGGCGGTCCGGCGCCGGAAGAGTGCCCACCGCATTTACTAGGTCGGCGTTCCGCATGTAGATGGCGTGTATGTCCTTCGCATACACGACCTCGAGCGTCCCAAGCAGCCCGCCCGGCAGCTGGTGATCGACGGCCAGGTCCGAGGTCCAGACCTGCGGCCACTTGAACTTCGGGTCGATGGCGTTGACGTCGAACGACTGCGCGAGGGTGGAGGAGTCCTCGGGGGACCCCGTAGGCCGCAACGGACCCGCAGGGAACAAGTTCGGGTTGGCGCCCGGGTTCGAGATCACGTTGCCGTACCACACGAACGGGATGCGGCCCGTGAAGATGCCGGTCCCACCCCGCACTTGGGTGCGCCGGTCGCCCGAAGCGTTCCAGTTGAACCCCAGGCGCGGCGACCACAAGGCGGTCGCGCCAGGGAGCTTGCTCTGATCGACCGTCTCCGGATTGCCGTTTGCGTCCAGCGCCGTCAACAAGCGGGAAGACGGGTTATCCACTGGATCGGTGAAGTACAGCGGAAAGTCGGCCCGCAGGCCGTACGTGAGGTTCAACCGGTCGGACACGGGGTATTCGTCCTGGACGTAGAAGCCCAGCTGCCCGATGGAGATGTCCTCGCCCTTGTATGGAGTCCCCAGCGCCGGGGTGACGTAGCTGTTGAAGTCGAGCGGGTTATAGCTCGAGTTCGCCGGGTCGATGCGGGTCATGAAGTCGCTCAGCGACGAAAACGTAGACCCGATGCTCACGGGAGGAGCCGGAAGGAAGAACACGCCGTAGCGGAAGATGTTGAACGAGTTGTAGAACCCGAACCTCTCGAAGTTCGCGCCGATCGTCAAGACGTGCTTCCCCCGGAACACGCTGAAGTTGTTCGTGAGCTGCCACACGTCCTGATCCAGGATGTTGTGGATCGAAAACGGTTCGTGGCCGATCGTGGTATACGTCACGCCCTCACCGACCTCGATCGTCGGGAAGGGCTTACTGAACGGCTCCCGGAAGTCTCGGAAGCGGTTGTAGCTCGCGAAGAAGCGGTTCGCGAAGCCGCGCGAGCGGCTGTTCAGCTCCAGTGCGAACGAGTTCAAATGGTTGTTGATAGCGTAGCCCGAGTTGTAGAAGGGCAGGCTGGTCGCGTTCGGCCCGCGACCGGTGTTATTGAAGCTCAATACGAAAGGGTGTGGCGGCAGATCGCGCTTCGCCTTCAGGTAATCCCACCGGAATGTCAGCGTGTTGCTCGGGTTGACGTTCCAGTCGAGCTTGGCGATCAGCTTGTCGTTGTCGGTGTGGTAGATGTATCCCTGGTACGGTCCGGGGTCGTACCCGTAGTCGCTGATCATCAGGTTGCGGATCTTGTCGAGGGTGTCGGCGCTCACGCGCGAAACCCCGAGCGGCAGTGTCCCGGTGCACGGCGGCGTCGTGCAGGCCACGAAGTCCGACCCGGGGTTGTCGGTCCGCTCGATCTCCCCGTTCACGAAAAAGAACAGCTTGTCGCGAACCAATGGCCCGCTGAACGAGGCGCCCGCCTGAATGAAGCTCAGATCGGGGTTGGCAACCACCGGCGAGCCGCGCACGGTATTCCCCAGCAGGTTCTCGTTGCGCCCGAACGTGTAGGCGGAGCCATTAAACTCATTCGTCCCGCTCTTCGTCACCGTGTTGACGTTCGCGCCGGTGAACCCGCCCTGACGCACATCGAAGGGTGCGACCGAGACTTGTAGCTGCTCCACCGCCTCGTACGGGACCGGCTCGGCGTTCGTCTGCCCGCCGGGTGCGGGGT
>WNGI01001005.1_pt1 | contig 25437 bp, 26 predicted proteins | sample 5400621 | NCBI WGS metagenome assembly WNGI01 (sample SAMN13153374, study PRJNA577476) | soil metagenome | isolation source: 20 cm soil or saprolite under Garry oak tree replicate 1 | place: USA:California | collected 2016-06-15 | reverse complement strand
GACAGGAAAGCGAAAGGTAGCGCTCAACACTCAACGTCCAACTAGGAACGTTTCAACGCTTCACCTTGCGCTTTAATCCGGGGGTTCTAGTTTGGCGCGGTTCTAAAAAAGGTGAGAGGTGATAAGGAAAAAAGAGGTTGAGTTGTTAGGAGTTGAGAAGTTGAGAAGAAGAAGCTTTAACGCTTTAACGATTCAACGATGTAACGATGTAACGCTTCAACGATGTAACGAATGAACGAATACATATTGTCTGTTTTTCTCGGGATCATTGAAGGCCTGACTGAGTTCCTGCCGGTCAGCTCGACGGCGCATCTCCGAATTGCGGAAGCGGTTCTTCATCTCAATCTACACGACACTTTTTGGAAGATGTACACGATTGTGATTCAGCTGGGGGCAATCCTGGCGCTGCCAGTTTACTTTTGGAACCGCATTGTAAATTTCATCCGTACATTTCCAGCCGGGGAGCGTGGTGACCGCACCATCCTGACCCATCCGCTCAGCCTCACAATTATCGCTTTCGTTGTTACCGCCATCCCTTCTTTTCTTCTCACCAAGGTTATTGGAAAGAATCTCGAAAGCCTAACTGTGATGGCGACGGCCCTGCTCGTCGGTGGAATCGTGATGTGGATTGTCGATGCAACCTTTACCAATCCGCGCGTGACGCACATGGAGGAAATGACTCTTCCGCAGGCGGTGTGGATCGGGGCGGTGCAAATTCTGTCGGCAGTTTTTCCAGGCACATCGCGCTCGATGTCGACGATTGCGGCGGGGCAAGTAGCGGGCATGTCGCGGACGGCCGCGCTTGAGTTTTCATTCTTTCTCTCCATGCCGACCATGGCTGTCGCGACGGGCTACGATTTTCTTAAAACGGTCCTGCCGCATCATCAGGGACTGGAGGAAAATCTTGCGCCACTTCATGTCACCGCTGAACAATGGATCGTGTTGGCGATCGGTTTCATCGTTTCGTTTATTGTCGCCCTGGCCGTAGTTGCGTGGTTTATGCACTGGGTCAGAGCGCGGGGGTTTGCCCCATTTGCCATTTATCGGATCATCCTAAGCATCGGCCTGTTTGTTTTGCTGGCGCGTGGAATACTATGACTTCCATGGAATCCGAGACAATCCTGCCCGACCTGCAAAGCTGCGTCCTTTGTGAGGATGTCCGTTGCGAGTTCAACGGAATGCAAACGCTGGTCGGTGTAATTAATGTGGTGCCGGCGCCGACCTTGCCAATCAATTATCTGCGGCTTTGTATCTGGACCCGTTGGTGCAGTGGTTCGGGAAAGTTCCGGCAGAAGTCTCGCATTGTTGGTGTGGACGAGCACCAGGTCATCGCGCAAGCGGAAGTGGAATTCGTTTTAAAGGAAATGGAAGGTCACGCGACCAACGTTCATTATTTTGGCGGCATTCAGTTTCAACAATACGGCTTACATCACGTTGAGATTTATTTGGGCGAGGAACTGCGGCTACGTTTTCCACTGCCGGTGATTCAGGTAGTGCGGCAATAGAGAAAAGCTGAAACGCTGAAACGCTGAAACGCCGAAATAGAGACGTTGAGAGTCATGTCTCTTCCTGCGCTCCAACCCGCAGACCGAGTTAGGCGGAATTTGCTGCCTTTTCCACTCCTAACTTGTCGAGTTCTCAGCTCTCTCAATTTCAACGAAAGCTTCGCTAACCGGCAGCCTAGCACGTTCAGGAGGCGCGTTTTTCGGTTTGTCAGCTTGTTCGCTTTTCATCTTTTTCTTTAAGTAAACGCTTGCCAAGCGCGGCGTGTTTGTTTAAGACGGCGCTTCTCATGCCCGGGAAGATCTCTGTTGCGCTGGTTGGTCTGCTGGTCCTGGTTCGGCAAGCGCACGCACAGGAAATAATCATTGCTCGCGAGGAGAAGCCGCACTTCCCAAGAGCGGAAGTGGTCGCGCATCCTCCGTCGAAAGTAGAAACACCCGTCGAGAAAGCGGTTGAGGCGCAAGCGACAAAAACGCCGAGGCCTGAGCAAAAAACTCCCCGCCAGGCAGCGGCCATAGTGCAAGTTCCAAAGCAGGAACAAGCGACTTCTCAACCGTCAAAAACAGGAACTCCTGCGAGCCAAGCGGTCAAGGTTTCTACAACAACCGTGCCACTACTGAAACCGACAGTAGCCACAAGAAAGCCAGTGGACGCGACGAGGGGCAAGGGACAAGCAAGCCCTGCTCAGCTGCCAAAAGCGGACGCTCCTTCCAGCCAAGTGCCCAAAGTTTCAACTGCAAGTACGCCGTCACCGGAAAAAACAGCGCCGGCAACAAAGCCGTCGGACGTAGCGAGCAAGGTTTCCACGAGCTCCGCGCCACCATTAAAATCAGAAGCTGACCGAGTCCAATCGAAGACTACTTCCGCAACTATGCCACGGCCAAAGCGACTAACGCTGGTCGCAGGCCCCGCTAAGGAGAATCACAACCTGGCAGCGGTGTCAGTGCAGTCAGCCAACAACCATTTTGAGACGGGATTTACCAGGCTAGCGGACGGATTCGATTTCCCTGTCGGCAAGCCTGACGCACAGGGATACTACAAAGCGCGTGGGTTCCGGTCTCATGGACACTTAGGCGAGGACTGGGATGGCATCCGCGGTGGCGATACCGATCTCGGTGATCCGATCTATGGCATCGGGGAAGGTCTGGTGGTTTTCGCGCGTGATTGCCATATGGGCTGGGGCAATGTGATCATTGTCCGCCACAGTTATCGCGAAAATGGTGTTGTGAAAAATATCGACTCCCTCTACGGCCACTTAGACAAGATGCTGGTTCATCGCGGGCAAGCCGTGGCCCGGGGCCAGGAAATCGCAACGATGGGCACCGCCCATGGCTTGTATGATGCACATCTGCACTTGGAGATCCGCAAGAACATCGAGATCGGAATGAGCCGGACCGCGTTTGCCCGGGATTCCAGCAACTATTTCGACCCAAGCCACTTTATCTTAACCCACCGGCGTCTTTCGACCGGCGGCGGCACATATCGCGTGGCCATGAACACGTTTGTCCGGGATGCGACCATTAATTTCGACAAGGCGAAGAATTATTCGCATTCCCACTCGCGAGGCGGCACAAGCGAATCGGCGGCGGCCCTGAAAAAAGCGATCGCATCCAAGCGCTGATGCGGCTCCGCCTGCGGGCGTCGTTAAAGAGCTAAAGAGTTGAAGAGTGGAAACACTCTTCTTCAACCATTTGACCGCGTAACATTTAACCTCCGGCTAAATCTGCCCCAACAGCACAAGAATCAGCACGATCAAAAGAATTAGGCCAATTCCGCCCACGGGATAATAACCCCAGCCGGTACTGTACGGCCATGCGGGAAAAGCTCCGATCAACAGCAGAATAATAATTATCAGTAGAAGCGTACGCGTACTCATGGAAACGGAGGCTAAGTGAGCGGCCGACACACTGGCAATGTTTTTATTTACGCTTTCTTTGGCTTTTGTAGCTGCCTCGCTCAATGCCGGATAGTTCGGCAATTTGAAAACCCCTTGCAGCCGGACGCGCGCTTCTTATCGTTCGTCGGCAAGTCCCGATTGCGTCTTGCCGGATGCGTCGGGAAATTTTTTTTGCCCTTTAATTTATGGCGAACACCATTTTAGTCGGCGCGCAATGGGGCGATGAAGGGAAAGGTAAGATTATCGACGTACTCACAGGTAAAGCCGACGTGGTCGTTCGCAGCCAGGGCGGCAACAACGCCGGACACACCGTTATTCACGGCGGGACGAAATATGTTTTGCATTTAATTCCCTCGGGGATTTTGCGGCGCGGAAAAGTTTGTGTAATCGGCAATGGCGTGGTGGTCGATCCAGTGGCGCTGGTGCAGGAAATCGAAGGTTTGCGCAAACTTGGGATCAAAGTGGACGAGAACTTAATCTTAAGCGACTGCGCGCATTTAGTGATGCCCTACCACCGAGTGCTTGATGAGCAGCGCGAATTGCGCAAGGGACGGGCAAAGATCGGTACCACAAAGAGAGGCATCGGTCCGGCCTACAGCGACAAGGCCGCGCGCACCGGGCTGCGCGTCTCGGACTTAATGCAGCCGATTTTGTTCTCCAAAAAACTGCAGGCCAAAATCCGTGAGAATAACAGCATTCTGCAGGCGCTTGGCGCGAGTCCGATCAATTATCGAGATGTGCGCGAAAAATATTTGGCAGCGGGCGAAAAGCTGCGGCCGTTTGTGGCAAACACGGTCGTTTACCTCCATCGCGCCTTGCAAAAAGGGAAGGAAATCCTTTTTGAAGGTGCGCAGGGCACTTTTCTCGATCTCGACCATGGGACCTATCCGTATGTCACTTCGTCGAACACGACGGCTGGCGGCGCGTGCACAGGCAGCGGCGTGCCTCCGCATCGTATGGACCGTGTTCTCGGAGTGATGAAGGCGTATACCACGCGAGTGGGTGAAGGGCCGCTGCCTACTGAAGACGCCAAGCTGGCTGACTTGCTGCACAAAATGGGACGTGAATTCGGAGCAACGACGGGCCGGCCCCGGCGCTGCGGCTGGTTCGACGCCGTGGCGACTCATTATTCGGCAATGATCAACGGGATCGACGAGCTTGCGATCACGAACCTGGATGGTCTCGATCATGTCGACCCGATCAAGATATGCGTGGGTTACCGATTGAACGGCAAACGTGTGCACGTCCCACCCCCTGATGCGGCCCAGCTGGACAACTGCGAACCGATTTACCAACAACTACCTGGCTGGAACAAATCAACACATTCCGCGAAAAAACTTTCGCAACTTCCCTTGCAAGCAAGGAATTATATCGATCGAATTGCCAAGCTTACCGGGGCCCGATTGTCCATGATCAGTATCGGCCCGGCCCGTGGACAGACTATTGCCGTGTAAAGATCATCCATGGCCCCGAGCAGCAGACCCGTCCCGCGGCATATCGCTATTATCATGGACGGCAATGGCCGATGGGCTAAGGCGCGGGGGCTTCCGCGGATCAAAGGTCATGAAAAAGGCGCACAGGCGGTGCGCGAGTGTGTCGAGGGCTGTGGCGAACTGAAAGTCGAATACCTGACGCTCTACGCGTTCTCAGCCGAGAACTGGCAGCGGCCAAAGAGTGAGGTCTTCGCTTTGATGCGCTTGTTGGAGAAGTTCCTGAAAGAGAAAACGCCGGAGTTGGTAGAAAAAAATGTTCGGCTTCAAGCGATCGGCCGATTAACTGATCTGCCGGAGAGCTGTCAGCAGCAACTCCACAAGACGATCGAGCAGACTTCAGGCAACGATGGCCTCACCTTGATCTTGGCGCTGAGTTATGGCGGTCGTCTCGAAATCATCGATGGAATCAAGAGTTTATTGCGCGCGGTTGAGCTCGGTCACATCGACAAAGGAATGATCGACGTCGAGATGTTTAGCAAACATCTGTACACGCGGTATTATCCAGATCCCGATTTGCTCATTCGCACCTCGGGGGAAATGCGCCTCTCGAATTTTCTTCTCTGGCAGCTTTCCTACACTGAGATGTATGTCACGCCAAAGCTTTGGCCCGATTTCACCAAGAAAGATCTCACCGCCGCGATAGAGGATTACGGGAGAAGGCAACGTCGTTACGGTGCTGTGGAATGATTTGTAGCGGCGGTCTATGACCGCCGTACTAAGCAGAAACGTCCAGCGCCCAATGCCCAACTCCGAAAGCTTTCGGGAGCAGGCGTCCAACGCTCAACGGGGACGGCTGTTTCTTTTTCCTCTACCCTTTGAAAGGGGAGAGGATTGAGGTGAGGGGTTCATATGGCAATACAATCTTTCACCCTAATCCTCTTCCAAAGGGAGAGGAAATCGCGGTCCTTTTGTTCCTTAAATAAACGCCTCTGCGATTGAATCTGCCAGCGACTTGCCGGCGCGCGTCAGAATGAAATTGCCATTTGATCGCCGAAGGAGGCCGAGCCTAACAAATTCGTCTGTTCTCGCGGATTGAGCCGCCACCAAATTGGCCGGAATACCGTCGCTTGTGCGCAGTGAGAGAGCGATTTTCTCGATGTGTTTCATTTCAGGGGTGAGTTCCTCCGTTGATTTTATAGCCGAGCGACCAGCCAAAACGCGGTCGGTGTATTCACGATAATCGGGAACATTTTGCCAGCGGCGCATCCCGAAGGTCGAAAAGGCGCTCGGTCCTATGCCGAGGTAATCTTCACCGGCCCAATAGGCCCGATTATGTGTCGAAGCGTAACCGCGCCGCGTGTAGTTGGAGATTTCGTACTGCTCATAGCCTGCTTCTTCCAGCAGCGACATCGCGAGTTCGAAAAACTCCGCTTCGAGATCCGCATTAGAGCGAAGCTCACCGCGGGAGTGGCGAAGGAAGAACTCGGTATCTTCCTCATAAGTGAGGCAATAGGCCGAAATATGTTGAGGTTGCAGTTCGATCGTTTTTTCCAGCGTGACCTCCCATTGTCCGGCGGTTTGGCCAGGAAGGCCGAACATGAGATCAACGTTAATATTCGAAAAACCTGCGTCGCGCAGAAGTCGGAATGATTCCTCAGCCTGGTGCGCGTTGTGATCGCGTCCCAAGGTTTTTAGCAATGCGTCGTCCAATGATTGCACGCCGAGGCTAATTCGATTCACGCCGAACTTAAATAGGAGCGCCGCTTTTCGCGCCGATACACTTCCGGGATTTGCTTCGATCGTCCATTCTGTCAGTTCCGATAGGTCGAGTTGCTGCTGCAATCCGCGCAAAAGTGATTCCAACTGAGCGATCGTCAGGGCGGTGGGTGTACCGCCGCCCAAGAAGATAGTCCGCGGAACGATATCAAAATTGGCCGCACACTGCTGAACTTCCTGCAAAATCCCTTCACAAAATCGTTCGGTTTGGGAACGATCCAACAGGTCTTTATAAAAAGCGCAGTAAGGGCAGATACGCGCACAAAAGGGGATATGCACGTAAAGGTGCCGAATTGTCCCGGCCGGCGTGCTGCCTGTCAGACGAGAAGAAGCAGCCGCCACGGCCGCCTCCTTGATCGAACATGTCGCCGCTTCGGCTGTCACAATAGCTTTCGCGCGGTTGTTATTTGCCCCGTTGCTCATAAAATCCGTTGCCACTGCTAAGAACTTGCCTATCCGAAACGTAGCTGCTGTTTTCTTCTGCGCCATTGCCTCCGCCTTGGCGCAGGCGCCCTCACCGGCGCCGCCTTCTTCGGTCGTTTTCGTCGCGCACAATCCTGATGCGATCACCGACTTTCGGGTAAACGCGCAACTTGTCCGCCGCATGGTGAATCAACTCGTGCTTGCGGTCACGGGTCAGGCCGATATTGCAAAGGCGTGGTCGTCGTTGGTTTCGCCTAACGATATCATCGGTATTAAAATTTCGGCGGCCGGTGGCGAGCTTTTCACGACCCATCATGAAGTCGTGAACGCGATTGTCGATGGGCTGGTCGCGGCCGGGCATGCCCGCAACAGCATCATTGTGTGGGACCGTTCGCTCGGCGGAATAAAAGAAGCTGGTTATCGGCCTGATTCTGAGGGCTACCAGCTCAAGGCGGTTGCACCACGGGACGGGTACGATCCGAAGGCGACATTCAGCGCACCGCTATTGGGCAAGCTGGTTTGGGGCGACTTCGAATACAAAGCTGAGCCGGGCAAATCAGTGCCGCTTTCTGATACGCAAAACACGAGCAACATCAGTCACTTTTCGAGAATTATCGCGAACGAGGTCACCAAGATAATCAACGTGCCGGTGATGAGTAACACGGAAATGAACGGAATTACCGGCTGCCTCTACAACGTCACTATTCCAAATGTCGATAACTGGCGTCGTTTTGCCCAAAGCACCGGTTTCGGCGCCGGCAGCATCGCCGAAATTTACAGTCACCCGCTGGTGGGAAAAAAAGTAGTCCTGAACCTGATGGACGGATTGGTCGGGCAATATGCCGGGGGACCGCAGTCGCAGCCACTTTTTTCTGAGCATCATGCGACGCTCTACGCGAGTAAAGATCCGGTTGCTCTGGATGCAGTGGCACTCAAAAAATTGGAGGAATGGCGGAAGCGCGGAAGCTTACCGGCAATCGGGCGAATCGGCGCGTACGTGCAGATGGCGAGTCAAATTGGCCTGGGTAACTCGGCACCTGAGCGGATCGTGATCAAAAATTTGGGGAAAACTTCAGCCGAATAAAGAGCAGAAGTTGAGAAGTTGAGCGGTTGAATGGAAGAGGCCCTCACCTCAATCTTCTCCCTGAAGGCGAGGAAAGCAGCGAGGCAGGTAGTGGGACGAGGCGGAGCTCGTCCCTCCAAACATTGGATTTTACGAAATGCGATCGAAAAACTTGGAATCGATTCTACGCTCTGTTTCCCGCTCGTTTTTTATCTCGATCAAACTGTTGCCGAGAAAACTGCGGGAGCCGGTTGGAATTGGCTACTTGCTGGCGCGCGCCACGGACACTTTGGCCGATACGGCGGAAATTTCAGCGGCATTGCGCGAAAAGGCGCTGAGCGCACTGATATGGGCGATTCAAGGAACGGGGTCGCCGGAAGAAATTGTTAAACTGGTAAGGTCTTTCACTCCTCTGCAAAAGAACCAAGCTGAGCGACGGCTAATCGCAGCTTTGCCCGAATGTTTGCAGCATTTCGAGGGATTGAATTCGGCCGATCGCGAAGATGTTCGAACAGTCCTGGGCAAAATCACCCAAGGACAAGTGCTGGACCTCAAGCGTTTCGGTCAAAGTGATCCGCCGCAAGCGCTCGCGACGGCGGCCGATTTACATCACTACACTTATCTGGTAGCCGGATGCGTCGGAGAATTTTGGACGCAACTCTGTTTTCGCCACATCGACAATCTCTCCGAGTTTTCGCCAGGCGAGATGCTCGAACTGGGGAAGAAGTACGGAATCGGCTTGCAGTTAATTAACATTTTGCGGGATGCCGGAACTGATTTGCAAGCAGGACGCTGTTATTTTCCCGAGGAGGAGCTAAACGCCATCGGTCTTGAGCCGGACAAGATTCTGCGTGAGCCGGATCGTTTCGAGGCGATACATCAAAAATGGCATGAAGAAGCCGAACAAGGACTCAGATCGGGAATGCAATATGCCCATGCGATTCGGAGCCGACGGATTCGCGCCGCGACCGCTTTGCCTGCATTAATTGGCGCGCGAACTTTGGCACTTTTGCGCAATGCGGGCCCAATGGCTCTGCAAAACAGGGTGAAGATGCCGCGAAGAGAAGTGCGCGCAATGATCCTGTCAGTCGCCATGAGATTGGCCGACCGCGAGCATCTCAGAGGATTGTTTCTGGAGGCGTTGACATAATCGGACCTGAAGGTAGCGGTGATCGACCCATTCGACTGTCGCTGCCAATGAACTTCACGCGTTTGCTGGTGACAGGGAGTAAGGGTTATGCCGACTCCTGGTACTCTCAACTCAGGCCAACAACGCCCAACGCTCAACGCTCAACGCCCAATGTCTCAATGGAAGCGGCGCGATTTGAAGTGTTGAACGTTGGACGTTGAGCGTTGGGCGTTGAAAAGAAGCCTCGTCCGCTTCGTCCATAGTATAAGTTCATTGGCCGTGCCGAGGAAGCCCCAGCTTCTGGAGGATTCAGGGCAGGCTCTCAATCATCACACGGAGCTATCCGGACGCCGCAGCGCGGCGTCCCTACCTCACAGGAAGTAATTTCGTTGTTTTTCGCTAATCGGACACTCCAGCCGCTCAAGCACCTGCAACATGTCTTCCCAAACCTTGCGTTTTTCAGAGGGCGATTGGTTGCGAAGCAGATAGGCCGGATGATAAGTGATCATCAAGGGAGTGCCGCTATATGAATGCCATCTGCCGCGCAACTCTCGCATGGTGCCGCGTGTTCCCAGAAGGCCTTCAACGGCGGCGGCGCCGAGGGCGACCAGAACCCGGGGTTGGATAATGTTGATCTGTTCAATCAGATATGGCCGGCAGGTCTGCATTTCCACAGGCGTCGGTGCCCGGTTACCCGAGGAGCCGGGTGGCATGTTGGGCCGGCATTTCAAAATGTTGGCAATGTACACGTCGCCACGTGCGAACCCCATTGTTTCAATTATTCTCGTGAGCAACTGGCCGGCGCGACCGACGAATGGCTCGCCTTGTGCATCTTCATCTGCACCTGGCGCTTCGCCGATAAACATCACATCGGCGTCCGGGTTACCTACCCCAAACACAGTCTGTGTGCGCGAACTGGCAAGATGCGGGCATTTCATGCAGCCGCAGACACGCGTCTGGACAAGTCGGAGCATGTCGGATTTGCTCGGAGCAGCGTGGCTGTTTTGAAAAAGGGCCTCGATAGTTGAGCGTGACGCGGAAGGCAGTCGTTCGGAGTTCTCTCGTATTTGCTCCAGGGCAGAGACGACCAAATCGAGCGCGGGGCGAAACTGCATGGCCGGATCATGGGAATTTTTGTGCCAGGCTGCAATTTTTTTTAGTTATTGATCGGTGAGTTCTAATCTAAACGATTATAATTATTTTCTGCCCCGGGAGCTGATTGCAAGCCGCCCCCTGCCGAAACGCGACGATTCCCGCATGATGCTATTGCATCGAGCCACGCAGACGATTGAGCATCGATCGTTTCGCGAGCTAAAAAACTTCCTGGGACCGGGCGATCTGCTCGTTCTCAACGACACGCGTGTTCTGGCTGCCGGGAGATTTTCCGATGACGGCGCGATCGAATTCCTGTTCCTGGAGCAACTTGGACCAGCTTGCTGGAAATGCCTGGTCAAACCCGGCCGCAAAATGCGCGCCGGTAGCGCCACCACCATCGATGGCGTAACCGCGCGCGTCGAAAAGATCGTAGCGGAGGGCGCTCGGATCATCGTGCTCGACCGGGATATAGATGTTTACGCCCGCGGCTCGATGCCATTGCCGCCTTACATCCGCCGCATGAGTGATACAGAAGATGAGGCGCGCTACCAAACTGTTTTCGCCCGAAAATCCGGGGGGATTGCGGCGCCGACAGCCGGTCTCCATTTTACACCGGAAATCTTACAAGAGGTTCCGCATACCTTCATCACGTTACACGTGGGTGTGGGAACTTTTCGACCGGTGCTGGCGGACAACATCGCGGAACACCGAATGGACGAGGAGCAATTTTCGGTGTCGGAGGAAGCGGCAAATATAATCAACCAAGCGCATCGTCTGGTGGCGGTCGGAACAACGACCGCACGTGTTCTAGAGTCGGCAAAACGCTGCCAAGGAAAATTGGTGCCGCAGAATGGCTCGACCGACATTTTTATTTACCCGCCATTCGAATTTCAGATAATCGACGCGCTCCTAACGAATTTTCATCTGCCTCGTTCAACCTTGCTAATGCTGGTAAGCGCATTTGCCGGGCGCGAATTTATTCTGCGCGCATATGCGGAGGCGATTCGCGAGCGATATCGCTTCTATAGTTACGGCGATTGCATGTTGATAATTTAAATCCAAACCACGAATGAACACGAACGGACACAAATTAAAAAGATTCCAGGATTCGTGTTTATTCGTGTCGATTCGTGGTTGATCCAGATTGTGTTATCCTCGCGGCCCATGGACAACGTCGATGTACCCAAGGGCGAGCTTGTCATCCAAACAATCGCGATGCCAAAGGATACGAATCCTAACGGCGATATTTTCGGCGGTTGGCTGATGTCACAGATGGACCTGGGCAGTGGAATTCTTGCCGCTAAAGTGGCCAATGCTCGGGTGGTGACGGTGGCGATGGAAGGGATGTCATTCCTGGAGCCGGTGCGGGTGGGGGATACCATCGCTTGCTACGCCTGGGTAGAAAGAATCGGACGCACCTCGATGAAAATTCCGGTAGAGGCTTGGGCTTATCGCTACATGACGGGAGAGCAGATTCGCGTCACGCATGGCGTATTCACTTACGTTGCGGTCGATGGTGAGGGAAGACCTATCCCGGTGAAACGTGAGTAGCGCGGCCGATTGGCGGCAAGTTACTCGCTGGTTCGCGATTCAGCTGAACCGACCGACTGAGGCGAATCGCCGATGTCGGTGGTAGTTTTTGGTTCAGATAACAAGGCGGGCGGCACACGCAGCTTTCTCATCTTTGCCTGCCGATGCGTCCGCATGCCACTCTGCTTTCTGACATATTTCTGGTAGGCAAGCTGTTGACGGCCGCTCTTTGTGAAATGGGCGCACCCGGGAAAGGCAAAGCAAGCGATCAAAAGGATCGTCAGCCATTTGAAGGTTTGTTCCAGCATGCCCTTCTTAGCAAGCAGAAGCTGTGCGAAGCGACGGTAGCGGCCTGGCAAAGGGATCTCAGGGTTGCGTTAACTGGGCATTTTTGCCTCAGCATTTATCTTTGTGGTTGGCGACATTTCGCCACTGGGTTGATCAACTTCAGGAGCAAAGGAGACCTGGTCAGAGTAGAGAAGCTCAGTCACGACCTGGTAGATTTTCAGCTCGCAAACAGAACATTGTTGATAGAGATCATGCATGCTTTTGCCACCTCGTGAGAGAAGCCCCAGAACCTGCCCCGCCACTTCCCTTAACTGATCGGGCGCTCCATCGTTCCAGTGCAGCTGTGTGGTCCGCGCTCTCAGTGTCTCGGACTTTTGGTGCAGTCCTTTTTTCAAAGCTTGGAACTCATCGCGAAATTGCAGCGCGGTGATGAGCATCTCGCCACCGCTACGTCTGATTTGTCCCGACTCAATCCAGTCGGTCAGCGGCCGTTCTCCGACGGAGAACGAAAACGTGCCGGAGAGCTTGTCGCTCAGGAATAACTGCCAGAAAGCGTCCTCGCCGGTGAGATGCTGAAATTGTCCGGCGCGGAGCCGGCCGGATTCAAAATAGAAGGCACCGAGCGGCTCTGCGTTCTCATCCTTGATAGTAAGTTCACCGGTTTGGCCAGAGCTCACGACCGTCTGATGAATTGTCGTAAGATCGAAGTTTGAAATGCGCCCGCTCAGCTCGAGAGAATGGTTTTGCTCGCAAGCAAGATCGCGCTCCGCGAATAACCGATACGCCATCTGGGCGCAGACGTACTGATAGAAGGAGGGAACAAGGCGAAGCAGCTCGGCGAAATTTGCTCGCGGAAAACATTGCAGGCTGGCTGCTTCGTGCGCCCGCACCAAATGGGTGCGGCGGATGTCGAGGAAGACTTCGACTTCGCCAGTGATATCGCCGCTTCCCAGAAAAACGGTGTTGGTGTGATGGCGGGCCTTTTGAGGAAGGGCCTCCAGCACACCATGGTTAATGATATACAGCGCGTTGCCCGGCTCTCCAGGGTGGTAAAGAACTGCGCCCTGGGCCAGGTGCCGAACCCAAGACAGTTCGCCGATGGCTTTCAGTTCGGGTGGCTTAAGCGCAGTGCAAAACGCAAAAAAATCGCGGTCGCGCATCGAGCCTTGTGAAGCAGGACTCGTACACGGCCGGACAGGGTTCTTGCCCTGGCGTAATCAACGGGCTGAACGACAACTGGCTAGGATGAATGGCGGAGGTAATTTGCCGCCCGTAAATAGACACGGTGTGGACCACCGCGGAGCAATTCCTGACTCATTAACTGCACCGGATGGTTGCCTTGGGCAGGCATTAGCTGGGGCAGGCGCGTCTCGTTGGCTTTACCTCGCGAAACTTCCAAAAGATCGCCGCACGTGGCATGTCTGACAGCGAACTCGACGCCATCCGACCTGAGGACGATTTCATCAACGGCCTCGCCCGCGCGCTCGGTAAGCTCGATGTCGATCTTGCCTCCTTGCGAATTCGCGAACTGAAGTCGCTCGCTGCTAGTTGTCTTCTCTGCGCGCCAACCAAGTTGCGCCGCCAGCCAACCCGCCAGCAGTAGAGCCGTCGATTTGAATCCGGGTGCAAAATAGATTTGGGCGCTCTCGAGCTCAGCAAAATGATGATGCGACGCGGGGTGATCGAAAAATTGCGCCACAGCGAGGCGAATTTTGTCGAGTCGTGTCCAGTTTAAATCGCACAGGACAATGCGTTGTCTGGCCTCCTCTTGTGCTGTCTCAACCAGCCGCATCTGAGCGTCAAAGTCGTCCCATTCGCGACTATCATATATGAACCGATCCACCCAGGCCCACAGCTGCGGATCCATCGGATCGTGCAAAGGGCCCTGCCACCAAAGATAGAAGGGTAAATCGGAATCAAGATGGGAAAAAACAATGTTCGGCAGCAGGCCGGTGCATGGTCCTTCGAGCAAAAACGATAACTGTTCGGAGCAGATTTGCTTGCTGCCAGCATGGCCGACGTGGCAATGCGCGCTGATCCACGCCTCCACCCGATTCTCTTTGGCTGTCGGATCGGCGCCAATGACAATTGCGCGACAGGCGTGATTCAGGGTGAGTTCTGCGATGAGCTGAGTGTTTTGCGCGAGCGAGCCGGGCACTTCGCTATAAACCGCCAGATTGACTAGCGAGGCGCGCGTCATCGCGCCTTCACTTTGTTGCCACAATTTCTTTAGCTCAGTGTCGATCTTGCCGATTTCGACTTGCAGACCGAGGGAATAGTTTTCAATAGCTGTGGGCATAATCAGGTAATTGGGTAGCGCAGAGCCCGCCCTGAGCGAAGTCGACTGGGCGTCTCGCGTGCTGGTTTCGGCGTCTCGCCGAAACGAACTTTTGAAGTAGATAGATCGGGTAGTGTGTCTGGAAGACCGAACGAAAGTCCGCGATGGCGAGGACGTCATCGCCAGCACGCGAGACGCGTGCGCTACCCAGAAGACCTATCGTGCGCGCATTGCAGTCGGGCCGTTTCATAATCTCCTCCAAGCGTGTCCGTCCCGCGCGAGTAACGCATCGGCTTCCTCCGGACCCCACGATCCGGCCGGGTAAAAGTACAATGGTGGACCATTTTTTGTCGCATGCCAGGCCTCTTCAATTGAATCAATGAACGCCCACGCTTCTTCCACCTCATCGCGCCGTGCGAACAGAGTTGCGTCGCCGCTCATGGCGTCGAGAAGCAGGCGCTCGTAAGCTTCCGGGCTGGCTTTTCCAAATGAGGTTCCATAATGAAAATCCATTTTTACCGGCTCGATACGCAGGCTTGTTCCGGGAATCTTTGCCTGCATCCGGAGCGAAATCCCTTCATCAGGCTGGATCCGAACGACGAGAACGTTTTGGTCGAGCGCAACAGATTCTTTATTGAACAAAACGGGAGGCGCCTTTTTGAAATGCACTGAAATCTCGGTTCCAGATTTCGGAAGCCGTTTCCCAACACGCAAGTAGACTGGCACATCGGCCCATCGCCAATTGTCGACGTTGATGCGCAGAGCCACGAAAGTTTCGGTCATCGATTTCGGATTGACGTTTTTCTCTTCGCGGTAACCGACAACAGTTTTGCCGTTGATCGCGCCGGCGGCGTACTGGCCGCGGACAATATTTGCCGCCACGTCCGGTCCAACGATGTGTCGAAGTGAGCGCACCACTTTCACTTTTTCGTGGCGAATGCTATCCGCGCCCAAATCGGTCGGTGGCTCCATTCCAATAAGGCAGAGCAACTGCAAGAGATGGTTCTGCACCATGTCCCGCAAGGCGCCGGCGCCTTCGTAGTAACCGGCGCGCCCCTCCACTCCGAGCGTTTCCGCCGCCGTGATCTGAACGTGGTCGATATATCGAGTGTTCCAAAGTGGTTCGAAAATCGCGTTAGCAAAACGCAGCACCAAAATATTCTGTGCCGTCTCTTTCCCGAGGAAGTGATCGATCCGGTAAGTTTGTTCTTCTGAAAAGGAGTCATTAACGACGCCGTTTAGTGCGCGGGCGGACGCAAGGTCGGTCCCGAACGGTTTTTCCACGATGACACGGGCCCAACTCCCTTCCGCTGCCTTATTCAACCCGACGCTTTTAAGATTCTTCAGGATGGGTTCGAACTGGTCGGGGGCGACGGCCAGATAAAAGAGTCGATTCCCGCGGGTGCCGCGTTCCTTATCAATTTTTTGAAGGGACAGGGCTAACGTCTTGTAGCCCTCGAGATCCGCGAATTCGCTTTGGTGGTAAAAGATCGACTGCGCAAACGTGTTCCATATTTCGTCACGCACCGGTTGCCGTGAAAACTTGCGCGTTGCTTCCTCGAGTTCTCGCCGAAATTCCTCATCGGTTTTGGGTCGCCGGGCAAAGCCGACGACAGCCAGCGCTGGTGGCAACTCGCCATCGGCGGCAAGATTATAAAGCGCCGGCACCAGCTTGCGATGGGTTAGGTCCCCAGTTGCGCCAAAAATGACTACCACACAGGGTTGGGGCACGGCGCGCGTCGACAATCCTTCGCGCAGCGGATTCGTTTGCGGTTGGTCGGCGGCTCGATTCATAGGCGAGCGCAGATTACACACAAGTGGAAGAGCCTTCCAGGCTCTTTATTTCTCAGAAAAAGAGGCAGGATGCCTCTTCTACGTATGGCGGCTTAGGTAGGGCCAATTTCGTTATCGCGCCGGTCTATGATCACCGGACAAATTAACGCGCCCTTCGGGAGAACGCCGCTCCAGTTTCGCTACGGTCATCACAAAGTCAGGCATCGCCTCTCATTTTGATCGGGAAAAAACCTACATTTTTTACTTGCCATAGCCGTCATAATTGAAGCAAATGCGCCTAAAGGAGGCTCTCTTTTATGTTTCGACTGCGCACCACCCTTGTCGTTTCCGCGTTCGCGTTGCTAATCGCTACCGCTGGATATGCCAACACCATCTTGGTTGCAAACCTTACGAATTCTCAAGAGAACCCGCCGACGAATCCGACGCTGAGCACGGGCGGCGCGAGGCCGGCGTCGTTCGGCACGGCCACATTCGATTTGAACAACGCGATGACGGCTATGACGTTTACGGCCACGATCTTCAATATCGACATCACCGGCTCGCAGACGGCCGACGTAAACGACAACCTCGTCGCCGCACATATTCACGCCGGTCCCTTGGTGACTCCGACCACGAATGGTCCTGTCGTCTGGGGATTCTTCGGCGCGCCGTTTAATGACAACAATCCCAATGACGCGGTCGTCACTCCTTTTTCTACGGGCGTTGGCGGCACGTTTAGTGGCAAGTGGGATCTACCGGAAGGCAATAACACGACGCTTGATGCACAACTAGGTAACATACTGTCAGGCCGCTCCTACATCAATTTCCACACGGTCCAATTCGGTGGCGGCGAGATTCGCGGCGCGATTCAGGTTGTCCCTGAACCGGCAACGGCTACGGGAATGCTTCTCGCCATCGGAGCTATCGCCATCATCGGTTTCGCGCGGCTGCAATCCGGCCCGGGCCGACGGCAAAGTTAGGTCGGCAGCGGAACTCGGCGGGTTAACTCGCGCACCTTGCCGCGTACCTTTTCCAGGCCGTCGGCATCGTCTCGTTTGCTCAACGCTTCGGCAAGGAGATCTGCGATCTCGAGCATATCTTCTTCCTTCATGCCACGGGTGGTGACAGCCGGCGTTCCGACGCGAATGCCCCCCGGTTTGAAAATTGGATAAGTATCGAATGGGATTGCGTTTTTGTTGACGGTGATGCCGGCGCGATCCAGAACTTCCTGCGCCTGTTTCCCGTTGATTTCCTTCGGGCGCAGATCGACCAGCATCAAATGATTGTCCGTGCCGCCGGAGACAATGCGGTAACCATGCTTGGAAAGTCCGGCCGCGAGGGCCTTCGCATTGACGACTACCTGGCGCTGATATTCGCGAAATTGCGGTTGAAGCGCTTCGTGAAAACAGACGGCTTTGGCCGCGATCACGTGCATGAGCGGGCCGCCCTGAACGCCCGGGAAGACCATCGAGTCGATTTGCTTGGCGAATTTTTCCTGGCACATCACGATGCCGCCACGCGGTCCACGCATGCTTTTGTGCGTTGTCGTGGTGACGAACTGAGCGTGGGGAATGGGACTGGGATGCTGGCCGCCCGCGACCAAGCCGGCGATGTGCGCCATGTCGATAAAAAGAATCGCGTCCACGGAATCAGCGATTTGGCGCAACCGCGGGAAGTCGAGTATCCGAGGATAAGCGGAAGCACCGGCCGTAATCATAGCGGGACGAACTTCCTCGGCTTGTTTCTGCAACGCGTCGTAGTCGATGGTCTCGGTCTTTTCATTCACCCCGTAATGCGTGACTTGATAAAACTTGCCGGAAAAATTCGCAGGATGCCCATGGGTGAGATGACCGCCGTGGGCGAGATTCATCGTCAAGATCTTGTCGCCTGGCTGAATCGCGGAAAAATAGACGGCCATGTTGGCCTGGGCGCCGCTGTGCGGCTGGACATTCACGTGCTCAGCTCCGAATAACCGCTTGGCGCGATCAATCGCGAGCTGCTCAGCCACATCGACATTCTCACAGCCGCCGTACCAGCGCTTGCCTGGATAACCTTCGGCATACTTGTTCGTGAGCACACTGCCTTGGGCTTCCATAACCGCGCGGCTGGTGAAATTCTCCGAAGCGATCAGCTCGATATTTTCGCGCTGACGCTTTTCCTCCGCGCTGATGGCATCGAAGATTTCCGGATCTACCCGGCGCAACGCTTCCCCGTAGATCCATGAGCCCGATCCCGCTGCTCCGCTTTGCGTTTGATGAGGCAGACCACCCATTAGGTATGACGAAGCGCCGCCAGTGCGCGCTGCCCCCGGCGGAACGAGTTCACTCTGTTCTATGAAGGCAAGCACGCTCGGTAAAGCGTTTTTAATCGTCCGGGCGCACACTTCGTAAACGTCGCGGCCCAAACCGATGGGATCCGGCACGTCGCGCCAGACAGTCGTGCCCGGCTCTTCGAATTCCCGCAATAGATAAGATTTTTCGGCGCCGTGGGGGAAGAGCAGGTGAATCGTTTCCAAGTGGGCGCCGGTCATGGCAAAAATGTGGGTAGCGCGTTCGACCAGGGTGTTGGTGAGCGGCTGGCTCCGCAGATGACTAATGTCCACGCCTTCATCCGCGCAAACCTGGACGGCGTACAGGCTGGGCGGTTGCCCGCGAACCGCGTGAACGCCGGCCGATGCCACCTCGATATCTTTTCGGTTGCCGATCAGCCGCCGAAACAGACCTTCCGCGATAGGGCTGCGGCAAATATTACCTGTACAGACAAATAGGACGCTTTTCACAATGGCGCGCCGCGCGAGCGTTCGCAAAACAACCTAGAATCGAAGCGGTTCAAGTCAATCGGCGGCCCCTATGCGAGCTAAATGGCGGCGCGGGGCAATTGTCGTCGCGGTCGAATTGTTCGTTAGTGCCAGAATGCTGAAGCATGTACCGAAACAGGCGGTCAGCGGCGATCAGGATCGGCAGTGGATGTCTGACGATTACTTTGATCTGATTGTTTGGTACAAACCCGACGGTGCGATTCATGGGTTCCAACTCTGTTATGGTAAACCGGCCTCGGAACGGGCCCTGACATGGCTCGATGGCCGCGGCTTTTCACACACGGAAATCGACACCGGTGAGGAAAAGGCGACCCGAAACCGGACGCCGATCCTTGTGCCGGATGGCTCTTTTCCCGCAGACAAAGTCGCCCATGAGTTTGCCCGCCGTTCGGTCAATCTTCCCCGCAATTTACGTGACCTCGTGGAATCGAAGATCGCCGAGTTCGTGGCGAAGCGTAACGCCTAGCCACTCTCCCGGGACCTGCTTACAATGCGCGCGTGCGCTTGCGTTGGAAACGACTTCGTTACCGGCTCGAATGGATTGGCCTCGTTCTGGCGTCCAAGCTGGTCCCGTTGCTCTCTCGCAAGGTTTGCTTTTACCTCGCCGGTTTTCTCGGCTCATTCATGGCAATTTTTGACCGCCATGGCCGCAAAGTCGCGCTCAGTAATCTGCAAGCTGCCTTCGGTGATCAGTACTCACCCCGGCAGCAGCGCAGAATTGTGCGCGAGTCATTTCAGTATTTTGCGCGGACAATGCTCGACCTTTGCTGGAGCCCGCGTCTGACGCGGCAAAATTTCTCACGTTATATCGAGCTGGAAAATTTCGAGGAAACCGCACGCGGAACAGGTCTGGAACGCAGCATGATGATCGCGTGCTATCACTACGGTAATTTTGAGTGGTTGAGCCTGGCCTGTGGTTTTCTCGATCTGACCGGCACGATCATCTCGCAGGAGTTCAAAAATTCCCTGCTCGATCCAATTTTCAAAAAAATTCGCGAGCAATCCGGACACGAATTGATTCCGCGCGAACGCGGCATCGTGCGGCTTTATAAAGTGTTACGGCGCAAAGGGCGGACTGCGCTGCTGGTCGATCTGACCGTTCCAGCCAGCCAAGGGGCGGTGGCGATCGATTGTTTCGGCTTAAAGACCAGCGTAACGGGCGCCCACGCCTGGCTGCACCAGCGCACCAGCACACCGATCATTCCAGCGCACTGCGAACCGCTGCCGGGGGGCCGTTATCGCGTGGTTTTTCACCCAAAGATCGCTCATCAAGAGACGATGACCCTTCAGCAAATCGCCCAGGCGTGCTGGGATTCTTTCGAGCCGTATGTGCGAAAAAGCCCGGCGCCATGGCTTTGGATGTATAAGCACTGGCGTTATCGCCCGAGAAATGCCGATCGACCTTATCCGTTCTATGCGCACGTTTCCAAAGCGTTCGATAAGATTGTGAAAGGGGATTCGGGCAGCAATAAGGAGAAACTCGATCTTTGATCCGCGCTGTAGCGGCGGTCTCCGACCGTCGCATTAATCCTCTGGGGACAACCCGCGGACCACACGAAGACGGCGATTGAGGTCAATCGCCGCTACCTATGCCGTCGCCCTCCGACTGTCCTCTCATAAGTTGACAAAGGCGCTTCTCGCTCTCCAATAGAGGCTATGCGAATGGTTTCCCAATTAACATTGGCGGCTGGTGCCGGAATAGTTTTGCTTCTCACGGGTTGTGCAGGACGGGGAATCCTCTCTGGCGGGGCATATCACGTAACCGCTTACAAGCCGCACGATCCCTCGGCGGTGCGGGTGAAAGTTTCGCTCGAAAAACAAAACATTTACGTCATGGAAGGTGATCGTTGCCTTATGGCGGTGGCCTGTTCCGTAGGCATTCCGGCTAAGCCAACGCCCCGCGGTAGCTTCACCATCTATTCCAAGCAGGAGCAAAAGCGTTCCGGCTCGTACGGATTTAGCGTGCAAGGCGATCGTGTCGTCCCATCTACGGGTGGCGGAGCGGGACAGTACGTTGGCTATCCGATGGGCTATTGGTGTGAGTTTGCCCCCGCCTATGGATTTCACCAGGGCTTTGTCCATCCGGTTCCACGAACGCATGGCTGCATTCGACTGCATGGCGAAGCCGCGCCAAAATTTTTTGCGCTGGTTAAAATTGGAACGCCTGTAAACATTGCCACTACGCAATCGGAAGACGCGACAATCGGACCGAAAGTGCAACGCGTCGACGATTCGCGCGCGCCCGATCCCGATCCACACATAATGGTTACATCGGCGGCATTTCAAAAACCGAGTGGTCCACTGCTCGAATAAATCGCGCGCGGCGAAGCGCCGCATAATTTTGTGAGTACAAATCTCATCTCCAGCGGCACGACCGCGCGCGAGAAAGTAAATTTGCGCACCCCGGAGGTGATGACGGCGGTGCAACAACAGGTTGAGTCGCACTACCGCAGCGACATCGTCGACAAGATTCGGCGCGCCGGCGGAATCATTTCTGTAGGTGACACGACCGTGCGGTTAGCGAAGCAGTTTGGCTTTTGCTATGGGGTCGAGCGTGCGATCGATTTGGCCTACGCCGCGCGCAAAGTTTTCAAAGACCGCCGGCTCTTCATTGTCGGCGAAATCATTCACAATCCTGAGGTAAACGAGCAGATTTCGTCGTTAGGCATTAAAAACTTGACGGGAAAGAACAAGCAGGCCGATATCTCTGACCTCGGGCCGGAAGATGTGGTCATCGTGCCGGCGTTCGGCACGGAATTGTCAATCCAGCAGGAAATCAAGGAGCGCGGCTGCCAGATTGTAGACACAACCTGCGGCGACGTGATGAGCGTCTGGAAACGTGTTCGCAAATATGCCAGCGAGTCAGCCACTTCCATCATTCATGGCAAAGCCGAGCATGAAGAAACCAAAGCGACCAGCTCACGTGCCCTGGGCGATGGTAAAGGTCATTACCTGGTCGTCCTGACCCTGGCCGACACCGATTACGTCTGCAACTACATTCGCAATGGCGGTGATAAGCAGGCTTTCCTGGAAAAATTCCGAGGCGCGTATTCTCCGGGCTTCGATCCCGACGTCCATTTGCAAACGGTCGGCGTGGCTAATCAAACCACAATGTTGCGCGGCGAAACGGAAGAGGTGCAGCGCCGAATCCGGCAATCGATTGTCGATCGCGACGGACCGGAGCTTGGTGCAAAAAATTTCCGCTTTTTCGACACCATCTGTGGCGCGACTCAGGAACGCCAGGATGCACTCCGCGAGCTGCTCAACGTGAAGATGGACCTTCTACTGGTGGTCGGCGGTTACAATAGTTCCAACACGTCGCATCTGGCTGAGATGGGCGAGGAAAAATTGCCGACTTACTTTGTCTTGAACGCCTCCCGTTTGCTCTCAGAAAAGCAAATCAAGCATTATGACCTGCACGAGAAGCAGGAAGTTGTCGCCGGAAACTGGCTGCCGCGAGGCCCCATGATGTCGATCTGAAGTAAGGTATTTGTTAAGCGTTGGCGCACGGATCCGGTGCGAATAAGCTTGTCATCCCGAAGGAAGAGAGGGATCTCCCAAGACTGATCGATCACACTTCGTACCAGCGTAACCCGCGCTCCGTTGGCGAGATCCTTCGCTCCGCTCAGGATGACACCAACATGGCGCTTCTCTGAAGCTTGGTGGTTCGTCGCACTATAAACATGACGCACCTACGGTGCTGCCAGCTCAACAACTCCACAGCTCCGCTGCGCTTGAATGGTGACAACCGGCGGTTGCTACACATACGACTTACGTCGGCCACGCTTGCCGAACAGACGAAATATCCATCTCGGTCCTGAAGATCATACGAATCTTTTTCGCACAGTACTACTGATGAAAGCGGGGAAAGGTTCGCGATTGGCCGTCATCTTTGGGCTGTTCAAAGCGACGTTTAGTGAATGGCTGGAGGACAAAGCGCCACAGCTGGCCGCGGCGCTCGCATACTACACTGTTTTCTCCCTCGCCCCGCTCATTCTCCTGTTGCTTACAATCGTCGGCGTCGTCTTTCGGCATGATCCAGCGGGTGCCTGGCACAAAATCACGCAGCAGATGAGCTATTTTCTTGATCGCAGCGCTGTCGACGTGGTGCGGCAGATCGCGCAGCAGGCGTCTGAGCCGACAAAAAGCCTCTGGGCAAGTATTATCGGTATTGCCCTGGCGCTCTTCGGCGCGAGCGGTGTCTTCGGTCAGCTCCAGGATGCTTTGAACACAATCTGGGGTGTGAAGGCAAAACCGGGTGCGGGAATTTGGGCATTTGTCCGGGCCCGCTTTCTCTCTTTCGCCATGGTGGCAGGCGTTTGTTTCTTGCTCCTTGTCTCGCTCGCGGTCGAAAGCCTCCTTCAGGCGGTCTTTCACCATCTACAAACAAGCTTTCCTAGCGGCGGTTTTGTCGCCCTGAGCGCGTATTTTATTTTTGATTTCTTGGTTGTGGCGGTTCTCTTCGCGATGATTTTTCGCTTCCTTCCGGACGCGAAGATCCGATGGCGCGATGTTTGGATCGGCGCGGGGCTGACCGCGGCTTTCTTTCTGATCGGCAAATGGGCGCTCGGCTTGTATCTCGGAAGCGGTGCCGCCGGCTCGGCCTATGGCGCAGCCAGTTCCCTGATCACCTTACTGCTTTGGGTTTACTATTCCGCGCAGATTCTTCTTTTCGGCGCAGAATTCACACAGGTATACACCAATCAGTTCGGCTCGCGAGTCGAGCCGGAGGAATACGCCGTCCGCATCGAACATAAGGAGATCGAAAAGCCGCGTCGCTGAAAGAGAGCCGTTCTTTTCCTTCCTCGCACACTTAGCTGAATACCAAACATTTCACCCAGCGTTGCAACGCTGGGCTATCGTTCCTGGGCCTTCCTCCCGAGGCAGGGAGTAAACTACGCTGCCTGAAAAGCCGCCATCATGCGTGCCAGTTAAATGTGAGGGAAGCGGATATTGAGCTTGTAACAAACGAACAGGATCAAAATGGCGCCCAATGTCGAGAAGATCAGACCGGCAGGATGAAATCGTGGATCCCGCGGCGGCGCAAACATGTGCGTGACGGCGCCACCAATGATGGAGCCGATGATTCCGAGCACGGTTGTCCAGAAGATCGTGAGGTGGATGTGCATGATCGATTTCGCGATCAGACCGGCAACGAAGCCGATTAGTATGTACCAAATGAGGTGAAACATGTGACTCCTTTGTTTGGTCGGTTAATATGGCTACGGAAATCGGACTGTCGCGAGATGTATGATTTCTGGTTTGGCCATCGCCGACCCCGCTTAGAAAACGCGCAAACAACGTCTGAAACGCGAAATAAGTGTTGTTATGCGAGCAATTTGGAAAGGCAGTATCAGCTTTGGATTAGTCAATATCCCCATCGCCCTTTACCCGGCGACCAAACGAGAAGAACTCAGGTTCCGGCTCCTTCGGGCCACGGACCTTAGTCCCGTTAGCTACAAGCGTGTCGCGGAAAAGGATGGGCGAGAGGTACCGTGGGACCAAATTGTTAAAGGCTACGAGTACGAAAAGGGCAAGTACGTCGTGCTGAAAGACGAGGATTTTCAACGCGTTGACCTGGAGGCTACTCAAACTGTCGACATCCAGGATTTCGTGGAAGTGGATGAAATCGACCCGATGTACTTTTACAAGCCGTACTATCTTGAACCGCAAAAAGGCGGCGATAAAGCTTACGTGCTTTTACGTGATGCCCTCGAAGACAGTAAAAAAGTTGGGATCGCAAAAGTTGTCATTAAGACACGGCAATATCTCGCCGGGGTGAAACCCGAAGATAGCGTGCTGATCCTGGAGCTAATGCATTTCGCCGAAGAGCTCGCCGATCCTGAAAAGCTCCATATCCCGAAAAAACTGGAGCCAGGTAAGCGAGAGCTGGACATGGCCAAGGCTCTCGTCGGTAGCATGAGCACCAGATGGAATCCGGAAAAATACCACGATGATTATCGCGAAGCGCTGATGGAAGTAATCGAAGAAAAGGTGGAAGCCGGCGGAAAAGAGATCGAGGAAAAACCGAAGAAGGCACCCAAACCGACCAAGGTCATCGATCTGGTTTCGGTTTTGCAGAAGAGTCTCGAGCAATCTGGAGCAGCGAAAAAGAAATCGAGAGGAAAGCGCGCAGCGCACGCCAATCATCGACAGAAGAAGGCGGCATGAAACGAATGACGAATGACGAATGACGAATGAAGCATCGACGCTCGTCATTCGGATTTCGACATTCGACATTTGTCATTTAATCAGATTTGCCGCTGGTGACAGCGCCCTCTACAGTCTGCGGCATGCTCGAGTATGACCTATATCTGCCCTTGCATTATAACGACGGGCGGCCGATCGACCCGCAAAAGCTGAAGAACTTGAAAAGACGGCTGGTCAACGAGTTTGGCGGACTGACCCACTTCCGCCAGGAAAACGAAGGC
>WNGI01001157.1_pt1 | contig 25454 bp, 31 predicted proteins | sample 5400621 | NCBI WGS metagenome assembly WNGI01 (sample SAMN13153374, study PRJNA577476) | soil metagenome | isolation source: 20 cm soil or saprolite under Garry oak tree replicate 1 | place: USA:California | collected 2016-06-15 | reverse complement strand
GAGATGGTTGCTTGATGCACGTCGAGCCCAATATACTTTTCACTGTTCACCAGGGTGCTCCTTTCTGTAGGTGGTCATGTGAACGATGACAACCTACTCCCAAAGGGCGCCCTTTTATAATGCGATTTCGTCAACCATCAGGCTAAGCAATCTAGCGCACTGCGCATTTCCACAAGTACAAGCACTTCACGGAGCGTACTTTGCGGGTTACCCTCGTTGCAGGATCGCAAAGGCAGAAAGGGGAGGTTGTAACCGAGATGCGGTTTTGCGACTGTGACACCTTTGGGGGGCCGCTTGAGGCAGTACAGCAATCTTCGTTTGAAAACTGAAACGAGTAGACCAGCGGATACGAGGTCGTCCCAGCATCGGTGCATCCCCGACACTCGAACTGTGATTGCTTGGCGCTCTCCATCGCAGCGTGTTTCAGCATGGAGTGACCGCTCACGAGTTCCACCGACTCGACGGTTCCATCCTGCCGAATCCGAAGCATCAACTCCACATCGCCGTGTATTGCAGCTTGGCGCGCCGATGGAGGATAGACGGGATCGTGCAGCTTGGATAAGAACACTCCGGTTTGAGGTGTCTCCGAGCCAGCAGTAGATTGCGCCTGAACATTTTCGGCAAATGCGGGAAAGGCGACGGCCACAACGGACAGTGTCAATGACAGGAAGTGACGCCACATGCAAGGCAGTTTAGATCGAACACCCTTGGGCAGCAACCAAGGGTAGCTGTTGTAACATCGCCATTACACCAGCTATGTGGGGTTTCGAAATCCCTGAACGCGACGGCAAGCAAGAATGTCCTGGCTCCCCTTACCATTCGGGCCAAACGGGCTCAGGTAGCGCAGGGCGTTCGTGCCACGCTTCCAATGCGCCTGCGAGCTTCGGGTCTCCCAGCCCACGCAATAGATCGGGGTTCAATCTATCCCGCTGCCCGGCATAGTCATTAGCTGCATCGCTAAGGAGTTTTTTGGCATCGTCCCGCGACACCTCTGAAGGCCGACTCCAGGCCGAGCCCGAATCCTGCAGATCGACATAAAGAGCCCGCATGCGTGCTGCATGACGGTCATCCGGGGCTCGCTTAGCCAGGCTCTTGAGAGCGGTCTGAATGACTTTTTCTGCCTGCTGATGTCGAGGGCAGAAGCGTTTTCAGTTGTGAACGTCAAACCAAGCAAGGCCCGCCTCTGCTTGTCGACATGGTCCTCGCAAGCTGTCTGGATGGCATCGACAGTTGGACATTTTCCTGTGCCTTCCGATTTCCTCCATTCGTCTAAGAGCATGCGATGTTTTCCTAATTCCTCCCGTCCGATCATGGCCAAGGCTACCGCGCTCGAATAACTCTCCTCCCGGTAGAGTACTATCGCGTCTGACAGCAAACGCCCACCCTGCTCAAGCTAAACCCTAGCGGTCTGCTTGTGGCCGAGTATTCCGAAAAGCAGATGGTCGGCGAGCGGGACAACCGCCTTGAACAGAAGAGTGAGTTGGACAAATAGGAACGAGTTCGGGAGTCAAACCATGGTGAATTCGGCAGCGGCGGAGACGACCTCTAGTAAGACAAGTCGAACAGAAACTGAACCGGGTCAGCCGGCGCGAACACGCCGGCATCGCGAAAATGCTGGCGACGAAAACGGCAACGGCTTCGTTCGGTACTTCCTGGGCAAGGCAGGATCGAACGGCGAGATCCCGGCTCTGGACAAGGAAGTCGGTACAGAAGGCGAGGCGCTCGTCGAATCTCTGCGCCAGGGGGTCACGTTTTATGCCATTCAGGAATTTCGGGTCGTACCGGATCTTGGGGGCAGACGTCCGCAATTAACAAAGGAGCCTGTTTCGGGCAAGAAAGACTAGCGCGGGAGTCAAGCATTTTTGCAAGCAGAGGATATGCAGGGTCGCATTTCAATCCGGCAAAAAGCTGCCCTGGAGCGGCTGATAAGGATTGCCCAGGCCGGCACAGGTCAAGGGCAGATGACCGCGGAGTTCCTGCTGAGTTGGTGGAACGCGCGAAATTTCGGCGGCTTCGATCTGACTAGGCTCTGGAATGTGGATCCTGAAATCGCCGCAGACATGGTGACTGTTTTCACCTTTGTTGCAAAATGTCGACGTTTTCCGGATGACCTGGGTTACGAAGAGGAATTCAGACGAATTGTTCATACTTGGCGGGCGATCGAAGAGCTAGCCGTTCATAAAAACGAGGAAGCTTCATGTGCCGTATTGGCTTCATGAGCAGATGCAGTTGGTCTGTAGTAAGCGATCCGCAAGCTGATTGCGGTTGAGTGCTGGTCTGGTTCCTTTCGCGGAGCCTGGCCGGAAACTTTGAAACGTTTTCGACCAGGACTGCGAGAGAGCCGCGCCCAGCGTCCCTCCGTCTGTCCTGGCGACAGGCAGAAAGGAGGAAGAAATGGTGAGACAACGGTTCTTGGTGTTGTTCCGCCGTTGGGCTTTCACCGTAGCAAAGGTGCTAGGGCCAGTTTTCTTGTTCGAAGTTTTTGTACTGATCCGGCAGCACCTTAATTACGCACCCCTGGGGATCCTTGATCTGTTGGGGGGCGCATTGACGTCTCTCCTGATAACGGCCCTGCTTTGCTTGTCGTGGGCGTGGGGAGAATGGTGGTGGTCGAAACTGCGAAGGCTCCGAGGATTTGTGGGCGAGCTTCGGGTATGCTCCCGAAACTACTGGACTCCTGAAGCAGTGAAGGCCAAGAAGGCGTAGCGACTACAACTCGTGCTGGCCAGCGATTTGCTGCCTGGCCGAAATCTTTGGTTCGGTTTTCGGCAAGAGCAGCGAAGAGACTGGCACACCGGCTTCTTCCGCTGCTTTTGCTCGACAGCGTGAAGGAGATCAATATGCCAACTTCTGCAACTTATAGTGCCAATCCGGTGTTGGCGCTCGAAATTGACCGTAGTGGAAGTGTCGCGAAAAAGACCATGAGACTCGATCGGGACTCGCAGCTGACGAACAGCTTGTTACAGGCTCTCCACCCGGGTATCCGCGTAGCCACAGTTGATGTGCCCGCGGAACCGCTTGATCCCTGTGAACAGGCCATCGTTGAACAAGCGCTGAGCCGGATCGAGGTGGATGGAATCCGCTACAGCCTCGTCGGAGCTAGCGGCAGCGCCAAGAACGGAAAGTTCTACGCTGTCGAGAGCTCGTTTGAAAAGAAATTGGGAGAGAGGTTTCGCTTCTCTCCCCAAGCCGCGATCACCTATTTCGGAATTCTGGTGTCTCCATGCAAGGTCTTGCTTGAGGTGCCGGACTGCCGAGTGATGCTGGTCGATGATCGCGAATTCGGGACCAACGACTGCCGAGGATGGATATCGGAGTCGCTCTTCCGAAAACTTCAGCATAAACACCACGCCGAGCTTCTCGCCAAGGAAATGGATAGGCTTGTCGCTGAGGCTGGCGAACAAGTCAGTTTGTGCGGGACCGAAGAAGCTTCGTTGCTGGAACTCGCAAAAAACAGAGTCCGCGGCAAACGAATCGGCGCGGGCCACTTTTACCAATTTCGTGTTGCGTTCGACAGGACGCAAGCGAAAGGCTCTTTCAAGGTTATGGCGGATGATGTTGCCCGGCATCTCGAAGCCGACATCATTCTGCCCAAATCATGTGTCAAGCCAAAGTACCAGGGAGGAGTGCTGCGGACGGTCCGGTCATTGTTAGGTGATCGCCAGGCACACACCTTCCAAGGGCACGTGATCGTCGGGATCCGCGATGTTTCACGCAATCTCGAATTCAATTCGAGTTATACGTTGCTTGAGCACGCACCAGAAGATTCGATTGAACTCGAAATTAAGCCGTATGCTCTCAGCCAGATCGGGAAAGTGCGGCAGGCGTTTGAAGAAAACAGCTTAGCCGAGCTTTTCCAGCTACTTGGGACTCAGGAGTCTCAGCGAGTGCTGGAGCCGGGCGAAGAACCCGATTCTGAATATACTTCAAACGAATACACGGTTGCCCAGGCAGCACTGATCGCCGACGCTACCGGGTACATGTTGAAACATCCTTTTATCCAGCACCACCTCCAACGGGTCCTGATGAAGTGGGCCTACCGCCTTTGCACGGGCGGTGGTTTTCGTCTACCGGGGTTTGCCCTGGCTGACGATGGCTACTTGTTCATGCATGAAGACCACCTCGTCTGCGGTTCTGATTGGATTCCGCAGAGCAGCGCCATCGCTAAATCCGACTGTACGCATGGTCTAGTGGTGCGCTATCCCATCCGCATGAAGGAGGACCTGCTCCCGGTCGAGAATCTCCCGCCCGCGGATACCGTTCGTTTATTGACTGAGCATCTCGAAAAACGAGAATGCCAGATTTCGGCCGAACGGGTTGCAGCCATTTCAAAAGAACAACTGCAATTGGCGGGGACACTCATCCTTCATTCGGAAACTGCTTCGAAAAATGGCGGAGACTTTGACTTCGATATGGTCTGCCTGGTCGAGGACCACCGGTTTCCCCGGTTTGTCCATGACCGGTTTGCCTACGAAGAACAGCACTCCGCAATCAAAAACAAGAACCCCAAACCTCCGAGTCCCTGGTGGAATCTTCCACAGGTCGCAATGCAGGCGCGCGGAAATCAGATTGGCTCAATAACCGATCTGAAAACTTCGTGCTTAGCGAAAGGGAGGCCAGAACTCGCCCGGGAATTAGTGAACCAGCTTCAGAATGCGCTCGATCAACTGAAGCACGGCACTCAGCCTGACCAGGAGATCATTCGCAACATTCGCAACGATGTTCCTACGGCTCCTTGGCTGAAGTTGAAACAAAAGCGCCGGATCGAGGAGATGCCCGAGCATCTTGAGACCGATGCTGCGGACAAAGTCGGAAAGCTTTACAACTTCCTGCGCAAGGAACTGGGACGGTTCTTTAGTCCCGAGGCCACAGCACCACTGAGCGATTTCCGCGGACTGATCGGTGGACAGAGTTTTACCCCAGAAATCTATCAGGAATGCTTTGTGGTCAATCGCTACTACGGGAACCGAGTGACGGAAATCATGAGCCACCGGCAACAGCTTGTGGCGGATCTAGAAAAAGCCAACGCCGAGATCGAGGCGTACAAGCAAGATGCCGAGGCTCGCAAAGAGCTCTTCTTCCGGCGCAACCAGGCTTCTGCAGCGCTCAGAACGTATGAAAAGCGCGCGGCAGAGGAACTGAAATGCCTGGTGAATTCGCTGCAGAAGTGGAGCAGCAGCAAGAACGGAACGCGATTGTCCTACCTGTCCGCCCTACACGCGATCGTCTGTAGGGAGAAACGGCAGGATTCGGACCCGAACTTTGTACCAGGAACGGGGTCAGTCGTGTTCTACAGCTTCCCGCAAGAAGTCGTCAATCAGATCGCGGAGCGCACTGGCGGCCGTCCAGTCACGGTGGAGATTCCAAATCTGTGCGACGGCACGGTGGAAATTGATTCGGAAGGCCGAATCTTTCTTGTCCAGCCCTTCACGCAACCAACAGGACAGCTCATTGAACGCCTTATCTTCGTGGCGCAAGTCACGAAATCGGGCGAGGTGTTCACCGAGCGTGACGAGAAAGGCTCACCGATTGTGCTCGAGCGGGTGCGGCCATTTCCATTTAAGGCGGGACGCACTGAAGTACGCAGCGGGAAAGTGCTCTTCCCCGAAACTCAGCAGCGGCCGCAACTCCCTACTAGGAGCCTCGTGCCCGCGGCTGAAACTAATTAACTCAAATTTCCAGGAGGCTTCGGCTTACGGAGTCTCCTGGACTGTGCACAAGAAATTATGAGGTGGATATGAAACGCGCCGTTTTGACATTCGCACTGATAGGGGCAACCTTTATACGGGCACTTGCCCAGAAAATTGAAACCGAGAATGCCGACCGCAAGCAGATCATCCATCTGAAGACTGCCTTGGATCACCTGACTGTAATCGAACTCGGCGAGCCGGTCCTGCAGGTTGCATCTGGCAGCCCTTCATTCAAGGTGGAATGGAGAGAAAACAAGGTCTTCATTCAGCCCACAGAGGCTGACACTCGAACAAACCTTTTTATATGGACGGCCACGCAGCGGCTGAACTACGAGTTGGAGCCAGCCGGCTCGTTTACAGATATGTATTTCGCCATCGACCAGATCCCTCCTCGTTCGAATCCAGTTGTCTCATCGGAGATGCAGCCTCAGCTGGCATCACCGAGCGTGGCCGACCTGTTGCTCGAAGCGCAGCCTGTTCGATTGCAGTCGAAGCAACATGGTTTAAAGCCCGTTGAGATTTGGATCAATGATCTGTATGAGAAAGACAGACATCTTCTCGTCCGCTACACGGTATTCAATCGCGGCACCGACACGTACTCAGTTAATTCGCCGCAAGTGTTCCAACTGGATGGAGTGCGCGCGGCGCAATCTTTGTACAGTCTCACGAATTCCCAACTCAGTGACGAACAGGCAAGCAAACTCAAGATCAAGCATCGAGTTCCGGTGAAGGTGCTCAGGCAAGAACTGCAGACCGAAAAGATTGCTCCGGGCGAGCAAGCGACCGGAATTGTTTCTCTCGAGATGGCATCGAGTTCGAAACCAACCGTTTTGTCGTTTCAGTTCCCTGGCGGGAACAAGTCAGGCGGTCAGCCCGGCCGACCGGTCACTGCTTACCTCGTCAGATGAGCATTCTACAGCGTGGCGTCCGATGCTCTTCAGTTCTGCGAAACCGATCTACAACTCCCTGCGGCAGTACGTCGCCAGTCGTGCGGATATCGGGGCATTCAAGGCTGTGCTTAATCTGGTCCTCGAACCTGGCAACCCCTTCGATCCTAAAGTGGCCAGATCTCCCAGGCGCTGGTTCGTGCTGTTTTCATTGCTGTCCGCTCTGGGTGTCGGCTGCTTTGTGTACTTCAATCTCTGGCGATGACCTATGCGTATTTCGGAAAACCACAAAGGTCACCATGCCCCGATGCTGGAAGACGTCGAGATCGTTATCGCACTGATCGGAATGGGGATCTTCTGGATCGCGTGGTTCATTGCACACGACCGATATCACTTGTCTAACCGCCAAATTGCGGAACTCGTCTCGTATCTTTCACTCGTGCTCTTGGCCATCATCGGCAGTGCTGTCCTGATCACAACCCGCCGCTCATGGCGGGAGAAGCAATGGCCGCATCCTCCAATGGTTATGTCTCCGAAGCGGGACGACAGATTCGTGACAGAGGCGCAGAAAAGGGATGCCGTAGTTCTTGGCTACGACATTCATGGGCGGCCATGGTATTGGCCCGACAGCGTTCGGGTCATGCAAGGCATTGTGCTCGGGATGACGGGTTCCGGCAAGACCACGCTATTGAAGAACATCATCACGCAGGATCTCGCGCGTGTCGTTGGCATGCCTGACACCCCCCATCGTTTGCCCATGATCATCTTCGACGGTAAGGCGGACATGGAGTTCTTCTACGATCTTCTTCCGCGCGTGCATCGAGCCGGACGGCTGCACCAGCTGAGAGTGCTCAACCCTGCGCGCCCCGACATCTCCGTCCGCTATAACCCGTTCCACTGCAGTGACGACGACTACATGCCGATCGTGAATATGATCTTTGGGTCTTTCAATCTCCATGATGAATTCTTCGGCAAGCACCAATTGAACTATCTGTCCGACATTGTTCGCGTCCTGGTATACACCGGACGCAAATTCAATTTCTACGACGTGCTCGTGATGGCCATTGACGAGCAAGTGCTGCGGGAACAAGTCGAGAAAGCCCGACGCCGTCTCGAACAAGATTCTTCCATCCCGGTGCAGCGGCGCCTCAACTTTGAGATGTCTGCGAAGAACCTGTTCCAGTCCTTAGCGGACCGCGAGCGCGTACCGAAGATCCAGGGATTGGTGAACGAGTGCATGACGTTCCTAGATGACGAGCTCAGTGTGATCACCGGGCCATACGAGGACCTGCTGTCGATTAACGAGGTGATCGAGCAGGAACTGATTCTGTTTGTGACACTGAACGTCAACAAGAACACCGAGCCGGTAAGGGCCTTGGGCAAAATGCTGCTTCAGAACCTGCAACTCGTGGTAGGCAAGCGTTACGAGAGTGATCAGCAGCGGAGGCGTTGCAACCGGCCGATGTTCAGTGTGGTGCTGGATGAATTTGCGCCATTTGGTTACCGCAATTTCGCACAAATCCTGCAAACCGCCCGCGGCACTCACACAGCCTTCCTGTTTTCCATGCAAAGCCTGCCCCAACTGATGCACGTGGGCCGCGGATTCAAAGAGGATGTTACGTCGGCCCCGAACACAACAATGGCATTGCGCACAAGAGACGAGGAGACCACCCGGTATTTCCTCCGGGCGTCTGCGGAACACACGGTGACACGGCGAAGTGTCTCGATGTATCGACATCGGCTGTTTGGCTACGAGAAGTATGAGCCCACGGATCGCGCGGTTGAACGGGAAGACCGTGAGACACGAGCTCTCGATGAGCACATCAAGAATCTCCCCAAGGGGCAAATGGAGATTCTGATGACCGATGATACGCGGGGAACCTTACACCAATTACTGCACATACGGCCGCCGCAGGACGTCAGAATCCCCGATTTCGAGCCCGAATTGTATCCGCGATTGCGCGAATCGAGAGAACATTCTGCCGGCGCAAACCTTAGATTTACAACCCCAGGTCTCGTTCCGGAGTATCGCTATGGTCGGCGCCGATAGGCCTAATAATAAGGATAGAACTTGGCGGAAGCAGGCCGTCCAAACTGCGGTCGTGGCATCTTTGTTCTTCCTGTCCTACAACTCTTTCGCCGAGCAGTATTCGGGCCCTAAGCCGCGGTCGATTCAGGCAAGTTCACCAGCCGCGAAGCCGCTGTATCAACGTTCAGACACCTGGTACGAGTTCCTGCTCAAACAATTAAACCCTGACGACCTGGACTACGCCAAATGGATGGAACAGCGCCGGCGCGTCTTTCTCGATACCGGTGTGCGCAACCCGTACTTCCAGTACAGCGCGTGTATTACGATCCTCCTGCTAATGACGATTCTGTTGTACGGAAAGAAATGGGCTGATCACCGGCGTGCCTTGTGGATCACTGCTGAAATGATGACGGATCTTTACAACCACGATGCATACTCACGCCAAATTGCGCGAGAGGCGATCCAGAAATACAACGACCACATTGAGCGCTGCAATCGCGCCATTGAATCCGCCGAGTACGGACTGACGATGCCGGGTTCGGACACCGATGCCGATCGGCTGCGGACCGAGTTGCAGCGGGTTGCGGAGGAGCGGGATTCCTATAAACGCGAGAGGGACCTGGCGAAAAATGACCTCGCCCAAAAAGAACGCATTCTGGCGGACATGTCGCTGCGGCTCGATGCCTTGGCAAAGAAATCAGACGGACACCGCAATGCCGGGGTTGTTGTCGATGCCCACGCCTCTGATCAGAAATTGGTGCAGCACATCAACACCCTGCAAGAGCAACTCTACTCCGAGCGGCGTGAGAACCGCCGATTAAAAGGCGCGTAATGTTGGTCTCTGTTACAAGTTTCGGCAGTCTGTGGCGGCACAAATTCAGCAAAGATCAGAACGATTCGCGCCGTTTCGCCCGAGGCGCGTTTTACAACACAACAGGCGTCCGCGTCGCAGAAGTAATGCGGCAACGTCCCAAGATAATTGGCTATGCTCGATTCCACCAGTGCAGCGGTTTCGATCCGCGCCACCTCGCGCGCATGGTGGGCCGAGTGTTTGATTGCGCAGAACCGTCTATTTGGCAGGGAACAAACAAACTCCTATTTCAACACCTTTTGCGCAGGCCAGAGATGCCAGAGAGGTTCCTCGTGGTTATGCGGCCGGAGCTGACCGGCAGACTTCAGATAGGCAGCGCAGGTTGGCGATCTCCGGACACGTGGCTTATTTCGTTTAGCGAGTGTCGCGGTGATCAGGAGGCCATGTTCTTGATGTCGGCCGAGAGTTGGGTCACAACCGAACTGGGCCGTTTCGTCCTGACGCCCGATCGGGATCGACCGTGGCTGGCGCGCCTCGTCCTTACCACTACGCGTACCGGAGTAAGCGCGTGCGGTATCTGAAAGGCACCATCGTACTCAGCGACACCAAGGATTACCCGCTATTGCGCCGAGTGCTGCACTGCACTTTTGTCACCTCCGACCAGTTATTCCAATTCATGAAGCTGGACTATTGCGTCGCTTCGCGCAATGCGTTCGATAACCGGGTGAGACGGTTGCTCGCTCACCAGCTATTGCTTCGTCATGAGATTCCAACCATGAATCGTGGCGTGGTCTATTCCGTTTCGCCAGCCGGAGCATCGGAATTGATCAGTAAGGGCGAGTGCTATTCCGGTCCAATGGAATCCGGCCGAACCTCCCACGGCCATGTACAGCACGCCCTGGAACTGAACGAAATTCATCTCGCCTTGAGGCGTACGGGAGAACTAGCGCGATGGACGCCCGAATCCGACATCCGTTCGCGGAATGAATTCACAAACATTGGTGTTGTGAAAGACTACGATGCAGCGGTTGCGGTCCGAATTGACGGACAGGAACACCAGTTCGCGCTCGAATATGAGCGGACACCGAAAGGAAAACGCCATTACCGTGCCATCTGGAAGAGGATTGACGCGGAGACAGAGTTCCATCATTTCTTGTATCTGGTTTCAAATCATGATCTGCTGTCGTTCCTGGTACGGGAGTTTTACGATTGTAGTCGAGCGGTGTACTTTGGCTTGCGGAGCGACTTTCTTGTGGAAACCCTCAGCCTCCCAGTGCGGAACAATCGCTCGCCCATTTCCACTACATTTCGCGCCCTGCTGACAGCACCCTCATTTCGTCCAAGCAACAAAAGCGCCAAGGCCGCCCAGGCCCCTCTTTTTACGCATTGACGTGTGTTTGCGGTGGCATTGGGGTGAAATTGCGGTGAACAGCCTCCTTGTAACCCGCTCAGCACCAGAGGAATAAGCTCTGACTACCCCCTGTTGTGATGCCCGGAATCGAGAAGAGCAGTTTGCTGTCCTTTGATGCGCACGCGAGGAGTTCTACAGAATGCTTGTAGAGTACGCATGCATATCGATATCGGAGTGCCGGAATATCGGCTGTATCAGTGCAGTTTCGAGCCGACGTAGAATCCTTCGTAGAGGACTAGTGAGTCATCTTGTGCCGCCGAGCGCTGCATCTTCGGAGCTGTAATCAAACTGCTGCGAGTTCACCGTGACAGGCGGGTTTCGTTGCTCCCAAGAAACTGTTCGGCGTATCGCCTCTTCGACTGGAACAAGCTCCTGATAGTGTAGCTCGGCTCGAATGCGCTCAGAACTCGCAACCACATGCTGTGCCAAGTTACCGGGCACCAACAGATGCTTCGGCGCTCGTTGCTTATCGAGTACGACGAAATTGCAAGACCAGTTCATTTGGTGTGCGATCATTTTTTGCCGTTCGAGTTCCGATGAGCTCGGTTCTTCACAAACATGGTAAATGCGCCCTGCCGCATGATCAGTTGTCGCGGCCAGCGCGATTGCATGTGCGACATTGTCGACGTATCCTCGTGGCCCTCGCCAAGCGGCGAAATCATCCGGAAGAAGTATTGCTGTCCGGCCATCAGAAAACCGTTTGAGCAACGGGAAGAATCTGTTAAGACGATCTCCTGGGCCGTATACCATCGGGAGCCGCAGGATAGTTGCTGAAACCGCGGCATCGCTCATGATCTCCTCTTCGACCGCGATCTTGTCATAGCGCTCGTTGACCCAGGTAAAAATGCTTTGCATGATCTTCATGCCCTCGGGTGGATAGAGCGTTCGAACGCTGCGGAGTGGGGACTCCTCTGTGATCGGTAGCGGGTCTAAAGGACCTGTCTCAACCTCTTGCAACACGCCCCACGCCCGGTAAACGTCCATGCTGCTGATTGCGACCACCCGAGTACCGAGTTCGCGCGCAACTGTTATCAATTGGCGTGCCTGATCGCCCGAGCTAAGGATCAAGTCGATGATTACGTCAGGAGAAAATTGGCGGAGCTGACTCAGGTAATCGGAAAGACGATTCCGGTCTCCCTGGATGTGCAGCACGTCTGAGCCAGTGGAACTGGCATCAGCGCGGCGATGGAGAATGGCAAGTTCGTGTCCCGAACGGCGTAATCCGTTGCTCAAGGGCAAACCAATGAAGCCGTTCCCCCCGATCAGAAGAATTCGCATGCGGATCGAGGAGAGTTTACTCCCCACCGTCACCTTAACCTGGTTGGGGAACTTCTGAATCAGATTCACTGCGCATCGACGGAGCTTCAAGAGAATAGAAAATCCACCCAAGAAAGGAGCACTGCCATGTTTGGACGAATGACGATTTTACCGGTATTGCAACTCAATCCCAATAGCCATCTAGAAGCCGCAGTGGCAGCTCTTCTACAAGCAGCCGAGCAACCACAGATCGTCCGCTGGATCGAGTTTCCGAACTCCGTTCTACTCTTTGCGATTGTGTCAGGCAATCTGCAATCGGGCGCAATTTACGTGCTCGATCGCAAAAACGTGACTTGGTACGCCATCGACTTCGACGACCAAGAATACGGCGGCTATAACCTTAAGCAATTCGAAGCACTTATCAAAGAATGCAGCTTTCTCAGCTTGGTCGAGCGCCCGGGGCTCCTACGGAGCGGAGTGCCGTGGACGCTAGAGATGGGGAAGGCGCCTGGGGTGCACGTTTGACGCAAAAAACATTCAAGGTTATCTAAACACAGCCAATCAGTCGTGGCGCTTAGGAAACTTCGGCTGCGGAATGGGGAGGAGGTCTTGATTATGCGGAAGCGATCAGCGATACCGCCGCAGGCCATCCAGGACTACTGGCGGTTGTTTGTGAACCGTCGGGCGTACACTTTGCAATCTACCCGGCCTCATCCAGAAGCGGGGCGTTATTATTACTTCCGGCCGAACGACAAGCGGACCGGCGCGCCGCTGGAATTGAACGAAGACATTGTCCGTCGCCACCTGAAGGGAGAGATCACGATTGGCTTGTACGCGATCAATCCCGACGACCAATCGTGCAAGTGGGTGGCCATCGATGCCGACTACAAGAATGCGATGGACGACCTGCTGAAGCTCCAGTACCGGTTGGGCCAGGACGGGGTTCAGCCCGCACTTGAAATGAGCAGACGAGGCGGCCATTTGTGGATCTTTCTTGAGGCACCGCTTTTGGCAAGAGACTGCCGTATCTACATTCATGACGTTGCTCTGAGATTGGCAGTGCCTGTGAAGGAGTCGGGTCTGAAAGAAGGTATCGAAGTATTTCCCAAGCACGACATCATTGAGCTTGGGAGCTTTGGCAATGCCATTCGCGGGCCGCTCGGCGTTCACCGCGGCGCGAATCGCCAGTTCTGGTTTTATGGCGCCGACTACACGGTTGAGGCACAGATCGCATACTTGAACAGTCTGCGGAAGCTTACTGAGCCAGAACTGCAAATATTCATTGCGGGAAAGGAGAAGCCAAAGCCCCAGAATTCACCCAAGGAGAGGAGCACGGCTGGTCGTCGAGGCAGAACCGCGTGTTCAGAGTTTCGGATATTAGAGCACGTCGGGCCCGTTCGGAAGGTTGGGCGAAACTATGTCACCCGCTGCCCATCGTGCGCCGAAACCGGACATGACCGGAGCGGGGACAATTTGGCGATCTTGATTGAAGATCCAAGGTTCTATCTCTGCTGGGCGGGCTGCCGCAAAGAGGCGATTCGTTCCGCTCTTGGCTGCCCGATTCGCGTGGCCGAATCGCGTCCGGTTCAGGAGGTCGCCTCATGAACTCAACGAGATCTCGCAGCGCGATCGGGCTTCAGCTCTCCCGAGGCGCGCTGCGAGTCCTCAGAGAACGCGGAATATTCGCTCAATCATCCGTGCGCCTGGAACACCAGCACGTGGCAAAGTGCTACGTCGTCCGTGGACTAGAGTCAGGTGGTGCCGCAGGAGATGTTGGGCATTATGTGAGCTTCGCCCGAGAGGACGGCCAGCCAGTTGAATGCTTCTGCGTGGTCGAGACGGTCGGCGTGAACGGCCCACATGCAGTGGTATTGGCACCTGTCCTGGTGCGGATCGAGATGCTTCGGAAAGCGTCCACGTACGAACTGCTGATTACGCAACATCGACCCGGCCAAGCCGGCAACGGTAAGCGTCCACAACTTGAAGCGAGAATTTTGTTTCGCGGAGTTCACGGTCGCCTGGAATTGGATTTGTCAGGAAAGGACAAAACTCGAGCCGGTACGGTCCTGCCGGCTTTCTGTTCTCGGGGTGGAGAGGAAGTCGGCATCCCGAGACGTTTTCGGTTAGCAGTTCGCGCCCTTACGGCGGCCGTAAATTGTACGGGCTGTTCGCACTGTCACTACACGACGGGGTCGCATCACGAGCAAGAACAGAATGCACCAGTGGAATCGTCAAACGGCATGAAAGCCACAGGAAACTGACTGACGCGAGCCATTCAGGAAGGAACCCTATTTTGCGACAAAAGCTCAATAACCACGCCCTGGTTTGCTGCTTATTCGTCTTTCTCTTCATTCTTCTGGGAGGAGGTTTACACGTAAATCCAGGCGGCGCCTTCTTGGGCCCTGCAACCGGAACGACGGTCATTGTTTGTGGGTTCGCTCGGCTGCGCGGGCGAGCGCATAAGCAGGTGAGCCAGTCGAACAATGCTCCTACATGAACGGATATTTTTGGGTTGATAAATAGCGCTAATGGGCTCACAGCTTCTGTGGAACTCTCTGCTCGTGCAGAGCCACGGGAAGGGATGGTGCGAAGCAGTCTGATCGCTTCGCACCATTCCCGGCGCTGTTATGCGGAGCACTTAGTAAACTCTCGAAATTACTCCCCGCACCGGGTATAATTGTGCCTGTATGCATGCCGCCGAATTTACGCCTGCGGAAGCCTCTTGGGTGACCGGCTTATCAGTTAAAGCGATCAACAGGGTTTTGGAGGATGCTGCAGTGCCGTTTCGCACAACGCGCGCTGGAAGAAGGCGTCGCTGGTATCTGCCATATTCGAGCTTAGTTTGCCTGCAGCTCCATGCGGGGGGCCTGAATCGGTTGCCTCTGCGGGTTCGCAAAGATGTTTTTCGGCGCGTGTTGCGTCAGCCACATCAGAAGCGATTGAAGTACACAGAGGCGTTGATTATTGATGTGGACGCGGGGAGGGCAAAAATGACCACCAGACTCGAAGAGCTTGAGCGGGCCACCCGAGTGATTGGGTCCGACCCGGAGATCATGCAGGGTACTCCTGTGTTCCGGGGCACAAGAATGCCGGTTTACCTGATTGCGGAGATGGTTGAAAGGGGCGTCTCCCCGGAAGAGATTCTGGACGGATATCCCTCCTTGACGCGCGACATGCTCGATCACGCTCGGGTCTACGCGGCAACGCATCCTAAACCCGGCCGCCCAAGCACACAACCGTGGTCTGGCAAGAAGCCGCTCAGGCAGAAGAAAAGCAAGCTAACCGGTGTCGCATAGGCCGAAATTCCTAATCGAGGAGTGCCCAGAATCAAAGCGTAGGAAGATATGATTAAGGCAGGTGACAATTAAGGGACGCATCGAGAAGAAGAAATGAGCGATTCACAAAATTCAAACTGGAAAACCCGGCTCGTAGAAGGTGGGTTTCCTGATCGCAGGTTCGACATTGAGTTCTGGCAGGAGCAGGGCGATGAAGCAATTTTCGCCGCCGCATGGGAAATGGTGGAATTAGCCGAGGAAGTCAGACATGGCAGAAAACCCACATTACAGAGAACTGTTACAACTCTTAAACGAATTTGAGGTCCGGTATTTAATCGTGGGCGGCTATGCAATGATGAAGTACACTGAGCCGCGTTATACGAAAGATCTTGACGTGTGGGTAGACAATTCAGCGCAGAATTCGCTGCGACTGTTCCAAGCCCTTAAAAAATTCGGCGCTCCTCTTGAATCCGACCAGATCACTCCAGATACATTCACACGAGCCGAGCTGACTTATCAGATCGGCATAGCGCCAGTTCGGGTAGACATTCTCACGCAAATCACCGGTGTCGAGTTTCCTGCCGCGTGGAAGAGTCGGGTTGCTGGCACCTTCTTCGGTATTCCGGTTCACTTCATCTCGTTGGACCACCTGATCGCGAACAAGCAAGCGACAGGTCGCAGCACCGACCTGGAGCAATTGAAGCATATTTCGAAAACGCAGACTTGGAAAGACCAACATTGAGGAAGAGGTAATCTGCAATGTCGCATGGGGCGGTTGGTAAGTCGCTGTTCTTCCATTCTGGATCCTGCTGAATACCCTCATCGATCATTTTGCGCCCGAGGCGATTTCGCCCGCTGACTTTACCAGAAGATCGGAGCATGAGCCTTCGGACAACGGGTTCTGAGTCAATCACCGCGCCTGGGCATCTTGATGGGCTTATCAGTCATCTGTTTATCACCGATGTCTCGCCTCTCAGGTTGACTTCGATGACCCGGTTCACGAGGTCTCGGTCACCAATAAGCTCAGTGCGGCCAAAAACAGCGTAGCCCTAACCCGACGGCGTCGCATCAGGAATGACGATCGTCTTGCATCATCTTTCAAGAGAGTACGAGTTTCCACCACAGATCACTCCAGACAACCAATAGAGTCTGAAACATCTACGCACCGTGACGAAGATGTTTGTCTATGGCTGCAATGCTCTTCTGTTGTTTTCAATTCAATTTAAGGAGTAAAGGCCCCATGCAAAAGATCCTGATAATCGGCTATCTCGGCCGAGATCCCGAGCTGAAGTACAGCCCACGGAGCACGGTCGTTGCGCAGTTCTCTATCGCCAGTACCGAGCGCTGGAAGGACAAGAATGGCGAATTGCAGGAACGCACTGAATGGTTCGCGATCAAAGCTTTCGGGCGTCGTGCTGCAATCGCCGGCGAGTACCTACACAAAGGTAGTCGTGTTTACCTGGAGGGCCGCAAGCGCACTGAGTCGTGGGATGACAAGAAAACGGGCGGAAAGCATTACAGGGATCTTGTTTACGTGGACAGGATCGAGTTCCTCGACTCTCGAAAGAGCGGCAATGGGAATTACCAGCCGGATGAAACCGACGAGGAGCAAAGTACAGTTCCAGATGAAGAAGTTCCGTTCTAACAGTCTGCCTGAGCGATAACTCACGTTTCTCAAATCCCCCCAAGGAGGTTCCTCCATGGCAAGCGAGAAGGCGTCAACGTCCGTTTCGACACCGGACATCAAGTCAGCAATCGCAGAACTAGAAGTGCCTTTTCCTCCAGATCAGGTCCAATGGCGGGTCACTAACACGGCAAAGGACAAGAAACGCGGCCAGATCGTCCCATACGCTGGTCCGCGCGCTTATGCAGATAGACTGAACGCACTGTTTACTCCCCAGGGCTGGACCCGCGAATACAAGATCGAGACGATGAGCAACATCACCAGAATGAAGAACGGCGAGAGCATCGTCACGGGGAAAATCCTAGTGACGTGCACGGTCACTATTATCGGCCTGTGGTCGCATTCGGGCACTGGTGAAGAGTGGGCGGACGATCAGAACGGGATGACCTCGGCCGACGCTCAAGCCTTCAAACGGGCATGTTCCTGTTTTGGTTTGGGTCGATACTTCTATGAATTTCAGGGCTCTTGGGTTGATCTCGACCAGAACCAGCAACCAAAGCGAATACCCGCACTTCCGGCCTGGGCAAATCCGGAGAACTGGCGGAAGGGGATGCGTCCTCCTGGCAAAAACTGCAACGGTAATGGTTTTCAAGCGAATGGCGCAAACGGCAGCAGCAACGGCAGTCCGAAGGCGAACGGAGGACATGCTAGTGCGACCGCTAATTCGGGCACGGATGATCTGGATACCCGAATTCTCGCCATGGAGAGAGCCGTTGGGCTGAGGCTCTATCGGAACATTCTGCGCCAGTACGGCCAGGCCGATCAGCCCAAACTGATCAAGGATGCTTCGACAAAGCGGGCGGTCCTGGAAGTCCTCGCATCAGCGGCGCGCGGTTTCGACCGGCTAAGTGCAGTCAGGAAGCGGATTGATCCGAAGATGCTAGAGAGTTTACTTGCCAAGCTTCAGGCGCCACCACTCGCTGAAATTGCCGACATGAAGACTTTACGCAACGTGGTCTTCGGACTTGAAGAACTCGCCGATTCACCTTCAGCCCACACAGCATAAGCGCAGCATAGCAAACGCACCTGCTTTTCCATCCACTCCCTTACCGCTTTTAGCACGTGAACGCTCCTCCTCTTTACTTCACAACCGCAACGGGACATCGCAATGTACATCAAGGCAATTAAGCATATTTGTCGCCTCCGCGGCGGCTCGCAGGCTCAGCTCATGACTGCGGATGACGGGCATGAGTACGTAGTCAAGTTCAAAGGCAATCCGCAGACCACGCGGGTATTGGCGAACGAGTACTTGGCAGGGCATTTGGCCAGAATGATTGGATTGAGCGTTCCCGAGCCGCTCATTATCCAGGTCGATGCCGAGACCATTCGACAACACAACATTTCATTTCAGCTCGCCGAAACTCAAATGGCTCCGACTGCAGGCGTGCATTTCGGCTCGCGGCTCATCGTGGATGAAGAAGTCCATGACTGGTTGCCGAGTTCATGGATTGGAAATATCAAAAACGTAAGGGAGTTCGCTGGAATACTCGCCTTCGACAAATGGACCGGAAACGCTGACGGTCGCCAAGTGGTATTTCATAAAAAGCGCTCTCAGCGGAAGTACACGGCAGCATTTATTGATTTCGGCTACTGTTTCAACGCAGCTGAATGGAGTTTTCCAGACTCACCTCTTCGGGGTGCCTACGCCCGCCAGGAAGTGTACGCACATGTCGAGTCGTGGAGCGATTTTGAACCCTGGTTATCGCGGATTGAGCGGTGCCCTGAGGCCGACCTGTTGAGTATCGCCCAGGAGATTCCAAGCGAGTGGCACGGAGACCGCCACGAGTTGGATTGTTTACTGGATTCGCTGTTTGAGCGACGTAGGGCCCTTCGTCGCTTGATTGATGATTTCAGAAAATCACCCCGAAATCCCTTTCCTCATTGGAAGCTGAGCCCGCTAGCGAGCACGTGTCCCGAGCAAGTTGGAGACGTCGCGGCGATGATTTCTGTACCGGGATGATTCAGGAATCTTCGCGACCTGCGGATGCACAGGTATTCTCTGGGTACCCGATTTCAACAGTCAAATTCCCCGCCGTGCATTCCCGCACAGATTTTATTTTGAGAACTTCGTCTCAGTGGTGGATCATGCTAATCTCTTGCGCTGTCGGTCTGGCAGCGATTTGCGCACGGGCGTTGCAAACCGAGGGACCAAACGCACCGAGCGAAACAAGAAAAAAGAACGGCGATCACTGGCTGAGAAAATTTCAGTGTATGGGCGCAGGGTTCATCAACGCTATCCGACCGGAGATGTCGTCGTCAGAGAGGGGACACATCCCTAGCAATTATGGTGCAATCGCATGGCTCATTCTCTGTGTAGATTTTTTCCGAATGAATCTGCGCATCCATAATCAGCACCAAAAAATGATAACCCCAGTGCACACGCACTGTGGCTGAGATTTATTCGGGCCGTCTGGGTGCACCGCCCACAATAGAATAAAGCTTATCCTTAGATGTAATGGCCAAACCTGATTTATGGGACGCAGCGGCGCGTGCACGCGTGAGCGACCGCTGGGCCAAGGCTTCCGCCGATTGGAACACAGCAACGACGGATGCGCTGCTTACCGCCGCAGCACTCAATCCCGATTCGATGGTGCTGGACCTGGCGGCTGGTTCAGGAGAGTCTGCATTAAGCGTCGCGCAACGCCTTATTGGTGGGAGATTCATCGCTTTGGATCGCTCTCGCGCTGGTCTTTTGCTTGCCAGCACACGCGGTCGAAAGCTGGGCTTCGCGTCGAAGGTCGTGTGCATCCAGGGTGACGCACACGCTATCCCACTCCGGTCGAATTGCATGGACCGCATCACTTGCCGCTGCGGCATCATGTTCTTTAGCGACACTCACCTGGTTATGTCAGAAATGTTTCGTGTGCTCAAGTCTGGCGGGCGTGTCGCCTTGCTGGCGTGGGGCGCGTTCGAACAACCGTTCTTTGACGCGATGATCGGACCTGTACTTCGACTAGTCCGCGGCGCCGAGATGCCACCCGAGGCCCATACGATGTTCCGATTTGCCTCGCCTGGTTCGCTGGAGCGCGAGCTCCGGGCCGCGGGGTTGTGCAGTGTTCGCGAAGAATCACTCACATTGCCAAGAATCTGGGCCGGGACGCCGCAGGACCTTTGGTTGTACCTGCAGGAAATCAGCACACTCTGTCATCCGCTTTTCGCCAGCATTCCCCCTGACCTGCGCGCTAGAGTTGATGCGGAGGTATCATCCGAAGTCGGTCGCTTCCGAAATGGTTGTGTCGTACAAGTGCCTGCAAGGGTGATCATCGCGTCGGGACAGTCCGAAAAGCAGTGACTGGCGTCATTTGATCCGTTTCCAATGGCTTTCTGAATAAATCTCGAAGTCCGACAACTTGTCAATCCCGAAAAAAGTTTAAGGCGAAGAAAAGACGAGGTTGAGGTATTCTCTAAAATTGGTCCGGCGTGGGAGCTTGCTCCTCCCGCTGCCCGGGCAGATGCAGGCGGTGAGGTATGGCAGATGGAAAAGTGTTGCAATTCCCGATTCGAAATCCCGATCTGTTCTCACGAGAGATCAACTATCAGGTACTGAGCAATAGCGAATTCAATCGGATTCTGTACGCAGCCATCCGGGCCTTACCCCATGTCCAAGATCAGCACCACCGCGAAGAATTGAAGCGTGCACTCTGCGATCTGCTGCTGCGCGAAGATGGTGTGGCCTGAAACTCTCAAAAAGTCCTAATGAACTCTTGGCGGCTTCCGCGCTGATTACCCGGTCCGGTTGTTCCGTTACGGCCGCATCTCATACCAGGGGGATTTGTGAGCCCGGCGAACACGACGCGAGTCCAACCATTGCCGATTGACCCGAGGTATTGGAGAAGGTTGCAAAGGCGCCAATTCGACAGAAGCTGACGCCTACCGTCTGATTGGCACGGTCTCGAAACAGAAGTTTTCGTCGAGGAGAAAGGCTCTAATCGACAATCCGCCGGGATGTTCGCTGCCGATTCGGGTTGAATCCGGGCCGGAGCCCGCATCCGTACGCTTCAAAACAGAAAAAGCTTGACCTTGGACCCGATTCCAAGGTTCATACTGACTGATGAATGAATCGTGCCGCCACATCGCTACGCTGCGGAGAACTTGCTCATTTGACGGGGGTGAGCCCAGATACCATCCGCCACTACGAGCGGATCGGGGTTCTGCCAGAGTCACCGCGTACTTCGTCTGGTTACCGCATGTATCGTCATGACGCGTCTGATCGTGTCCGGTTAGTGCAGCGCGCACTACAGCTGGGCTTCACACTCTCGGAGCTATCAGAAATCCTGAAAGTCCGCGATGGCGGTGGTGTCCCATGCCATCGTGTGCTTAGTCTGACCGAAGAGAAGCTGCGTTCTCTTGAACGACAGATCGAAGAACTGCAGCGAACTGAACGCTATATGAAGCAGCTTGTTCGCCAGTGGCGGGTGAAGCTGGCGAAAACGAAACCCGGAGCTAAAGCATTGTTGCTGCATTCGCTTGCCGGCAAAACCCCGACCTCGCGGAGTTCGAAGGACAATATCAAAAGGAGAAGACAACCGTGAAAATTAAAAGGCTTGCAGTTGTAAGCGCGGGTCTGCTGTGTTTTGTGACGCCAGCCTATGCTCAGGGCAGCAATAAAGACGATGCGATGAAGAATTGCCCGATGCACAAGGACCATGCCACCGCCGATTCCCACCATGCGGTTGTCGAAAGGCATGGTGATGAAGTCATGGGCTTTTCGCACGACAAGACGACCCACCAGTTCCGAATGTCTGCGGATGGCGGAGCCATCGAAGCCACAGCAAACGATGCCAATGACAAAACGAGCACGGAAGCGATCCGCTCTCACCTTTCGCACATTGCGGTCATGTTTGTGGACGGGGACTTCTCGACACCCATGTTCGTACACGGCGGCGTTTCGCCAGGGGTGACGACGATGAAGCTATTAAAGGATAAGATCCGGTACAAGTATGAGGAGATTGCCTCGGGCGGACGTGTACGGATCGAGTCAAATGACCCGGTTGCGCTCGCCGCGATTCACGACTTCCTCACCTTTCAGGTCTTAGAGCATCAGACAGGGGACGCTTTAGCCGTTGATACCTCTCATTGATAACGATGCTCGTCGGTATGAGTGCAACATTAATCAGATCTTTCGTGGCGCTAGTGCCATCCTCGGTGCTGTTTTTCGGCTCAATCATCTTGTTTTCCAAGACCAAAAGCGTGGGATCCGTTCTGCAACTGCTTGGCGCAGGATGCCTCATCGTGGTGATTCTTACGCATATCGCGGTGCGGAAAAAGTCTGAATCGAGACGATTCGCCGCCTCAGGGGCTAAAGCCCTCGCTGATTTTGCACGACTTACGCGGCGCTAAAGCGCCGCTCTACCACAGTGCAGCAGGCTTTCGTGACTTTTTCCGCAGCCTGCTAGTGCAGCGCCTAGCGCAATTCTCGAATCTCCGCATTGAGCCGATCTTTAGGAGACGAAGATGTCCCGCCCGTTTGCCAGATTGAAACTGGGGTATTACCCGCTGCCAACTGAAGAAGCGCGCAATATCCATTCCTTGCTGGTTGCTTCAGGTCCCTACTGTGCGATGGATCCGTGCGCCGGCGACGGCACCGCACTTCTGGAGATCGCAAGGGATACAGAGGCTCATCTTGCCGCCATTGAAGTCGACGCGGACCGCGCCACGGCTTGCATCCAGAGGGGAATCACAACCATTCACGGCAGCGCATTCGATTGCAAGGTGCAATCGGAAAGCTGCTCGCTTCTGTACCTCAATCCTCCATACGACACCGAAGTCGGGCCACATAGCAACCGAAGAATGGAGGCAGTGTTCCTTGAGCACTGTTATCGCTGGGTTCGCAGTGAAGGAATAGTGGTGTTCGTCATTCCAGTGACGGCTCTCAACTCATGTGCGCGACTGCTGGCCAGCCAATTTGGCCGAATCAGCTTATTCCGCTTACAACACGCCGATTGTGTTCGATTTCATCAGATCGTCGTTTTCGGTACCCGCAAGAAATCACACGCACGTGGCGAGCCGCAAGGAGTGGACGGACTTCTTCGTGCAGGGTATCGGCCGAGTTCGATCCCGCCACTCAACGCTCATGTGGCGGAATGCTATCCCATTCCCTCATCTTCACCCGCAACAATTCACTACACGGGCCTGCCGCTCGACATGATCGAAGACGCTCTGGAACGCTCAGTGGCAATGCAAAACGCTCGCGGAGTCCTGGTCCGCAAACAACACAAGATGAGCGGCCGGCCGGTAACGCCATTGCATAAGGGACACGTTGGGCTTCTCGCCTGTAGTGGCATGTTGAACGGCTTCTTTGGAGAAGGCGAAGATCGGCACATCGCCCACTGGCGCGCGGTGAAGCATGTCGACGAGTTCAATGAGGAAGGTGAAGAGGCGGGCGAAACCATTATTCGCCGGCGGGAACGCTTCAGCCATGAATTGACGCTCGCCTTCGAGAACGGACGGATTCTGGAATTGAAAGAGACCAAAGAGGAAGGTCAGAAGCCTGCGATAGACGATGTTTGACCGGGAGCAATGGTAACTGCAGGTTGAGCTTGATGTGCCCATGGCCTGGCTTGCCGCTATTGAAGATAGCTGCAATGGGCACGTCTCGTTCCGTGGTCATCAGCATGCGTCAGAACCATTCCGCCGCTGCTCAAAACTTGGGCGGAAGAAGAGCGAGACCATGGTGGGGTGATTTTCATTGACGAGAAGACCATCTCCCCCGCGGACATCGGCGGCCAAGTACAAGCGTTATCCCATCTGGTGAGAGAAGCTGCGAAATGGGACTGGACCAATCGGGTCTGCTTCTTGCAGCGTTGACCTCGGTATCCACCGGCTATTCAGGTTTAAGCCCTACCCCTCTCATAACCTGCCTTCATCAGGACTCTCGAATCCGGCTCCCACCTGAGGCTGTCTTCCTGGATCGGCAACCATCGAATTCGGGAGAACAAAAGGGAGATCTCAGTATGAAGAACGCTCACGAACGCTTCGGCAAGCTGTTGTATGTACGACGTACGGACAAGACCGCCACCAACATTCGCGTCCATCTGGACGCTTTTGTCGGTGAGGAGCGCGGCAAAGCGCACTTGGCTTCGATCATTGGCGGCGATGTGGAGATCGGGGCCATAGCAGCCGCCTTTAGCAATGGAGACCGGTTCACTGTCTCAGATCCGTCCGGCGCCGAGACCGTTGTTTCGCTCGGAGAAAAGCCGCTGCTCTTTCGAGGTTCGATCATGCTCGCGGGACGAAAGCGCCCGCTGCGGCATCTCCTCGCGTGCTCTCAGGAGTTGGCAGACACCAGCTCCGATGGCAAGCTCCTGCTCGTTAGCAACGACGATACCTTTATCTGGTCTTCGCTGGTCAGTCATTACGGTCTACCAGCTCCGCCGGATTGGGGGCCGTGGATGATTTCGCAGTTGGAGTCACAGAAACGTATACACCCGCTGCCCGGCTTTGGATACCCAGGGGTTGCGATCACGGCAACCCGGAAGCAGTTGTTGGCGCTGCTCTCCAGGGGTCTTCGGAGCCGAAGCCTCTGCTTCCCAGCTCAAAATGGGCCGGTGAACTGGCCTGAGATGAGGTTACGCACGAGGTTCGCCTAGGCGGGTCAAACCCAAACCCATCTGCAAGCAGACGCGAGTTACGAAAGATTTCGCCAGCATCCCAATCATGGCTATAATAGCCATGAAGAGGGAACGTGCCATGCGCAGCGTCAATATCGCGGAACTCAAAGATCAATTAAGCAAGTACCTGACATTTGCCAAGGGCGGAGAAGAGATCGTCATCCGGGATCGAAATTTGCCGGTGGCGAAACTAGTTCCATTCTCCTCTGACGAGGCAAGCGAAGAAGAACTGCTGCTGGTCGGCGCCGGCAAGATGCGGATGCCAAAGAGTCCGATCAAAGTAGATGAACTGTTGAAAATCCGCACAGGAAAAGTGCCTGGCAACGAAGCAATCCAGGCGCTCCTGGATGACCGGGCAGAAGGGTTATGAGCAAGGAACCTGCGTTCTGGGATGCTAGTGCCTTGGTGCCGTTGTGTGTTCAGGAGATCACAAGCCGTCGAGCGCAGTCCCTCTTGCGCAAGTTCATGCCAGTGGTTTGGTGGGCAAGCAGTGTGGAAGTGCACAGTGCGGTCTCGCGCTTGCACAGGTCTGGCAGATTGAGGGATGTAGAGAAGTCCGGCGCTCTGTCGCGGCTTGGTTTGCTCGGCCGTGGTTGGAGAGAGATTCTTCCCTCTGACTCGCTGCGCGACCTTGCAACGCGGCTGCTCGACACCTATGAATTGCGGGCTGCTGACAGCCTGCAGCTTGCCGCGGCACTAACGTGGTGTCAACAACGGCCCGTGAAGAGAACTTTTATCTGTGCAGATCAGCGCTTGTCTAAGGGCGGCGTGGCAGCTGGTTTTACTGTTCTTGACCTTTC
>WNGI01001212.1_pt1 | contig 25456 bp, 17 predicted proteins | sample 5400621 | NCBI WGS metagenome assembly WNGI01 (sample SAMN13153374, study PRJNA577476) | soil metagenome | isolation source: 20 cm soil or saprolite under Garry oak tree replicate 1 | place: USA:California | collected 2016-06-15 | reverse complement strand
GCGGCGAAGTACTGGAACGTCAGCCCGTTCGGGAGGACCGGCCCGATCAACGGCTGCATTGTCCCGCCGGCTGGTCGAAAGCCGATGTACCAGAGCGTGTCACCAGCCGGCTGTATCAGCCGATAGGTCACGCGCTCGAAGCCCCGGACCGGCGCACCCACCGGGATGGCGTTGGGTTTGTTGGTGTTGGCAATGAAGTTGCCGTTGAACGCAACCACCGTACCCGGCTGTGGCAGCACGGGGGGTGCCGCCGGGCACACACCTGCCGGCGCGCCGAGGAGCTGGGCGGGAACGAAATAATCGTCCAGCCGCGTCGTCTGGTCGCCGTCCAGATAGATGAGCATCGAATCGGTCGCGGTGTTGATGCCACGCGACCCAAAAAACATCGGCTGTCCCACCTGGCCGCCCCGGATCGTCATGGCCAGCCCGTTGTTGACGCCGGCCAAAACCGGCGCCACGCACACGAAGCTGAGCCAGCGCATCGCGTGAATCGTGATGCTGTCCGCCGACATCGCGATGATGTCGCCGTCGGTGGCGTCGAGCTCGCGGAACTCAGCGGGCAGGATGTTGGACGCCGCCCGGATGTTCTGCGACAGGTCGATGCGCTGCGTCTGCGCCAGGTAGAGGCGCTGGTTGTTCACCAGCACGCGGTACAGCGCGGCGCTCACCAGCCCCAGCAGCACCAGGGCGATGAGGAGCTCGACCATCGTGAAACCGCGACGGCTCATCCGAAGGTGTTGCATGGGATCGTAGTCTCCGTGGAATCGGTACGCACACGATTCTTCACTGTCCGGTACGTCGTGACGACCTTCAGACGGACATTCTGATTGGGGGCATTGGTATACGCCCACCGATTGAATGCCACCCACTGCGAGCCACGGTACAGCGTGTCGCTCCCTGGCAGGCGCTGGCCGGCAATGCACCCGGCGATGCGCTGGCGCTCCAGACGGCGCGACGCGAAGGCCGAGGCCGTCGCCGAGCGCTGCCCGCGTCCGATCATGCGGGTCACTAGCGCCGCGGTCGTGACAAGGCCGAGGACGCCGACCGTCAGCACGATGATCGCGATGATGACTTCGACGATCGTGAAGCCGCGCTTGCCTCTCTTGATGTTCATTGGCGGGTCACTTTCCCCACTTGGTTGATGACAACCGAGTCGCTGTAATGCGCCCCAATGATGCGAATCGACGTGGTCTGGAACGACGTGCGGAGGCCGCGCGGATCGTAGGTGATCGTCGCGTCGCTGGGCACCATGGTGACGCCGAACTCCGAGCCGACCAGCTTCTTCGTGCCGACCGCGACCACGGCCACCGGCGGGTTCACGCCACACGCGGTCACCCAGACGCTGTCGGCCGACATGTTCAGCGTGGCGTTGCAGCCGCGCTGCACCGCCGTGCTCCGCGCGGTCACCGCCAAGGTCCCCAGCAGCGCCTTCGAGCTGCGGATGTTCTGCTTCTCGACGCTGTTCTGCAGCCGCGGGTAACCGATGGCCATGATGACCCCGACGAGCACGAACACGAACATCATTTCGACGAGGCTGAAGCCTTTGCGGCCCATATCATCCTCCGTTGGGCGGCCTCTAGTACAGGTTTCGTGCCTATTCGGAAGTCGTTGTGCTCAAATCAGTTATGTTCGCACCGCCGGGGTCAAACCACCGCAGAATCCTGCACTAGTGCAATGTTTTGCATTAGTCCAACCGATAACGCTCGATCTTATAAAACAGCGTCCTGAGACTGACGCCCAGCCGTTTGGCGGCTTCCCGGCGATTGCCATCAGTGGCACGAAGCGCGTTCGCAATCGCCTGTCGCTCCGCTGTCGCGACGATGTCGCTCAACAACTCGCCGTCCTTATCCATAGGTGGGGGCGCAGAACCGGAGGGTAGGGGCGCAGCATGCTGCGCCCCTGCAGGAGCGGTCCGAAAGTCCGACCGGTCGAGCACCTCCTTGTTTGACAGCACCGCCGCCCGCTCGATCGCGTTCTCGAGCTCGCGGACATTGCCCGGCCACTCCTGCTGTTCGAGCCAGGCGACGGCATCATCGCTGACGGACAGCGGCCGGCCGAAGCGTTGCGCCAGCCGCGCCACGAAATGCCGCGCCAGCGGAGCGATGTCGTCCTGCCGCTCCCGCAGTGGCGGTAGCTCGATCACGACGACGTTGATCCGATAGAACAGGTCCTCGCGAAACCGGCCGGCGCGGACCTCGGCCTCGAGATTTCGCGCGGTCGCGGCGAGCACGCGGGCATCGACGCGGCGCGTTTTCTGATCGCCCACGCGCCGGATCTCGTTCTCTTGCAACACGCGCAGCAGCTTGGCCTGCAGCCCGACCGGCAACTCACCGATCTCGTCCAGGAGCAGCGTGCCGCTGCTCGCCTGCTCGAAGAGCCCGATCTTGTCGGTGGTGGCGCCCGTGAATGCGCCGCGGACGTGCCCGAACAGCTCGGACTCGAGCAGCGATTCGGGGATCGCAGCGCAGTTGATGCCGACGAACGCTTTCCCGACCCGCGGGCTCGCGCGATGAATCGCGCGCGCGATCACTTCCTTCCCGGTCCCGCTCTCGCCCGTGATCAGCACGGTCGTATTGTGCTCGGCGACGCGGGCGACGAGCGCCAGCGCTTGTTGCATCGCGGCGCTCTCGATGATGAGGCCGCGCTCGGCCGGCCCCGCCGAGAGCTGCGCCTTCAATCCCGCGACCTCCTGCCGCAGCCGCTCCCGCTCCTCGGCCTTCCGCAGCGTGAGCACCACTTCATCGGGCCGGAACGGCTTGGGGAGGTAGTCGTACGCGCCTTCCTTCATCGCCGCGATCGCCGCGTCTTCGCCACCATAGGCGCTCATCACGATCACGAGCGCGCTCCCGCCGCGCTGCCGGTAGTTGCGCAGGAACGTCAAACCGTCCATCTCCGGCATGCGCACATCGCAGAGCACGAGGTCGAACGGCTCGGCGATCGCGCGCTCGAGCCCGCGCTTGCCATTCTGTTCGGCGATCACGGTGTAGCCGGCGTCGGTCAACAGGAGGCCGAGGCTCTGGCGGAGGCCGGGTTCATCGTCGATGATGAGGACTCGCTTCATCGGGGGAGCGCGATCGGGAAGAACAGCTTGAAGGCCGCGCCGCCTTCGCGGGCCAAATCGACCCACACCACCCCACCCATGTCGTGCACCGAGCGCGCAACGATGGCGAGGCCGAGTCCCGTCCCGCGTCCGGGCTCCTTCGTCGTGTAGAACGGCTCGAAGACTTGTTCCCTGTCCTCCGGCGCGATCCCGATCCCGGAGTCGGCGACGAAGAGCAACGCGCCCGGCTGACCGGCCGCGAACTCGATTCGGGAGGGCCGCCGCTCGGAGGGGGAGACGCGAGGGAACATGGATTGCTGGGGGTCGCTGGCCCGTCTGGTTTGCGCCGCGCCTGGTTCATACGCCCATCGTCGCGCGCCAATGATGATCGTCCCGCCCGGTGGTGTGGCATCCACTGCGTTCAACAACAGGTTCACGAGCGTCTGCTCGAGCACGTGGGCGCGTCCGCTGATCTCGGGGACCTGCGGAAAAATGTCGGTCTTGGCATTCAACGCGCGGAACGCCCCCTGCGCGCGGAGCAGCTCGTACGCGCCGCGCACGATGCGGGCCGGATCCACGGGAACGAGCGGGTCCTCCTGCGGCCGTGCGTAGTCGAGCAGGCTGCGTACGATCCGGTCGAGGCGCTCCAGCTCGCGGGCCATGCCGTCGGTTATCTCCTTGTCCCCGCCGCGCCGGCGCAGCACCTCAAGGTACGTGCCGATCGCGCCGAGGGGGTTGCCGACTTCGTGTGCGACGCCGGCGGCGAGGCGACCGATGCTGGCGAGCTTCTCCGAACGGACCAGCTGGCTTTGGGCGTCGAGCAGACGGTCGGTCATGCGGTTCAGCCGTTCGGCGAGCGTGGCGAAGTCGCGAGTGTCGGCGTCGGGCGCGCGGGCCGCGAGGTCTCCGTCGGCAACCGAGTCGGCGGTCGCCATGATGCGGCTCAGCGGCCGCAGTACGAGGCGGGTCACCAGCGACCGGCCGTACAGCACGAAGATGGCGACCTCAGCAGCCACAAAGAGCACGACGAGCACCACACCGCGCTCGGGGGCGATCGACAGGGCGAACTGCGAGGTCGCGACGCCGACGAGGAGCGCGAACGCGGCGAGGAAGGTGAGATAGAACAACAGCTCGACGCGGAGCGCCGGCTTGGGGCGATTCATAGGGCCCCAAGATAAGACCAAAAAAGCAGACGGCGGGGTTTTGCCCCCCCGCCGCCCGGATAACCGTGTGATCTACCGCTTTACGCGCACTTCGGCTCGCCTTCCTTGTTGGCAGGCGCTAACGGCGTCGACCCAACATAAATCGAGCAGGTCTTCGTCGTCGTGGTGTGAGACACCGTGGCGGTGAAGCCGTCCGGCGTCACGTTGATCGTGGGACCAACGACGCCGCTGGTCGTGCAGAACGAGACCGTGCCCGGAGCCGTCACGCAGCTTGTGTTTTGGCTGTACTTCACCGAGTCGGCAAAATACGCCTCTTCGGCGGTGATCAGGTTACGCAGATCCGACTTCATCGAAGCCAGATAGGCCTTCTCCTTCGTGTTCGCGAACTTCGGAATCGCGATCGCGGCCAAAATGCCGATGATCACGACCACGATCAGAAGCTCGATCAGTGTAAAGCCCTTGCGGTTCATCTGGAAAACCTCCCCTGTAAGTTCCAATTCATGGCAACACCCTTATTTCCGTAGCCAGTTGAGGCACGAATCATGCCTCTAAACGCTCAACCCAACTCAAGCGCAAGCGCCAGATCGAGTTAGCACGTGGCGTGGGCTTTCGCTGACGCTTCAGAATTGCCCGGAAACTCGGGCTTTTTGCAAGTCGCCCCGCCGGACGCAAGAAACGCGTAACTCATTGCTGGTACCGTAGATTAGCGCTCGCGCTTCATCGGATGCGCGCGAGGAGAGAGTCCGCGACCGCGGAGTCGCCACGGGTCCGCGCGGCAAGTGCCTGCGTGCGCAGGTATCCCGGGCAGTGAGGGCACAGCTGTTCGGCTTGCAGCAACATCGTGTCGGCCAGGCGCGGCCGGCCGAGGGTGATCGCCGCGTCGGCGGCGGCGAAAAACAGCGTGGGATCGCGATCGTAGATCTGGGCCGCCTGCCGCAGCGCGCTCAGCGCCTGCGCCGGCTGGCGATGGCTCTGATAGATCGCCGACATGCGCGCGGGCCCGCGGTAGGAATTAGGCGAATCCACCAGAATGCTGCGCGTCACGGCGTAGTCGTCATGCCAGACCGGCGTCCGCAATGCAGTGCGGATTCCACCCGCGAGCACGATCACGACCATGACGAGGCGGAGTCTCTGCGCCGGAAGGCGCGCGAGCGCCGCGCACGCCGCGAGCGCCAGGCCCGCCGACGGCAGGTACAGCGTACGCTCCGCGATCAAGACGCCGGTCGAAAACAGGAGGTTCGAGACGGGCAAGAACGCAATCGCAATCCAGCCGAAACCGAAGAGCTCGAGCTGCCGTTTTCGCCGCCACGCGAGGACCAGCAGGACTATCCAGAGAGCGAGGCACGCCAGCCCCAGCGCGAACCGCACATCGAGCAACGACCGCACGATCGTTCGCTCGGCAGGCGAGTAGTCGACGCGCAGCGTCAGTGGGAAAACGAGCAGACGAGCCACGTCGACCAGTGCCGCCAGCGCGGTCAGCCTGCCGGCAAAGGCGCTTTCACCGAGAAAGATCGGGGCCGTGGCGTGCAGCCGTTCAAAGGGAGACAGCACGGTCCCCCGCGCTAGGAGGTACGCGCCCGCGATCACGACCCAACTCGTAACAAACGCTCCAATGGCACGCCTGTCAGGCCGCTGTACCAGCGGTGGGCCGACGATCCACGCCCAAATGATGAGCGCGGGTGCGACAATCGCATTCTCCTTGCTGAGCAAACCGAGCACGAGCGCCGCGCCACTCCAGAGCACGCTCTGGCGCACGACTGCCGCGTACACGGCGAGGCAGACGCCGGCCGCTGCCAGCAGCTCACCAAGACCGATGACGTTGGCGACTGCTTCGACGTGTACGGGATGCACGGCGAAGATGAGTCCGGCGACCAGCGCCGTGGTCCTCACCCCTTGATCCCCTCTCCCGTTGGGAGAGGGGAAACGCAATGCGAGCATTGTAACGATTACCGACACACCCGCGTGCCAGAGCAGGTTCACCGCGTGAAAGAGCGCGGGATGACCGCCTGTGACGCTCCAATCGAGCGCGAACGATGCCAGCGGCACCGGTCGGTACATCTGACCGCCGAGGTCGGGTGGCCAGTACGGCACGCCAAATGCGCCCCAGACGCCCTGGATCGAATGCACCAGCGGATTCCAGGCGATGATGTAGAGATCGTCCATCGCGAACCCGTTCCACAGCGCCGGCAGATAGGGAACGAGCGCGCAGGCAGCGACCGCCAGAAATAGTCCCCGCGTTCCCCCTCTCCCGACGGGAGAGGGGGCGAGGGGGTGAGGACTACTGTCCACGGTTCACGGCAAACAGCCAGCGCCCATCCGGCCAGCGGTAGATCGCCGTGAGCCAAGGCGGGTAGGCTCCGAGCAGGGCGCGCAGCTGGACGGCCGATGGCGACGTCGCGCTCGCGAGCAACACGTGCGTCACCCCCATCCGCTCCAGGTACGCGCGTTGTTCGGCCGGGGTTGGCGTGACGAGGTCGCGCCCATGATAACGCGCTAGGTAGAACGGCACCGCGCGACGCCGGCTGTAGAGCCAGACCAGCGCCTCATCGTCTGTCGCAACGACAGCCGAGTCCGGCAGGTTTTGCACGACCGGAAGCAGCTCGGTGAAGTTTGCGGAAATCGCGCGCGCCTGAACGTCCCACCACCGGTCGCTGAATCCCCTCAGCTCGTAGTACCCGTACCCGCCGAGCGCGAGGAGTGCGAGCACCGCCACCGGAATGCGCGCGCGCGGCCAGCGACGCACGATCTCGAGTGCGCCGAGCGCCCAAATCAGCACCAGCCACGGCAAGACAGCCCAGAGAAAACGGTCCGGCGGATGCGGCCAGATCACGAGAATGATGCAATAGAAGGCGAGCGATAGTCCGATCGCCGATCGACGCGACACCACCCAGAGACCGTAGAGGCCGATGCCGAACGACGCAGCCGCGAAAACGTTGTAGACCCAGGGAACAGGGATCCAGCCGAAGGTCAGCGCATCGAGCGGCCGTGGCATGTCCCGGACGTTCACCGTGATGGCCGACAGGCCCGCCTGACGGATGTGCCCGAAATAGGAGCCGTAGCCGGGGGAGATCGCCGGGTCGATCTGCCGGGCGTGTGTTGCAACCCAGAGGCCCCACAGCGCAGCCGCGATCGCGCCCGGAAGCACGGCTGCGACAATGACTCGGCGCGGCGCGCGGCGCAGCAAGAGAAACCCCGCGACGCCGGCAACCAGTGCAATGGCGATCGAACGCGTCAGAAGTGCGAGTGCGGCCGCCGTGCCCGCGACCCACCTCACCCCCTGACCCCCTTTCCACGATGTGGAGAGGGGGAACTCAAGGGGGGTGTCTGCCGCAATGATCGCGATCGCGAAGAGTAAGGCGAAAAGGGGCTCAGCGAACAACACTCCTTGCGTCGCAAGCACCGGAATCGCAATCGCCGCGGCGAACACCAGCCCGCTCGGAACCCAGCGCGGCACATTCGGGGACGGACCGAGCAGCTCGGTCTTGGTGACGTGCCACGCGATCAACCCCGCTGCGCCGGCATTCAACAGCGCATTGAGAATCTTCCCGGCTGTGGCGGCGGCGTGCACGGAGAGCAGGCCAAAGAGTGGCGTGAGGATCGCCGGATAGAGGGGCGGATAGTGCACCGCGCCGGGCATGCCGGGGAGGTTGGGGTGCACGTAGCCGTGTCCGCTCGCGAGCGCAGTGGCGAGTCCGGCATAGAGTCCGTCGTCGTAGAAGACGCCGACGAGCGCCTGATTGAGCGCGAGAAGGCCGACCGCCAAGGTGGCGGCGGCGGTGATCAGACCAGCCTTTACTTCGCTGGTAAGCGCCAAGTGTCGAGGTGCGCGGGGACGAAGAGGTTGTAGCGGACGATGTGAAACAGCGCCGCCAGGCCGTCACGCCAGGTGATCTTCTTTCCCTCCGCATATGTGCGGCCGCTGTACGAGATCGGGATCTCCCAGATGCGCGCGTGCGCCTGCGCGAGGCGCGCGGTGATTTCCACCTCGAACCCGAAGCGATTGGACGAGAGCGGCAGTTTCTTGAGCAGGTCGGCGCGCACGAGCTTGTAGCAGGTCTCGAGGTCGCTGAGGTTGAGATTCGTGAACATGTTGGACAGGAGGGTCAGGAACTTGTTGCCGACGTAGTGCCAGAAGTACAACACGCGACGTGGTCCACCCTGGAAACGCGAGCCGTACACGGCGTCGGCCTGTCGCGCTCGAATGGGCAGCAAGAGCGCCGGCAGATCTTCAGGATCGTACTCGAGGTCGGCGTCCTGGACGACGATCGCCTCGCCCGTCGCCGCGGCGATCCCGGTCCGGATCGCCGCGCCCTTGCCCTGATTCTTGTCGTGATGGATCACCTTATCGAGGAGACCCTGCGCCGCCAGTCCCTCGAGGATCTGGCGCGTGCCGTCGGTCGACGCGTCGTTCACGACGATGATCTCGAGCCGCAGCCCGACGACCTGGCGCACGCGGCGCAACGCACTCTCGATGGTCTCGGCCTCGTTGTAGGCCGCCACGATCACCGAGAGCAGCAGGTTGGGCGAGCGGCGTTCGGCGGCGGGAGGCCGAGTCACGCGGCCTCGCCAATCGCAATCAGAGACTGGCCCACGCGCCATGGCAGCAAGCGCTCGAGGCGAAAGAGCGGCACGAGCGCGTCATACAGCTTGAGCGAGCCGGCAGGGATCACCTCGCGGCGCAGGACCCGCCCCGCGAACCACCAGCCAGGCACGCCCGCCAGGTTGAAGTATTCGAGGTGCGCGACTTTGTAACCTGCGGCCCGGAACAGGTCCGCGAGCGCGCCGCGTTCATAGCGGCGGAAGTGGCCGAGCGCGCGGTCCATGGTGCCATAGATCGCGCCGAGCGCCGGCACCAGCAGCATCAGGCGCCCACCGGGCGCGAGCATGCCGCGAATCGCGACCAGGGAGCCGATGTCGTCTTCCACGTGCTCCAGGACGTTGAGGCAGAAGACGGCATCGAAGCGCTGCTCCGCGAGCGTCCCATGCTCGTTGGGCAGAAACAGCCGCTCGACCGCCACGTTCGGGTGCTGCGCGAATCGCGTGCGCAGCCGGCTGAGGTACTCCTCCCGCGTGTCGGTGAGCACCAACCGCTCGCGATCCACGAGGAACGACGACAGGTTGCCGATGCCCGCGCCGATCTCGAGCACGCGCTTCCGCCCCCCGAGCCAGCGGCGGAGGCGGTCGAACATCCAGCGGTTGTAGCGCGTGGCGCCGGCGAGCTGCTCCAGCGTCTCCGCGCCAACCGGGTCACTCGGTTCGACCGGGGGGCGCGGAGGAGGGGGGGGAGATTTCGGAATCGGTCTTCTTCTCGCTGCCGTCGTAGCGACTGAGTTTCCGGTACAGTGTCGATGGATCGATCCCGAGCACTTCGGCGGCGCGGGTCTTGTTGCCGCCTTCGCTCTGGAGCACCCACGTGATGTAGGCCTGCTCGATCACGTCGAGCAGCGGGTTCTGGTGGAGCCGTTCTGCAACCAGCGGCTCGGCCTTGCGCTCGCTGATCTTATCGGGAATGGCCGAGCGTGGGATGGAGTCGCCCTTGGTCAGCGTCACGGCCCGCTCGAGCGCGTTTTCCAGCTCGCGGACATTCCCGGGCCAATCGTACGCCATGATCACGGCTTCGGCCTCGGGTGTGAGCGATTTCACCGACTCTCCGCGCTCGGCGGCAGTGTGTGCGAGAAACTCCTTCACGAAGATCGGAATGTCCTCGCGCCGGTCGCGCAGCGGCGGGAGGTGGATGTTGATCACGTTCAGCCGGTAGTAGAGATCGGTGCGGAAGCGGCCGCGCTTGATGTCGTCCTCCAGGTCCCGATTGGTGGCGGCCACGACCCGCACGTCCACCGGGATCGCTTCGGTGCCGCCGACCGGGATCGCCTCACGCTCCTGCAGGACGCGGAGCAGCTTGACCTGCGTCGCCGGCGACATCTCGCCGATCTCGTCGAGGAAGAACGTCCCGCCCCGGGCGGCGGCGAACAATCCCTGCTTGTCGCGGACCGCGCCCGTGAATGACCCTTTCACGTGGCCGAACAGCTCCGACTCGAGCAAGCTCTCAGGGAGCGCGCCGCAGTTGAGCGAGAGGAACGGACCTTCCACGCGCGCCGATAGCTCGTGGAGATAGCGCGCGATGACCTCTTTCCCGGTGCCCGACTCGCCCTGAATAAGCACCGTGCTTTCGGTGGGGGCGACCTGCTCCGCCAGGCGCATGACGTCGGAAAAGAGGCGGGACTTGCCCAGCGGTTTGACCTTCACGGACTCGCGCCGGCGGATCTCCTGCTTGAGCTGCTTGTTCTCAGCCCGCAGGCGGCGGTGCTCGGCGGCACGGCGACAGATCGCCACCATGTCGTCGTTGGAGAAGGGCTTCTGGATATAGTAGAACGCGCCCTCGTTCACGGCCTGAATCGCGGTCTGCAATGAGGCCTGCGCGGTCATGAGGATCACCGGTGTCTCGGGATCCTGGCCGCGCACCGCCGAGAGAATCTCGATGCCGGTGACACCGGGCATTTTGAGGTCGGTCAGGACGATGTCCGGCGCCGAGTTCTTCAACTGCTCGAGCCCGGCCTTGCCGCCCTGCGCGGTCGTCACGTCGAATCCCTCGTTCTTCAGCAGGATACGGAGGGTTTCGAGAATTCCCTGCTCATCGTCGATGACGAGGATAGATGGAGCGTTCGCCATTACGCGGCCTCCTCCTTCCGACGAGCAGCCGGGAAGTAGACGCTGAAAGTCGTTCCACCCGGCTTCGTATCCACCAGGACCAGGCCACGATGGGCTTCCACGGCGCGCTGCACGATCGCGAGGCCGAGCCCGGTGCCACCCACCCGTCCCGTTGAGAACGGCTCGAACAGCCGGTGCTGCAGGTCGGCCGGAATGCCGGGGCCGTTGTCGCTGACCCGCAGCGCGACCGGATTCTCGATGCCGGCGGCGCCCGGCAGCTCATTCGCCGCCGCGAGGCCCGTGCGCACCTTCACCGTGGCCTTGGCACCCGCCGCCTGCACGGCGTTGAGGACGAGATTCGACACGACGCGGTGCAGCAGATCCTCGTCCCCCTCCATCGGCGTGGGTCCACCTTCCAGGATGATCTTCACGCCGGCGGCGCAATCGGGATGCTGACGCACCAGACGGATCGCGGCCTCCGCCACCGTGTGCAGGTCCATGGGCCGGCATTCCGTGACGCGCACGCGTGAGAAGTCCAGAAACTCCGACAGGAGCCGCGACAGGCGGTCGCTTTCCCGCACGATGAGGTTCGAGAGGAACTTCTCGTCGGGGTTGGCGCGGGACGAACGGCCGAGCTGCTCCACCGAGCTGCGGATGGACGCGAGCGGGTTTTTGATCTCGTGCGCCAGGCTCGACGACAGCTCCGCAACGGCCTCCAGCCGCTCAGCGCGGAGGTGCAGCTCCTCCAACCGCTTTGAATCGGAGATATCGGTGAAGATCGCCGATACCCGGGGCCGCGTGCCCACGGGCCCATCGAGCGTCGTGGTCGTGACCCCGATGGGGAAGCTGTGATCGCGCCGGTGGACGGTCGCCTCGACGCGCATCAGTCGCACCCCGCGGCGCGCCGTCGACGTCACGGCGGCCCAGAACTCGGGCGCGAGCCGCGCAAACTCCGGCATGACCGAGCGGCCGAGCCATTCGCGGGCCTTGAAGCCGAGGATCTCTTCCGACGCGGGATTGGCGTACAGCAGCCGGCCGTCGGCGTCCACGGTGAGCACGCCCGTGCGGATGTTGCGCAGCACGTCGTCCGCCTCGAGCTGGACCTGGCGCACTTCGGCGGCGAGCGCCTCGCGCGCCGCGCCCAGGATGTTGACCCGGCTCGCGACGTAGGCAATCACGAGCGCGACGAGCACGAACACCCCGAGCTGAATCCAGACGCCCGACGTCACGGTTCCGGGATGGCCCCAGAACACGTCCGCGAAATAGACGAGCCCCGCGAAAACCGTCACGAGGCCGGCATTCGCCGGCGGCATCAGCAGCGCCGTGACGGCGACGAGGATGACGTAGAGGCTGGCGAGATCCGAGTCGGCGCCGCCCGTCATGTGGACGGCGGCGGTGATCAGAAAGACATCGAACAGCGCCTGGAGGTACAGGAAGGTCGGCCCGGGTACGCGGCGGCGGAAATGCGTATGCCAGTACGACACGAGCGTAACGGCGGCCGCAGTGATGAGCATGAACGAGGTGACGAGGATGTCGAGCGGTGCGGCGACCTGGACTTTCAGCGCGCCGGTGACATAAATGGCGATCGCCAGGCACATCCGGCCCAGGTAGACCAGCCGGAGGAGCTCGAACGGGGTCGGGACCGACCCTTGCGATTTGACGCCCAGCCAGCGCATGGGGGGGCATTATTGGCGGTGGTGCCGCAGAATGCAAGAGCGACGGGCGGATGGCGGTTGGGCGGTTGGGCGGTTGGGCGGCTCGAAAGGAAAACGGCCCCCAACTCGAGGGCCGTTTCAAACCGCCTAACCGCCTAACCGCTACTGCACCGCGTTCACCATGTCAAAGATGGGCAGATACATCGCCACCACCATGCCGCCGACGATCACGCCCAGCACGACGATCATGATGGGCTCGAGCAGCGACAGGAGCGCGCTGACGGCGGCGTCCACTTCGTCGTCGTAGAAGTCGGCGATCTTGGTGAGCATCTCGTCCAGACCGCCCGTCTGCTCGCCGACCGCGATCATCGAGATCACCATCGGCGGGAATACCTTCGATTTCTGGAGCGGGGCCGCGATCGTTTCACCGCCGGCGATCGACGCGCGCGATTCCATCACCGCGTTGTGAATGACCATGTTGCCCGCGGTGCGCGCCGTGATTTCGAGGCCGTCGAGAATCGACACGCCCGACGAGATCAGCGTGCCGAGCGTTCGCGTGAAGCGCGAGACGGCCGACTTGCGAAGCAGGTCACCGAGTACAGGCAGACTCAGCAGCAGCTTGTCGATCTGCAGCTTGCCGGGTGTCGTCTTGTAGTAGCGGTTGATCGATACGACGATGAAGATCGACACACCGATGATCGCCCACCAGAAATTCTTGAGGATATTGCTTGCGCCGATCACGATGCGGGTCGGCAGCGGCAGCGCCAGGTTCACCGACGCGAACATATTCTGGAACGTCGGAATCACGAAGATGAGCAGCACGGAGACGGCGATGCCGGCGACCGAGAAAATCACGGCCGGGTAAATCATCGCCCCCTTCACCTTGCGGATGATGGAGTCATTCTTCTCGAGGAACGTCGCGAGGCGCAGCAGGATGGTGTCGAGAATACCGCCCGCTTCACCGGCGGCCACCATGTTGACGTAGAGATCGGTGAATGCCTTGGGGTGCTTGCGCAGCGCGTCGGCGAGCGTGTGGCCGCTCTCGACGTCGTACACGACCTGGCGGGTGATGTCGGCCAGGACCTTGTTCTCGGTCTGCTGCGAGAGAATGTCGAGCGCCTGCACCAGCGGCAGGCCGGAGTTGATCATGGTGGCGAACTGGCGCGTGAAGATCACGACGTCGCGCGTTTTCACGCCCGCCTTGAACAGATCGGCCAGGCCTCCGCCCTTCCCCTTCGTTTCGCGCACCTGCACGACGATCATCTTGTTCTTGCGCAAGTGGGCAATGACGTCATCGCGCGATGCGAGGTCGATCTTATCGCGGATAAGATCGCCCTTCATGTTGCGGGCGGTATACTCGAAGACCGGCATACTCTATTCCTCCGCGCCGCGCCTCACGGGCGCATGGCGACCTTTGGTGGGGCCCCCTTCGGCGTCGCGCCCTGGACCGGTGGACCGTCCTTCTCGTCCGGAGGCGTTTCGCCGATGGACCGCAGGAAATCGTTGGGCTTGGACGTCACGCGCAAGCACTCGTCCTTGGTGACTTCACGACCCATGTACAGCTGGTAGAGCGCATCGTTCAGCGTCTGCATGCCGTACTTCTTTCCGGCCTGCATCGACGACTCGATCTGGTGCACCTTGTCGTCGCGGATCAGGGCGCGGATCGCCGGCGTGCAGATCATGATCTCGGCCGCCATCACGCGGCCGCGTCCCTTGGCCCGCTGCAGCAGCGTCTGCGTCACTACGCCTTCGAGCACGAAGGCGAGCTGGGCGCGGACCTGCGACTGCTGGTGCGAGGGGAAGACGTCGATGATACGGTTGATCGACTCCGCCGCTGAGTTGGTGTGCAGCGTGGCAAACGCCAGGTGTCCGGTCTCCGCGATCGTGAGCGCCGCCTGAATCGTCTCGAGATCGCGCATTTCGCCGATCAGCACGACGTCGGGGTCCTGCCGGAGCGCGTACTTGAGCGCGGCCTGAAAGCTGTTCGTGTCCGTGCCGACTTCGCGCTGGTTGACGATGCACGCCTGATGGCGATGGATGAACTCGATCGGGTCTTCGACGGTGATGATGTGACCCTTCAGCTCCTTGTTGATCTTGTCGATCATCGCGGCGAGCGTCGTGCTCTTGCCCGAGCCCGTCGGGCCGGTGACGAGCACGAGACCGCGCGGCCGGTCGGCGAGCTGCGCCACGACCTGCGGCAGGCCCAGCTCCTGGAACGTCTTGACGTTGAAGGGAATCTGCCGGATCACCACCGAGACGCAGCCGCGCTGCTTGAAGACGTTGCCGCGGAAGCGCGCCAGGTTCTGAATCCCGAACGAGAAGTCGAGCTCGCTTTCAGTCTCGAAGCGCTTCTTCTGGTTCTCGGTGAGCACCGAGTAGGCGAGCGACAGCGTGTCCTTGGGGGTCAGGACCTCTTCGCTGGACGCGCTGACGATATCGCCGTCCACGCGGATTTTGGGGCGCTCGCCTGCCACGAGGTGGAGGTCGGACGCATCCTTCTCGATCATCTCCTCGAGGAGCGCGCGGAGGTTGACTGGCATGCTGCCTCTCCTTATCCGGCGGCGGTTTCTTTGACGACTTCTTCCAGCGTAGTCACGCCCTTCTTGACCTTCAACATCCCGTCCATGCGCAGCGTCAGCATCGATTCTCTCACGGCAAGATCGCGCAACTCTTCGGTCGAGGCGCCCTTCAGGATCTCGCGGCGCAGCGGGCTCGTCAGGTTCATGACCTCGTAGAGACCCTGGCGGCCGCGATAGCCCGTGCCGGCGCACGTATCGCAACCCGCGCCCTTGAAGAACGGCCCTTCTTTTTTGTCGATCGCGAAGGCGTGCATCTCTTCCGGCGTGTACTCGTGCTGCTGCTTGCACTCCTTGCAGATCCGCCGCACCAGCCGCTGGGCCACGATCAGGTTCACGGCGCTCGCCACGTTGAACGGCTCGATCCCCATGTCCACCATGCGGGTGATGGTCGAGGGCGCGTCGTTCGTGTGCAGCGTCGAGAGCACGAGGTGGCCCGTGAGCGCGGCCTTGATCGCGATCGAGCCGGTCTCGAGATCGCGGATCTCGCCGACCATGATGATGTTCGGGTCCTGGCGCAGGAACGCTTTCAGCGCCGCGGCGAACGTCATCCCGACCTCGTTCCGCACCAGCACCTGATTGATGCCGAGCAGATTGTACTCGACCGGATCCTCGGCCGTCATGATGTTCACGTCGATCTGATTGATCCGCGACAGCGCCGAGTATAGCGTGGTCGTCTTGCCGGACCCTGTGGGCCCCGTCACCAGCACCATGCCGTAGGGATTCTCGATCGCCTTGAGCAGATTGGCCTCGGCCGCAGGCTCGAAGCCGAACGTCTTCAGATCGAGCGTCAGGTTGCCCTTGTCGAGAATTCGCAGCACGATCTTTTCGCCGAACAGCACCGGCAACGTCGAGACGCGGAAGTCGATGACGCGTGAGCCCATCTTGAGCTTGATGCGCCCGTCCTGCGGGACGCGCCGCTCGGCGATGTTGAGCTGGGCCATGATTTTGACGCGCGACGTCAGCGCGGCGCGCATCTTCACCGGCGGCTTCATCACTTCCTGCAGCGCACCGTCCACGCGGTAGCGCACTCGCATCTCGTGCTCGAACGGCTCGATATGGATGTCGGAGGCGCCGCGCTTGACCGCGTCGGTCAGAAGCCCGTTGATCAGCTTCACCACGGGCGCGTCGTCGGCCAGGTCCTGCGCCTTGACGTCTTCGTCCGCCTGATCCTCGACGACCTCCAGATCCTCAGCCGCCTCGACGGACTTCAGCAGGGTCTGCAGCTGAGCATCGGACTGCTGGTAATAGCGTTCGATCGCGTTCCGGAGCGTGTACTCGCCGGCGATCACCGGGAAAACGTCGCAGCGGGTGATGAACTTGATGTCCTCGATGGCCGTGACGTTGTTGGGATCGGCAATGGCCACCGTGAGGGTCCGGCCTTCCCGCTTCAGGGGGAGGACGGTGTGCTTGCTCGCGATGTCGGGAGGCAGGAGCTTCAGGATCTTAGGGTCGACCTCAAAGCGGGACAGGTCGACCGCCGGCATGCGGTACTGCCGGGCCAGCATCTTGCTGACCTCGGTTTCCTCTATAAACCCCAGCTTGACCAGGGTATAGCCCAGCCGCATGCCGGAGTTTTTCTGCTCCAGCAGCGCCTTTCTGAGCTGTTCCTGGGTGATTAACCCTTCACGGACAAGGATTTCGCCAAGCTTGTCCTGCGTAATCGCAACGCTCGCCGTATGCAACTCGTTGAATTTGAGGGGACTAACATGTGACTCGGCCCCAGCCAAATCAAGGTTTTGGGGCCTGAATGCCTGAAAAAGACACAAATGGTTGGATTGCTTTAAGTAGCGCGGGTCCGACACCCGAAACGCTATCAAGGCGGGCGAGACTGCCAAAAGCTCCATGCTCCTCGCGCCAGGCGACCATTCGCTGCGCCAGAGCAGGACCGATGCGCGGCAGCCGTGTGATTTCGCTCACGTCTGCCCTGTCCAGATCGATGCGGTCACCGGGCAGCAGCGGACGAGCCAGCTGCGCGGCGCGACGTGCAGTCTCGCGCAGGGCATTCGGTCGCGGCGCGGTGCTGGACTGCAGTTGCACGTCACCCGGAGCCGACTGCGGCGAGGGAGAGACAACGTAACGAACGCCCGCTCCGGCTAAGGCGAGACAGGCGAGCAGAAGGGCAGCGCGGCGATCATCCATCCCGCCAACCTACGCCCCACGGTGGCCACGACTGGCATCAAAAAAACGCGGCGGGCAAGAGAAAAATGCCTCTTGACCCCCCTGCTTTTATTGCCGCACCAGCGCGACGGCTACATCACCAACAATCTGCAGCGATTGCGCACTGACCTTGTCGATCGTGTCGTCAGTGGTGTGATGATACGGAAAATTGAAGTCGATGACGTCTATCGCCCGAATCCCCGCTCGCTGCAGTGGCACGTGATCGTCGGTGAGCGTCTCGCCGGCGCGCGGCTGGAAGTAGCGTGAATAGCCGAGCCGGTCCGCCGTCTGCCAGACCCGCTGGACCACCTCGGGGGCGTTCGCGAGCGAGTAGCCTTCCTGCTGAATATCGAGGTCCTTGTCGCCCACCATGTCGAGCAGCACCGCGAACAGGGTCGTGTAACCCGCCGGGAGGTGCGTGGCGAAATAACGCGAGCCGAGGAGCGTTTCGGTCGAGTCGCTGAAATCGCCGTAGTCCTCTCCGTCCACGAACAGGAGATCCACGCCAACCGTGGCGGGAACGGGCTTCGCCTTCAGAGCGTCGGCAACGCCGAGTAGCACGGCGACACCCGACGCGCCGTCGTTGGCTCCAGGAACCGGCAGGCGCTGCTGGCCCAGGTTGGCGCTCTTGTCGGCAAAGGGCCGGGTATCCCAGTGCGCGAGGAACAGGATGCGGTCGGCGGCCTTGGGATGAAACTGGGCGAAATAGTTGCTGAGCTTGAGTGTCTGGCCCTTGCTCGTCTTCTGCACAAAGCTCTGCACGATCACGGTATCGGCCCGCGCGCGCAGCTCGGTCAGCAGCCAGTCGCCCATCTTGTCGTGGCCGGGCGTATTCGGAATCCGCGGTCCGAACGACAATTGCTTCTCGACATAGGAGAAGGCGGTCGTGCTTTTGAATTCGGCGACGTTCGGCTGGGCGCGGCCTTCGTTGCCACGAGCCTGGCAGCCAATGAGAAGCAGGATCGCGAGGCTCCACCATCCTCCACCAACGGCCACAGGTGCGCTCATCGCAGCTGTCCCACATTGGCCGACAGCTGAACAAACGCGGTCAGCACAAACTGCGAGATCTTGCGGTTCGTTTGCCGCTCCTCGTTGAGGACGTAGGCCGCCTGAAGTCCGGCGCTCATGTTGTTTGGCAAATCGGTGTCCATGGTAAGCTGAGCCTGAGACTGGCGGCTGTCCACATACGGCACGCACGCGTCTTGGCCGGCGCGGCGCAGGCACGTCGCGTTGTTCGCCACGGAATACCCCGCCGTGGTCCGAATGTAGGAACGCCAGCTTCCCTTGGTCGGCGGCCGGAACGAGAACGTGACCGTGCCGTTGTGGGCATTCCTCGTGGTCCGAAACAGATTGCCGGCACTGACCCGGTCGGACGTGGTCTGTGTCAGGTCGAAGCTCGTAAATATCCCCGCAATCCAGGTGATGGATGCCGCCGGGGTGAATGTCTCCTCGTGTACGCTGTTGAGGGCCACCGCTCCCCCCCCAGGCAATGCAAAGGTGGGCTGTTCGTTCGAGGATTCCAGGCGGCGGTATCCGACGCGCGCCGTGATGTTCGAGAGCAGCTTGCCCACCACCTGCCGCGGCGGCGTGAAGGACCAGTTGACCGACGCGGACGGCCACTCCTGCGAGTGACTGCGGATGGGGACTTGTTCGTCGGTGCGGAGCGTCCAGATCACACCGCGCGTAAGCCGGTACGACGCGTTCGCGCGCAACCCCAGTGGCAACACGACGGCACCTCCGCTGGACAGCGTCGTATTCTGCGTGGCGGACGTCGCCGGCTGCCCGTCAACCTCCCGAAAGCCGCCGAAGCCGCCCAGCCCAAACTGGTAGCCCGCGGGCGGCAGATCGGTCGCGCGGCTGAAGCTCGACCCAAGCAGCGCACTGTAGGTCACATCGAGCGCCGTGACGTGGCCGAGCCAGTCGGCCACACCCGACGAGTCGCCGAACACCGACTGCCCGAGCCGGCGCGCGTCGACCTGCGCGCCCGCCTCGAAGCGCCGTCCGTTGGTGTACGCGGCCGGGACCCGGAATTCGCCTGCGCTGTCGCCTTCGGTTCGGGCCGGCTGCCGGGCATTGGGATCGCGCGTGAATAAGAAGGATGAAGCGACCGATGCGCGCGGCCGGATCCACGAGTTGACGCGCGGCGTGAGCGACAGCGCCGTGGTGAGCAGGCGTTGCGTCTCGAGGCCGACGTCGGCGCCGAACAAGGTCGAGCTTTGCTGGCGAATCACCCGCCCCATGGTGGTCGAGTCGCCGTAATCGCGCAGATCCCGCGTCGAGACGGCATCGACTCCGAGCTGCATCCCCGTGATGGGCGTGAGCTGCACGCCGGCGGCATTCTGCCAGAGCCGCGCCTGGGAGATGTCCGGCGGCGCGGTGTCGCCCGGCGCGGCGATCGGCACGACGAACGTGAACCGCTGCGCGTCGTTCCCGACCATGCCCGACCGGAAATGGATGCGCGAAGGATTGACGCGCAGCGCCACGCCAGCCACGCGCGCAATCGCCGCATTGGGGAGATTCGTGTAGTCCAGATTCAGGGCGAAGCTCGAGCCGCGCGCCTCGGACAGCGAGGTGCGCGTGTCGCCGCTGCTGTATGATCCGAAGAGCGACACCGGGTCGAGCAGCCAGCGCCCGACGCCGCCACTCGCCCGCCGGATGCGGCGCGCTGCGAAGGCGTAGGCCGACGAGCTCGCTTTCGGCGTGCGGAGCCCCGGCAACGCTTCTCCGAGCAGGTCGGTGCCGCTCAGGTAAAACGGCTCGCTCCGCGCGAGCGTGCGCTGGAACGTCATCGGGATCGACAGCCCCCACCGCTCGGGAAGAAAGCGGTCCATCCGGACGGTGCCGCTGACGTTCGCGCTGTTGTCGGTGACGTAGCTGGGATCGTCGGTCAACTGCCGGAATTCCCCGTCGCGCCGCGACAGGCTGAGCGAAAAGTCGGCGACGTCCGCCGCGGCCACCGCGACGTCGAGCGAACCGGCGGCGCCGGTCTCGCGGACGACGTCCCCGAGCCGGATGTCGTCCACCCACAGCTCCGCCTGATCGATCACGACGCTCGTCTGGGTGCGCCAGATCCCCGCCGCCATTTCCTGCACGCGCGCGAGGTTCGGCGGCGCGGTGCCCGGATCGCGCACGTGCGCGATGTACGGACCGTCGCACATGACGTACGAGGAATCGGGAATCAGGAGACTGGAGTCGGGGCAGCCGGGATAGATCTGTGCGGTGTCGCCGCGGAGCCAGGCCTGCTCGATGCGCGCGCGCAGCAGCAGCCAGCGCTCGAACTGCACCACGACCTCGGGCTCCCACGTCGTGGTGTGCGCGGGCGTGTGATACATGTAGAAGTTGTCCTGGTCCTTGCCCGCCTTGATGAAGAACTCGAGATCACCTTCGTCCCAGCCCACGCCGCGCCCGCGCGCCCACACCCGCAATGTCTGATACTTGAGGAAATTCTTGTCGCCCTCGGTCGTGAAGCGGGAATACGCTTCGGCGCGCTGGCCCTCGCCCAGGCCGGACGCGAGCAACCGCATCGACCGTTCGTTGATCTCCGTGGCGTTGATTTGGAATCCGGCACTGCGCCGGCCCGCCTCGTCGGTGACCCCGGGCGGCGACGTGTACCCAAGGTCCTGGTTTTCGGTGCTCACCACCGACGCGACGACCTCGCCGATGCCTGTGCCGCGATCGCCGCCGATTCCGGCGATCGGTGTGTCGCTGCGCTTCACCCAGGAGCTGCCAATGAGCCGCACGCGCGCGAGCGCGAACGGCAGAAAGCGGCGCGGGCGCCACCACCGTGATGCGGACCGACTGAACCTGGCGGAGGCTCGGTGAGCCGATCTGCAGGGTGTCGAAACGAAACGGGATCCGGTACAGGCGCCAGCCGGCACCGGACTCCATGCCGCCATCGCGCACGAAATACTGCGGCGCGCCGATCGGGAAGACGTAGCGCACAAAGCTCTCTGCCGTGCGGACGCCGGTCAGGGAATCGAGCGCGAAATCACCGTCCTGATCTTCGGTATCGACGGCGTTGTTGTGCCTGCCGCAGCGGGAGCGAACGTCCCCGAGGACGTACGGCACGAGCTGGCCGTCCCGGGTCGCCGAGCACAGCGGCAACGTGTCGATGACGGATCCACTCGTGGACTCGACGATGCCATCCACCACGCGATCGGAGAGAATGCCCTCGTCGTTCAGGGTGGCACTCCACGTCTCGGTGCGGGGATCGCGCTCCGAATCGAGCCGGCCCTGGCCCGCGCGACGGACGCCGCTGTACGTCGTGTCTCCCGGAGGCGTCACGGCGAATGAATCCGGCACGAACGCGAGCGCGTCCTCGAAAATGCTGCCGAAGTCGAACAACACCGTCGTGCCGTTGGCGCGCGCGGTGCGCGGCGCGTCCTCCCAGACCCAGAACTCGAGAAACTCCACGCGCGAGAGATCGATGCCGGTCGCGGAGAGCGTCTGCGTGATGGACCGCCAGCGCGGTGCGTTCTGCGGCGGGCGAAGCCAATTGGGAATCCCCGCAGTGTTCGCCAGGCCGAGGATCGAATCGGGCTTCAGCGTGAGCCACAGCACCGGCTCGGCGGCCTGGGCCTGGCCGCTGAAACGGAGCGTCGGATCGATCTGCTGCGGCAAGAACTGCAGCGGCACGAGCTGACCCCCGCTCTGTTTGTACGGCAGGCTCTGCCAGGTGAGGAACGCGGCCTGGTTCGGATCGAAGCTCGTGGGGAAGCCGAGCGCCTCGGCGCCACGCACCGACGTCGGTATGCTGCTCCAGTGCCACGCGTTGTCGGTGAGCACGATCGAGCGCGCGTCGCCGCCTTCGAATTCCTCGATATATGCCTGCCCAAAGCGATTCGGCGACGGTTTCGAGAATGCCACCTCGCCGTTCACGCTGAGCGCAGAGGGCACGCTGGTATGCACGCCGGGGAGCGCGTCCATGACTCGCGTGATCCACTGCGGTTGGAACTTGAGCTGCGTCTGAATCCCGCCGATGAATCCCGACGCGGGCTCGAACCCGAGCGGCGGCCGCGTGAAGGTGCTCTGCTCGTTTTGAAAGATGCCGAGGAGGTTGACCTGCCCCACCGCACCGAGGTCGTAGCGGGCCGCGAGACCGTAGGTGGTGGTGGGAGCAAGCGAAAACGCGGCGCGCTCTTCGAACTGGGCGCGTACCTGAGCCGAACCGAGGCCCTGGAACAGCGCGTCCGGATTCTTGAATTGCACCTGCCCGGTGGTGTAGTCGATCGTGTAGTCGGTCTCCCGTGTGAGCAGCCGGTCGCCCAGGTAGATCCGCTCGCTGCCCTCGCGGATCTGGAAGCTGTTCAGCGAAAGCTCCGAGCGATCGGGCGAAGCCGTCGCCTCCGCGTGCAGGTGCAGCGCGAACACCGACGGCGGCCCCTGCGTGTTCAGATACGCTCGAGGCGTGCGATACAGGGAGTCGTTCCGCTCCGTGGCGCTCAGCTTGGTCGAATCGGCGAACGGGGCGAGGTGGGGGAACACGATGAATTGGTCGCGCACCGGGTCGCCCTGGCTCGGGTCGCGCACGCGCGGGAAGAGGCGGTTGTACTGATCGAAGCGCGTCGCATCGTTCTCGAGTGCGACGCCAAGCCGCTGCAGGTATGTGTCCCCGGTCGGGCCCCGCTCCCGTTGGTTGACGCTCAACGTGAGCTCGACGCTCGACCGGTCGATCTCACGGCCCCCGACGCGGTAGGCGCTCCGGATCTCGAACCGGAACGTGGGAAACGCCGCCGTTACCGATGGCTTGGGATCGTACACGAGCCGCAGCGTATCGACGACCGATGTGTCGGCGCGGGAGTCGACCGGGAACGTCCCGATCGAATCCGTTCCGCTGGCCGTGATGTAGGAAACGGCGAGGTAGTCGCTCTGGTCGAGCCGGTTGGCGAGGGCAAACCAGGCGCCGGTGGGATCGACGTAGTAGTCCTTCCCTTCCTGCAGGATCTCCCACTCGAACGGCCCCTCGCGCTGGATCCGGCAGTCCACGGACTGAAGGCCGGGCCCGCACGCCACCGCGCGGACGCCGCCGGCATTCTGGTTCCCGCTCGAGCTGGGGGCGATGGCGCGGCGACGATAGACGCGCAGCGCGCCGACTGTCAAAGAGTCAGGCCGCGGCGTCAAATCGAGCTGCAGGATGTCGATGGCGGGATAGCCGGGCAGCGCTGCCGGATCGATCACGAAAAAGAACCGCCCCACTTCGTAGTCCAGATCGCGCGCCTCGCGGTCGAGGGGCTGGCTGGTCACGTCGCCGACGTTATAGAAGCGGTCCTTGACGACATTGCCTTTCTGCTGCGCCACGATACCGCGGAGCTCCAGCGCGCCGAACTGCGCGATGGCCTGCACGCCGAAATTGTTGGCGGGAACGCCCGCGGTGATGAAGCGCGACGGCGGCGTCTGGAACGTCACGTTCCCCGCTTCCACGCGCCGCAACACTTCGTCCTCGAGCCCCTCGTACCACACGTGCAGGTTGTTATTGGCGTCGAACTCGCGCTGGCTGTCGAAGTCCACATCGACGTGCAGCCGCTCGCCGACGACGCCGGCCGTGCGGATGGCGTACTGGGGATTGGGCGTGATGGTCGGGAACCCCGAGTTGCACCCCGACAGCGTGAGCTGCAGCTCCTGCGACGAGCAGCGCAAATTGCGGAACTGATCCGCTTTGAGCTCGAGACGGAGATTAAGATCCAGACCGAGCTCCGCCGGAGGCGGGGCAGCGGTTAGAACGGGCGGCGAAGGGGCGGCGGATAATGCGAGCGGCGAGGGGGCGCCGAAGGACGCCAGCAACGAGTCCGCCCACGCGCGCGCGAGCAATTCGGGCGGGACACGCGCGCCGAGGCGGCCACCGGGCGCCAGTGCCGGATGGTGTGGCGCGACCAGAGGCGGCACACCAAACGTGTACACAGGAGCCTGCGCATGAACCCGGGGTACGATCAGCGTGAAGGCGAGTCCGACTATCTGCGCGAGACGCCGCATCCCTTGTAGAGACTTGGGGTTCCGAATATAATGGCGCGACCAATCGTGCGCATCCTTAGCCGTTACATCCTGCGGCAACACATTCCTCCGCTCGGGTACGCGCTGGCGGCGCTCACGTTCGCGATGCTCGTCAATCAGGTCGCGAAGCAGTTCGGCAACTTCGTGGGCAAGGGCCTCCCGTGGGGCGTCATCTTCGAAGTCTTCGCGCTCTCCATTCCGTTCATCGTCGCGATGACATTGCCGATGGCGGTCCTCGTGGCCGTGCTGTACACGTTCAGCCACCTCGCGGCGGACAACGAAGTGACCGCGATGAAAGCGAGCGGCATCAGCGCCGGCCGGATCCTCCGGCCTGTGCTCGGCGGCGCGACGCTGATTGCCGTGATCGCGTTCGTGTGGAACGATCAGATCCTGCCGCGCTCGAATCACGAGCTGCGCACGCTCCTCGTCGACATTCAGCGCAAGAAACCGACGTTTCAGTTGAAGGAACAGGTGATCAACGAAGTCGTGGCCGGGCAGTTCTTCCTGCGCGCGGCCCGCATCGACCCCGCCAGCAATTCGCTCAGCGACGTGACGATCTACGACCTCGAGGATCCGGATCGCCGACGCATCATCCTGGCCGATTCCGGCCACATGGCCTATTCGCCCGGCGGCACGGATCTATACCTGACGCTGCGTGACGGCGAGGTGCACGAGATCAAGCGCTCGGACCCCGAACACTTCAATCGCACGTTCTACGCGGTCAACCGCATCAAAGTCGCCGGCGTCAGCGACACGTTCGAGACGACGAAGAATGACGAGTACCGCGGCGATCGCGAAATGACCATCTGCGCGATGCAGGACGTCGTCGCCCGGGCGCGCAAAGATCAGGAACGCGTGCGAACCGAGGCGCTCGCCGCCGTCGCTGGCGATCTGCGCCGCATCGCCAAGCTACCCCAGGTCCTGCCACCACCGTCAGATAGCACCGTGCCCGGGCCGAGCACGTACTGCCGCGCGCTGGGCACAATCCGGCGGCTGATCGGCCCGCGCGAAGCTCAGGCGGCCCAGGCGAGGCCGCCCCGCAACCCCTCGGTATCACAGATCACGAATCTCGCCTACACCTCGCAAACCGCGTCGGCGTATCTGCAGCGGCTCCGCGCGGCGCGCCAGCGCGCGGCGATCTACGAAGTCGAGATTCAGAAGAAGCTGGCGATCTCCGCCGCCTGCGTAATCTTCGCGATGCTCGGCATGCCGCTGGCGATCCGGTAT
>WNGI01000754.1_pt1 | contig 25467 bp, 26 predicted proteins | sample 5400621 | NCBI WGS metagenome assembly WNGI01 (sample SAMN13153374, study PRJNA577476) | soil metagenome | isolation source: 20 cm soil or saprolite under Garry oak tree replicate 1 | place: USA:California | collected 2016-06-15 | reverse complement strand
GTCATGCACGCGCCGGAGATCGCGAACGCTCGGCGGATGTGGTCGCGCGATCGCTCGATGGCCGACGAGACCTATGCCTGGTTCGAGCGCCACGGAATGCCGAAGGATGTCGACCAGGGGATGCGCGAGGCGTGGCTTGCGATGGGGCAGCGCGTGGACGACGTCGCGAAGATTGCCGAGGCCAGCGATGGCGAGACGCTGGATCTGGGCGGTCGCGCCGAGCGTGTCGCGTGGACGCCTGGTCACACGGACTACCACGCGGTCCTGGTGGATGAGGCCGAGCGCGTCCTCTTCTCGGGTGATCACGTGCTGCCGCGGATCACGTCCAACGTCGGCCTGTATCCCTATTCGCGTGACGATCCGCTTGGCGATTTTCTCGGAGCACTCCGCGCCGTGCGCTCGCTTCCCGTGACGCGGGTGTTGCCCGCGCACGGCGATCCGTTCGACGACCTTCCCGGTCGCGTGGATCAGATCCTCGCCCACCATGACGACCGCCTGCGCGCGACGCTCGACGCGGTCGGGGATGCGGAGCGTGACGCGTACGCCGTGTGTCGCACGCTCTTCCCGGTGCTTCGTTCGGCGCATGAGGAACGGTTCGCGCTCGCTGAGACTCTCGCGCATCTCCGATATCTCGAGCGGCGTGGAAAGGTGCGAGAGGTCGAAGGTATTCCCGTTCGCTGGGTGGTTCCTTAGAATTAAGCGAGCGCGCGGGTGTGTTGTAATGGTTGCAAAAGACCCCTCCAAGGTTTGAGTGCGGGTTCGATTCCCGCCACCCGCTCAGCGCTTATCGCTTTTGCGTTTTTGTGCATCGGGTATCCGGGGGTCTACGTGTCGGACTGACTCGCCAGCCAGGGTCGTCTACGCCTTAACCGCGGCGCCGAACTCGCGGAATCTGCGCCAACTCCCGCGGATAGCCGCGGGCGCCACCGAGCCAGCCGCCACAGTCACACCCGCTACGGACAGTGGTAAGAGCGTCAGGCCAGCCGTGAGCGCCCAGAAGATACCGCCGGCTGCAGCCGACTCACGACTCGCGAAGGTCCATGCTCCGGCGACCAGAGCCGACAGGACTATCTCAGCGGCAAGCGCGGCCGGCGCGGCCCACAACCAGCGCCCGCGCCTCGCGACCAACTCCGAAATCGCCACGGCTGGGAGAACGACCAGAGCGACGAGAGGCACACCCACGAGAGCGGCGAGCATGACGATGAAGGGACCCGCGAATGGACCTCCGAAGTCCTGATTGGTGACCAACGAAATTACAAGAAGAAGCAGATAGATCATCGTGGCCTGGATGGGATACATGATCCAACCGGCACCTGCGGCTACCGCGTATCGCGCCAAGATGCCGGCCGTCTTCATTTCGGTTTGATTCTCCCACGGCCGCCACACGGTAAGGGGCGATTGGTGGGCGAGAGTGATGTGGCGTTGACTCGCTCTGCTCCAGGGGTGGTCAATCCTCTGCGGTGTAGCTCTCCGTGCGCTCCCATCGCACTCGTCCCTTCGCCTCGACCTTGACCGTCACGAACGTCCCGCCGCCGAGGACGCGCTCGTCGAAGAGCTTCATCCGCGAAGTGCGTAACCGATAGAAGCGATACGCGGCCGTGTCGCTCTCGTAGGCCTTGAACCGTTTCGCATAGAGGCGCTCGGCCTCGAGGGCGCTTCGCCCGCGCAGCTCGCGCGCCCTGCCGAAGAGCTGGATCCCGCGGTCGCTCTGACCCCACCGCTGCGTCGAGCGGAACACCGCGACGGCGACGGACGGGTTCGCGCGCACGTTCCGCGAGTGGTGGGCCTCGGGAGCCGAGAGCCAGACGACCTCGAAGTCCGGCCCCCACGCGAAGTACGCGGTATTGATGTGCGCGCGACCGCCGCGCGATACCGTCGCGATCGCGCAGAGCGTCGACGCCTCGAGCAAGCGGCGCGCGATCGCGGCGAGTCGGGGCGCCGAAGCGTGTTTCGACGACCGTTCGACCGGCACGGGCTAGATGATGCCCCTCCCGCCTGGCGCGCCCGCTCTGTACGATGCGGCGACGTGATGGGATGGAAGGCGCGTGACCTCCGTTCGCTCGCAGTCGGCCTTGCGTACCTCGCGCCAGCGCTCTTCATCTTCGTAGTCTTCGTGTTCATCCCGCTCGGGCGGACCTTCTATCTGAGCCTCTTCAACACGCGGGTCACGGGCGCGACCTCGTCATTCGCCGGACTTGACCACTACATCGATCTTGTGACCTCGGAGACGTTCAGGTCTGGGCTGGTGGCGACCGGGCTGTTTGCGGCCTACACGGTGCCCATCGGCATCACGCTCGGCCTCGTTCTCGCCGTGATGCTCAACCAGCGCCTGCGCGGCATCAACATATTCCGGACGATGATGGCGAGCACGATCGCCATCTCGGCCGCGGTCGGCGCGCTGATGTGGCTCCTCCTCTTCAACCCCAGCCTCGGGCTTCTCAACTACGTTCTTTCGCTGATCGGCATCCGCGGGCCGGAGTGGCTCATCCAGCCGAGCATCGCGATCTTTGCGGTCTCGATCACGACCGTGTGGCTCACGCTCGGGACAAACATCATCGTTCTCCTCGCAGGGCTTCAGGGGATCCCTGAAGAGATTTACGAGGCCGCGCGGCTGGATGGAGCGCGCGGTGCCCGCATGTTCACGCGGATCACCGTACCGATGGTCTCGCCATCCCTCTTCTTCCTGCTCGTCGTCGACACCGTCGCGGTCCTGCAGGCGTTCACGCAGATCCACCTGTTGACGCGCGGCGGTCCCGTCGATGCGACGCGGACGCTGGTCTACAGCATCTATCTCGACGCGTTCCAGAACTTCCAGTTCGGCTTCGCTAGTGCCGAGTCGGTTGTGCTCTTCGCGCTCGTCCTCGTCCTGACGCTGATCCAGTTCCGGTTTGTTGAGCGGAGGGTTCACTACCAATGAGCGAGCGCTGGTGAGCGCCATAACGACCTCGCGACCCCGGCCCTTCCCACTGCGTCGGATCTGGACGTATGCGCTGCTCACGATCGTGGCCCTTCTCGTGGCCTTCCCGCTGCTCCTCGCGCTTTCCTACTCGCTCATGCGCGAAGCCGACATCTTTCAGTTCCCGCCGCCGGTCATACCACCCGTCCCGACGCTGGAGAACTACGCACGAGTCCTAACGACGATCCCGATCGGTCGCTATTTGTTCAACAGCTTCATTGTCTCGACCGCGGTGGTGATCGGGCAGCTCATCACGGCCAGTCTCGCGGCATACGCGTTCTCCTTCCTGGTCTTCCGGGGGCGGCAGCTGCTCTTCTTCTTGTTCCTGAGCACGCTCATGATCCCGTGGGAAGCGACGATCATTCCGAACTACATGACCATCCGCTCGCTCGGATGGCTCGACACGTACCAGGGTCTTGCCGTTCCATTCATGGCCACCGCCTTCGGCACATTCCTCCTACGGCAGGCGTTCTTGCAGATACCCCGCGAGCTCTGGGACGCGGCGCGGATCGATGGCGCCTCATCGTTCCGCTTCCTGCGTGAGGTGGTGATCCCGCTCGCGCGCCCCGCTCTCGGGACGGTCGCGATTTACGGGTTCCTGTCCACCTACAACCAGTATTTCTGGCCGCTCTTGATCACGAACGAGGCACTCATGCGGACAACACAGGTCGGTATCGCCCAGTTACGCTTCGAAGAGTCACAGCGGTGGGGCTTGGTAATGGCGGGTGTCATCATGGTCGCGGTGCCGACGCTCGCCCTGCTCGTACTCGGGCAGCGCCAGCTCATTCGCGGACTGACCGCCGGTGCGGTCAAGGGTTAGAGCGATGGAGGGAAAGATGCGGAAGCTCGCAGGACTGGGGCTCGCGCTGGCAATGATCGCCGCGGCGTGCGGCGGCGGCGGTACAGGGGGCGGAGGGAGCGCAGGAAGCGGCACCGATCTGAGCGCCCAGGCTCCGGGCAAGGACGTCAAACCCGCCGCCAAGATCGTGTGGTGGCACGCTATGGGGGGCGTGAACGGCGAGGCCGTCAACAAGATGGTCGCCGGCTTCAACAGCAGCCAGAGCAACATCAAGGTCGAGGCCGTGTTCCAGGGCTCGTACGACGACCTGCTGTCCAAGCTGAACACGGCGCTCGCATCGAACGCCGCGCCCGCAGTGGCGCAGGTGTACGACATCGGCCAGCGCTACATGTACGACAGCAAAGAGATCGTACCGATGCAAGCGTTCATCGACCGCGACAAGTTCGATACGAAAGACTTCGAGGCAGCGGTCATCAACTACTACAAGTACCAGGACAAGCTGCAAAGCATGCCTTTCAACGCGTCATCGTCGATCCTCTACTACAACAAGGACGCCTTCAAAGAGGCCGGCCTCGATCCAGAGAAACCGCCGCTGACTTTCAGCGAGATCACCGAGGCGGCCAAGAAGCTTGTTAAGAAGGATGCAAGTGGACAGACCGTCCGCTATGGCTTCGGCGCGTCGATCTACGGGTGGTTCTTCGAGCAATGGATGGCGGTTTCTGGGCAGCTCTACGCCGACAATGGCAACGGGCGAGACGATCGCGCGACGAAGGTCGTGTACAACGCCGCTGCCGCGAAGACGCTCCTCGATTGGTGGAAGGCCGGCGTCGACGGCGGCTACTTCTACAACCCGGGCATCGACAACGCGGGTTCGACCAGCGCCTTCAATGCGGCCAAGATGGCGATGTACACCGAAAGCACGGCGCAGCTTCGTAACCACATCAACAACGCGAAGTTCCAGGTCGGCACGGGCCTCTTCCCGCGCCCTGATTCCAAGCCGACCAATGGCGGAAACATCATCGGCGGCGCGTCGCTCTACATCATGAAGAGCCGGCCGGCGGACGAGCAGCAGGCCGCCTGGGAATTCGTGAAGTACGCGATGAGCCCGCTGGTGCAGGCTCAGTGGCAGTCCGACACCGGCTACTACCCGATCGTCAAGACGGCGTACAACGAGGGTCCAAGTAAGGAATGGGCGACGAAATATCCCCAGTTCCTGACCGCTGTCAACCAGATCCGTGAGGCGCCACAGAACCGCATGACGCAGGGCGCCGTCCTGGGCGTGATGCCGCAGGCGCGCCAGCGAACGCAAAAGATGATCGAGTCGGTCCTGCTCGGGCAGGCCACCTCGCAGCAGGCGCTCGACGCCGCCGTCGCCGAGGTCAACGACGCGATCGACAAGTACAACAAGGCGAACAAGTAAGGTAGCTAGACGCGATGAGACGGTGCGGTCGCTCGGCGACCGCACCGTCGATCTCCTGGTCATCGGAGGCGGGATCGTCGGCGCGGGCATCGCGCGCGATGCCGCATTGCGGGGCTTGTCGGTCGCGCTCGTCGAGCAGGACGATTTCGGTTCAGGTACCAGCTCTCGCCCGACGCGGCTGATACACGGTGGCCTCCGCTACCTCGAGCAATTCGACTTCGGCCTCGTGCGGAGCGACATGCGCGAGCGCGAGACCCTGCTCGGCATCGCGCCGCACCTCGTGTTCCCACTCCCGTTCCTGCTCCCGCTCTACCGGCCGAGCCTCTTCTATCAGCTGAAGCTTCGGATCGGGATGCAGCTCTACGACGCGCTGTCGCTCGAGAAGAGCCTTCCGAAGCGGCAGCACCTCGACCGCGCGGCGACACTCGCGGCCGAGCCGAGCCTGCAGCCTGACGGCCTCGCGGGCGCGTGGCGCTTCTACGACGCGCAGGTCCCGCTCGTCGAGCGCCTCGTCGTCGAGAACGTCGTCGATGCCGCGGATCACGGCGCGCTCGTCCTCAATCACGCCCGCGCGGTCGAGTTCCTACGCGACGGAGAACGCGTCGTGGGAGCGCGCGTGCGCGATGCGATCGGGGCGCGCGATCTGGAGATACGGGCGCGCTTCACCGTGAACGCCACCGGTCCGTGGCTCGACGAGACCATCGCGCCGCTCCGACGCAAGAAGCAGCGCCTGCTGCGCCTCACGAAGGGTATTCACCTCGTGACCCGGCGCGCGACAGAACACGCGCACGTGCTGTTCGCGAGGAGCGATCGCCGCCTGTTCTTCGTCCTTCCGTGGCTCGACGCGACGATCGTCGGGACGACGGATACGGACTACGTTGGCGATCCCGCTCACGCGGCCGCGGACGAAGAGGACGTCCGCTACCTCCAGGCCGAGGCGCGCCACGCCTTCCCGAACGCACCCTTCGACGACATCTACTTCACCTGGGCCGGCGTGCGCGCTCTCGTGCGCGAGGAAGGTGTCGCCGAAGGCGAGGTTTCCCGCAAGCACGCGCTGTTCGATCACGAGCGGCGCGAGGGGATCGCCGGCGTCATGTCGGTGGTGGGCGGCAAGATCACCGCGTACCGCGCCATTGCCGAGGAGGTGGTCGACGCGATATCCGGGAAGCTCGAGCGGCGTGGCCGGTCCAGCACCGCGGAGCAGCCGCTGCCCGGCGCACGCGGGGGAGACTTCGCCGCACGCGAGCGAGAGCTGTCTCTCGAGCCGGCGACGCTCGCGCAGCTGAGACGCGTGTACGGAGGGCGCGCACGAGAGCTCCTCGAACTGGCCGCGGGGGATCGATCGCTCGCGCTGCCGCTGTGTCCTCATCATCACGGGGTCGCCGCGGAGGTCGTTCACGCGGTGAAGGCCGAATGGGCGATGACCCTCGGCGACGTGCTGCTCCGCCGCAACGCCCTCGGCCTTTCGGCGTGCCAGGGACTCGACTGCATCGGCCGCGTCGCGGACCAGATGGCGCCGCTGCTCGGCTGGGATGTTGATCGGCGGCGGAAAGAGATCGAGGACTACCGCCGCGAGGTCGAACCCATGCGCCGCTTCAGCACCGAGTGAAGTCGGTCCTGGCGCTCGACCAGGGCACGACCGGTTCGAGCGCGATCGTGTTCGATACGCAAGGGTCCGCGCGCGGCAGCGCCGACCGCGAGATCCGCCAGTTCTATCCGGCGTCGGGACACGTCGAGCACGACCCCGAAGAGATCTTCGCCGCCACCGTCGCGGTCGGACGCGAAGCGCTCCGGACCTCCGGCGTGGCCGCCAGGGAGCTCGCCGCGATCGGCATTACCAACCAGCGGGAGACGACGGTCGTGTGGGAGCGCGGCACCGGCCGCCCGATCCATCCGGCGGTCGTGTGGCAGAGCCGCGCGAGCGCCGCGATCTGCGAGCGTCTTCGCGCGCAGGGGCTCGAACGGCTCTTCCGCGACCGCACCGGTCTGGTGATCGACGCGTATTTCTCGGGCACGAAGATCCGCTGGATCCTCGACCAGGTGCCACAGGCGCAGGCTCGCGCCGAGGCCGGCGAGCTCCTCTGCGGGACCATCGACACCTGGCTGGTGTGGAAGCTGACCGGCGGCCGCGTTCACGCGACCGATCTCTCGAACGCCTCACGGACGCTGGTCTTCGATATCCATCGCCGGTCCTGGGATGACGAGCTGCTGGGGATCCTCGACATCCCGCGGGAGATGCTTCCATCGCTGGTCCGGTCGAGCGGAGTCCTCGCCGAGACCGACGCGGCGCACTTCGGCGCACCGGTACCGATAGCCGGGATCGCGGGCGACCAGCAGGCCGCGCTCTTCGGACAGGGATGCTTTCGGCCAGGCGAGGCGAAGAACACGTACGGCACAGGCTGTTTCCTCCTCGTCAACACCGGAGATCGCCCCGCGTCACCGAGCGGTGGCCTCCTGGCAACGCTCGCGTGGGACATCGGCGATGGTCCGCGCTACGCGCTCGAGGGAAGCGCGTTCATCACGGGGGCCGCGGTCCAGTGGCTGCGCGACGGTCTCAGCATCATCGCCTCAGCCGATGACACCGAGGCGCTCGCGACGAGCCTCACCGACAACGCCGGCGTCTATCTCGTACCCGCGTTCACCGGTCTCGGCGCGCCGCATTGGGACCCGTACGCGCGCGGTCTCCTGATCGGCATCGAGCGCGGCACGACCCGCGCGCACCTGGCCCGCGCGACGCTTGAGAGCATCGCCTATCAGACCCGCGATCTGGTGGAGGCGATGCGCGGCGCCGGCCAACGGATCGACGTGCTGCGTGTCGATGGCGGCGGGACGGTGAACCGTTTTCTCATGCAGTTCCAGGCGGACGTCCTCGGCACTCCGGTGGAGGTCGCCGCGATCCGCGAAACGACCGCACTCGGCGCGGCGTTCCTCGCGGGTCTGGGCGTCGGCGTCTGGAAGTCCCCCGACGAGCTGCGCGAACGTCGCGCGGTCGCGGCGCGCTACGAGCCCGCGATGTCGCAGGACCAGCGCGACGCCACATACGCCGGATGGCTACGCGCGGTGGAGCGCGCACGGGGGTGGGCGGCGCCCTAATCCTTGGGCACGCGTTCGGGATAGTCGGACATGATCCCGTCGACGCCCCACTTGGCGAACTGGGCGATCTCGCTCGGCTCGTTCACCGTCCACGCGTTCACGACGAGCTGAGCCGCGTGAACCTCGCGCACGAGCTCCGGCGTGACGTAGGCACGATTCGGGTGCAGTGCCCAGAGCCCGGCGGCTCGGGCGCTCTCGAGGAGCGCGCGACGCTCCGGCGAGTCCGCGAACAGGAACGCGCGGCGCACCGACGATCCGGCGCTTCGGGATCCTTCGAGCGCGGCCCACCAGAAGCTCGAGACGTACGCATCAGGATCTCCGCGGCGCGTGAGGGTCTGGGCGACGCGAGCGCCGGTCTTGCGAGCTCGCTCCTCGCTCGCCAGGCACTTGAGCTCGACGTTCACCTCGAGCTTTCCTCGGCAGAAGTCAAGAACCTCGTCGAGCGTGAGCGGCGCGTCGCCTCCCGGTGGGTCGTGCGAGATCACGAGCCGGCCGTCCTCGGTGAGCCACACGTCGGTCTCGACGCCGTCGCACCCGAGGTCGAGTGCCTTCTGAAAGCCGGCGATCGTGTTTTCCGGCGCGTGGCCCTTCGCGCCTCGGTGCCCGATGCGACGCACGGCGCGATTCTGATACGGTCGCAACGATCTGGCCGGAGGAAATATGTCCGAAAGGTTCGTCACCCGGGGATTCGTCGGACGCCGCGAGAGCGCGGGGACGCAGGCGAACCGCATCCCGCCCGGCCAGCATCTGGTGAAGGACTTTCCGGTACTGTCCGCGGGCCCGACTCCGCGCACCGACCTCGCGAAGTGGACCTTCCGCATCGAGGGACTCGTGAAGGAGCCCGTCTCCTGGGGCTGGAGCGAGTTCCAGAAGCTTCCGGCGCAGGACTTCGTGAAGGACATCAGCTGCGTCACCAAATGGACGAAGCTCGACACGCGTTGGCGCGGGGTGTCGGTGGATGTGCTGCTCGAGCATGTGGAGCTCGATCGGCGCGCCGCGTTCGTGACGGCATTCTCCGATGGCGGCTATACCACCAACGTCCCGCTTCCCGAACTGATCGACGGTCAGGCCTTCGTCGCGTACTCGTACGACGGCAAGCCGCTCGCGCCCGAGCACGGCGGGCCGGCGCGGCTCGTGGTCCCGCACCTTTACTTCTGGAAGAGCGCGAAGTGGATCCGCGGTCTGCGCCTCATGGACAAAGATCTGCCCGGGTTCTGGGAGTCGCTCGGCTACAACAATCACGGCGATCCGTGGAAAGAGGAGCGTTACTCGGGCGATTAGATGAAGCGCACTCTCGAGTGGCAGATCGCCACGGTGACCGCCATCAAGCCGGAGACCGCCGAGGTCAAAACGCTCACGGTCGCGCTTCCCGAGTGGAGCGCGCACCGGCCGGGGCAGCACTACGACATTCGCCTCACCGCGGATGACGGTTACTCCGCGCAGCGGAGCTACTCGATCGCGTCAGAGCCAGAACGCAGGGGAGAGATCGACATCACCGTCGAGCGGGTCCCGAACGGCGAGGTGTCCCCCTTCTTCCTCGACACCGTCGTCGTCGGCGATCGCTTCGAGGTCCGCGGGCCGATCGGCGGGTATTTCGTCTGGGACGAGTCGGTCGGCGGTCCGCTCCTTCTGGTGGCGGGGGGATCCGGCGTCGTCCCGCTCATGGCGATGCTCCGGCACCGCGCGGCTGCTCGCATCACCGCGCCGGCGCGGCTTCTCTACAGCGCGCGCGCCTACGAACAGATCATCTACGGGCCCGAGCTCGACATGCTCGCGGGCCAGGACGGGCTCAAAGTTTCCTACACGCTGACGCGGGCGCAGCCGCCGGGCTGGAAGGGCTACGCGCGTCGCGTCGACGATGCGATGCTGGCGGAGGTGAGCAAGCCGCTCGGTCCCGACGCCGTCGCCTACGTCTGCGGTCCGACGGCCCTCGTCGAGGTAGCCGCGGACGGTCTCGAACGCATCGGATTCCCGGCGGATCGCATCCGCACCGAGCGTTTCGGGCCGAGCGGAACATGAGCGAGCCGATGGACGAGGAGCTCGTGCTCGACGGCAATGCGGCGGCTGGCGCGCTCGCCGAGATCTACGGCGACGACATGACGACGGTCCTCGCGGAGTGCGCCAGCTGCGGACAGGTCGATCCGATCGGAGGACTGCTCGCGTTCGTCCACGCGCCCGGCGTCGTCCTGCGCTGCACCGCCTGCGCGACGGTCGTGATCCGCATCGTCCACACGCCGACGCGGACACTGGTGGACGTGAAGGGAAAGCGCATCCCGCCGCCGCCGGCAGGGACCTAGCCGCAGAAGTTCGCGCGATAACCTGAGACCTTGATCTTCTGGGGCCGCGGTCATAGCCGCGTCGAGGCTCCGCCCGAGCGGCGGCAGCTGAGGCGGATCCCGCGCGTGCTCGCCTCGTCCTTCCGGCTGGTCTGGGAAGCGGCACCCGGCCGCTTCCTGGCGTCGCTCGCGCCGCAGGCCGTGAGCGCCGTGGTCACCGGGCTTCAGCTCATCATCACGCGAGACCTCATCGCCGCGGTACTGGCGACCGGCAGCGGCGGCGATCTCGGTCGGGTCGGCTATCTCCTCGGGGCGATGATCGGCCTGAGCCTCGTTTCGAGCGGCGCCGGGCTCGTGCAGGGCCAGCAGCAGGCCATGCTCGGCGCGATCGTCGAGCGGCACACGAACTCGGTGCTCCTCGACCGCATCATCGCGATAGACCTCAAACGCTTCGAGACACCTGAGTTCCAGGACCTGCTGCGCCGCGCGATGAACGCGATGGGCCGGATGATGGGCGTGACCGGCTCGGCGATCGGCCTGGCGCGCAGCCTCTTCCTTATTCTCGGTGTCGCCGCCGCGCTCTACGTGCTGCAGCCGATCCTGCTGGTCCTCGCGATCGTCGGCTTCGTGCCGATGTGGCTCGCGAGCGCGGCCACCAGCCGCCAGACGTACAGCTTCTGGAAGTCGATGACACCCAACGAGCGCAAGCGCAGCTACATCTTCGGGCTGTTCACGAGCCGCGAGTACGCGAAAGAGCTTCGGTCGTTCGCCCTCGCGCCGTACATGCGCGCCCTCTACGAGAAGCTGTCGAACGAACGGCTCAGAGAGCTCGCCGTAAATCTGCGCAAGCGTGCCCGCTACTCGATCCTCAGCACCGGCGCGTCGTCCGTCGTCACCGCGCTCACGTACGGGGCCCTCGCCTACCTGGTAATCGAGCGCCGCATCGGCGTCGCCGAGGCCGGCGCGGCGGTCGCCGCGAGCCAGCAGCTCTCGGGACAGCTATCGAGCCTCGTCAACAACATGACGCAGCTCTACGAGGCGAGCCTCTTCCTCGAGGACTGGGAAGAGTTCAGCGCGCTCGCGCCGACGCGGCCAGCGCAGGCGCTCGAGCCAGCCACGCCGTTCGAGCGGATCGAGGTCGACCACGTGTCGTTCCGTTATCCCGCGTCCGCCTCGAGCGATGGGTCGCCCCCGCAGCTCTCACGCCTCGCGCTCGACGATGTTTCGCTCGAGATCCGCGCCGGCGAGGTCATTGCCCTCGTGGGCGAGAACGGTTCGGGGAAGACGACCCTCGCGAAGGTCCTCTCCGGTCTCTACCGGCCCGACTCCGGTCACATTCGTTGGGACGGCGTCGACGTTTCGGCGCGCGACCCGAGCTGGATCTTCGAGCGCGTCGCGGTCCTGTTCCAGGACTTCGCCCGCTTCATGCTGACCGCGCGCGAGAACATCGGCCTGGGTCGCGTCGAGCGCCTCGATGACCTGCAGCAGATCGTGCGCGCGGCCGAGCGCGCGGGGGCGGATGGCTTCGTCAACGCCTGGCCGGACCGCTTCGACACGATCCTCGGCCCCTACTTCATGGGCGGCAAGGATGTGTCGATCGGGCAGTGGCAGCGGATCGCCCTCGCGCGCGCTTTCTTCCGTGACGCACCGCTCGTGATCCTCGACGAGCCCACGGCGGCGCTCGACGCGCGCGCCGAGCACGACCTCTTCACGCGGATGCGCGATCTCTTCAGCGAACGCTCGGTCCTGCTCATCTCGCATCGTTTCTCGAGCGTCCGTTCCGCGGACCGGATCTACGTTCTTCACGAAGGCCGCGTCGTCGAGAGCGGGACGCACGACGAGCTCATGCAGCTCGGAGGGCGGTACGCCGAGCTCTTCACGCTTCAGGCCTCCGCGTATCTGCCGCGCACGCGAGAGCGCGTGCCCTCCGGCTAGGCCGCCGCAGACTCAAAGCGCAATCGGAGGAACCGCTTGATGCCAAGAGCCCGCAATGCCGGGCGCTCCCACACCGCGAAAGCGGCGCCGGCGTCCTCGACGATCTCGGGATCGATCATCCGGTGCTCCTGGCTTTTCCACCGCACGACGCATCCGCCGGCGCTCCGCACGTTCCGGCACCAATCCACATCCGGACCAAAAGGCAATGGAACGACGAGTGCGTCGGGCGTGTGGCCGATCGCCACCGGCGTGGCATAGACGCGTCCCGAGCGACGGCCGCGGTGACGGATGATCGCCCAGAGCGGCACGTGCGCACTTCCCGCGAATCGCATCGCGAGTGGGTTGAAGATTCGAGTAAGCGGACCGAACACCTTCGCGGCAGGCGCCTGCTGCTCCTGCGCGCGGTCTGTGGATATGGTTTTCGCCATCGCGGACCTCCCAAGACAAGCTGCTCTATGATTCAATCATCTGATTGATGGAACGTCAAGCGCGTCGACAGAAGACGGCTGAGCCCAGACGTGACGAGCTCGTCCGCGCGGCCTACCGGTTACTCGCGGAACGCGGCTTCGAAGGCCTTCGCACGCGTGATGTGGCGGCCGCGGTCGGCCTGAACGTCGCGACGCTCCACTACTACTTCCCCACCAAGGAGGCGCTCGTTCGCGGCGTCGTCGAACACGCGCAGGAGCGTTTTCGCGCCACGCTCGCCGCCAAAGGCCGCGCCGATGACTTGCTGCGATCGCACTTCGAGGGTCTGCGCCATCTCGGTCGCGAAGAACCAGAGATCTTCGCGGTGATGGGCGAGCTTGCGCTGCGCGCCGCCCGCGACCCGGCGATCGCATCGATCATGAAGGAGATGGACCAGATATGGCATGCGACGTTGCGCGGACTGCTGCGGCGGGCGCAGGAGGACCACGCGATCGACAAGAACGTCGACGCCAGTGATGCGGCCGCACTCATCGTGGCAACGCTGAAGGGCGTCTATCTCCTGCCCGCAGGGTCGCCGCGCCAGGAGCGTCTCACTCAGGCGCTGCGACAGCTCGAGCGCTGGCTTGGGATCGCCAAGAAAACGGGCGAGCGTGGCGTCGGTCGTATCTAGGAAGACACCAGATCGACCGGTAGAGTGGTACCGGATGAGGAAGGGTCGTCCGAGCGCGGCGCTGATCGCCGTCACCGCCATCGTCGTGCTTCTGGTCGGCTGCACCGCACCCGCGGCCACCCCCAGCGCGTCGCCGGAGCCTTCGCTTGAGGCGCCGACAGCGACCCCGATCCCCACGATGGATGCGTCCCCCGACCCTGCCGCGACCTGCAGGGAGTGCTGGCCGCTCACCGGAAAGCCGGCGAAGCTCGGCGCGATCGACAAGCGTCCACTCGTGGTGAAGATCGACAACGCCCCAGCCGCGCGGCCGCATTACGGGATCACGCAGGCCGACCTGGTCTTCGAGATCCTCGTGGAAGGATTCGTCACGCGCCTGGCGGCCGTCTACCAATCGCAGGATGCGCAGACGATCGGGAATATCCGCAGCGCACGCCTGGCCGACCGCTCGATCACGCCAATGGTCCGCGGCGCGCTCGTGTACTCCGGGACGTCCACGTACGAGATGCCGCTCATCCAGGGTGACGCCTCGGATGGGAAATACATCGACCTTTCCGCGGACTACACGAGCGGCTATTACCGCGTGAACTTCCGTCCCGGTCCCTTCAACATGTTCACGAGCGCTTCCGCGATGAGGCAGGCGATCGCCTCAAAGGGCGCCGATGGCCCGCAGCAGGTCCCGTCGTTGGGCTTCCTCGCCGATCCCGATCACGCGCCGACGATCGCGGGGATGACCGCCGCGGCGGCAGCCACGAACATCACGATCCCGTACCGCGAAGACAGCTCGCGCGTCGAGTACAAGTACGACGCGAAGACGCGGACGTACGGGCGCTGGCAGAACAGCGCGGGCAAGGCGGTGCGCGACATGGATGGCGTCAATAACCAGCCGGTGGCCGCATCGAACGTGGTGATCATCCACACCGAGATCTGGGAGGTGGCGCAGATCGTCGACGCCGCCGGCGCGCACGCGCACGACATGCGTTTGACCGGCACGGGCTCGGCGACGATCTTCCGAGATGGACTCCGGCAGGAAGGCACGTGGTCCCGGCAGACGGACGGCGACCTCTTCACCTTCCAGAACGCCGCAGGCGAGCGGATCCTCTTCGATCAGGGTCAGACCTGGGTCCAGATCGTCCCGAACGAGTGGGAGATCACGAGCTCCTAAGCGAGCGGAGGCAACCCCGCGGTCCAACGACACCCTACCGATCCGGCTGTACCGTTCCGAGCCTTGGACGACCTCACCTTCTGGTTCGCGGCGCGCGCGACCGGGCTCACCGCATTCGCGGCGATCTGCATCTCGGTCGTGTCCGGGGAAGCGCTGCGCACCTCGGTCCTCGACTTCCTCGCCTCGAACCGCGCCATCCGGCAGCTGCACGATTTCACGACCGCGCTCTGGATACCGCTGGTGATCGCGCACATCGTCACGCTCGTCCTCGATAGGACCGCGCAGATCGGACTCCAAGACGCGATCGTGCCTTTCCAGGTCGACTACGGCTGGTGGCAGATCGGGCTCGGGACGCTCGCGTTCGACATCCTCGTCGTGGTGACGGTGACGAGCTGGCTGCGGAGGCACATGAACAACACGCTGTGGCAGTGGATCCATCGCACGAGCTACATCGCGTTCGCGGCGATCTTCTTCCACGCGTTCTTCTCGGGGACGGACTTCGCCGCCCCGCTCGTGTCGGCCATGGCTTGGTCGGCGGCGCTCGCGCTCGCGATCTTCGGACTGGCCCGCCTTCTCTGGGGCCGGCTGCCCGCCTGATGCCGCTCGTAACGCATACCGGCGACGTCGCCCTCGCGCGCGCCGAGTACGACCGCCGGCCCGGGGCCAATCTCCGCTACGCGCTGCGCAAACGCTTCAGCTGGATGCAGCGCTACCTCGGTCCGACGACGTTCGCCGTCGAGGTCGGATGCGGTGCGGGCTTCAGCGAGAGGTTCCTTAAGGCCGGCCGCCTGGAGCTCACCGACGCCGAGGCGCATCCGTGGGTCGCGCGCGTCGTCGACGCGACGGAGCTGCCCTATGCCGACGCGAGCGTCGACGCACTGATCGCGAACAACGTCATCCACCACCTCGCGTACCCCGACCGCTTTCTCCGCGGCGCCGCGCGCGTGCTGCGACCGGGCGGGCACCTGCTGGTGCAGGAATGCAACCTCGGCCTGACCACGGAGTGGGCGCTGCGAGTGACCGGACACGAGAGCTACGACTGGTCCGCGGATCCGTTCGACCCGACGCGTCCGTGCAACGACCCGAAAGATCCCTGGAGCGCGAACTGCGCGATCCCCAACCTCCTCTTCGATGATCTCGCGAAGTTCACGCGGCACCATCCGCTGCTCGCCGTCACCGAGACCGGAGTTTCGGAGTTCTTTGTCCACTTCAACAACGGCGGTATCAGCGCGCGCGTCCCCTACCTTCCCCTTCCCGAGGCCGCCCTGCGCGTGGTGGATGCCATCGACGACCGACTCGTCGCGATCGCCCCACGCTTTTTCGCGGCGCAACGCCGGGTCGCGCTTCGCCGCCTCTAGCGCGAACGCAGCCGCCAGACCGGCCAGCCACTCTGCTGGAGGACACCGATCTGCTCGTAGTTCGCCTCAACAAAATCGATGATGCGTGCGGTCTCCGGAAGCCACGCGTACTGCGGCTCTGGGGACGTCCACGCGGCGAAGCCGCGGCGATCGAGCGGAGGCGTGACGAAGCTGTCTTTCGACGCGTCGATGATGAAGAGCGGCCTCTCGCGCGCGAGGTCGGCAACGAAGGTGTCGACGCGCGCCGGCGACGCGTAGCCGCGCGTCGCGAGCGCCGCGTACTGGTACACGAGGCGGGTCGGCGAGCGGCGATCCGCGAGCACGAGCACGTCGGCACGGGAGCCCCAGACCAGCACCCTATCGGCGCCGCTCGTGACGGAATCGATGTACGCGGCGGCCTCTCGCGCGGCACCGTCGTCGCGGACCGCGATGAGCCGGCCGACAAGCAACGCTGGAACGATCGCCATCGACACGCAGGCCACCAGCACGACGCGGGAGAACCGCGGTCCGAAACGCATGAGCAGCTTCCAGCAGAGATATCCCGACAGCACTCCCATCGCCGGAAGCCACGGCAGGAAGTAGTAGTGGTAGGCGCGCCCGGTCGAAGCGAGCAGCATCTCGATCGGGAGCGCGACCGCGGCCAGAAGGACGATCGGCGGTCGCGGCCCGGACACGGCGGCCACCCAGCCAGCGAGCCCAAGGAGCGCGAGGCCGGAGGGAAGCGTGAGGCGCAGGCCGAGGACGATCGCTTCCGCCCGGCCAAACGGGGTCGCGAAGCCTGAGTACATCGCGTTGTACCGCAGGACCTGATCGACCGCGTCGCCGAATGCCCCGCCGATCGCGAGCCAAACGGCCACGACCCCAGCGACGACCACCGCGGGCGCGGCGATGTACCGCGCCCGCCGAAAGAAATCCGGCCACCTTCCTGTGCTGGCGCTTGTGAACAGGAGGACGAATGCGATCGCCACCCAGACCCCGATCAGCGTCGGCTTGAGCAGCGCGGCGGCCGCGGCGAGCCCGCCCAGCGCCACCGTCCGCCAGGTCGGCCTATGGCGGGCTTCGTCGTCGGCGAACAGGCCGAACGCCGCGAACTGCAGCGGCAGCGCATAAAGCTCAGGGAAGTTCGTCTGCAGACCGTCCTCGAGAAAGAGTCGCGGGACCGCGACCACCCACGCGATCGTGCCGAAGAACGCGCCGTAGCGTCCCAGCCCTCCGTGCTCGAGGGCGCGGTATGAAAGCCAGGCCGCCGTCGCGAGGCTGATCACCTGCAGGAGGAAGACGCCCCACACGTTCGCCCCCGCGAGCAGGTCCAGAAGGTACACGCCCGGAGGTTTGTGATCCCAGACGTCGCGATAGGGCATGCCTCCCTCTGCGATGACACGCGCCACGTAGAGGAAGACGCCCTCGTCCTCGCTCGGGACGCGATTCAACGGCAAATTCGGAGAGAGCACGAGGATTGCGCCAACGACAAGTGCCGCCGCCATCGAGATCTGCGGACGGCGGCTCATCTCGCGCATCCTAGGTGCGATGCCGCGACGGATCGCCATCGTCGGAGCCGGCGTCACCGGTCTCGTCGCGGGCAGAGAGCTGGCCCGGCGCGGGTTTGCGGTGACGCTCGTGGAGCGTTGGCCGGACATCGCGGGTCAGGCCAGCGCGTTCGAGGTCGCGCCGGGCGTGTGGCTCGAGCGCTACTACCACCATCTGTTCCCGAGCGACCGCGCGATGATCGAGCTGCACGAGGAGCTTCTTCCGGGCGCGCTCGAGTGGCATCCATCGTCGGTCGGGATCTGGGCGCGCGGCCAGGTGTACCCATTCGTCACGCCGCGCGACCTACTCGCCTACGCACCGCTACCGCTCGCGGACCGCCTTCGTCTCGGCTTCGTCGTCCTGCGGCTGGTCGGCCGCACCGACTGGGAGCGCATGGACGACATCGGCGCGCTCGAGTGGCTGCGACGCACCTGCGGCGAGCGCGCGCTCCGTTCGGTGTGGCTGCCGCTCATGCTGGGCAAGTTCGGCGACGACGCGGAGCGGATCCCGCTCGCCTGGCTTTGGTCGAAGTTCGTGCTCCGCCGCGGGAAGGGCGCGAGCGCCGGACGCGAACGCCTCGGATATCCGCGTGGCTCCTTCCGCGCGATCTGCGTCGCGATCGCCGACGATCTCCGTAAGCGCGGCGCCGACATCGAGCTCGACCGCGAGGTCGTCGCCGTCCGGCCGGATGGAGAGGGTTTCGTGCTGGAGTGCGCGGCGCCCGGCGCATACCGTCAGCCGGCGGGCCATGCGAAATCGGAAAGCGGCCGCGAGCTGCGCGCGGACATCGTCCTGCTCACGACTCCGACGACGGCGACCGCCTCGTTGTGCGAATGGCCGGCCGAATACCGTGCTCGCCTGGACGCGTGGACCTATCGCACGGCGGTCGTTCTGCTCCTCGAGATGCGCCGCGCCTACAGCGACGTTTACTGGATGAACGTCGCCGACATGGACGTGCCCTTTCTCGGGATGGTCGAGCACACCAACCTCGTGCCGGCGGATCGGTACCCGGCGCGCTATCTCTACGTATCGAACTACGTCGCGCCGGACGATCCTTTGACGCGTCTCGGCTCCGAGGCTCTGCTCCAGCACTACCTCGCCGCGCTCAAGCTCATGAACCCATCCTTCCGCCCGGAGGACGTGCTCCGCTACTGGGCGTTTCGAGAGGACGCGGCGCAGCCGGTCCCCCGAATCGGCAACCGGCATCGCCTCTTGCCGTTCGAGACGCCGCGGAACGGAATCTTCGTCGCGAACACCACGCAGATCTATCCGGAGGACCGCGGCACCAACTACAGCGTGCGGCTCGGCCGCGACGTCGCGAAAGCGATCGCCGAGCGCGATGGCTAGCATCCGATCAATGCGCCTCGGAGTCATCGTGTCGCCGGCCGCGGGCTTCAGCTACGAGGAGATCTGCGACCTCGCGCGAACGGCCGAGACATCGGGCTTCGCTTCTTTCTGGGTCAGCGACCATTTCTTCGGCGGTCCACGCGGAATGCCGGACCGCAACTGCCTCGAGGCCTGGACGCTGCTCGCGGCGCTGGCGCGGGATACGCAGCGGATCCGCCTCGGCGTTCTCGTCGCGGCGGTCCAGTTCCGGAATCCGGCCCTACAGGCCAAGGTCGCGGCCGGGCTGGACCACATGTCCGGCGGCCGCCTCGAGTTCGGCATCGGCGCGGGGTGGAAAGAGGAGGAATACCGGGCGTACGGGTACGACTTCCCACCACCCAGCGAGCGCGTCGAGCAGCTCCGGGACGGACTGGAGATCACTAGACGCCTCTGGAGCGAGGAGCGCGCGACGTACCACGGAAAGCACTACCGCATCGACGACGCGGTCTGCGCGCCGAAGCCCATGCAGCGCCCCCGGTCGCCGATCTGGGTCGGAGGCGAAGGACCGCGGGTCATGCGCCTCGCCGCCCGGTACGCCGACGGATTCGACCTGGGCAAGCACGGGCCCGGCGGGGCCGACCTGACCAACGAGGAGATGGCTGCCGCGTTCAAAGGGCTGGGATCGATCGAAGAGGCCGCGAAGCGAGAAAAGCCACTCCTGCGTTCGCACTGGTCGTCGAGCACGCTTGAGGGGGACGGCGAAGCGCTGGTCGAAAAGGTTCGCGGCTACGCGGGCGCCGGGCTCGACCAGTACCTCTGTGCGTTCCCCAAGGACCGCGCCGCTGAAATGATCGAGCGCTCGCGCGAGCGACTGATCCCCGCTTTCACCTAGCTGATCTCGGGCTGTTCCATCTTTTGGCCGGGCCCGTCCGTACACTGGATTCAGGTGGCCACTCCCCAGACCGTGTCACGTCCTGACTACGAGGAGCCCATCGGCGGAGCGCCTTTTTCATGGCGCGCGATTCTCGAGATCGTGCAAGCGCTCGCTCTTGCGGTCGTTATCTCCGTGGTTCTCAACCTGTTTGTCGTGCAAGTCACCGAGGTGCGACAACGATCCATGGAGCTAACCCTCGAGCAGAACGACCGGGTGCTCGTAAGCAAGGTCGATTACCGGTTCGGCGCCGCGCAGCGTGGCGACATCATCGTGTTCAACCCACCGACGGATTCGACGATCCCGTACGTGAAGCGCGTCATCGCGGTCGGCGGGGAGACCATCGACCTTCGCGACGGCAAGGTCTACGTCAACGGCAAGCCCATCGAATACGCGGAGACCCGCGGGCAGCGCACGACGCCACAGGCGGCGACGGTCGCCTACCCGTTCACGGTGCCGGAGGGCCAGGTCTTCGTGCTGGGCGACAACCGGCAGTCCTCCTCGGATTCCCGCACGTTCGGATCCGTGCCGGTGGGCAACATCATCGGCAAGGTGATCCTGCGGTTCTGGCCATTCGACCGGCTCGTCTTCTTCGAATGGTGATCGCGCACTAGCCGATTGGGCTCCCGAGCTCGGCATCGCGATCCGGCTCCAGCAGCACCACCCGGCCGTCGTCCTGCATCGCACCCAGCGTCAACACCTCGCTCTCGAACGTCGCGATGCGCCGCGGCGGGAAGTTCGTAACGCAGACCACCAGGCGCCCTTCAAGCTCGGCTTTGTCATACCAGCGTCGCAAAGCCGCCGAAGACTTCCGGATGCCATGGGGCCCGAAGTCGATCATGAGCTTGTAGGAGGGGTTGCGTGCCTCGGGGAAATCCTCGACGGCGACGATGCGGCCGACGCGCATCTCGATCTTGCGGAAGTCGTCCATCGTGGCAGCCACGTTCGTATCATCGAGCGAGTGGCCGATGTCTTCCACCGACCGGTGGGCTGGGAAATAGTTCCCGGCGAGCGAACGTTCCGCGTCCAGTGGGACGACGGGAAGGTCGCCGAGTACGACTGGGAGCCTCTTCGGCGCGCCTGTCCCTGTGCCTACTGCTCCGGTGAGGGCGCCTTCGCGGGCAATGTCAATCCCGACACCAAGTTCAGCGAGGCGCAGACGACCTTGAAGGAGGTGTACGTGGTGGGCCGCTACGGCCTGACCCCGGAGTGGGGCGACGGCCACGACACCGGCATCTACACGTTCAAGCTGCTGCGGCGCGCCGCGGGACTCGACTGATGAAGTTCTTCACGAAGAAGAGCGAGCTGCCGGCGGAGATCGCCGCGCGCGTGCCCCCCGGTCAGTACCTGACCGAGAAGTGGCCCGTGCTCCACTACGGGTCCGTGCCACGGTTCGACCCGAAGACGTGGGACTTCCGCGTCTTCGGCAAGGTCCTGAGCGAGTTCAAGCTGAGCTGGGAGGAATTCCGCAAGCTGGACGAGACGACGGTCGTCGCGGACATGCACTGCGTTACGACGTGGTCGCGCCTCGATCAGCGCTGGGAAGGGATCCCCTTCTCGAAGATCGTCGAGCTCGCAAGGCCGCTTCCCGAAGCGAAGTTCGTGATAGCGCACAGCGAGCAGGGCTTCACCGCGAATACCCCGATCGAGTTTTGCCTGCGCGAGGACTGCCTCATCGCGCTGCGCGCGAACGGTGAGCCACTCACGCCCGAGCACGGTGCGCCCGCGCGCCTTGTCGTGCCGCGGCTCTACGCATGGAAGAGCGCGAAGTGGTTGCGCGGGATCGAGTTCAGGTCCACCGACGCGCCAGGCTTTTGGGAAAGGAACGGATACCACAACCGCGGCGATCCTTGGAAAGTTGAGCGGTACTGGGGCGACTGACCGCGCGTTGGCTAACGCAGCTCTTGGACCGCGACCTTCCAGTCGCCGCGATCCGCGTTGATCTTCAGGAAGAACCTTCCGCTGCCGACCCAGAAGGTCGAATCGGCGCCGCTGATCTGGGTGCCCGCCGCCTCATAGAGCAGCGTCCGAGGCTCGACGGAATAGATGAAGACGTGAAGGCTGCCTCCGCCCCTCGCGGGGCTGAAGATCCAGTCGACACGCCAGTGACCCGACATGGTGAGCTCTTCCGTATCCCGGCTGTCGCTTCCCTGCCACACCTTGGTGGTCGTCCAGCTCTTTCCGGCGTCGGGAGGCGCGGCTTCGGCGAGGAGCGACGGCGGGACGACCGCCACTGCCCTTGCGGTGGCGCTGACCGGGATGATCACCTGGCTGACGCTGGATCGTCCGGCCGAACCGCAGAGGTTCATCACGCTCGCCAGCACGAACAGCGCGGTGAACGCGAGGGCGAGCTGCATCCTCCGTGTCTGGGCGCGCCATAGGGCGGTCATCCCTCGCCAAGGCCTGGTCCCGAGCCAGCGCTCGAACTGGAGGATCGCGGCCTCGAGAGCCGCGCCCTGACCGCCGGGGTTGCTCGTTGACATTCGTCGTATGAACGCACAGATCCGCGGCGCTTTAAATGAGTCAGCCTGGGGACGTACTGAGGTACGGGTCGGTAGTACGAGCTATTGGATGCCCGCCTCGGGAGCGTAGTTCGGGTCGGCGTAGTGCGACCGGACGAACTGCACGATCTGGGTCTGATCGATATTTGGCAGCTTGAGCAGCCACCGCCACGATGTGAGCGCGACCTTCGCGTCTCCGAGCGGCGGGTAGGGCTCGAGGATGATCTTGCGATAGGTGCCGTTGGTCAGCGCGCGGACGATGCTCTTGAGCTGATCGGTCTCCGCGGATGTGAGGTTGTTGTACGCGATGACGATGCCGCCGTGCTCGAGGTTATGGGTCGTGACCTCGTTCGGCAGCATCCCGTCCTTGATGCCCCACGGCGCCGGAGCCGCGGGTGCGCTGGATGACCAGTGCTCCCCGGACGTGGGCGGCACGCTGTTGTAGGTCCCCTTCTGCCCGACCGGGATGTGGCCGTTCCCCTGATCTGGTTGGAGCGTACCGATCGTGGCGCCGGACGGGACCTGGAACTCCGACGAGTTGATGTCGAGCGCCTTGGCCGGTGGCTCGAACACCCCGGCCGCGCGAAGTCCGAGGATCGCCAGGACGATCGCGCCGATCACCGCGCCGCCGATGAGGAGCTGATTCGCGATGCCACCGGACGAGCGGCGGCGCTGGTGTTGCTGGTGGCGCTGACGCTGACGCTTCTGTTTGTCGCGCCGATCGCGGCGCGTTTCGGTGGCCATGCATATCCAGAATACCGACCTAAACTGACCTCGCCGTGAGCGTGCGTTTGCGCTTCGCTCCCTCCCCGACCGGCGCCCTCCACATCGGGAGCGTGCGCACGTTCCTTTACAACTACCTTTTTGCCCGGCAGCGGGGCGGAAAGTTCATCCTGCGGGTCGAGGACACCGACCGGGAGCGGCTCGTTCCCGGCGCGATCGACACGGTCTACGAGGGTCTGCACTGGCTCGGCATCACCTGGGACGAAGGCCCGCGCGAGGGCGGCCCGCATGCGCCATACGTGCAGTCCGAGCGGCTCCCGCTCTACCAGAAGCGCGCCCAGGAGCTCGTCGACAAGGGCGCCGCGTACTACTGCTTCTGCTCGAAGGAGCGACTCGCGGCGCTGCGCGCGCAGCAGGAGGCCCGCAAGGAGCTCACGCGCTACGACCGCCACTGCCGCAACATCCCGGTCGCCGAAGCGGCCGAGCGGGCGAGAACGGAATCACACGTGGTCCGGCAGAAGGTTCCCGACGAGGGCACGCTCGCCATCGACGATCTTGTCCACGGGCGGATCGAGTGGCAGGCCAACACCATCGAGGACCAGGTGCTCCTGAAGTCCGATGGTTTCCCGACCTACCACTTGGCGGTGGTGGTCGATGACCAGGCCATGGCGATCACCCACATCATGCGGGGCGAAGAATGGATCGCCTCCGTTCCCAAGCACCTCCTCATCTACAGGGCCTTCGGCTGGGAGGTGCCGCCGATGGCACATTTCCCGGACGTGCTCGGACCGGACGGGAAGAAGCTCTCCAAGCGCCACGGAGCGACCGCCGTATCGCAATTTCGCGATGACGGATATCTGCCGGAGGCGCTCATCAATTACCTCGCCCTGATCGGCTGGGCTCCGGGGACGGAGGAGGAGATTTTCTCGATGGAGGATCTCATCCGCGTCTGGAAGCTCGAGCAAGTGCAGAAGGCCGGGGGCAAATGGGACAAGCAGCGACTCGACTACTTCAACGGCGTCTGGATCCGCAGGCTCTCGGTCGACGAGCTGGTCCGCCGCCTCAGGCCCTTCGTACCTGCCGAGTGGGATGAGGCGATCCTCCGCAAAGTGACGCCGCTGATCCAGGAACGGATGAAGACGCTGAAGGATGCCAAGGACCTGATCGCGTTCCTCTTTACCGACACGCTGAGCTATGACGCGGCCCAGCTGATCCCAAAGAAATACGACCGCCGCGCGACGGTCGAAGCGCTGGCCAAGGTCATCGTGGTGCTTCGCTACGCGGACCCGTTTACACCGGACCGGATCGAGTCGGCGACGCTGGGGATCGCCCAGGACATCGGGTGGACCGTTCGCGACCTCACGATCGCCATGCGCGTGGCGGTGACCGGCACAAAGGTCGGTCCACCGCTTTACGAATCGATAGAGCTGTTGGGCAAGGAGAAGACCATCGAGCGGCTCGAGCGCGCTCAGGACCTCCTCGAAAGCGCCAACGACTGATGTCTCTGGCACGTCGCGTCGGTCTTGGCTTCGCGTCGCGCGGCAAAGTGTCGGATTGCGTCGCCTGGGCGGAGCGCGCACGCGCCGCGGGCATCGAGTCGGTGTGGTTCCACGACAGCTACTTCGAGCGCGACGCCGTCACCTACGCGAGCGCCGTCGCCTCGCAGGTCGAGGAGATCGGCGTCGGTCTCGGCGCGCTCAACCCGTTCACGCGGCATCCCGTGCTGATCGCCATGACCGTGTCCGCGCTCGACGAGATGGCGCCGTCGCGCATTCGCCTGGGCCTGGGGTCGGCGCTGCCGTTGCGCCTCGGTCAGATGGGAATCCCGTACCTGCCTGAGGACGCCGCCACACGCACGGTCACCACCATCGACACGCTGCACGCGCTTTGGAAGGGCGAGAGACTGCCGCCTGGAAAGCCCGGTCTGCCACCGCTTCAGCCGATGTTCCCGCCGGTGCATCGCGTCCCTATCTATGTGGCCGGCTACCGCTCCCCGATGATGGTCGTCGCCGGTCAGAAGGGCGACGGGTACCTGGCGCGCCCGGCTGAGTCCATCCCGGGCCTGAGGAAGCTCCTTGGCGTGATGCGGCGCGCCGCAAAGGACGCGGGGCGCGACCCCGAGTCGCTCGATGTCGCGGGTTACCTGCTCACGTTCATCGACGAGACCCGCCGCGACGCGCTCAACCGCGCGAAGCGCGACCCGTTCGTCATCTACATGATGTCGATCCTCTCGGACGTGACGCTCAAGCGCGCGGGCTTCGAGCCGGAGAACCGCGACCGCATCGCGGCGAAGTGGCGCGCCGAGGACTACACCGGCGCGGGCGCGCTCATCGCCGACGAGCTCCTCGACGCCTACATCCTCTG
>WNGI01001861.1_pt1 | contig 25480 bp, 40 predicted proteins | sample 5400621 | NCBI WGS metagenome assembly WNGI01 (sample SAMN13153374, study PRJNA577476) | soil metagenome | isolation source: 20 cm soil or saprolite under Garry oak tree replicate 1 | place: USA:California | collected 2016-06-15 | reverse complement strand
CTTGCGCGGAATCGTTTTCGATGGCATCGTTGCGCAACTTCTGCGCTTGTTCCTCGGCGAATCGCTGGTCCGCGCGGGCTTGCCGTGTCTGCGCATCGAGTTGCTCAATGGCTTGATTCAGGCGGATTTCTCTGTGCACGGGATCAAGTTGTTCGTCAGACTTGTAGAAGTCGATGGCCGATTGAGGATTCGTGCGAATGAGTTTCAGTCCCTTGGCATCCTGAATGTCGGCAAGGCGTTTATCGAGTTCGTTTTTCCCCTGCTCGGGAGTCAGGAGTTTGTTCGCCACTGCGCCCGCGATGTTCCCGTGGAGCTGGCCAATCACCGCATCAAGCTGCGGCCCAGTTTGATCGACGGCCAGATTCGAGAGCGTGTCGTTCGATTCATCCAAGGCAGCCTTTGCGGAACTGTTGATCCGGTCGCGCTGCACGCCGATGGCATGGACGACATGCTGCGTCGTGAGCGCCTGGAAATTCTCGTCATAGTTCTGCCGAACCTGCGGGTCTTTGATGTCCTTGCCGATGTTGTCATGCAGAATTTTGAATCCGGCTTGCACCCGGCTGGCGATTTGATCGTTCGGAACCGAAGGATCGTTCAGGATTTGATCGTAGAGTTTCGCGGCAGCTTCCGCGCCCTGCGCCGTCTTTTCCATGACGCGCTGCGAGCGTTGAAGTTCGACTTGCCGGTGCGCGAGTTCCAAACCAATGTTGGTAGCTTCTTGGCCGAGACGCGCGGCGGCTTCCGCTGGTGCCATTGCAGAGCCGATGGACAGCCCGGAGCCTTGCAATGGTTGGTTTTGTACGACTTGTGGCAAACGCGGCATGTTTATCCGTACACGCTCGATTTAGCTCGTGGGTCGTTGGGATTGATTGGCACTGATAAGCTCTTGCCAGAAGTGTTCACGAGTTGAGCTATTTGCCTCGTGATTCCCGCTGCGCCGGTCAAAAGTGTGCTGGCTGCGCCGAACCGTGAGGCGGTTTTGGCGTTTTTCCCTGCGACTCGCGCGGAATAAGCGTCCAGCATCCCGCCCCGGCGGATGATGAGCGCATTCATTTCAGCTTGCCGGGCGCTTTCCGCCATCACATCAAGCGGGCTTCCCGTCATTTCAACGCCGCTCGTTCCCACTGTGGCCCGCGCCGATGCGAGAGTTCTTCTATCGGCCATGCGCTGCTGTTCTTCCTTGATTGTGGCCGCTTCGGTGGCAACATTCGCATTGAATTCTCCCGCGCGTTCGGCAGCATTCCCGGCCTTGATCTGCCCTGTTACTCCCACAGCCGTGCCCGCTGCCGCCAGACCGATTCCGAGAATGGCTAGTGGCGGCATTAGATTGTCAGGGCGACGCGAACATAGTCTTCGCCGTTGGGACCGAATTTTCTCATCTTGCCTTCATTTCTAAATCCCAAGCGGTAGGCCCACATGCGGCTTACCATGTGCGAATGTTGAATGGAGAGTTGCAAACGCCGCAATTCATATTTCTGCATCACGTATCGTAGCTTGTGACAAACGGCCCGATGAAACGCGCAAGGATGCTGACGCACAAGATCGCTAGTTAAAGCCCAGCCTTCCGCACACCCACTCCACAAAATGACAATCCCAACGGCTGCCATCGCTTGACCGTCCCAGAATCCCGTCCAAGAGGGTCCGCGCTCCGCATATTCAACCGCGAGTTTCTTTGCGTCGGGCATGGAACGAAGGACGCTCAGATCGGGTTCGCGGGCCGCTATGAGTTCGAGATGCTCAGGCTCGAAGGGGATGATTTCAAGCATTGGATTCTGCTAAAATAAACGAGCCGCCAGCGGTATTGCACCCACTGACGGCTCTAACCAAATCGCCTGGAATGGAGGCAACGTGGCTAAGAGCAAGGGTAAACCAACTGACAAAAGATTTATAGACCTGACCGGGAAAAAATTCGCTCATTTGATCGTGCTCAGCTTTGATGGCAGGCACGCATGTCCCTCTAGCAATTCTGTTTTTTATTGGAAATGCCGTTGCGATTGCGGCCAAACAAAGAGCGTGAGCGGATTCCATCTCACTTCTGGGCATACGACTAGCTGTGGTTGCCAAAAAGGGCGATTCAGCCATCGGCTGTCTTACACCAAAGTCTATGGGATTTGGAGTACGATGAAACAGAGATGTGGAAATCCCAAGAGCACTGAATATCACAAATACGGAGCCAGAGGAATAAGGGTTTGCGAGCGGTGGTTGCAATTTGAGAATTTCTATGCCGATATGGGCGATCCTCCAAAAGCGCATAGCATTGATCGCCGCGATAATGACGGAAATTATGAGCCAGGCAACTGCCGCTGGGCTACAAGGATCACGCAACAAAACAATATGCGAATGAACCATTGGATCGAATACAATGGTAAAAAAATGACGAGCGCCCAATGGTCCCGAGAATTGGGAATTAAAGGGACCACGATTAATAATCGAGTTCATCGAGGATTTTCCATTCCTGAAATTCTGAGCGTCACTCACCTACCGCCAAAACGCCGATGATGGCCAATACCGTCATGGGTAGAGGGCTAGTTTGCTTAACCTCTATTCTTCCATCGGTATCGACCCCCAAGTTCATAGTTTTTTTATCGCCCGTAAACAGGGGGACACTGCTATCCATAGGATCGGTACTCCTCCGAAATTCCATGCGCTCTCCGTTAATAGTGACACCAATCGTGGAATCAAGGCGCACAGTGATCTCGCTAAATCTTTTCCTCGCTCCCTGCGCCGTGCCCGCATCGCCACCCGCTTCCGGTCGCATAGTCAGAAGTGTCGAGTCGAAATGTAACCCCACTTCCGCTTGCGTAACCATCGGACTTAGGCCCGTAACCTGCCCCGAGACAACCGCTTGTTGGGGATAACACGAACCATTCCCTAGAATGTCAACAATTTGCCCCTCAAGATGCGCGAGTCCCGTCAAAGTGGCTGTGGCTGCCCCGCTGTAGGTCAGCGCCGCATCGGTTTGCAGATTCCCGTAAAATCCGCCCTGTGTATCGAGATATTCCACATATCGCTTGGTCGAGGTAGCGATAATGGCGGTTCCTGCACCGCCGACGGCAGGGGGAATCAAAGCATAAGGAAATGTGTCGGGACCATAGTGAACCATGAAATGATTGGCGTCCGGGACGGTTGCGACCGTAACGGTTTGATTGAATGCTGCATCCGACATGCCTGAAATAATCAGCACGTCCCCTACGATGAATCCATGCGCAATGGCGTGAAACGTGGTGTTGGAAGAAATGACCCCCGGAGAAAGCACGTTATAAGATGAGGCGGAATCGAGGACGGCCACAGCCCTGTAAATCTGGCGCTTGGCGATGACCCAAGTTTGATCCTCGTTCACGGTGGGATGAGGAATGACGGCCACGGTTTCAAACTTGCCATCCGAAAGGTCGCCCGCTGGCCCGGTGATGTGCCGGTGCGCAGCAACCACGTCCTGTTGACGCTCATAGGTGATTCCCACAAGCGTTCCATCCGCGCGAATGAGCCAAATGACTGAATCCCGCTCCTGCTGATAGTCCATTTGCACAATGCCGCCCTTGGTGACGTGCTCACAAAGAAGCGTCATATCCGGGGCGCTGTAGGAATCGGTGGGAAAATCGTAGGTGTATTCCCGCAGGCGATTACCTGCTCTTTGCAGAAACAGTGTCGCGTTGTGAACCTGAATGGGACTGACGGTGCTGCTGCCGTGCGTGGTTTCGGCTCGGGCATTCGGATTCGCGGGTGTGATGGGCACCGTGGGATCGCCGCCGCTAATGTTCCATTCCTGGCCTGTGGTTCCCGAAAGCAAGGCGCGTGAGGGAGCAATCCAACGAATTGCGTTGACCTTGTTCGATGCCAGCGTGAACGTAACGCTCTCATCATCGAGGGCTGTTCCGGGGTCCATGTTCTCATATTCGCTGGTTTGACTGCCCCAGATCGTATCGGGGTTATTCGCGGTGCAGGCCCACCACAAACGCTGCTGGAAGAAAGTGACCGATCCGGGGAATCCCCGCACGGTGGACCATGCGCCTTCGCGGTAAGCTAGGCTGGGAGTTGCCGCGCTGAAATCCTTGACCACGGTGGCCGTCACATGCGTCGTGTTGGTAAACGCAGTAACCTTGGCATAGCCCCAAACCGCGCCTTGTTTGAGTCTCCAGATGCTTCCCACATGCCCGGCGAGAAATACCGCAGACGATGCTGTGAGCGTGATTCCAACGCCGGTGACGGCAGATGGCGTGATCGTCAAATCAGTCTTTTCGGGAAGATAGGGTCCGTCCTGAAAGTCGATGGCCGTAAGGGTCCAGGCAATATCCGACGTGCGCGTTAGCTTCATGGGCGCGTGCAGGGGATGCGCCAGATAGAGCGTGTCAGCCGATTGCGTAAAATGGATGTCGAAGATTTCGGCCTCCAGATAAGGCGTTGAAACTTCAATGGCCGTGGCAGGCGGATTTTCGACCCGGCCATTGTTGCGGTAAAATCGCACATATTGGTCGCCCACTTCGATGACATATGCCTGCACGGTGGAGAAGATAAAGGGAATGATCCGCGTGTGCTTCGCAGAAGTCTTGACCTCGGCGACGAAATGCGTTCCCGGCCTGCGGCTGACCCCGCCGAACTTGGCACAAATGAGATTCTCGATTGTTTTCGCGCCACTATGATACTTGGCGAGGTCTGAGCGGCCTTCGAGTAAAGGACTGAATTCTCCAGCATTTAGGGCGTTCTGAATGACCCTGACGCGAGCCATCTACGGAGTCTCATTGCTGCACATAACTTAACGTCACGCGCTGGATAGGCGTGGTTCCTCCGTCAAGGTAGCAGAGCGCCTGACTCGCGGGAGTTGGTCCCATCTTCGTGAACGGATATATGGTGTTTGCCGTGGTTGTCCAAGCACCGAGGAACACGGTTTGTCCCGTCGCGCAATTCGTCCCCGTTCCATAGACCAAAGAAAACGTCGGACCCGTACCGCTCACCCCCACAACGTTCAGTGAGCAGACGTAGATTTTCGTTGACCCACTGGCGGCAATAATCTGCGTGGCAGCAGTTCCAGCCGTACTGATAAGTACCGCCAGAAGTGTTGCGTTGGGATTTTCGCAAGGATTGCCCCCGGTAAGCGAAACAGTGACTCCAAGAGGCGCGGAAGTGTTGATTTGCGCCCTTAAAGGAGAAGCAGCAATAAGAATACTGAGAAGTAAATGTTTCACTATTGGTAACCGAGAGCCTGGCCCTTCACCGTTCCCGTCGAGCAGGACCATTTGGCACCGCCAGCGAATTTAATGCCGCCGAACAAGAGCAGTATGTTGGAATTTGCGGGAAGCGAAAATGCCGTGACATAGGAAGTCGGCCCAGTGACATCGGTCACATCGCAGGTCGCCGCGCTCCCGAGCGTGTTGTTCAAATAAATCTTGTCCATGCAGGTCGCGGTTGCGGACATCCCTGTAATCGCCGTCGTTGATGCGGGCATCGCGGTAATCCCGCTGTCTACGGGTGTCGCCCCGCAAGATGTCAGTGGAGCGGTGCGGACTGTGCCGATGGAATTCGCGCCCGCTGGCAGTGCATTTGTGATCGCAGTCACGGCACCAACCGTTCCCGAATCGACGACCATGTGAAGGTTTGTGCCCGTCGCCTGCGTGACAGCAGTCGTGGAAGTCGTATCGACAATTACATGCCCGATCACGGCGGAACTTGCGTCGTTGATGACATGGCCGATGACGTTGGAACCAGCAGGCAAGGAACCCGTGATGGTGACAGTGCCTCCGCCGGATTGCTGCAGTTGCGCGTAGGTGGGAAGGAAAACCAGCGCGTTCATCAAGAACGCAAGGCAAACAGTGCCCATAATACGCCAGGCAGACCTCCTGGCCGCATCCCACCGGGGCACTCCGTTATTCAGCGGGCTTGCGCGTGCCGAAGGCGAATCTGGAAATAAAATTGAGATTTTCATAGAGAAAACTCCACGATCACTTTCGGCGTCCCGGCAGTGGCCTTAATGTAAGTCACCGTGTCCCCGGCATTCCAGCGTATCTGCGTGATGACCTCTTTCGCCTTGGTCGGCAAGGGATTTTGCGCAATCAGACTCACGGGCGCGACGAACGCATACCAGCCTCCAGCGGGAATGAGGTAGCTGTTCGGATCGGTTCCGTCAGAGGACCGTCGCATGGCCGTTCCGTCATCGGTTCCCACGATCAGATAGAAATTGCAATCGAGCGGAGTGACAATCGCCACATAGGTCGAAGTATTGAGCGTGAACAGGCGGATTGCTTGGACGGGCACTCATTCCCTGCTATAGTTTCACTTGATGCGTCTCTATACAATTGGCGATTTTTTGGGCAGATACGATCTTGTCATTTACAAACTGAACGAGCGCGTCTTCGCCGGAGAATTGGTCGATGACGTGAGAGAGTGGCAAGTGGCGATTCGCCGTCATTACGGCCATTCCGAAAACGAGATCATTCTTTATTTCCTCAATACTTATTTCGGAAGAGAAAATGCACTCAACAGGATCAGGAGAACCGTTCTGCACGGCGGCAAAGCTGCCGGGGCCAGGATCAGATTTAGCGAATATCCGTGAGTATGGTCACGTCGGATTTGTCCGGGCTGCCTTCTTGCCCGTCAATCGTGCGGGCATCCTTCAAAAATCCCTCATAGAGTTTCAGCATGGCCTGCGCAAGTGAAGTGGACCCCGTGACGGGATAGGCCATCTTTGCCGCGAGCCGCGCACTGAGCGCCTCATATAACAATGTGTCATATTGGTTTGGATCGGTGATTCGTTGGATGAAGCGGATATTGGCTGTCGCCGTGTTGCAAAGCAGCTTGCGCCCCTCGATTTTGAACACATCTCCGGGGCAGGCCCATTCTTCATCATCGTTGAGTGCCAAAACGCGCAGGCAGTAGGGATCGGACGGAAGTTGAAACTGCGAATCCCAGCCAAACAGCGGATCGGGGGAGAGCTTTGGAAGCGTGGCTCTAGCTACCGCGCAGTTCCAGGGATGCGAACGCAGAACCGCATCACGCGTCACTCCGTAGATTTGATTGGCTAGACGCGCCCGCGTCGTGTCGTCGGCGAGCGAAGTGATGGAGTTGTCGCCGAGAAGCATGAGGGCGTTATTGACCAATTCAACGTCCGAAGAAATTGTAAGCCTCCATTTTCGCGCCCTTGATGCGATTTTCTTTCATTGGAAGATATTGAAGGTTCCAGGGGACATGCAATCCACACACGAGCTTTCCTCTTAGTGGAATAATGTGATCAACTTCATATCCTAACGGTCGCGCCGAATAAATCTTCTCCAGTTCTTCTTGATATAATCTGGCTATACGCTGCCCGCCGATAAGTCGCCTTCTGATAAGACGATAGTTGTCAATGCGAGCCTTATTTAAGCGCCTGTATTTCTGCGTTTGGGCCTTATATTTTTCTGGATTTTCTCTACGCCATCGTTTAAGGCTGAGTTTTCTTTTCTCTTTGTTCGCATTGGTCCATCGGAGTTTGTAGGCTTTCACCTGCTCTGGATGGTTCTCACACCATTTCCTGCAATCATTGTAGTGTTTGATGTAGTACCTCCGCATATTAGCTTTATAGCGTTCCCTATTCGCAGCCACCCATCTCTTGACTCTTTCAGCGGAGGTCATTCATCTCCCTTTCAGAGAGAACGGGGAGCCGCGCACATGAACTCCCCGTTCACGGTGAACCTGTTCCCTTCCAGGGTAAACAGGGTGAACCCGTCCCGGTTAAAATCAGTTGCCGATGCCGTAGACGACCCACACGTACATGTCGCCTGCGGCGGGTGAGTTGGCCGTGTCAAAGCTGCACACAATGTCAAATCCTGTTTGCGATTCGACTTCATCGAATTTGACGGTGGTTGGTCTGGTGAAAGCGGCGTCAATGGCCGCGCCGCCCACGTCCAAGCTGTCGGCGTAGGCATTGCCGAGCAAGGCCCCGGCGGTGCCATCCTGCTTGGTGTACGCTGCCCGGCCCACATCGAGGTCGGAGGTTGCCGTTCCAACCGGGCAGATGATGCGGCAGAGGTCCGAATAGATGCGGACCTTGCCGGGAGGCATCTTGATGAGGGAAATGTCTCCAGCGGCAGCCGAGGTGAATCCGGCGGCGGTGAAGGTGAGCTTGCAGAACGACGTGCGCAGTTTCGCGCCCCAGTCGTACCCGAAATTCATGGTGATGGGTTTCGCCTGCGAGTTGACGTACTGTGCTGATTGAGTCGGTGCTGAGATTGCCATGTTCGTCTCTCCTTTTTAGGGTTCGGACTTGAAGTTCAGGCAAATCCTTTAACCTATTGATTCTACTTACTTTGTCTCATCCAATTTGAATCTCACTACGCCGTTTCCTTGCACGCGCGTTGCGCCGAAGCTCATGGCGCAAAACACTTGCGTCGAATAGCCCTTGTCGGCGCGTTCGGTGACGCGGGTAATCATGTCCATGCCGACGGACACGGCCATTGCGTTGATGTGCCAGGCATAGCCATAGCGCAGGTTCGCGGAGGGGCTGGGCAGGCGGGTTGAGCGGATAAACTTGAATCCGAGGAAGGTGTCGATCTGCCCGGCCACGAGCGCCTTGACCGTGGCGTAGTCGGCGTTGGTGATTTGCGGAGCCGAAGACGCCTTGAGAAGTTGGGTGAATCCGGCAGGGGACATGATGATGTAACGCGAATCATCGTCCACGTCATTGTTGTCGAGATCGAGCTTGATGGTGGTGAGGTTCGGGACGGTGAGCGCCGCAGCGGAGAAATCCTCGTCTCCTTGCGCCGCGCCGCGCGTAGTCGGCCAGTCGGATGCGAACGTGACCGTGGTAGCCCCGGCGACGCCGGACTTCGCGGTGCCGTCGAACGCTGAAATCACTTCATCGTCATAGGCCCGCTGCATGGCTTTCGCCGCGTTGATGGCATAGGCGGATTGCGGGTCGATGAGAATGCGGTAGATGTCCTGCTTGTCGATGAGGTCGGCCCATTCGTAATCGACGGGCACGACCATGCGCCGGGAGTGCGGGGTATCGACTTGCGGGGTATCGGCGTGGCGGACGGTTTTCTTGATGGCGGCGGTCGGACCCAAAAGGTCCCAGAAATCGGAAGCGCCGGTGACGGAGCGTTCGCGGACGTTGCCGCGCAGCTTCGAGCCTGCTTGCTGGTAGAGCATTGTTACGTTGTCTTTGTATTGATTGACCCATGCAACCGGGATTTGCTGTGACATTGCAGACACCTCTCGAACGGAAAATTTCGGAGGGTAGTCTGCGAAGCAGGTCCATCCTCGCCATTATCGCTGGCGTGTTATCGGGCCGTCTTTCCGGCCTGTCAGCCGCGTCGCTGGGAGCGATAGTGCGGCAGAAAGTCTTTAGCGGTTCTTCGTTAGAACGGTGACACCTTTTTTACCGGCCTTGGAGTAGTTCGCTACTTCCACGACCTTGCCGCCCTTGAATGCGAGGCGCTGTTCCTTGCCGCCTGAAATCTTCCGAAATCGGTATTTCGCTCCGGGAATCGGCATGGTTTATTCCCCGGTGCCCGGATAGAGTTGCTTGTACATGCCCGACATTTCCTTGAGCGCAGCTTCCCGCGCCGCAGGCGATGCCTTGGGATCATTGTAAGCGTGCTTGGGATCGCGGCGGATGGCGTCCATCTTAAGTTGAATGGCTTCCTTGCTCGATTCTTCCATGTGCCCCTCTCCTGATATGATGACATCCTCCATCATGGATTCGCCGATCTTGGCGAACAGTTTCACGAGCACCGGATGGTTGCCGAGGCCGGTTTCCTCCAGCATGGTTTTCAGTTCGTCGCCGCCCAGTTCCTTCACGGCGCGATTCGCCATGCCCAATTTTTCATCGAACTTTGCGCCCCATTCGGTTTTCAGTTTTCCAACGCCCTCTTCCATGCCCTTCGTATAGGCGCTCAGGCGTTCGGTCTGTGTCTTGTTGAACCAATCGAGGAGCCCTTGCGCCTGACGCGGCTGGAGGCCGCTCGCGTGGGCGGCGGTGCGGAATTCCTTCTCCAGCCCTTCATCCCATTGTCCTCCAGCGGGATTTTCCGGGCGTTTCAGTTCGTATTTGTCGGGGGATTCGGGCCGTCCGAGACGCGCATAGAATTTGTCGAATTCTTCCTGCGGAGCGTCGGCCTTGGGCATGTGTACGGCATTGCCCACCATGCGCTTTGTTTCCACGAAGGATTTGGCGAGTGAGGGCAGGTCCTTAAACGATTTGAGCGATTCCTCACCGCGCAATTCCTCGGGGAGCGAAGTTCGCCAGTCCTGAGCGCCATCCGCTGCGCCATTATTCGCCGTGAGTGCTGTCGCATTTGTACTCAAGTTTCCTCCTCCTCCGGTTCATCGGCCCGTTTCTTTTCGCGTTCCAGAAACAGAACAACATCCGCCCGGCCCACTCGGATCATGGGGTCCTGGCATTGCTGCGCGAAGATTACCAAACCATCGAGCATTTGTCGCCCTGCGGCTGTCGAGAGCACCGCCTGGCACGCCTGCTGCATGACTTTATCAGGCCGCCTGGCTGCCAGCAGCGCCTCCCGGCGGGATGCCGCCCCACTTTCCGGCCACATCGGGCAGGAGCTTGATCGCGGGAGCGGCTTTCCCTGCCGCCGCCGCAAGGTTCCCGGTATCCGCGATCTGCTGTTGCTGCTGTTGCGCTGCCTGCTTCTGCTTGCGAATCTGTTCTACATCGGCCTGCGAGCGCAAAATCTTCGAGGGCACGCCCAGCACATCAGCGCTGATGCGCAAGGCTTCGTCAAAGTCCACGTTATCAATGATCGAGGGATCAAGCTGCGCCGCGCCCGCGAGGAATTGCTGAAGACGTTCCAGGCCCTCGACCTCGGAAAGTCTTTGCGATTTGGCAAGCGGGCCTTCATAGGCCACGTCAATGTCCGCGCCTTGCTGCGTGAGGACTGCCGGAGCCTGGGGCAATGCTCCATGCCGGTACATGATCCCGAAGGCGCGTTCGATCAGGGGATTCAGAAGCTCGGATTCCTGCCGTCCCATCGTGGGTCCGAGAAGCCGCTGGAGCAACTCGAAGCGTTTGGCGACCTCGAAGGCGGTCATGGCCGGGCCGACGGGAAGCTCCATTTGATCGGCGTAGAAATAGCGGCGAATCGCGGCCTGGAGGTCAGCGGTCTTGATTTGGTCGTTGGAGATCGCTTCGCGGAAAGTTCCGGGAGGATAAAGCGGCGCTATCCCGTCCATGTTCCGCACGATGGTGATACCGCCTGGCATCGTTCTAGGAGCACCTATCATACCGTCGTCTAGAGCCTTTAGCGGCATGTCGAGGGTCTTGGCCCAGGTCTTGAGGCCCAATTCCTTGACCTTGTTGAGCGTTTTTACATCCGGCAAAGCAAGGTGCCCCGGTCCCCGGCCATACTTCTCGCCACTACTCTTCGACCACCGGGGCACCATGCACGGGAACTCGTGAAAACCCCCTTCCGTGATTAGATTTTTGTCCAGTACACCCACGTAGACCGAAGTCCACGGTAATTTCGTTTTGGGAGTGCCCAGTTTTGGATCGGGAGCGGTTCCCAGGAGACGCGGATAAATGGCGTGCAGGAAATCGAACATCGTTTCCGATTTTCCATCCTCGATGGCTTTTAACACCTTTTCCCCGAGATTTTCCTTGCCCCATTGGGCGACAGCGGCGGCGGCGGACATGCAAAACTTCCGGATGACCGTGTTGACGCGGCCTTCCTGATCCTCATCGAGCACAAACGTGTTGAGCGGCAGGCAGCGGAAGATGAATCCGTGAAAATCCGCTTTTTCGGGCTTGCGTTCTTCGAGGAAAACGCCACTCGTGCCAAAAGCGGTTTCATCGAGGTACACTTCATGGATTTCCTGGGCAAAATTCGACTGGTTGAAGGCCCGGAACATGCGTTTCGCGCAATCTTCGAGCCACTCGTTTACATCAGCATCATCGACCCATACTTCGTCTCGCATTTTGAGCGAAAACCACTTTGCCGCGCGGCTCGTGAGCGTTCCGTTGAGCGTTGAGGCCAGGCGGTCGTGCGCATCGAGCGCCGTCGAGTCGAAAAGTTTCTCGGTTTGTTTGGAGCCGGGCGTGCGCTGCGAAATAAATTGGCTGCGGCGGGGATGAATGACTTCACTGATTTCTTGCCAGAGAAAGGACCAAAAGTCATGGTCGTGCTTCATGCGCTCGTACTTTTTTAACAGTTCGGGGACGTTGATTGACATTTACTTAAAGGTAACTAGCTTCCTAGAAGCGTTTTCTGCACTGTCTGCACCGGGCCGGTGGTTCCGAGTGGCGAGGTCAAGATCGTGCTCTGTCTGCCCGCACCCGCCTTGCGCGCGCGCTTTCTCACTTCCTCTGCCGCTTTATCCGCTTCGGTCTGCGTGTCCACGCTCGCAACGGCGGCGGTCGGTGGAGGCGGTACGCGGGAACCTGTTAGAAAGCTCATTGCGATTCCTTCCAGTTATCGTAAGTTTCGGCAGAAGGATTATATTTCCCGCCATTCTTCCAGGTCTGAAAAGCTCCCTGTTTTAGATGCAACAAATTGGCATGAGCGTCGGCGGCCTCGGGAGTTTTGAAAATCCCCAGGTGCCTGCCTGTTTTCTTGTAGAGCGCAATGCCCTGTTGCACCGTCAGCATTTTTCCTTCCTGACTCACAAGAGGAATCAGAACTTCGCCTTTGGGAGTGCTGATACTGGCGGAATAAAGCGTGCTCACGGAACCGTCTGAATGATGAACGAGCGGGCGCTTGGTCAGATCAATATTGCCCGGCTCAACCATTCCGGGAACGTTTGCCGGTCCTGTGGGCTGCCATCCTTGAAATGTTTTCACATCTTCCGCACTCGGAGTAAATTCCGGCATTTTTTGGTAATCCCCAGCCGTGAGCAAGCTGCTCTTTTTCTTCTTCTCCAAAACTTTCGCTGGTGGCTGTTGGGGTTGCTGATTCTGGTCAGTTAGAAGAGTAGGCATGGCTATTGAATCATGGACGGGACCGACTCGAATATCCGAAAATCGCTTTCGGCCATCGTGGGATTTCTCGTGCCGCTTTCCTCGTTGAATTCGAGAGGATAATCGAGGCCACCGACAACGCCCGTCCTCAATGCATCGGCCCCATGACTCCACTCAGAATGAATGGGTTCGCCGGAGTAATCTTTAGCTTCATCGCTCCATTTGCGGCGATAATTCTCCAAACACTCAATACCGCGTCCGCATTTCGATTCATCGAACACGAACCTTGAAAACATTCTGCGCGTCATGTCCACGCCCGATTGAATGCTGGCTTTTTCCGCCACGGTCACATTGCGAAACACACGCTGGAAATATTCCTCCGTCGATTGCGTGGCCGTGAAACCCTTCACTCGCGCGTCGTGCGGAAGAATCACTTTCGAGATGAGATACGGTTTCTCGCGCAAGAGTTTCGCGTAATAGTCCGCGCCCTTCAAGGCATCTTCTAGGTAATCAATGAACAGGATTTCTTGGCGAATCCGTTGGTAAAACCAGATGGCGGTGGAATCGGTGCGTCCGATGTCCCAGCAGGTGCCAACGGGATAGGCGGAATTGAATGGCACTCTCGTAATCCGTCCATCCTTGCGCGCCGCCGTCACGAGGTCGCCGAAGATCGTGCCGCGCAAGAATCCCGTAAACGAGACATAATATTCCTGCTGAATGATTTCCTCGGGAACCCCTTCCTTGCGGAGCTGCGCGATCCGTTCCGGCGAAACGCAATAGCTTCCATCCTCATCCTTGGCGTCGCGGCGCGTATCCTCGACCGTGAGAAGCTGCGCGAACCAGCGCTCGGGATTTTTCTTCGCCATCTCATAGAGATCGTAGGAATGGTTTCTGCCCTTGGGAGTGAAAATGAACATGGCCCAGCCGCCGTTTTGTTCGAGCACGGGCTGAATCACGGCGGTCCATACCAGCGGGTCCATCTCGGAAAACTCCGAGAGCACTGCGCCCACGTAATTCGGGCCGCGCAAGCTGTCGATGTCATCGGCTCCCCGCAATTGCCAGATGGGTCCATTCGCCCCAGGTTGGTTGAATCCGGGATGCCCCGGAAAAGGTTTTAAGACCACTTGCAGTTCGGTTTCGTTCTTGTCCTTAATGATGGACCTTGGAAAACGATCCATGAAGGGAATGGCTTTGTCGTCGGTGCCGTCCCAGAGGATTGACTTCGCCTGCTTGAAGGTGGGCAGGACGTGAACATAGTAGCCAGGTCTGCGGGCCATTTCGCGGATCGTGAGCGCGAGCGCGGTCAAATCCTTTCCTGCTTTCCTGTGCCAAACCAATACAAAGCGGTCCTTGGTCATCAGAGGAGTTTGCTCATGGTTCGCAGGCATCCTCTTCAATAGTTCCACCTGATAATGGCGCGGTGACCAGAGATGGGGAATGGAGACCGTGACGGGGCCTTGCGGTTCGTTCATCTTGATGGTTCGTCCGCGTCTCGGCATTTTAGTCTGAGTCCTCGAAGACTAAGGTCCGCATCTCCGAACGACGATATAGGTCAATCCCGCTCCAGGCGTTCCATTGAAGGTAAAAATGGGAGCCGTGGCGCTCAAACTGGTTTGATTGATGAGCGTTGCCGCGCCGGTGCCGCCAACCATGCGCATATCGCAGACGGTCGTTGCCGTCGGGAGAGCATTTGTAAGTGTATCGGTGATCGTGGGACTTGCGCCGGTCGCCGCGCCACCGGCAGTAATCGTCCATTGGCAGGTTTGGCCCGTGCCTGCAACCGCTGTCACCGTGGGAGCGCCGGTATTGCCCCAATTGGCGCTTAGGGCCAGTTCACCGTTGGTGCAGGGCGTCACGGCATTGACATCGACAATCATCCCGCCGCCGGTCATTTGTGAGGTCTTGGCGGAACTGGCTCCCCCACTCCACACCGAAAATCCGCCCGTTCCGGTAGCGGCTAAGGCTTGGTCGTTCACGCGCACATCTTGCGAGCCGCCCGAAGCCAGTTGCACCGCGCTGCCGGGGTTTAGAAGAATCATGTCCAGCACGCCGGGATTGTTGATGGAGAAGAGATTGCTTGCAGTTTTCTGAATGGCCCATTTGTTCGTATTGTTGTCCTGAAAGTTGATGGTAGCTCCGCGAATTCCCGCACCGGTGCCCGAACTAAGGCCGAGTGTCATATTGTTATTGCCGGACGTATAGGTCGTCTGTGCTTGCGACCACACCATGTTATTAGTTCCTAAACCGGAGGTAACGGCTAGGGTTCCCCCGCTGCCCATTTGCGTGAAGACATTGGAATTGGCCCCAGCATCGAACTGAATGCCGCCCGGGGGACCGGCTCCCGCGTTATTCGAGAAAATGTTGCCCGTGTTCCCTGTCCCTCCGGACACGAAATGGTAGTCGTAGCCTGTGTTCCCATCGGCATTCGTGCCCTGAAATACATTCAACTGATTGGCAATGTTCCAGCCATCTCCCGTATTAAGCGAACCATCGCATTCTATGAAAGTAACCAGTTGCCCGTTCGTTCCTTTGGTGACGAATCCGTTTCCGCCATTAGACGACGCGCGCACTTTTTGAACGAGCACGGTGTTGGCGTTCGTGGCCGATCCATCATTCGTCCAGCCATCACCGCCAAAGCTAGAAATATTCAGATTGCTGTAGGTCGCGCGGCCAGAAGTGTTGATGACGCCCTTGCCCGTGCCGCTCGCGGGGCCGATAAGATTGAAATCCCGAAACGTCGCTCCCCCGCCACTGTTGGAAATGCCGTTTGTGGCCGTGTTCGTGATCGTGATCGTTGTCCCCGACGTTCCCACGTCATCCCCGCGCCGCCCGCATCCTTCGATAATGACACCCCTCGATGTACTACTGATCGCCTGTGCGGCTGCGCCCGAGTAAGTGAAATTCGCGCAATCGAAAATGACGTGCATGGGTTTCGTGGCGGCGAGCGCGGTCGCTCCGAAGGGCGTGCCCGTCGCCATGACGAAGATCGTGCCACCTGTGGATGGCAGCGCGTCATGCGCGGCTTGGAGCGAAGCATATTGGCCCGGCCCCGCGCCGACAATAAATCTGCCGTCCCCTAGCGGATTCGAGAGAACGATCTTAAAGGAATACCCCGGCGAGTACGGGTCCGTCACGCTCACAATGTAAGTCCCAGCGGGCGCATAGAACTCGATGTTCCCGAAGGGATCTCCACGGAAGGGGTTGGCAAGAGGAACGGAGAGCGCGGCGTCGGAATAGATCGAGGCTTTCGGAGTGCAGGGCAGGGGCGTGTAGGCCGCGCCGGACGTGCAGACCGTCACCAGCGGATAGGGCACCGCCGTCCCGCCATCGCCTGCTTCCTTGCGGGTGTATTGCACACCTTGGGCTTGGCATACCCCAACCAGCAGCAGGAAGACAAAAAGCAGCTTCCAAGCGGAAAGGTAGTGCCGCTTAATGCAGGGAAGGCCGGGAAGCCCGAGGAAAAAGAATAGCAGGAATGTTCTCAAAAACATTTCCACGACACCCCATCGGAGAAAGCAAACGCAGCATGAGTGCTACTGCCCACGCAGGTCTGACCCTCGGCAGATACGGTGGTCGAATCGTTTACCGTCTGCCATTTTCCTTTGCTGCTCGCGGCGGAAGGCAGATTGGCGATAAGAACAAGGCCACCTTCCGCACCTAGCAAAAAAGCCGGACCCGTGGGAACGAGATTCGTGTTGCTAACAGGATCATTGTTGTCTGGTCCTACTCCCGTCTTGGCACCTGTCGCCGATCCCGCGTTTGTCAGCCAGCCGCACTGCCCGCCATTACAATTGGTCGCATGAAAAGCCGTACTCCCCTGTACGTTATCCTGAATAACAATATCCGCCGTGGCGATCTGGGCGGCGTTGTCAATGATGAGTTGATTGTCGCACCCGGCGAAGGTGTTGCCGATAATCCTGACGCTTCCGGGGGTAAAGCCGTTGAACTGCTGGATTTCGATGGGCGAGCCGCCGGAAGCCCAGTGCAGGGAAGAACAATTTCCATAATTGCTCGAAAACTCAAACGAAATGGGACCGACCGTTTTATTATTGATCGTAGGGACCGTGGTATCCCCAAGCTCGACGAAAGGCTGCGTTGTGGTGTTTTGCTCAAAATAACTGCCATTGGTTATTTTCGCGCTCGAAACATTCAAGAGCTTGATGTGCCCGGTGGCCGTAAACTGAAAGATGCAATTGTCGATGAGTATCCCGCCGCCATTGCCGATGACTAAATCCCAGCCGTTGTTCTGGAACAGGGATTGATCCGAGCAATGAAACACATTCGAGCCGGTGCCCATCTCGACGCCTACGGAAAATCCCTCGATCTTGGAGTGGTGGATCAGCGGGCCGCTACCCACCGTCTGAATAAAACAATCGCCACCCACGCCGAACGTTGCAATCACGCCCGTAAAGCATTCCATGTTGTCGAGAACAGGAGCGGAGGTCGTGTAAATCGCGGCCTTGGCGCTGGTATCGACCAGGGGACGTGATCCCAAATCGACGGCAGCGCAAATCTGCACGGGAGTTCCAATCGCAATGGGCGCGGTGACACGCCGTTCGTTGCCGGAAATTGCCCCCATGAAAACTTCATAGTTGTCGGCATCCCCGCTAGCTCCCGGAGAAGCGACGGTGACACAATTCGTGCCAATCGAACCCACGGAGATTTCGTTCGAAACCGTCGTTGCGCCCAGATCAGACCCGCCATAATTGTTGTTGAGGTAAATGAGCTGAAAATATTCCGTGGAGGCAAGAGTACCGGACCCTGGACTCGTGAGCGTAAAATTGCCGCCCGCAATGACTGGAGGGACAATGGCAGCAAGCACATTCGGCGATTTTATATTGATGTCCTGAAACCGGACGCCCTGGCCGGTAACGACTAGGAAATTGTCCGTCCCCGTATAATCGAGAAATGCGCCCGGAACCGACCGGGCAATGTAGCGCCAGCCGCCGATCCCGCGAAAGGTGATGTTATTCTTGGAACTAAAATGTGTGGAAGCGAACTTGCATGACCCCGGGAAAAAGATCACCCCGCCATTATTCGTGGAAGTCTGCGGAACATCCGCCAGTGCCAGATCAAGCGCGGCATCATTGGCGGTAGAATCGTCGCATTTGGCCCCGTAGGAACTGATGTTGAATAGGCCGGTTCCCCCGGAAAGCACAATCTTGAACGAATACCCCGGAGAAAATGCCCCCGTGATGCTGACCACATAGGTCCCGGCAGGAGCCGCGAAGGACACATTGCCGTACTGATCTCCATAAAACGGATTGGCCTTGGAAACCGTAAGAAGCTGATCGGTGTAGATCGAAGCCTTGGGCGTGCAGGGCAGATTCGCAAACGAGGCCCCTTCGCTGCAAACCGTCACTACCGCCCCGCCAATGGAGTTTCCTCCGTCGTCCACCACCTTGTAGGTATACACGACGCCTTGCGCGTGCACTTCGCAACTCAGTGCAAGGAGGATGCTAGGAAGGAAAAACGCCAGGATGACGAGCCAGCGGAAACGAATCAATTCGGCCTTTTGGGAGTGGATTTCCGCATGTTGTACAAGAGGCTAATCAGATAGATAATCGACACAATCGCAGCGAGCACCAGCCCAACGAGGGTTTCCAGTAAACGAAACTCCATGAACTTCCAGAAACTCACGACATCCACTCACACACTCTTTGGCCTGCGAACTTGAACTTGCAACTCTTCACTCTGCTCTTGAATTTGGCCGGGCCGCATCACACCGCCGGGAAACTCAGCCATGCGCGCTTCGACGAGTTTAGTTTCAAACGCAGTGAACGTTTCATCCAGCATTCTCGCCGCAAATACATCGAGCGGCAGACCTAATGTGCGCGCCCGCAATTCCATCTGGCGCTTCAATTCATGCGGAAAGTTCCTGATGATTAAAATGCTCATGCCATTCCCTTCGCAAGCTCCCTTACAGGGTAAACAGGGCAAGCCCTTCGGGGACTCAGGATAAACCCTTCGGACGCGGAATCACGATGGACAACCCTCCATTGTTCGCCTGCATCTGACGCATGAGGAGCGCAGCCTTAGCGAGTTCCAACATTCCCAGCACCGTCAGATCGTCCGGCGCGGTGGAGCGAAACTCCACACGCTTTGATACTAGGTCATAGTCGATCTGGAGCGTCAAGCCGTGAAAGCGTTCCTCGTCCATAATTTCAACTATGCTCGAACTCGCTTGGTTTCAGTAGTTCCTGGGGATGAGCCAAATCAATAAACTTGTCCTCGACTTCGAGAACCCATTCGAGCACCATGATCATCGAAGCGGACGAGATGGCCGCCTTTCCTTCATCCTGTTGATATTTCAGTTTCATTCGTTCGAGCGTTTCCGTGATTTCCGCTTCCGTCTTCATCAGTACTTTTCATCCTTGTGCCGAAATGCCGTGCCCTTCTCGTACCGCCTCAACTCCCGGTAATCCTGGCACGACCGGCACATGCACGTCTGCCAAACCGATTCCGCCCTGTGCTCCTCCACTCCCTTGTAAGCATCCCACGGATGAATGTACCTGGCCTGCTCCGCATCAAACATCACGCCTCCTCGAATTTGCCGCACTTGCACCGCTCCGCTCGACACCTGCCATCTTCCCAATGCTCCTCCCACGTTTCTCCACAGAGGCATTTTCTCCCAGCTTGGCCAAATGCGGGAACTGGCTCAGACAGACCAGCGCCCCGTCGAACCACAGGTATCCCCTCAGCCCTTGGCAGTCTTTTCTTTCGATCTTGGCCACCTTGCTCATTAACCGGAACGGCCATCCTCTCCATTACTTTCCTTCGGCACCACTTCGATAACGGCACATCCCCGGCCAGCTTCACTATCTCCGAGAATTCAGCAGCCGAGACATAGAATGCTATCCGTGCCATTTGTGCTTTATAGCATGAACGGCTCAAACGTGTCAAGCGGCATATCCGATCCTCAACTCTGAAAGTTGGGACCGCTTGCGGATTACTCCCTACAATTATCATCGACGCTACGATTTCGGGGGTACGGGGGTACTCGGATTCAAAAGAGGAATGTATACTAAACATAATGTCAAGTATGAGAACATAATGCAGTAACACACTGATAATACTGCACATAGCTTTTAACACACACGCTAAATGCAACAATAATCGCCATTACTTCTCGTCTTTCTCACCCATTACGAGCACATTCACAGTGATTGATGAGCTTCCACTGCCTTCTTGCGCGCTTGGTAGCGTTCCTGCGCGGTCATGAAGCTTGATAACTTGTTCAGTTGCTCTGAGTTGAGCATCATTGTCTTCTGTCTCGATTGCCTTCTTATCCACTGAAATAATTCGGGTTGCATCCATTTTGGCGTTGAGCTTTTGCAAGACACGTGGGAGTGTCAAACCGGCAGCTTCGAGAGCTTCGTCTAGTTGCTGTCTGAGATCGCCGCCTTCAGCTAAACGTCTGCGAATGCTAGTCGAATGAGGATTAATGCCTGCTTGCATCATGGCTTGAGAGACGGTGGAAGCATCGCCTGATGCGAGGATCTGAACGAGTTTAGCTTCGCGCGGACGTGGGGTTACAGGTCTATCCATGCTACTTGCTTCTGGAATGGCTTGATCCGGGTCAATTACGGGTGATTTACGAGGCATTTGCAGAGGGTTTAGACTGGAAACGTCCACCGGGAATGAATTGCCAACAAGCGACGCCACCGGAAGATTTTATCTGCCATCCGCGTGACTCGCCGTGAATCTTCATACGCTCAAAGCGGGCAAGTCTAGCGATACGTTCGGCTTTACGCTCATCGGGAGTTTTTTTCTTCTGAACGGTTACGGGTTCCAAGTTACCGGGCAAAAAATGCTGCGAACGGTCTAGCTCACGTACCCGAGCCGAAGGGAAACGAGTTTACTTCGCGGATTATATTCGGGTTAGAGCGGATTGCAAGAGGAAAATTCGGAGAATTATCCGAGTGTGTGCGCAAAAGAAAAGCCCGCTACAGCCTGTCATGCGCCATAGCGGGCTAAAAGCTAGTTCACTGTGAGGCTTGCTACACTCGGGAGCCATTATTCAAGTTTGGCCTCAAATTCCAGTTCCGAACCAAGCTCGGGATCATCATATGTTGCGAGAAGCTTGTCTGCTTCTTGCTGGTCAAGGTTTGGCTCAATCTCTCTGGCAATCTCCCATGCTTCACGCTCAGATGCCCTTACAGCTAGGTCCGCGTTCACCATCAAACGATTGCCGACTGGCATGCAGCGTGGATCATCGGCGTTTGCCTTTGTCTCTACTAGGGACGCTACCACGTGTCCCAGTTCATGCGCGAGTATGGTCCGCATGGATAGAGCGCTTGTACCATCCTCAGTGAATTTAGGATCAGACTTCCGAATGCTCATTACGAACACTGTCCCAGGGACGCCACTAAGTGAACCCACGTCTTTGTGGCTTGTGCTCGACGATTCGGGTTTCCCGGTTAGGTCAATGTCGATAAACACTATAGCACGTTTCTTCATGGTTTGCTCTCCTATGTTTCAGATGTGTTGAGCACATCGGTTTGCCCGCTATTGCTAACGAGCAAACGGGATGCTCATTCGGCCAGTGTGTCCGCTACTGCGGATCCTAGAGCTTCCGTCATCCTCTGGATTGCCATAGAGAAAGTGACTTCCTCGCCCGTACCTAGCGCCACAACGAGCACCGCGATTAGGGCAATCAGGATAATCCCTGCCCGGATTGCGAATCCCTTGTAGCGCTTGTAACACTTGCGAAAGTGAGGTTTGAGTGTCATATCAACCTTCCGTCACTCCGTCGGCGTCCCTCACATCGGACCGTGCGGCAAAATAGGGACAGGCTAAGCCCGCGAATGATCCGTAGGTTTCCGCATGCCATTCGGCAAGTCTAGGACTCATGTATGCCGCGTACCAGTCTGCCCAATCCTCTGCCGCTAGCCCTTGACGCCTATGCTCTTGCTCGCATTCAACGAGCAGTCGCTTGATAAATTGTGTCATTTGTGTTTCCTCCTATGTATATTTCTTTGTTCCAGATAGCGCGAATCTTTGCGCCATTTGACCCTAAAATCTGGCATTCCACACACTGAACATCAATTCCCTCGTCCAGCATGATCCGGGCTAACTCATGTGCGGCGGTCAGCGCCATGTTTTCGCAAGAGACCGCGTCCCAAGGTTCGGCATTCTCGCCGAATCGAGAATCGAAGTACGCTCCGATACGCTCGTTATTGAAAATGTATCCTTCGGGAGAAAGCTTCTTGTCAGTCGCTTCGATGGCAATCTCATAGGGATACACAGTCGTGCGCATCGCCGCGCATTTGTGCTCGTTCGGACGCATGGTCCGCGCGTGAAACCGTCCCGAACGCGTGAGTTTAACGAGCATGGATGTGAACGAGCCCCCGATCTACAAGGTTTGCGGCCATCCGGCCATAGTGCCCTTGCAATTGCCACGCAAGCCCCGTATCAACTAGGTGCTGGAACAATTCAACGGTTTGATCCTCAGTGAGCGTCCCGTTTTCGTACTCGGAAATTGCGTTCACTTCGTCAAACGGTTTGCCAAACTTCCATGTTTTCTTAACTGTCATTTGCCACGCTCCTATGTGTTGGGAGTGTATGTGCACTCCGGGAATCCCTCACGCATGAGGGAAACCCGCAAAGCACTACTTGACCGTCCCAGGGACAATAAAACCGTCCCTAATTTCAGCCTGTGCGTACCAAGTATGGGGCTTTGGATAATGCGGCCCCTCTAGCGCAATGCGTCCGTTTTTTTGCGCCTTGAAAAATCCGCCGGGCTGAAATGTTTCAACGGGCTTGCCAGAAGCAACTGCTTCTTTCAGAGCTTTCTTTGTTTTAAAATCTTCTACTGTGTACATAGTCACTCTCCTAGTGTGGGATCATTGGCCGGGTAAATGGCGTCTTCGCAGAGAGCTTCGTCTTCGTTATCGTCCGCTCGACACTCGTCTGGTAGATCGGGCTTTCCCTCTGGGATCACTTCATCGGCATAGCCTGTGAATGCGGGCTGATCCGTAGGTGTCCACTGAAGCTGTGTGACACGGTCTAGGTCTGCCGATGTCTCGAATGAAACATGCAAACCTTGCTGCGTTGCGTCTTGATAGTCCCGTGGTTCATAGAGCGGACCGCGCAAGAGTACGGAATGAACGAATTCCATACCGCGCGGGCTAACCGGAGTCATTCCTCTATCCGTGAAATGCAAGTCATATGCTTGATAATCCATACGTTTTCTCCTATGTGTGGCGAATCCCTACTCGCAAATGGTAGGGTCCTCGCATTTGAAACCCTCTGCATCCACGTTTGCTCTTTGCGTGGCCGAACGAACCATAGCCGCGCGCAAGGCAAACTCAATCGCGTAACCGAGATACCGCGCATCATTCTCTTGACCTGTCTTCTTGTTGATCCTCTCTAGAGCAGGTTCGATAATCTCTGCCGTAATGCGCGCGGCAGCACTCTCTCCCTCTGCTTGCGCTTCGAGAATGAAGTTTTGCGCTAGGGCAATTTCTTTCTTGCTGAGTACGCTTCCGAGACTTAGATATTTCATCGGTCTTCCTCCTAAAATCGTTCTACTCGCTTAGATGTAGAGTGTCAAGTGAAATATGCAAAGTATTTAAAGATTCTGTATTGCGTCACTTACCGTGTAAGTTTTACTATGTAGATTTTACTTGACACATTACACGGCACAATGTATATTTTACATGCTCCTATGTGGAATGGTTCACAGGCCGGGATACGTGCTAGGGGGAACAAACGGATTCCGGCCTGTGACCGTTCTGTTTTTGGAATCGCCTACGGATTCTGGTTTGCAAAAATGCAGGAAAGTTTTTGCAGTTTTGGCGCGGAGCAAAACCAAACGAAACCCGAGAATTTGCTATGGCAAAATGGTAAATTTCAGGAAGTGTGACACAAAACGCTGGACAAACTAAGAACGAGATTTTTGAAAATCGCTAGTGGAAAAAAGGAGAAAATAAAATGGGAATAACAACATTGCCGAAGTTCATGCCGGAAGATGGCTCCGCGCCAAAGGGTGGCAAATTCGCCTGCCGAACGTGCAAACAATGGTTTGCCAGTTCCACCGGGAGAATGGGTCATGCCAGGAAGAATCCCGATCACCAGCTCTACAGCCTGGTGACAGGCGAAGATTCGAAGCCGTGGCGCGGGGAACGCAAGCAAGCAAAGCAATGGGTTAGCCTAGGCCGCATTACAGACTCGCCCACGAACGGCCATCACCCAGTAACCACAGTGCTCTTGCAGTCGGCCTTCGCAAAACTCCGCGAGGAAGTCACCGCCGAACTGGATCGCTTGGAGTCCCAGCTTTTCCCTGCAACCCAAAACCCGAAACCTATCCCCTCCAGACGCACCTACGTGGCGAGGTAACCATGCCCAAAAACAATAGCAACCACCAAAACGCACTCGCTAGGGTCAGACGATACTTCCCGCAGGTTGAGGAAGTCGAGGATGGCCTGAAACCCCTGGAAGTCGAAGTCACCGCGAAAGACTCCAAATCCGCCGCTGTCCGCAATCATCAAGGCTGCGCCATGGCGGTCGCGTGCAAACGTCTCACCAAAGCCGATGGCGTCATCGTGTCCATTAGCACCGCCTACATCATCAAGGGCAAAACTGCAACCCGGTATTCGGTCCCGCAGCATGTCCAACGCGAGATTGTCAGCTTTGACCGTGAAGCGGGCTTTGCGGAGGGCAACTACAGGTTAGTTCCCAAGGAACCCAGCAATAGGCTCGATGAACCGAAACCTACCGGCCCGCACAAGGTTACGGGAAAGCTGCGTAAAACATTTCACTACACAGCCGGGATTCGCACCGTGCTGGGATCGGAGAACGTGCGATGACACACGAGGAATATGAAGCTGCGATGAAGGAACTGGAAGGCTTGATGACCGGCGATCCCAAGAAGGGCACACCAGAAGGCGACCGATTGAACGTGCTAGCGGTTATGATCGAGGAATACGAAAACGGCTCTGACGTGATGGTGGAAGTCTTAAAATATCCCACCAGCCCGGAACTGCGGGAGATTGCGGAGAAAAGAGAAGCTATCTTCCGCCTAATCATCAAAGAACCGCTATTCCAGTTCTTGAAACACAACCCTAGCGGGCGCACAATCCTGTGTTTGCTCGCCAATGGTCAAATCAGTCTTGGCAAGGCTGCCGAAGCCATCACCGAGAAATTCTGCCTGGGACTTGATCCCGCGCTGCCAGAATGGAAGGGATACGATGCCGAAGACAACACAGCGCCCAGGAGTTAAAGCGGCATCCAAACCCCCGGAGCCAAAACAATCCGGCCTGATCCGCAAAACCAAAGAATGGACCGATGCCGTGCGCGAGATAAAGGAAGGCAAGTCCATTGAAATCAGGCTGCCAGAGCACTTGAACGGCTCCCTGCGCAACCCCATCAATGCGTTTGTGGCCGCGCTCAAGCGCAAATACCGGCGGAATTATAGAATCTACGCCCGTGAAGGGGTCATCTACGCGATCCACAAAGAGAGCTAGAAGGGTCATTGCTGGCGTTTCTAGGTGGTTCCTGGCTGCGAACGGCTGGAGTCTGGTCTTGGAATTAACTCTGGTCGTTCGCCTCGCCAGCAGGCTGCTATTCGCGCTCTCACTGCGCCCAGCGGCGTCTCTGCTTGCG
>WNGI01000750.1_pt1 | contig 25495 bp, 27 predicted proteins | sample 5400621 | NCBI WGS metagenome assembly WNGI01 (sample SAMN13153374, study PRJNA577476) | soil metagenome | isolation source: 20 cm soil or saprolite under Garry oak tree replicate 1 | place: USA:California | collected 2016-06-15 | reverse complement strand
GGACCCAGTTACAGGGACGCTGAACAGCTTCGGCATTCTCTTTGTTGGTTTCCTGGCACGGCCCGTCGGCGCCTGGTTGTTCGGAACATATGGCGACCGCATCGGGCGCAAGGCCACGCTCATCGCGACGCTGATGTTCATGGGAATCGCAACGTTCCTGATCGGACTGATGCCGACCTACTCGTCTATCGGCCTGGGTGCCGCTGCCATCCTGATCGTCCTGCGCGCGTGCCAGGGCATCGGCGTGGGCGGTGAGTGGGGCGGCTCGGTGCTGATGTCCATGGAGTGGGGAAGCCAGAAGCGCAAGGGCTGGCTCGGCAGCTGGCCCCAGTTTGGAGTACCGATCGGGCTCGTCCTCGCTAACGGCATCACCGCCCTGACGGTGACGATGGCCGGCCCCGCGACCTTTAACGCCTGGGCATGGAGGTTGCCCTTCCTTTTGAGCATCGTCCTCGTCGGCGTCGGTCTCTACATCCGGCTCGGGATCATGGAGACGCCCGTCTTCAAGGCACTGCTGCAGGAGCGCCGCATCGAGCACGCACCTGTCAGGGAGGTTATCCGGCGCAACTGGAGAGAGATCATCCTCAGCGCTCTGCTGCGCCTCCCCGAGCAGGCGCCGTTCTATCTGTTCACGACATTCGTGTTCACCTTCGGCGCGTTTGCGACCAAGCTCGACAAGCCGTTCCTGACCTGGGCGGTCAGCACGGCGGGGCTTGTGTCCTTCATCACGATTCCTCTGTTCGGCCACCTGTCGGACGTGATCGGACGCAAGACGATGTATTTGATCGGCATCGCCGTCATGGCGGTATGGGGCTTCGTTTACTTTGGCCTCTTTGCCGCCGGCGTCGCGACCGTCGTCTTTGTCGTGATCGCCCTTTCTCTCATCCCGCACGACATGCAGTACGGACCGCAGGCGGCCCTCATCGCCGAGAGCTTCACCGGTCGCTTGCGCTACAGCGGAGCGTCGCTCGGATATCAGCTCGCTTCAGTCATCGCCGGCGGTCCGGCGCCGATCATTGGGTTGTACCTCTGGTCGGGGAAGTACGAGTTGTTCGGCGCTTCATTTGTCTCGCCGTTCCCGACCAAGACGCCCTTTACGATCAGCGCGTACATCCTCATCTGCTGCGTCATCGGGTTCGCGGCCACTCTTGCACTGAAGAACCGCCAGGCCCTTGACCACACGAAGGAGTACGAGGAGCAGGGGGAGACGGAGGCCGCCGGCGCGCGTCGCCCAGTCATGGGCTGACAAACATTCGTCGCGGACACCTGGAGGCGCCGCCGGTGCGGCGCCTCTTTTCATGTGGCGGCTTGCCTTTCGAGGCTTTCCGGTACCCGCGCTCCTCGGGAGGTGCGCAGGATCACGAGCGACACGGCCAGCACGCAGGCCGAGAGCCCCGTGATGACGATGAAGTCGGCCCGGAGGCCCGCGGCCAGCTGGGCGTGAGCGGCCAGAGGATCGCGCGCGGAGCCGAGGTACAGCTGCAGCAGCACCCCCATCAGCGACACGCCGACCGCGCCGCCGATGGTGCGCGAGAACTGGTTCAGCGCTGTGGCTGCGCCACGCCGGTTCCACGCGACGCTCGACTGGATGACGATGAGCAGAGGTGCCGTGAAGAGACCCATCCCGCAACCGATGACCAGCGAGCCGGCGGTCATCCAGAACGCGCCGAGCGTCGCCGGCGCCAGCGCGAGCATGAGGCTGCCGGCGACAAGCGCGAGCGCCCCGGCCAGCACCAGGCGCTGATAGCCGACCCGGACAAGCATGAAGCCCGCCGTTGTGGAGGTCACGGGCCATCCGATCGACATCGCGCCGACCGCTACCCCTGCCGCGTATGGACTGCCACCCAGCACCTGCTGCACGTAAAGAGGCACGTATGCGGTGACCCCGAACATCACGGTGCCGGCGATGGCCCCGACCATGACGGCGGGTCCGATCACGGGACTCCGCAGCAGGTCGAGGGGCAGCAGCGGCCGGCGGCTGCGCATCTCGACGAGGCCGAATGCAGCCAGCATTGCGGCGCCGGCGCCGATCGCCCACCACACCGGCGCCGCGGTCTGGCTACCGGTGCCGAGGCCCCAGAGCAGCAAGCCGATGCCTGCGGTGAGAAGGATCGCGCTGCGCACGTCGATGCCGGCGTCGACGACGGCCTCGGGGCGCCGTTCGCGGTGGCTGAAGATGAGCGTGCCCGCCACCAGGCCGATCGGCAGGTTGATCAGAAAGATCCACCGCCAGCCGATCGTAGACACGAAAACCGCGCCCAGGGCTGGGCCGATCACCGCCGCGACGGCCCACATGCTGCTGAAGAAGCCCTGCAGCCGCGCTCGCTGCGGCAGGGGAAAGATGTCTCCGACAAGCGTGAAGACGACAGGCTGGATGCAGCCCGCCCCGACGCCCTGCAGAGTTCGAAACACGATGAGCGCGGCCATGCCGGGGCTGGCGGCACACAGCATGGAGGCGGTCACGAAGATCGTGATGCCTGTCAGCAGCACCAGGCGGCGGCCGTAGCGATCGGCGAGTCGGCCCCAGATCGGCACGGTAGTGGTCGCGGTGATCAGATAGCCGCTGAAAACCCACGGATACAGCTGGAACTCGCCGAGTTCGCGGGCGATCGTGGGCAGCGCCGTGCCGACGACCGTCGAATCCATGGCAGCAACGAAGAGCGACAGCATCAGCCCTGCCATGACGCGCACCAGATCCCCGGTCCAGTTGAGGCGCGTTATCGCCGGCGAGCTCACGCGATCAGGCTACCGGCAGCTACTCCTACAGCGACTTGAGGAGGAACGCGTTGTGCAGACTCACCAACGCGAGAGCGACGGTGCTGCCGCGGATGGCGGCCAGCGTGAAGACGTAAAGGGCGACAGCGCCGGGGCGCTCGGTGCGCACCCAGCGCAGCGTCAGGAGGACCGCTGCCGCCCCCGCCAGCACCAGGGCGAACTTCACAAAAACGAACATCATCAGTCCGCCTTCGTTGATGACTGCGGCGCTGATGGGCATCGCCTCAACGGCGCCGCGTGCTCGTCCCATCGCGGTGGTGAGGATGTCGGTGGACTGGATCGCTCCGAGCAATCCGATCCAGATGAGGCCCAAACGATGCCACGTGATCAATCAATTTGGACAACGCGGGCGCTCAGCGAAGCACTCTGCATCAAAAGGCGCACAGCAATCCCTAAGGCTCCGCACAGGACATGTTTGGTCGCGCGCGGGATCTTCGCCGCATGTCAATCAACACACGCCCGACCCAGACCGAAGACGTCCACTTCCGTGTCATCGCCCCGCGGCCGACACCCGTCCCCACCCTGCACAGGCCCGCGCTCGACATCGTCGTGCCGGTCCACAACCAGGAGCAGGAGCTCGCGCGCGCGGTTCGGAAGCTGAGCTCATTGCTCCGCCACGCGTTCCCGTTCTCGGCCCGAATCACGATCGTCGACTGCGCGAGCACCGATTCCACGCGCGAGGTCGCCACAGCGCTCTCGGCCGAGCTCGCCGGGGTTCGGCTCATCCATCTGAACCAGGAGGCGCACGGCCGTGCGCTGGCAGCGGCGTGGATGACGAGCGACGCGAGGGTTGTCGCCAGCGCCGGCCTCGACATCGACGTCTCAAACGTGCCCCAGCTGATCGCGCCGGTGATCTCGGGCCACAGCGAGATCTCGATCGGCGGCCGCTTCAAGGCGCTGCGCGCAGACGTCGCGCGCAAGCTCATCCCGACCGTGCTCAGTCGCAGCCGGCTCTTCGAGACCGAGCTCCTGCTGCGTGCGAGGCGTGCCGGAATGCGGATTCACGCTGCCTGAAGCCCGCTCGAGGCCTGTTTTACGCAAATTGATTTGACGCGGAGCCCGTTCGGGGCCTAGCGTCGAGGGCCGACATGAGATTCCTGCGCACGACCACGCTGGCCGCCGTCGGGTCGGTGGCGATGCTCGTTGCCACGCACATCGGGGCGTTTGCGGCGCTCGATCCCTACGCCGGGAGCGGCTACGACTTCTCCTATGTGCAGTGCGGCGTGTCGGCTCCCTCGGCGCAGTTCGGGATCGCCGGCGTGAACGGCGGCTACCCGTTCACCTACTACAACGGATGCCTGTCGGCCGAGTACAGCGCGGCGCCTGCGGGCCACGCGTCCCTTTATGTCAACACCGGCTACGACCCCAGCTACACCGCGATCGACGGCCGGCACATGGAGGAGGACTGCGCGGGGGCATCAAGCCAGGTCAACGCGACGCCCGCCCAGCAAGCCGCGTGGGCGGTCGGGTGCAGCGAGGCGGAGCGCGACGTCGGGTACGCGACGAGCCAGGGCGCAGTCGGCCCGGCAGCGTGGTGGCTCGACGTCGAGACCTCCAACAGCTGGTCGACCTCAGACCTGAGCCTGAACCGCTACACGATCGAGGGCCTCGTCACCCGGCTGCGCGCGTCCACCTCGGCGCCAATCGGCATCTACTCGACCTCTTATCAGTGGGGTGTGATCACGGGCGGGTATCAGCCGGCTGTCGACGCGACGTGGATCGCGACCGGGCAGCGCACGCTGAAGCGCGCCCGCTCGTACTGCACCGCCGCAAGCTTCACCGGCGCGCCGGTCTGGCTCGTGCAGTACGTCGCGTCTTACGACCACGATTGGGCCTGCTAGGCCACATCCCAGTACCTCAGTTGAGGTAGGCCGAATTACCACTTCGGTGGTTGGCGGCGCTCCCGGCCCCGGTCGATCATGGGAAAGCCGGCTTGCATTTAAGCCGTGGGGGTGAGATTTCTTTGTCAGCGGGAACGTGGCTGCACCGCGCCAATGATTCTCACGAACACGCTCAGCGACGGCTGCCGGCAGGGGGTGTGCTGCTGGACGGAGCGGTCAAGCTGAGCTGACCGCCCGTGCCGGGAGGGCCGGGCGGGTCCCGGTCCTCCCCCAGCGTGCGAGGACGCGGCATCACGATTTGTATACAAACGCACGATATCGGCGGCGAATAAGGCGCGTTTGTATACAAACGCTGCAATCGCGGAACATCTGAGTGACGTGCGCATCCTGGCGGTCGCTGACGAGGTGGCCGAGTCGCTCTATGGCGACACCCTCAAGGAGCTGCGGCCGGACCTGATCCTGGCCGCCGGGGACTTGCCGTTCGACTACCTGGAAAACCTGGTCAGCCGCACCGATGTGCCGCTGCTCTACGTGCCGGGCAACCACGACCCCGAGCTGAAGCTCGGCGACTCGACGTTCGAAGGTTTCTCGGCCAAGTTCGACGGCAGCGGACCGCCGGGATGCATCAACGTCGACGGGCGCATCGAGCAGGCGGCCGGATTGTGGATCGCTGGCCTGGGCGGATCGATCCGCTACAACGAAGGGCCGAACCGCTACACCCAGCGTGAGATGCGCTGGCGTGCCCGGAAGCTTGCGTGGCGCGCGCGCCTCAGCCGCCGGCGCATCGACATCCTGCTGACCCACGCGCCCGCGGCTGGACTAGGAGACGCGGGCGACCCCGCGCATGTCGGCTTCGACGCGTTTCACCGGCTCGTCCTCAGGCTTCGACCGCGGATGCACATCCACGGGCACGTGCGGAAGTTCGGCCCGAAGAACGAGGACCTGCGCCTGGGCGAGACGGTGATCGTCAATGCGATCCCGTACCGCGTCCTCGAGCTCTAGCGCTCGTCCGAAGCGCGATCTGTATACAGCCGCGGGTTATTTCCGCGAAATTCGCTGCGTTTGTATACAAATCGCGGCTTCGCTGGTCGCCGAAGTCGATGACAGCGTTTCTCATTTGATGCGGATTGTCTGTGCTCTTGGGTTCGTGGCGCTGTGCGCGGCCGCGTGCACGCAGGGCGTGGTGAGCGCGCAGAGCAGCGACATGTCGCTGCCGCCGCTCGACCAGCAGATGACCATCGACCCCGGCACGCCGCCGTCCCCATCCATCGACCCCAACGCGCCGCCGCTCGACCTGCGTGTGGTCAAGTCGATGATCTATGCATCCGCGGTCAAGCACCGGGTGAATCCGTACCTGGTGATGGGACTCGGCTGGTGGGAGAGCGGCTGGAACCAGTCAGCGGTCTCGTCCGCGGGCGCGATCGGGGTCATGCAGATCATGCCCGCAACCGGCGACTCCGAGGGCCCGATGCTGATGCGGCGGCAGGTGAACATCCACGACCTCGCCGACAACATCGAGCTTGGGGCGGCCATCATCAAATACAACCTCGACGGATACCACGGCGACCTCGTGAGAGCGCTCGCCGACTACTACGGCGGTCCGACCATGGCCACCGACTGGAACCACCTTCGCGCAGACGCGAAGCGCTACGTCTACGGCATCTACCAGCTGGCGGTTGCGTTCCGCGACGGTCGGGGACCGGTCTAGCCGGCTACCGCGTCAGCACCGCTTGCGTTTGCGTGACCTGCGCCACGCGCTTGCCGGCGGCGTCGTAGAGGTCGGTCTGGACCACGATGGTCGAGCGCCCCACGTGCAGGGGCCTGGCGACCGCCTCGACGGTGCCCTCGCGCACCCCGCGGAAGAAGTTCGTCTTCGACTCGATGGTGCTCGTCAGCGCTCCGTCGGGCAGGTTGAGGAACGCGCACAGCGCTCCCGCGGTGTCGGCCAGGGCCATGACAACGCCCCCATGCAGCACGCCGCCCGACGTGCACAGGTGCTCGGCCCATGCGAGCCGGGCGCGCACCTCGTTGCGGTCGGCCTCGGCGAGCTCGATGCCCAGGTGCCGCGCGAACGGCATCGTGTCGATCAGCGCGTCCAATTTCGTGATTCCTCCGGGTACGCGCGCGCAACACGCGCGGCAGTGCGGGCGTTGTTGGTCACGACCTGGACGTTCAGGTCGAGCGAGCGGCCATCCGACAGCTCGGCCATCATCGCCAGCAGGCGCGGGGTCACGCCAGCGCCCTCGATCTCGCCAGCACGGGCGATCGCCTGCGATACGAGGTCGTCGGCGCCCTCGAGCTCCGCCGGCGGAGGCACTGCGACCACGATCCCGCGCGTCCCGGTGGCCCATGAGGCAGCCAGCACGCGCGCGGCGTCAACGGCATCGGCAACTCGTGCCGAAACCGGGTGTCCGCTGCTCGAAAGATAAAAAGCGGGCACCTCGTCGCAATCGAAGCCGAGCACAGGGACGCCCAGGCTTTCGAGCCGCTCGAGGGTCAGGCCGATGTCGAGGATGATCTTCGGCCCGGCGCAGAACACTGCGACTGGAGTGATCGCGAGCTCTTGCAGGTCCGCTGACTGGTCCTCGGGGTGGCCGCGGTGCACGCCGCCGATGCCGCCGGTGGCCATGAACCGGATGCCCGCCATCCAGGCGGCGCGCATGGTGGCCGCAACCGTTGTCGCGCCGGCTTTCTGATGCACGAGGGCCGGACCGAGATCGCGTGACGACACCTTCTCGGAGCCGGCCGCGATGCGCTCGATGTCGGCCCTGGTGAGGCCGACCCTCACGCACCCGTCGAGCACCCCGATGGTGGCAGGCACCGCACCTTCGTCGCGGATAACCGCCTCGCAGCCCAACGCCGCCTGCAGATTGTGGGGCGCCGGCAGCCCCTGGCCGACGATCGACGTCTCCAGCGCGACCACCGGCCGCCCGCGCTCGAGGGCTTCGGCAACTTCCGTCGAAACCTGCAGGAAGTCGCTCATGCCGGACGCGCTCCGACCTTCGCCACCGCGGCCGCGGCCACCCGCACGGCATGCTCGCCCGCGCGCTGCGGACCTTCGCCGGACACGACCGCGATGCAGAACGCCGCCGCGAACGCGTCGCCCGCGCCGGTGGGATCGACCACATCGGCCGCAGGCGAGGCGATGCGCCGCCCGCACACGATGCATCCGGCCGCGCCAAGCTTGACCGCGGTAACCGGGGCGAGACCGTCCATCGCGACGGGCATCGCGTCGGCCTCGGCAGCGGTCGCAAACAAGATGTCGGGCTTGATTCGTGCCAGCTCCGACATCATTCGCGCCGGCCCGTAGTCGACCAGCCCTGCCACCGACGACAGATCGACCGACACGCGACCCCGGCCGAGACGAACCATCTCCACCGCTGTGCGCGCCGCGGTCGCAAGGGGTTCCCGGAACAAGGAGTACGCCGGCACGTGGATCAGGTCCACGCCCACGAACCACTCGGGCCGCAGGTCGTCGCGGCGCAGCCCGACGCTCGCCCCGCGCTGCGTCGCCATGGTCCGCTCACCGCCGGGCCCGATGAGAACGGCGATGGCCCCGGTGGGCTCGGCGGCTCGCACCGCGTGCACCTCCACGCCGCCGGCCTCCAGCTCCGCCACCAGCCGCCGGCCCGCGTCGTCGTCGCCGACGCGAGTGACAAGGCGCGATCGCTCGCCAAGCGAGGCCGCCCAGGCACAGAAGTTCGCAGCCTGACCGCCACCGCCGACGCGTATCGCCGCGGGCGTGTCGTCGTTGGTACGAAGTTCACCATGAGGCGCGATCGTGATGTCGAGCACGAGATCACCGATGGCGGCCAGCAGCACCTCAAGAGGATAGTCGCGGCTTTCTCTGATGGAAATCTCAGCCGGGCCTGCTCTAATCTCTGGTTGACAAGGGTGGGGACCCGAACGCCAGCCGGCGCCACGACGCGTGCCTCTCGGAAGGCGGCGACGAATCGTCGCCTACAAGGGGAATCGAAGCCTGCGCCGGCTCCGCTGATCAAGCTCAGCGCGGTCAGAAAGCTGTTCGGCAAGCGCGTCGTGATCGACAAGCTCCACCTCACTGTCGCGCCGGGCGAGCTGGTCGAGGTGACGGGTCCCAGCGGAGCGGGGAAGACCACGCTGCTGCGTCTGCTGCACGGCCAGCTGCGGCCGACCGCCGGCGAGGTATGGGTCGAGGGACGAGCGCTGCACAAGTGGTGGCGCCGCGACCTCGACCGCATCCGGCACGACGTTTCGTTCCTGTTCCAGGAGCAGCGCCTGCTCGGCCGCCTGACCGCGCTCGAGAACGTGGTGCTTGCGCTGATGGTGAACGAGCCCGACACCCCCTATCGCGAGATCCAGCAACGCGCGTCAGGCGCGCTCGACGCGCTTGGTGTGGGGCACCGCCGGGACGCTTACCCGCACCAGCTGTCCGCGGGGGAGCGGCAGCGCGTGGCCGTGGCTCGAGCGCTCGTGAGCCGGCCGCGCGTCCTGCTGGCGGACGAGCCGTTCACCGCGATCGACAGGGACAACGCGCAGGTCGTGGCCCGCATGCTGGAAGAGGCGGCGGCGCACGGGACCGCGGTGGTCGTCGCGACGCATCGGCCCAGCGGGCGCGCTTCGCGCGTGGTCCGCCTGCCCGACGGCGTCGTGGAGGAGGGCAACCACCGGCCGGCGCCGGCCAACGGCTCGCGCGCGGCCAAGCTCGGCTGGCGGCGGCTCGTCGAGTCGAACGGGCACGCCCCCAACGGCCATTCCCCCAACGGCCATTCCCCCAACGGCCATTCGAACGGCAAGGCCGCTCTCAACGGGCGCAAGAACGGCTCGGCCTCGCCCGCGCGGCCGGCCGTGGTTCCGCGCTGGAAGCGATACAACGCGCTCTTCGCGAACAGCTTTCGCCTGGTCGTGCTCGGCGGGCTGCGCAGCTGGCGCCGCGATCTTCGCTTCAACGCACCGGCGATGCAGACGCTCGCGATGGTGCTCCTGCTGTGCGGCCTGCTGGCGCTCGTGGGCATCTCGCTCGGCCGCTCGGCAGCCACCGCGGAGGTGCAGGCCTCGACCGTGCGCGTCTATCTGAGCGAGAACGCCACTGACGGCCAGATCAGCGCCTTGAAGGACAAGTTCACCGCCGACGCGCGCGTCGCGTCGGTACGCCAGGTGAGCGCCGCGGAGGCGAAGCAGGAGGCGAGCGGCCGGCCCGGGCTCAGCACGCTGGCCGGCCTCAGCGACTCCAACCCGTTTCCGGCCAGCCTCGATGTGCGCGTGAAGCTCGTCACCGAGGTCAGCGCGGTCGCCCAGATCGCGAACGGCGACCCAGCGGTCGATCCGGCCTATCCGACCTCGTACGACCCTGACGTGTACGGCCGCCTCCGCAGCATCGCGATCGGGGTGGGCCTGGTCGGAGGCGTGCTGCTCCTGCTCTTTGCATTCATCGCCTACGCGGTCACCGCCAACTCGATGCGAGCGGTCGCGGCCGCGCGTCGCGAAGAGTTGACTACCCTGAGGCTCCTCGGCGCGCGCCACTGGATGCTGCGAGATCCCTTTGTGATCGAAGGCTTGATGACAGGAGCGATCGCGGGGCTGGTCGCGGGCGCCCTGGTCGCCGCCGCCTACCTGCTGGCGACGAGCTTCACGGATGCGACGTACGTGCAGCTGCTGCCCGGCGTGGGCCTTACCGCCACGCGCTTTGTGATCGCCGGCGTCGTCATCGCCGGCATGGTGCTAGGCATAGCGACCGCCGTCCTCAGCTTCAGGCGCGTGCGAGCGTGAGACGCGTAGCCGCGCTGGCGCTGGCGGCCGCGATTTGCGCCGCATCGCTCGCGCTTCGCGCGCCGGCACCGGCTGCCGCAACGACCGTATGCCCGAGCCCCAGCCCGAGCGCAACCGCGACCGATGCGCGCACATGCGCGCAGGCGGCACTCGACCAGTTGACGCAGCGTCTCGGCGGTGACCTGGCCGCAGCGCTGACCACACAGCACCACCTGAGCGACACTGTCGCCGCCGCGACGGTGCGGGCGCAGCTGCTCGCCGCCGAGGTCGCCCAGGAGGAGCTGACGATCAGGAATCTGCAGAACCAGATCGCCGCGCTGGATGAGCAGATCGCGAGCCTGGAGCTGCGCATCGACAACGAGCGGGCGCAGGTGAAGGCGCTGGCGCGTGCGATGTATCGACGCCCCTCGTCGTTTCTCGACATCCTCGCGAGCTCGGGCAACCTCGCCGACGCCCTGACCGCGACGGGGGACATGGTGATCGCCGGCCAGCGCGCGCACGCGCTGCAGGAGCGGCTCGCGAACGACCTGGTCACGGTGCAGGCGGACCGCGATGCTCGTCAGTCGGACCTCGATGACGAGCAGGCCACGCTAGACCAGGTTCAGGGAAGCGTCGACGAGCTCGCGACCATCCAGGTGCAGATCGACACTCTCACCAATCAGCTGGCGGCGCTGATCGCCCACATCCGCAGTACGGTGGCCCAGCTTCCCAACATCTCGTCGGACGTGGCGGCGCAGGTCACCAGCCTGATGGAGCAGCAGGAGGCGAACCTCAGCCAGCAGTCGCAGTCGGCCGCCTGGGCGCTCGCAGGCGTCGGGGGCGGCGACGCGATGGCGCTGATGGCGCTGCCCGCCGGGTTCGGGCCATATGGCCTGCAGCTGTCGTGGCCGATCATCGGCGGCACCCTGACGCAGCCCTTCGGCCCGACCACGTTCGCGCTGGAGCCGCCCCTCGGACAGTACCCGCACTTCCACACAGGCATAGACATCGCGGCCCCGTCCGGAACGCCAGTGCTGGCCGCAGCCGACGGTCTCGTGGTGGCGGTCCTGCACACGAGCGTGGGCTATGGCAACTACGTGATCGTCGCGCACGGCGGCGGCTACTTCACCCTCTATGGGCACCTGGCCAACACCCAGGTCGTCGACGGTCAGCACGTGGTGCGCGGCCAGCTGGTTGGGGACGAGGGCGCGACCGGGCTGGCCACCGGACCGCACGTGCATTTCGAGCTGCGCTACAACGGCGCGGTCATCGACCCGCTGGCTTACCTGCCGCCCCGGTAGAGGTCTGCGCTCGGCGCGTTCGGCGAGTGGATTCGCTGGCCGATGAGGCGCGCGCATTCACGCATCAGCTCGAGCAGCTCGTCCTCGATCTGGACCTGGTCCTTGCTGGCTCCGCACAGGGTCCCGAACCACTTGCCTTCGACTGTGAACACGGGATAGGAGACGAAGGTCCGGATGTCGAGCAGCCGGGCGACGCTGCTGCGCGGATACGCCTTCTGCGCGTCTGGGGTGTAGTTCGGCACGCCGCCCTCGGAGACGAATCTGCACACGCCTTCCGACCAGGGCAGCGAGATGTCCTCGGGGATGTGGAAGACGTCGCTGCTGTTGAACGAAAACAGGATTCGCTGCTCGTCCTCGTCCAGCCTCGTCTCAGCGAGGTAGGTGGAGCTGAGGCCCGTGAGCGCGGCCAGCCTCGCCAGCAGCCCACGCGCCACGCTCTCCAGGTCCTCGCCCGATGCAGCCACCTCGGCGAGCAGCTCCCGTGCCGTCGGAGCCATGTCGTAAACATAATCGGCTATCGTTCGGCGCCACGCCGATGAGGACCTTCGTCGCAGCGCTGGCGGTGATGCTCCTCGGCATGGCTTGCGGGTCGAGCTCGCCTGGGTCCGACGATGGGCCGCTCACGATCCGGCTCGGCTATTTCCCGAACCTCACCCACGCGCCCGCGCTGGTCGGCCTGCAGAACGGCCTCCTCGCCCATCAGCTTGGCGACGGAGTCAGCATCGAGCAGCACACCTTCAACGCCGGCGGCGACGCCGTGACCGCGATTCTCTCCGGTTCCCTCGACGTTGGCTTTGTCGGGCCGAACCCGACCGTCAACGCGTTCGTGCAATCGCACGGCCAGGCGATCCGTGTGGTCTCAGGCGCCACGTCGGGCGGCGCGCTGCTCGTCGTGCGGCCGGACATCACGGGCCCATCGCAGCTTCGCGGCAAGAAGATCGCCGACCCGCAGCTCGGCGGGACTCAGGACGTGGCGCTCCGCTGGTATTTGAAGAGCCAGGGCTTCAAGACCGACACGCTCGGCGGCGGTGATGTGAGCGTGGTGCCGCAGGACAACTCGCTGACGCTCAACGCATTCAAGGCGCGCCAGATCGACGGCGCATGGCTGCCAGAGCCATGGGCGAGCCGGCTGGTCCTGGAGGGCGGCGGCCGCGTGCTGGCCGACGAGCGCGACCTGTGGCCCGACGGGAAGTTCGTCACCACTGACCTCATCGTCGCGACGCAGTTCCTGCGCGACCATCCCAAGCGAATCAAGGCCTTGCTCGAGGGGCTGTACGCCACTGTGACGTTTCTCAACGCGAACGCCGCGCAGGCGCAGTCGATCGCCAACTCGGCCGTCGCAAGCATCACCGGCAAGAAGCTGGCGGACGGCGTCGTGTCGGCGGCTTGGCCGCACATGGCGTTCACGCTGGATCCACTTGCTGCGACATTGCAGACATCGGCCGACCACGCCCACAGCCTGGGCCTCCTCAGAGACGCGAATCTCAACGGGTTGTATGACCTTGCGCTGCTGAACGAGGTGCTGGCCGAGCACAACGAGCCCGCTGTCCCGGGTCCTTAGCGGACGAAAATCTCCGCGTCACCGACTGGCCGCGGAACCTCGCGCGCCGGCAACAGGAAAAAGGGCAGCGCCAGGACGGCCACCACGGGCAGCGACCACGCGGCCGCGGCGTAGCCGTACTGCGCCGCGACTACGCCGATCATCGTCCCGCCGAGCGAGCCGCCCATGTCGACGGCGCTGTTCCACAACGCGCTGATCGCGCCGGAGTCTGAGCTTGTGCCCCTCTCGTTCATCGCCAGGTACGACGCGGTGTGCAGGGCGCCGAAGCCGATCCCGTACAGCGCGCCCGCGGCCAGCACCCATAATGCCGCGCTGGTGAGCGCCAGGATCACAAGCGCGGCGAGGGCGATAGGCAGGGCGCCGAGCAGCACAGCCCGGGCGGGCACGCGGTCTCCGATGTAGCCGGCGACCCAGCGGCTCAGCGCGCGCGTCGAACCGGCCGCAAGTAGAAATGCGGCAGCGGATCCGAGTCCCTTCAGGGGAAGGGCAACCGGTGCGTACGTGAACACGCCGCCGAAGGAGCAGCTGACGAGGACGAATCCCGCGAACACGGCGAGCATCCCGGGCCGGCGCAGGGTGGCAAGCATGTCGGCCGGCTGCTGCGAAGCGTGTGAGGGACGCTCGGGGATGCGGAGGGCGATGAACGCTCCGGCGACGCCGACCGCGAACGCGATGAGCCCGTCGACGTCGGACCGGCCGTTCGCGAGCAGAAAGACACCGGCCGAAGGAATGAACACCCCGGGGGCGCTCAGCGCGAATCCGTAGTAGCCGATGGAGCTGCCGCGTCGCTCGGGAGGCGTCAGCTCCGAGAGCAGCGTCACCGAAACCACGATTGCGACGCCCATCGCCAGGCCCCGCCCGAACGCGGCTGCGAGCATCGCCCACGTCGGTGGGTGCTGCAGCACGAAGACGAGGCTTGGCAGCGCGGTCAGCAGCTGCGCCGCGACGAGGAGCCGGCTGGAGCGGAACCTGGTTAGGAGCCACGGCGTCGAGAGCTCGCCCGTCACGGCCCCGACGAACAGCGCCGCGGTGGCGGCGCCGGCGATGCCATGCGGCCCTTGCCGTTCCGCCATCACAGGCACGACCGGCAGCAGGATCTGGAACGAGATCGCGATGCACACGGCGAGACCTGCCAGCAGGAATGGAGGGCTCGTGATCGCGGCGCGAGCGTTCGAACGGAGGGGGCTAGCGATCAAAGAATGATATTGGCCTCGATGGACTAACCTTGCCCCGCCGATGCCCAGGCGCGAGGGCCCGTTCCTGCAGCTCGATTACCTCTACACGCCGAGCGACGACGTGGCCGCCGACGTGCGCTACTTCACGGAGGTGCTGGGCGGGAAGCTCGCGTTCGCAATCGACTCGATGGGCGCGCGGGTGGCGAAGATCGACCTCAGCGGCGGTCCACCTTACGTGCTGCTGACGGATCACCTCGAGGGTGACCGGCCGATCCTCGTTTATCGCGTCGCCGACCTGGATGCATCGCTGAAGCAGCTCAAGAAGAGCGGATGGAAGAAGGGAACGAACCTCGAGATCCCGATGGGGCCGTGCTGCTCATTCGCGTCACCACGCGGCCACCGAATCGCGCTGTACGAGCTGACGAGACCAGGCGTGGCCGACCACTTCGAAGGCAGGAGGGATTTCTAGCGGTTGGGGGACCATAAAAGCACCACCTCCCCCACTGGTGGGGGAGGTCAGGAGGGGGACGAAAAACTCCCCGCTAGTGGGGGACGAAGAACTCCCCGCTAGTGCCCACGCACCGCCCGCTCCTATACGAAGCACTTCCCGCCGACGGCCAATTCAGCGGCCGCGCGGCTGCTAGGGCTGATTGGCGAACCGCCTTTCGGAACCTGGTGCCCGGACCCGCTCCGATGGCTGACGTTGACAAGTCGTTAAGTCTCACTAACATACCGTTAACTACTATTCACTTAACTTATCAGGAGGGGGGTTATGCAGCGTACGTCTTCCGCCCGTCGGTCGGTTCTGCTGATGATCGCGCTAGCGGTGGCTGTGGCCATCAGTTTGGTATTTTCCGGGACTCTGGCATCTGCCCCGTCGCCGAAGCACGCGCCAGACCCAACGCTCCCGCAGCAGACTACTCTGACCTCCGCTACATCACCGACCGGCAGAACGCCCGCGTTGGGCGCTGCGCTTCCCCTGAGCACAAATCCGTTTGGATGCTACTCGAGAAGTGATTACCCACACGTGTCGAACGCACTGGGCTACCCGCAGGCAGTTGCCTACGGATGGACCCTCTGCTCCATACAGCCGCCTCAGGAATCGGTGCAAGCGTGGCTATACCGATGGGACTGCACTCTGTGGATTTTCTGCGGATGGACGTCCGTCGGGTACGCTCCCGGTTACTACTATTCATACGGTCAATTTCGGGCGGTCCCGGCGCACACCTGCAGCGGAACGTCCAACCACAACTACATGATTCAGACCTACTCTCAAATCACCGATCCGGCGGGTACCGTCTACTCTGCTTGGACCTCCAACCAGCAGTCGGCCAATTGCGGATGAAACGGGAGAGTACCCGGCAACGCGGCTTACCCTGAACGGAACACGTGGGGTCTGAACTCGACGCAGTAGCTCTAATGCGGTCCGCATCGAAAAGCTTTGCGAGTTTTGAAGGCGTCGTGACCGCCTGGGACAATCCCTCCGGCTCAGCTACCGCTTGGCAGAGGTATGTCGATCGACATCCCCCTGGCTCTGTCAAACCGCTCGGCGGTCCCACCCGCCGAGCGGTTTCGGGCCCTGACAAACGGTCAGCCCGCGTGTGGATGGTTAAGCCGTGGAAGTGGCGAGTCGAGACCTCGATGCCGGTTGAGCCGCACCTGGCGCTGGTGATTGTCAACAGCGGCGAGTGGTGGTTATCAGACGGCGCCGGCGAGGTTGCGACGAATCAGGGGTCTGTGACTCGCACTCCAGATGCTACTGGCCTCGACCGAAGGTTGATCGCGATGCTGTTCCCTGATTCGATCCTCCAAGCTCATGTCTTCGAAACACTTGGTGAGACGACCGTCTCGGGGAGGCGGGCTCAGGAGGTGAAAGCAATTCCCACGGAAGCCGAGCTGTCTTGCTGGACCGCTGCAGATGAAGTGAGAATGGTTGTCGACCATGAGCGGGGGGTGATCCTCAGCTGGGTCGCTTACAGTGACGGTTCTCCTTTCGCCGGCATGGACATCCGTGACATTCATTTCGATCAGAAGCTTGCGGAGGAGCTCTTTGAGTTCACTCCCAACGCAGCCACCAGAGTCCGGCGATTCGAAGGCGACCGACTCGTCTCCTAACCATCGGCAAATCCAGGCATCGATCGACAACAACGCATCGTCGCCCGAGTGCGCGTAGCGCGGTTCAGTTGCTGAACCGCGGCAAAGTCACTGTGAATACTGCGCCGCGGCTGCTGCCGGTGTAAGTCAAATGGCCCTGGTGGGGACGAAAAACTCCCTAGGAGCGCCGGAACCGCAGAGCGGTCCAGTTGTCGTCGATCTTCACGAAGGCCACCGGCTGGTAGCCCGTCTCACCCGTGAACTCGCCGAGCACGTCGCGCTTGGTCCACGACGGGGTGGCGGGAAGGTCGGTCGCGCCGCGGGTCTTGCCGCCCTTCGGATAGCACACCCAAAGCAGCCCGTCCGGCTTCACGCCGCGGATCGCGTTCGCGCCCAGGCTGCGCAGCTCGTCAGTGTTGTTGACGAAGAGCTGCACCAGGTCGAACGACTGGTCGGGTTTGACCTCCACGTGCAGGTCGCCCGGCGCCGGCACAAGCTGGGCGAGGTAGGCGGGAGGCGAGTTGACGATTGCGACCCGGTCGCCGGCCTTCATGCGGAGCTTCCTCGCCAGCGGGCTGAGCGCGGCCGTCTTCGGGTCGAACGCCTCCAGGCCGGTGTAGGACTGCAGGTTCTTCACGCCGCGATCTTAGACCGCGGCGGACGCGGGCTCGAACAATTGCAGTCACATTGCGGGCGATCGGACCGCGGCGAGCTCACGCCTCGGACTGCAGCTCGCGAGTCCTGACTCGCACCTTCATCGAGCTGTTGGCGGAACCGACGTAGATGCCCCGCGTCGGCGCCGCGTCGCTGTAGTCGCGACCGACGGCCAGGCGAACATGGTGCTCTGACGTGCGCACCGGCCGGGTGGCGTCGTAGCCGATCCATCCCTTGCCGGGAATCCATGCGTCGCCCCAAGCGTGCGATGCGGTGGTGGCGCCTCTGACGTCGGCGAAATGGATGTAGCCGCTGGCGTACCTGGCGGGAACGCCCATCGCGCGCGCCACTGCGATGAAGAGGTGCGCGAAGTCCTGGCACACGCCGGCGCGCAGCTCGAGCACCTCATCCACCGCGCTGTACACGTTGGTGACCGCGCGGTTGTACTCGAAGTCGCGGCTGATCGCCAGGGTCAGCCCGTCCAGCGCAGCCTCGATCGATTCTGCGGACCCAGGATGCGCGACGGAGTGCTCGCGCGCCAGGTCTCGCACGCCCTGGATGTCCTTGACGGGGCTGCGGAACCTCAGGAAGTCGTGGACAAGCTCTTCGCCTGCGTCTGCGTCGGGCGCGAGGCCGGTCTCCACAGTCGCCCGGCTCGTGATGCTCAGTCGAGTGTGCGGCCGAACCAGGTTGAAGTAGTGGACGACGTTTCCATAGCCATCCACATAGGAGCGCGGCTTGATCCCAGAGCTGATGTCGAGCTTGAAGGCGAGGCACCGCTGCCCTACGCCGTCCATCGGCTGGAGCCTGACCTCCATCACCGACTCGGCGATCGGTTCGGTGTACTGGTAGTGAGTGCTGTGAATGATCTCCAGCTTCATGTCATTGCCTGGCCATGCTGCTGTTGTTGTTGCGGCATGGCTCGTTCCTCGTCGCCGGTGACGCCCGTCGGCACCTTGCTGGGATGGAAGTAGGTTTCTCTGAGGGCGACCTCGAGCTGGCGAAGAATGCCTCTGCATTCCGCATCGAAGTCCTTCGGTCGCTGGGCGATCGCCCCGGTATTGGCGCGGGCAAACAGCGACCGGAACCGTATGAGCAGGTGGCGCGGTCGGGAACGCCTGCCCTTACCGTCGATCCTGGTCACAGCCTCCAGCGCTGCCGTGGCTGAAAAGCGCGCCGACCTTGGCAGCGCATCATCCAGGACCAGGCACTCGATCACTCGATCAGGCGTCACGCCGCCCGAGTAGCGAGCCTGATACGACTCGAACGCAAAACACGATTTGAGAACGGCGGTCCACTCGAGCGCGTCTTCAGGGGTGTCCGCCAGCTCGGCTGACTTCCTGGTGACGATCGCTGTCACATTGGAAGCCCGCTCGACAAACTTGCCAAGGCGCACGAAATCCCGCGCTTCATCGTGTGACATCGTGTCCTCGAGCAGCCCATCCGCAAGCCGGACCCCCCACTGCACGTCGTTGAGCAGCGGGTAGAGATCGGGCTCCCAGTCCGCGGCTTGCACCCGCCAGTGCAGCGTGTTGACGTGCTCGTACAGCTCGCTGGGCAGCGACGGGCGCACGGCCTGGGCCGCGAGCCTGGCGGCGGCGATGCTGGCTCGCACCGAGGGGCCGAGCGTGCCGGCGATCACCATCTCAACGGCCTCGTCCTTGCGTCCCGTGTCGCTGCCCTGCCAGCCCGCCAGCTGCATGAACCGCGTCCAGAAATCGGGCCCAGGCTCGTCGGTTCGGTCGAGGGCAAGCGCTACATGGACGCCGAGGATGCGCGCCAGGTGGTCAGCGCGCTCGAGATGGCGTCCGAAAAGGGTCAGTGATGTGGCGGCGCGGCTAAGCATCGCCAACCTCGCCGGTGCTTTCCGCCATCACCCATGTGTCCCGGCTGCCTCCGCCCTGTGAGCTGTTCACGATCAGCGATCCAGGCTTCAGCGCCACCCGTGTGAGGCCGCCCGGCGTCACCTGCACGCTGGGGCCGGAGAGCACGAAGGGACGCAGGTCCTGATGGCCTGGGCGAAGCCGGCCGCCATCGAGCACCGGTTGGATCGACAGGGCGACCACGGGCTGGGCGACGAAGGCGCGCGGATGCGACTCGATGCGGCCGCGGAAATCCTCGCGCTCCTGGCGGGTGGACGCCGGTCCGATCAGCATCCCGTAGCCGCCGGAGGCGTCGACTGTCTTCACCACGAGCGAATCCAGGTGGTCGACCACGTAGCGGCGATCGGTCTCGATTGCGCACACGAAGGTCTCAACGTTCGGCAGGATCGGGTCCTCGCCCAGGTAGTAGCGAAGAATCGTGGGGACCAGGGCATACACCGCCTTGTCGTCGGCAACGCCATTGCCTGGAGCGTTGGCGATGCCCACGTTTCCCGCCCTGTACGCATTCATCAACCCGGCCACGCCAACAAGCGATTCCTGGCGGCCGAAGATGGGGTCCAGCCACTCGTCATCGATCCGTCGATAGATGACGTGAACAGGGCGCAGGCCGCGCGTCGTGCGCATGAACACGTGGTCCTCGTCCACCACCAGGTCGGTGCCCTCGACCAGCTCGACGCCCATCTGCTTGGCGAGGTAGAGGTGCTCGTAGTAGGCGGAGTTGTTGATGCCCGGCGTCAGCAAGACGACGGTCGGGTCTTCCACCCCGTCGGGAGCGAGCCAGCGCAGGTGGCTCAGCAGCTCGTGGACGTAGGCCTCGACCGGCCGCACGGGGTATCCGGCGAAGAGATCCGGCAGCACGCGCTTCATGACGTAGCGGTTGGCCAGCACGTATGAAGCCCCCGACGGCGTCCGAAGGTTGTCCTCGAGCACGAAGAAATCGCCTCTCCCGTCGCGCACCAGGTCGATGCCGGCGACGTGGCAGTGAATGCCGTGCGGCACCTGGAGCCCTTCGATCTCCCTCATGTAGAGCGAGCTGCTGAGGATGATCTCGGGCGGAATCGCCCGCTGCTTGAGGATCAGCTTCCGGTTGTAGATGTCGTCCAGGAAGAGGTTCAGCGCGGCCAAGCGCTGCTTGAGCCCGGCCTCGAGCCGCCGCCAGGTGGCTGCTGAGATGACCCTCGGAATGACGTCGAAAGGAAAGACTTTCTCGGTCCCCTGCTCGTCCGGATATACGGCGAAGGTGATTCCGTGGTTGCGGAACAGCTGAAGCGCGAGGCCGTGGCGGCGCTCCAGTTCCGCGGCGCCGAGGCTGTTGAGAGCGTCGTACAGCCGCCGGTAACCTGGTCGAGGTTGCCCGACGGCCGCAAGCATCTCGTCGTAGAAGCCGTTGAGCTCGTAGCCATGATCGATGGAATCCGAGTGGCCCACGGCTATAGTTTCTGCGCCATTCGCTCATCGGGAGCCGTGATCAACCTGCGCGTCGGCTGCGAGTTCAAATATGACGTGGCCGCGCCGACCACGGCCACCGTCCAGGTCCGGCCTCGCTCGGACTCCACCCACCAGCTGGTCACGGAGTCGTGGTCGACCCAACCACCGGTGGCGGTCGACGAGTATGCCGACATCTACGGCAACCCGGTGAAGCGCCTGGTCATGGCCCCTGGCCCCCTCGTCCTCACCTACACGGCCGTGGTCGCGGTCCCGGACGAGCCGGACGCCGATGCTGCGGCGGCGCCACAGGCTTCGGTCGACGAGGTTCCGGGCGACCTTTTGCATTTCACGCTGCCGAGCCGGTACTGCCTTTCCGACGAGCTCATGACCACCGCGTGGGAGCTGTTCGGCCAGTCGGACCCAGGCGGCGCCAGGGTCCAGGCCATTTGCGACTGGGTCCACGACAACATCCAGTTCCAGCACGGGACCAGCAACCCGCTGACCACCGCGGTGGACGTATATCGGAATCGCAAAGGCGTGTGCCGCGACCTGTCGCACCTTGCCATCACGTTCTGCCGTGCCCTCAACATCCCAGCGCGCTATGTGTTCGGCTACCTGCCGGACCTGTATGTCCCACCCGACCCCGACCCGATGGACTTTGCCGCGTGGATGGAGGTGTGGCTCGGCGGTCGCTGGTGGACGTTCGACCCCCGCAACAACGCTCGCCGTGTTGGTCGGGTCCTGATCGGACGCGGGCGTGACGCGCTCGACGTCGCGATGATCACCACCTTCGGGCCCGCGGCCTTCCGCTCGATGAAGGTGTGGGCGGACGTGGCGGAGGCCGCGTGATCGATCCATCCTCCGTCGACTGGTCGACTGTCAGGCGCGCGTCCTACAGGCTGCGGCAAAAGTTTCGGTACGAGTACGCGCACCCAATCACCGATCTGAACCATCGCCTCGTCGTGATACCGCCTGCGCGTTTTGGCGATCAGCGCCGCACGTATCGCGACCTCCTGGTAGAGCTGAAAGAGATCCGCGTGCACAACCGGGAGGACCGGTTCGGCAACGTCGTCATCGACGTGTTCGCGCCCGAGGTCCCAGAGGCGATCGAGTTCGTCGCAGAAGCGTCTGTCGAGAGGTGGGCTGCCGAGCCGAACATCATCATTGGGGGCTGGCCCGCCGCGGGCTATCTGCTCGAAGTCACACCGCTCACCGGGGCGGACGATCGCATCCAGAGCGCGGCGGCCAAGCTTGCGGCTCGCGCAGAGTGGGGCCTGGAGCTGGCGGACCGGATCAACGATTGGGTCTACCGATCGATGACCTACAGGTACGGCGTCACCGGCATTCGTACCACCGCGGCCGAGGCGCTCGCGCTCGGGGCGGGCGTTTGCCAGGACTACGCGCATGTGATGCTGGCCCTGTGCCGCGAGTGCGGCCTGCCCGCGCGCTACGTGTCAGGCCACATGCTCGGCCAGGGCGGGACCCACGCCTGGGTCGAGGTCGTGCTGCCGGCCGGCGGCGGGCACGACGCCGTCGCCCATGCCTTTGACCCGACGCACGCCGGCAGGGCCGGGCTCGGCTACGTCACGATCGCCGTCGGTCGCGACTACGCGGACGTGGCGCCGACGTCGGGCACCTATCGCTCTGGCGGCACGGGCCGGCTGACCGCTAGCAAGCAGGTCACTCTCACCGACCTTGTCTGAGCGCCGCTAGACGAAGAGCGGCTCCGAAGCCGATCGCGTCGCAAGCTCTGCCATCTCGGCATCGCTGGGGCGCTTCTCAAATCGATTCGCCGCGTCGAGCACCAGCGGCAGAAGCTCCACGTCTCCTACCGTGTTCAGAAACACATCAGGCTTTCCCAGCACCCACCAGACCGCGCGGTCGATGTCGGCCTGGTCCTGCAGTGGCTCGTACCACGTCGAGTGCGTGTGGGTGCGCTCGCTCCACGGCCGCATCGCTATCGATTTGATGGTCTGCACCGCCACCCTGCGCTCCTTGCACGTGGCGACGAGCGCCTCGAAGTTCTCGGCGTAGTAGGGCAGCTGCATCGTGATGAAGTTGAACGGCAGCAGCACCGAGTCGAAGTCGAACCGCGCCAGGCTGCGCCGGTGGTTGGCCGCGATCTGCGACCCGTGCCCGGTGACGCCGATGAAGCGCACGAGCCCCTCCTCGCGGGCCTGCACCGCGGCCTCGATCACGCCGCCCGGACTCAACGCGGTGTCCCAGTCGATCGGGTCGGCGAGGTTGTGGAGCTGCCAGAGGTCGACGTGGTCCACGCCCATTCGGTCGAGCGAGCGATGCAGCTCCTCGCGTGCCTCGGCCGCGCGGCGTGCGCCGGTCTTGGTGGCGACGAAGAAGCTGCCGGGGTTGCGCTTGAGCCACGGCGCGATGCGCAGCTCGGCGTCTCCGTAGCTGGCAGCGGTGTCGATGTGGTTGACGCCATGCTGCATCAGCAGATCGAGCGTGCGGTCGGCCGTCGCTTGATCGACGCGGCTCAACGCCGCCGCACCAAAAAGAGTGCGCGTGCTGTCGTGACCGGTACGGCCAAACGGGATCTTCTCTATCGTCATCTCTCTTTCATTTTCGTCACTAAGAACCGCAGTGGGTCAGGTGGCCCGAAGAATTCGTCAATCCATCGGTCGTGAGGCTTCACCGTCGCGGGGGCCACCTCGTTGACCTCCCAGCCTCGAGCCTCGAACCACTCGGGCTCCTCGGGGTTGATCAGTGCGATGACGCCGCCCTCGCATGTGACGCGCGCGAGCTCGCGCAGCACGACAGCATCAGGTCCGAGTGCGCCGCACGCCGCGGTCAGCTGAGACCAGCCGTCTCGCACCGGGAGGGATTCGGCCCAGCCGGCGATCGCGTGCACGCGCGGCAGGCGGCGGCGAAGCAGCTGGATCAGGCCGATCGACGGCTCGACCGCGACGACGTGCTCAGAGCGCTGCTCCAGGTGATGCGTGAGCCGGCCAGCGCCCGCGCCAACATCCAGGGCCCGCGCGACTGCCGGCAATGCCTCGATGATCGCGGGCGCCACCGGCTCGACCTGCGCAAGCTGGTCCCACCGCTCAGGCTCGAGGTGGTAGGTGAGCGTCCAGAACATCGCGCGCAGCAGCCGCTCCTCGGCCGACGGATCGCCGGCTTTGAGCATCCTCACGTCCTCCGGCGGCACCTTCGACATCTCGTGGCGGTGCACTGCGGCGGGAAGGCGGTCGATGTCGCGGCGGGTGAAGTGCCTCCAACCCGGAGGCGCCGATGCCGCGGCGGCTGCGTACTCCACGCTCTCATCAGACTAGTCCGAGCGATGCGGATCGCAGTGGTGGCTTCGCCCGTCACGCCCCTGCGGCCTGCGCAGCCTGGAGGCGCGCAGGCGATGGTGTGCGACCTTGCGCTCGGATTGGTGCGCCGCGGACATCAAGTGGCGATCCACTGCGTCGACGGCTCGGAGGTACCTGGCGTGGACCTCATCACCGTGCCGCCGCCCCGGGACGCCGCGCAGGCGCTGGTCATGCCGCTTGGCCGTCCCGCGCCGCAGGCGCCGGGGGTGGCGGCCGCGATCGCGGGGATGTTCGACGCCATCCGGTCGAGCCGGCCCGACGTCGTTAGCCAGCATGCCTTCGATGCGCCGGCGTTCGATCAAGCGCGCGGACTTGCGGCGCTGCACACGCTCCACCTGCCGCCCCTGGTGCCGGCCGTCGTAGCCGCCGCCGCATCGACCCCCGCCGCCCAGCTCGCCACCGTCTCCGCGAGCATGCTGCGGGCGTGGCGCGCTGCCGGCGTCGACGTGGGACGAGTGCTGCGCAACGGGGTCGAGGACGTCGACGTGCCGGACGGCGCGCCGGAGCACCTGGCTCTAGTCGCTGGGCGAATCTCGCCTGAGAAGGGCATCGAGGATGCGTTGACCGCCGCGCGCCTTGCGGGCTTGCCGGCTCGCGTGGCGGGTGCGGTCTACGATCCCGCGTATGACGTCGATCTGCAGGGCGCCGAGCGTCTGGGCGAGCTCACGCGGCTGGAGCTGCGGCGGGTGATGGCCAGAAGCGCGGTCACGATCTGCGCCGTGCGCTGGGATGAGCCGTTCGGTCTGGTCGCGGCCGAGGCGCAGATGGCAGGCTGCCCTGTCGCGGCGTACGACAGGGGCGCGGTGCCTGAGGTCGTCGAGGACGGCGTGAGCGGTTTTCTCGCCATTCCGGATGACACAGATTCCCTTGCTGCAGCCATCGAACGGTGCCTCACCCTGGACCGTGGGGAGGTGCGGGCGAGCGCGCGGCGGCGGCTCAGCCTGGACGGCGCGGTCGACGGCTATGAGAGCGCGCTGATGGAGATCGCGTCTTCGTGACCGCGCGGGCGGTCGTCACCGGCGGGTCGGGCGGCATCGGCTTGGCAGTGGTCGAGGCAATGCGTGGGCGCGGCTGGGAGGTGACCTCGCTGAGCCGGCGCGAGGGATGCGACGTCTCCGACGAAGCCCAGGTCCGCAGCGCTTTCGCCCGCTTTGACGCGCTTGACGCGCTGGTCCACTGCGCCCAGGTACTGATCAAACGGCCCTTCGCCGAGACGTCCGCGAGCGACTGGGACGACCAGCTCGGCGCCGGCCTGCGCGGAGCGTTCCTGTGCTCGCGCGAGGCGTTTCGGCTGATGCGGGGCCATGGCGGCTCCATCGTCCTTGTGTCCAGCCTGTCGGGAGTCACCGGCGCCGAGAAGTTCGCGGGCATGGCGGGCTACGTGGCAGCGAAGTCGGGGCTGGCGGGGCTGACCGAGGTCCTGGCGGTGGAGGGCAGGCCAGAGCGGATTCGGGTGAACGCAATCAGCCCGGGCGCGGTAGACACCGCCATGCTGCGCATCGCCGGTGTCGAGGGACCACGCCTGCAGCGGGCCGAGGTGGCACGCCTGATCGTGTGGCTTGCCTCGCGGGATTCGGAGCCGCTCTCCGGAGCCAATCTGCGCCTCGATCCGCATTAGTGCAGTTCCCTGGGAAGTTACCTAACCCAGTACGCGTTCTTGTAAAGAGGTGTTGAGTGCCTGAAGCCGTACGGATCCAGCGGCGTGCCACCTTCGCGGCGGC
>WNGI01002918.1_pt1 | contig 25512 bp, 28 predicted proteins | sample 5400621 | NCBI WGS metagenome assembly WNGI01 (sample SAMN13153374, study PRJNA577476) | soil metagenome | isolation source: 20 cm soil or saprolite under Garry oak tree replicate 1 | place: USA:California | collected 2016-06-15 | reverse complement strand
TGGATATCGGTGGGCCGTGTTCAGAATTTGCCAAAAGTGAAGCTATGAAAACTGCGAGCGATGTTTCCGGATTTCAAATTCAGGCGGCGACCAAGGCGGATGTGCCGGTGATTCTTTCTTTCATCAAGAAGCTCGCCGACTACGAGCGCTTGTCGCACGAAGTCACAGCGACGGAAAAAAGTCTCAGCGAAACGCTTTTCGGCCGGCGGCGCACGGCCGAAGTCGCGATTGGCTACTATAAAAGACAGCCGGCTTGCTTCGTGCTGTTTTTTCACAACTATTCGACTTTTCTTGGCCAGCCGGGAATCTATATCGAAGACCTTTACGTCGATGAGGCTTTTCGCCGGCGCGGCTTCGGCAGCGCTTTGCTGCATTACGTCGCCAAGATCGCGACGGAGCGGGGATGCGGCAGATTGGAGTGGTCGGTTTTGGATTGGAACGAACCGGCGATCGATTTTTACAAGAAGCTCGGCGCGGTGCCGATGAGCGAGTGGACCGTATTCCGCGTAACCGGAGAGAAACTAACGAAGCTCGCGGCTGCGGGAATGCCGCGTTAACGTATAGGCTCGGCGTCCGGGGAGCACTAAGTCGATTGCGTGAATGTGTCCTGAGGTCAATCGGATTCGAGCGGAATGACGAGCCTAATATCCGTGCCCTTTCCCGGGGCCGTGTCGACACTTAGCTCGCCGCCTATTTTTTTGATTCTCTCGCGCATGCCTTTGAGCCCATAGTGACTGGTTCCTTCGGCGGACGCGGTATCAAATCCCACGCCATTGTCACGCAATCGAGCTTCGCAACCCTTGGTGTTGGTCTTGAGCGAAAGATGCAATTCACTTGCCCGGGAATGGCGAACCGCGTTCAAGATCGCCTCGCGTAAAGTAAAGTAAAGCTCCCTTTCGATTGCGACGGGCAGATTATGCGCACCGATGGCACAGCGGAAATCGAGCTTGAACCCGGTGCGGGCGCAAAAGATTTCCAGCTCTTGCTTGAGCCGCCGTTCGAGGGTGCCGGCTTGAAGCTCTTCCCCGGTCTCGTTTTCGGTGAGTAAATTGCGGATCTCAGTGATCGCTTTTTCGATATTGTCTTCAATCGTTCGAAGTTCGTTTTCAACAACACCGCGGTTGTCGAGAAGTTGGCGCCGGCAGCTCTCGGCGCGGAGCCGTACGCTCGATAACAATTGTAACACCCGGTCATGCAGCTCGCGGGAGATCCTCTGCCGTTCTTCCGTGACAGCGTTAGCAATCTCGGTATTTATTTTGCCTGGTGTTTTTTTCACTGTCCTTTGGGGACGCCCCCTAGGGGATCGGTCCAAACAATCGCATCGTCGCCGGGATCACGCGCCTTTGGTTTCCGCCAAATTTTTTCAATTCCATGCAGCAAGATGCTGGACCAAGAAACCGGGAGCTCTCGGCCACGAGACTTCCCCGGCAGGGCCGTAACAGCCTACTTTCGCGCTGTTCAAAAACGGGCTCCCGGTATCGGCGCGGGAGTGAAATTGATGCAGCTTCTGGAACTGCGTCAGCTCCGCGCCGACATGGGCCATGTCTTCGGGTGGCGGCGACGGTTTGTTGGCAATTTGATGAGATCATCGAATCCTCTGAATCCTCCATCATTGTAGCCGCCGTGTAACCCAGCAACACAAAACTGTCAAGTTCAGGAACGACGACGGTCAATCATTGAGCAGCGACAGAAGTGATTTCAAACTCTCGATGCGATCCGGTGTTGCCGCGGCCGATGATTTGCGCCGTTCGACGAGAATGCCTCTGAGTCCAGCTTCGTTGGCCCCTTGCAGATCATGAGTCTCGCTGTCACCGACATGAAGTGCATGAGCGGAAGCGAGACCATGATAATCGAGCGCGGCGTTAAATATACGCCGATCGGGTTTGGCATAGCCAACCCGACTGGACACGAAAACGTGTTCGAACAGCGAGCCCGCGCCCAAACCATCGAGGATTCGTACCAGGCGGGAATCGAAGTTAGAGATCACGTCAAGAATCAATCCGCGTTGCTTGAGCGACGCCAGAGTTTCCAGAACGTCGGGGTAGAGTGACCAAGCTTTGGGCTCGGCGAAGTAGGCGAAGAGTTCCGCGAAGTAGGAGTCGAACCCGGCAAAGGGACGCCATGGCTCGAGCACCCTCGCGACTAGATTTTCCCACCAAGCACGTTCCAACCCGCCGAGTGCATCCTCGGTCACGCCTGGAAACGCCAGTCGCGGCGCCGAATCAAAGCACTCACGAAAACGGCCCATGATTTCGTCAGGCGCGATATTTTTCCCGTGTTTCGCGGCAAACGCGGCGTAGCTTTCACCGACGTTTCGGACGGGCTTGATCAGTGTCCCCGCGGCGTCAAAGAAGACGGCTTTAATCTGCATGGCGAGATTCGTATTGGGAAGCGCCCAATTGCAACGAAGGTAGCATGCTTTATAATTGAAATCGATGCAGCAGAAACAAGCTCTGATCGTCGTCGATGTGCAAAACGATTTTTGCCCTGGCGGCGCGCTGGCTGTTCGGGACGCCGACGCGGTCATTTCGATCTTGAATCGATATATCGGCAAATTTTCACAAGCTTGCCTGCCGGTCATCGCCACGCGCGATTGGCACCCTGAAAAGACCACCCATTTCAAAAACTTCGGCGGACTGTGGCCGGCCCATTGTGTCCAGCATACTAAAGGCGCTGAGTTTCATCCTGGTCTGAATCTGGGGGCAGAGGCCATCGTGGTTTCGAAGGGGACGGCGCCGGACGAGGACAGTTATTCCGCATTCCAAGGCGTAGACTCTTCGGGAGTGGCGCTCACAGAGTTGTTACGCCAATTGGGCGTTGAAACCCTGTATGTCGGCGGCTTGGCCACGGATTATTGTGTGAAGGATACCGTTCTCGATGGCTTGAAGCGCGGATTCAAAGCGGTTGTACTCGGCGACGCGATTCGCGGCGTAGACGTGAATCCAACCGATTCCAGGCAAGCCCTTGCAGAAATGAATGATGCCGGGGCCATCACGCTCAACACGATCGAGGAATTGCGCCTATGATGTCGCACGAACGTGAAGTTACCAGCGCGACCGCACGATGAGTTGCCTAGAATTCGGTTCTAGTGTCTAATTGACGGGTTTACTCGAGGTGTGACTTGGCCAATGCTTTCCAGTACAGCAAAGAATTGACGGCGGCGGAGAGTGCGGCCCGTGAGGCGGGCGCGGTTGTAATGAGCCTTTTCAAGGGCAAATTCGACGTCCGCGAGAAAAGCAAAAATAATCCGGTTACCACGGCCGACATCGAGGCCAATCGAATTATCCGTGAAACGATTTTCGAAGCATTTCCTGGGGACGGCTGGTTGTCGGAAGAGGATCAGGACAATTCCGATCGATTGGCCCTGTCGCGGATTTGGGTCGTCGATCCCATCGACGGAACCAAAGAGTTTATCGAGGGAGTACCACAATTTGCGATCTCCATCGCTTTTGTGGTCGATGGTCGGCCCAAGATCGCGATTGTTTTTAATCCGGCGAAGGATCGATTTTATAAAGCCGTGTTTGGCCAAGGCGCTTATTTGAACAACGAAACGATTCGGGTTAGTTCGAGAAGCGAGGTCAACGGCGCCTCCCTCCTGGTCAGCCGTTCCGAGCCGCAGAAAAAATTTCAGGTCTTTGTCGACCACTGTGACATTAGACCCGTCGGCAGCATTGCGTATCGCCTCGCCAAAGTCGCCGGCGGCGATGGCGACTGCACCATCACGTTTCGCAACATTCACGAGTGGGATATTTGTGCCGGCGTGCTCATGGTCGAGGAAGCCGGCGGTAAGGTGGTCGACGGCGAGGGCAAACGGATGAACTTTAATCGGGAGCTGCCGAAACATCGCGGTGTTGTCGCCGCCAACGCCCATTTGAGTGAAGGATTGCAAAGCCTATGGGCCGACGCGATGGCAATCAAGACGTAACATTAGGCGATCCGCGACTGAGATCAACGATGATGCGTAAATGCGATTATTGTGGCGAGCGCGCCGGGCTTTTCGGTCGGGTCTGTGGCGATTGTAAAAAACTTCTCGCCCGCGTCGAAGATCTGCGTGGCAAAGTGAGTTACGGCGGGTTTCTTGACGGGCTAGAGCAGACCGGCATCGATAAAGAGAAAATATTGGTTTTTCTCAAAGCTGATCCTGATGGCAAGGGCAGCGTCCAAGACCAGGTGACTGCCGAGATGACCAGCGAGCTCATGAAAGTCATGGGTATCTCCGGCCGTCAGTCCGCCGACGAAGTCAGGCGGATTCGCGATGTCCTTGGCAAAGACTCAGAAGAGTAGATGACAGCCGCATCCGACTATGACCGTCACGATCTATCTTTCACTGATATTCTTGGTGCTTTACCTGCTCGGCTTGGTAATCCATCGTTGGATCTTCTTGCGCGACCGTCGACGCATGGAAACCGAAAGCCGCGGTGGAGGGCGAGTGATCGCGAAAGTCGACGACCTGACGCCGGGCTCAGTGAAGAAATTTTGGTTAATCTGCCAGAAGTATCGTTTGGACGCGTTTCTCATCAACGATAGCGGCAGCTTTCATGCGTACGTCAATCGCTGCCGGCACATGCCCACGCCGCTCGACTTTGTGCGCGATGAATTTCTTAGCGACGACGGCCGATTTTTACGCTGTTACACGCACGGGGCTCTGTACGAATTTGCCACGGGTCTATGCGTGGACGGCCCGTGCAAAGGGGAGTCGCTCTATCGCTTGCCGGTGCACGTGGACCGTGGCGAAGTCCTTGTCGGTTGTCCGGAGGGCGACCTGAAACAATTTGCGGATTGAAGGATGTCATCGTGGGCACGGGACAAAAGAAACCCATAGGTAAATTGGTCGGCACGGTCGGCGAGCTGGAGCACGGCGACAGCAAAAAATTCTCGCTGCGCCGCGGTCAGCGCGATATCGAAGCTCTGCTGGTGAATTTCCAAGGCAGCTATTTCGCATATATCAATCGTTGCCCCCACACCGGGATCACGCTCGACTGGGTGAATAATCAGTTCTTCAGCTCGGACCAACGTTATCTGATGTGCGCGACTCACGGTGCGGTGTTCGAGCCGCCGACGGGTGAATGCGTGTGGGGGCCGTGTTTCGGCCTGTCGCTGCAAAGCGTGCCGATCGAGATCAACGGCGGGCAAATTTACGCGCGTCTTCCTGGAGCGAAGGAGGACTGATTGTCCTGTACGAGCGACCGAGCCTACGTCAGGAGGATGTCATGACCGATTGCCTGTTTTGCGGTATCGTCAGCGGAAAGATCAAGGCCAACATCGTGTATCAAAACGACTCTGTTGTGGTCTTCAAAGACATCAATCCCAAGGCGTCGGTTCATCTTCTCATCATCCCGCGCAAGCACATTGCGGGTGTCCTCGACATCGAGCCGGAAGATAGCGCAGTCATCGGCGAGATTTTCGTGGTAGCGGGTCAGCTCGCTCGCGACCACGGAATCGCCGAGAGCGGCTTTCGTGTCGTGGTCAATTCGGGGCCGGACGCGGGTCAAAGCGTATTTCATTTGCATTATCACCTCATGGGCGGACGTCAGATGACTTGGCCGCCGGGTTAATCTGGTTGAACTGCTATTCCTCTTTTTTTCTAAACGATTTTTTTTCTAAACGATCAGCGGAGGACACGATGGCGAGCGAAGAGTGGCACAGCGCGACGAGCGAGATGGCGATACAGCAGTTTGACGTGGCCGCGAACAAGCTCGGCATCGATCCCAACGTGGCGGCCCGGCTGCGCCGCCCCGATCGGGCGATGATCGTCAGCGTGCCGACTCGCATGGACGATGGCCGCGTGCAAGTTTTTACCGGCTATCGGGTTCAGCACAACGATGTGTTGGGGCCGTTTAAGGGTGGTATTCGTTATCATCCGGCGGTTAACCTCGGCGAAGTCTCGGCGCTGGCGATGTGGATGACCTGGAAATGCTCGCTGGTCGGCTTGCCACTCGGCGGAGCGAAGGGCGGCATCACTTGTGATCCTGCGCATCTTTCGCGCAGTGAGTTGCAGTCGATGACGCGGCGTTTTACCGCGGAAATCTTGAATATCATCGGACCGGAAGTCGACGTGCCGGCGCCGGATATGGGGACGAACGAGCAGGTGATGGCATGGATCATGGACACTTATTCTCAGCACAAGGGTCATGCCGTGCCGGAAATCGTGACGGGCAAGCCAGTGGCGATCGGTGGCACGCTCGGCCGGCGCGAAGCCACCGGCCGCGGCGTTGTCTATATGATCCTCGAAGCGGCGCGATATCTGGGTATCGATCTCTCCAAGTGTACCGCGGTGGTGCAGGGCTTCGGCAATGTCGGCTCGGTGGCCGTCAAGGAGCTCGCAAACATCGGCGTCAAGATCATCGGCGTTTCCGACCGAACCGGCGGTTTTGTCGACGCGAAGGGCCTCCCGGTGGACAAACTGCTCGAAGTCGCCGACAAGAATCACAGCCTCGAGGGCTGTCCGTACGGCGAGAAGATTAGCAACGCCGAAGTCTTAGAGCTGAAATGCGATATCCTGGTTCCGGCAGCGCTTGAGATGCAAATCACAGAAAAGAACGCGCCACGTTTGCAATGCCGGGTCCTTGCCGAGGGCGCCAATGGTCCGACCACGCCTGAAGCCGATGCGATTTTGCACGATAAAGGAGTATTTTTAATCCCGGATATTTTGGCCAATGCCGGCGGCGTCGTGGTTTCGTATTTCGAGTGGGTGCAGGATTTGCAAAACTTTTTTTGGAACGAGGCGGAGGTCAATAACAAGCTGCGTGAAATTTTGCTCAAAGCTTTCCAGGAAGTGCTCGCGATGAGCCAGAAGCAATCGGTCAACATGCGTCAGGCGGCGCTGATGATCGGTATCGATCGCGTGGCGCGGGCGATGCTGTGGCGCGGGTTCTACGCGTAGCGGCATCGGTTATGCCAGCCATGAGCAACGCTGCATTGAAGCGGCACCGATAAACTGGTAACCCAAAGGGAACGAATTTTAAGAGGTACGCAATGGTTCAGGCGACCCAACTGAGACCCGGCATGATCATTCTCCATGAGGGCGGCCTTTTTCGGGTGACGGCAGTGCATCATTTGACCCCCGGCAACAAGCGCGGCTTCATGCAGACAAAAATGAAAAACTTGAAGACCGGCATCGGCACGGAATACAAGTTCCGTTCCGAGGACCGCGTCGATCAGGCGATTCTCGATAACCGGCAAATGCAGTACCTTTATGCCGAAGGTGACTTGCATACGTTTATGGATACGGAGAACTACGAGCAAATTGCATTGCCCGCGGAGGACATCGGTGATTTGTTGTCGTACTTGCTGCCAAACTCCGTCGTCGGCATCGAGTTTCATGACGGAAAACCGGTGGGTATCAATCCGCCATCGACCGTCGATCTGGAAGTTGTCGACACCGAACCTTCCATGAAAGGCGCCACGGCCAGTGCGTCTTATAAACCAGCAAAGTTGGAGACTGGTGTGACGGTGCAAGTGCCGCCGTTTATTCAGGTGGGCGACAAAGTGCGTATCGATCCGACTGACGGCTCGTACCAGGAGCGGGTCAAGTAGCTTTGATCCTTTCTAAAACCGCCTGGACCTGCTGCTCCAGGTCTTCCATACTGCCGTTATTTTCGATCACGTAATCGGCGAGTTGACGCTTTTCTTCCAAGCTCATTTGCGCATCGATATGTTTCTGGGCTTCTACTGCGCCGAGGCCGTCTCGTTGTTCTAGACGCCGTCGCTGGGTATCGACGCCGCAGGCTACTAAGACAACCGGCCGAAGCCATTCTTGCAGATTGCCTTCGAAAAGAAGCGGAACTTCGTAGACCACTACGGCCCGTCCGGCGGCGGTATACTGGTGGATTCGTTGCTCCGCGAGCGCGCGGACCCGTGGATGAATGATCGATTCGATTTGTTTTCTCGCCGCGGCGTCGCTGAATATAAGGACGCGAAGTTTTTGTCGATCGAGAGTCCGGTCCGGCTGCAACACTTCGGCACCGAACGCGTCGACGATCTCTTTCCAGGCCTCGCGTCCGGGCTCGACGACCTCACGGGCCAGGTCATCTGCGTTGATGATGGCGGCTCCGCGGCGCTTGAGAATCTTCGCCACCGTGCTCTTGCCTGAGGCGATACCGCCAGTTAGGCCGATCAATTTCACGCAACACTAATGGCAAAATGGCCGCAGGCTTTCAAGCAAGACGCAAACGAGCGATAATGTTCTTACGTGGTCGGGAGATTTGAATTTGATGGCCGAGGTCGTTATTTACACAACGAGCTACTGTCCGTATTGCACGGGCGCAAAGTCCCTGTTGCGAGCGAAGAATGTCCATTTTGAAGAGATCGACGTCACCCACGATCCGGCGAAAAGAGTCGAGATGGAACGGCTGTCGCAACGGTGGACGGTGCCGCAGATTTTTATCGATGGCACGCCGATCGGCGGATATGATGAGGCGCGGCAATTGGACGCGATAGGCGAGCTTGATCGCATGCTGGGGCGCTAAAAAATTGAGCAGAGATTGGGTTGTGATCACACACTGAACGAGTGGACGGCTTGTTGAGGAACAATTGGCTGGAAACTGGAGGCGGCGAGCGGATTCGAACCGCTGCATCGAGGTTTTGCAGACCTCTCCCTTAACCACTTGGGTACGCCGCCTTCGAAAAGACAGCTAACATGAACTTTCCGCGACTTTCAACAACGGCGGAAATTATTGACAATTTTTCGGGAAACACGTAATTAAAAAAGTTCGGACACGGAGTTTTTATTATGGCAACAATGATCACCAGCGAATGCATCAATTGCGGGGCATGTGAGCCTGAATGCCCGAATAACGCAATTAGCCAGGGTGATCCGGTGTACGTCATCGATCCGCTCCTGTGCACCGAGTGTGTCGGCTTTCACGATTACGAGGCCTGTGCCGCCGTTTGCCCCGTAGATGTTTGCGTAACCGATCAAAACAATATTGAAACCGAAGAAGTTCTAATCGCGCGCGCGCGCACGTTGCACCCGGAAACCAACTTCGGAGAGAATTTTCAATCGCGCTTCCGAAAAGGCCAAACCGATGTTGCGGCACCGTCGGCGCCGCAACCGGCGGCTGTGCAGGAAAAGCCCGCAGTAGCTCCCGCTCCGGCACCGAAATCGGCTGCCGCTGCAGCCCCCACAGTGGCTAAGGTAGTTCCACCACCGGTCGTGGCCGCACCGAAGCCTTCGCCAGTCAAAAAAGAAACGGCGCCCAAAAAAACTTTTCCCAACGAACTGCCGATTGGCTTCGCGGAAGCTGCACAAAAATACGCAAGTGGCGGGACTCAGCTCAAGGGATTAAATTGGCTCGCTGTTATCTTGTTGCAGCCGGTTATCGGCGCCTTGCCGCATGGTATCAAAAAGCGGCTCGAGTTAGCGATGCAAACCCCCTTATTCACCGCAGCGGGGAGCACCGCCCTCAACATTGTGCATAACGCCGTCCTTTATCCGCTGGTTGCCGTTGCGATTGCGGCGGCGATATACGGCTCTGACATCATTTTCAGCCAAGATATCAATAAATTTATTTTGCTCGGTTTGCTCCTCGCCACGGTCGAGGGTGTTATTCGATTAAAGGATGGCATCTTTAAGGCTAAGCCAGCGGAGGAAATGGTATTTTTGCCGTCCATATATGGAGCTCCGCTCGGTATCATCATCGCACCGAGGTTAGCGAAATATACCGGTATCGTGAGGGAAATTCCGGTGCCCGTAGAAGGGTTTTACTCAAATGGTTTTGTCGATAAGCTCGAACGGGAGCGGCGCTACGGTAACGTTTACACGGTCGAAGATCGGGGAAATTCATTTCTTGTGCGTATGGAGTTCCCACGCTCGATGCCGGATATCGGCATAGCGAATCGCGACCAATTACCGGACGAAATGCCTGATTATGATTACGACTTGGCGTTGCAAGATGAGCAGCTTATTGTGAAAGGGAAGTGCACGGATGAAAAGGTGCGGCGAATTTCCTCGAGCGTGGGCGCTTTTCCGCCGGAGTTTATCACGGTAATTCCATTTCGGCAGAGGATCGTCGGTCTCGCCCACCAGTTTGAGAATAAGCTTCTCGAAGTGTTGGTCGTAAAGGGATAGCGGCGAGCCTAGGAGAACCTAAGATCCGTAGCGAAACGAGGAAAGAATTGCAATCTATGGAAGAGCCACAGGAGGAGACGATCGCCTGTGGCTCTTTCTCGTCCGGCGACAGTGTACGATTTCGACCGATGACGACCGCCGACTTAGATGAGGTAATGGGGATCGAACGGACCTCGTTTCGTTTTCCCTGGAGTACCGGATTTTTTCTTCAGGAACTGCAGGTCGCCTGCGCGCGTTCAATTCTTGCCGAGATTGACGGACGAATAGTCGGTTATGTTCTTTTCTGGCTCTTGCCCGGGGCCGTTGATATCCACAACATTGCGGTACATGTCAACTTCCGTCGTCGCGGCATTGCGCGCGCGCTTCTGAGCAAGGTTGTGACCGAGGCCGAGCGCCAAACTAATCTTCGAGTGATACTTGAGGTTCGAAGATCGAATTTGCCGGCTCAAAAGCTTTACGAGTCGATGGGTTTCGCTACGACAAGTATTCGAAAGGGTTATTATTCGGACGATGGGGAAGACGCGTTGGCGATGTCCTTAGAATTGGCCCCCAAAGCTTGATTGCACCTCCATTTTACTCCGTCTGTCGATTCTAATTTAATGTTGATATTTGACACCTAAACTGTTGAAAGAGTTATTCTTTTCCGCGGTTCTTCGCTGCACTTGACGGCGTCTCTTCGTCTGTGTATAACTTAAATGTTAAGTCCACGTGAAATGGCGGTCAGCTCCATCGACCGCTAATTTTTTTCGGGATCTCGAACCGGAACGAAAGAGAGCGGCATGCTAGAGACGTTTTACGCACACCCGAAAAATAGTCCGCCGCTCTGCAAACCCTTCCTCAATCCGTTTTTCTCTTGTAATAGCCAGCTTCACGACTCAGTCATTCATTTCCGAGGTAAATTCGTTCAAAACCGCGAAAGTTTCGATTCAGGAGGAGATCCCTATGTTTAAAGTCGGCGAGAAAGTTGTTTACCCCGCCCATGGGGTGGGGGAGATTGAGGCGATACGTTCCCACGTGATTTCGGGCACCGAGAAAAGGTTCTACATGCTCCGAATCCTCGAAACCGATATGAAGATTATGATTCCGATAGATAACGTGGAGTCGGTTGGGTTGCGCAAAATCATCGACCGCGCCATGGTCACCAAAGTGTATAAGGTGTTGCGCCAGAAAAAAATCGAAACAGACCAGCAAACGTGGAACCGGCGATATCGTGAGTATACGGAAAAAATCAAAACCGGATCCATACTGGAGATCGCAAAAGTGTTGCGCGATCTGTTTGTCCTGAAAGGCGACAAGGAGCTTTCCTTTGGTGAGAGAAAGATGCTGGATACGGCGCGAAATCTGTTAGTCAAAGAATTGTCGATCGCGCGCTCCCATTCCGAGGAGAAGATCATGGAGGAACTGCGCCATATTTTTACCCATTAATGCTCCCCTGATTGCCCCCATTTTCCAAGAGCCGAGAGCCAAGCCCTCGGCTCTTTTGTTTTGAACCGATGAAACGCGCAACCGCCATCGTGCTCGCCGCCGGCGCGGGCCGCCGTATCGGCGGCGCAGTTCCTAAGGCCTACCTAGCGATAGGCGGTCGTCCATTGGTGCTGCGAACTTTGGATCGAATGTTCTCGTCGCAAGCAGTGGAGAACGTCGTGCTGGTGGTTGCCGCCGTCGAATTGGCGCGCTGCGAGACCCTATTGCGCGCTGATCGGGCGCTACAAAATCGCCCTTGGCTTCTGCATGTCGGCGGTGCGACGCGCCAACAGTCGGCGAAGCGCGGTTTGGAAAAAGTTAGCTCCGATACCGACATCGTGATCATACACGACGGCGCGCGCCCTTTTGTATCCACTGATCTGATCGATCGGTGCGTTGAAGCGGCGGCAATCAAAGGCGCGGTGGTCCCGGGTCTACCGGCGCGCGATACGATCAAAGAGGTGTCAAATGATCGCTGGATTCAAAGTACTCCCGAACGGGGCAAATTGTGGGAGATCCAAACGCCGCAAGTTTTTAAATGTGAGTTGATTGTGGCGGCTCATGAACGAGCTGAAAGAGATGGCGCTGAGGTTACTGACGATGCGATGGTGGTCGAGCGAATCGGCAAGCCCGTATTCGTTCTCGACGGTGAACGAATGAACTTCAAGATTACCGTGCCGGAAGATGTGTGGCTCGCCGAAACTCTAATTCGAGAAGGACGCGTACCTTAAATCGCTTTTTTCTGCAGTACGTCGTTGAGACTGCCGCTGCGGAATCCTTGCAAATCGACGCTCACGTAATCGAAGCCTACCTCTTTGAATTTTTTCACGATGTCGTCTCTGATGGTCTTGTCGAATATCCGTTCGAGATCATTCTGCGAAACTTCGATTCTAGCCAGATCGCCGTGGTAGCGCACGCGAAACTCGCGAAAACAAAGTTTTTTCATAAAGACTTCACAAGCGCCCACCTGACGCAGCCGTTCGAGGTTGATTTCGGTGCCATAGGGGAAACGCGAGGAGAGGCATGGGCTTGACGGTTTGTCCCACGTCGGCAAATCGAGTTCGCGGCTATAACGCCGGATGTCTTCTTTAGTCATCTGTGCTTCGACCAAGGGATGGCGCACGCCCCATTCATCCGCTGCTTTGAGTCCCGGTCGGTGGTCCTGTAAATCATCTAAATTTGTCCCGTCGACGATCGCCTTTATGGCGAGCTTGTCAGCTTCCGCGCGACAGATGCGATACAGTTCGTCCTTGCAGAAAAAACACCGGTTGACTGGATTCTGCGTATATGACGGATTTGCCAATTCATGGGACTCAAGGACAATGTGGCGGCAGCCCAAGCGACCGGCAAATTCTTTGGCGGCGTCGAGATCCCACGGCGGCGCGCTGGGCGAAGACGCCGTCAATGCCACAACCCTGTCATGAAGAGCCAGATGCGCGGCTTTGAGCAGGAAAGTCGAATCAACGCCGGCGGAAAACGCGACCAGCAGCGAATCGTGTCCGCGCAGGAGCTGGGTCAGGCGTTCGAATTTTGCGTCCATCGTTTTTCGCTGAAAAGATCGGTACTTAAATAATGCTCCCCTTTGTCGGCAAAAATCGTGACGACAACGTGGCCTTTGCCTAAACTCTTTGCCACCTTCAGAGCTGCACAGCAAGCGGCGCCGGACGAGATGCCGACGAGCAACCCTTCCTCGGCCGCCAAGCGCCGGGCATGATTCGTCGCTTCTTCGTCGCTAACGGTTATAATCTCGTCGAGAATCTGGCGATTCAATACAGCCGGTATAAAGCCGGCGCCAATTCCTTGTATTTTGTGAAACCCCGGCTCTCCTCCGGAGATCACCGGCGACGCGCTCGGCTCCACGGCGCAAATTCGCACGCCATTCATTTTCGTTTTCAGGACTTCGCCGACACCGGTAATCGTGCCGCCAGTGCCCACGCCCGAGACAAACGCATCGATGCGTTTGAATTGCTTCAATAGCTCAACGGCGGTTGTTTTGCGGTGGGTTTCCGGGTTCGCCGGATTGTTGAACTGCTGCGGCATGAAGTAGTCGCCATTTTGTTGGAGCAGCTCTTCGGCTTTGTGGATCGCGCCCCCCATTCCTTTCGTGTCCGGGGTTAGGATGAGTCGTGCGCCATAAGCGCAAAGCAGGCTGCGGCGCTCTTCGCTCATAGTATCGGGCATCGTCAAAACCAATCGATAACCTTTAACGGCCGCGATCAGCGCCAAGCCGATTCCGGTGTTTCCACTGGTGGGTTCGACGATGGTCGCTCCCGGTTTGAGTTTTCCCTGGCGCTCCGCCGTTTCAATCATATTCAGGCAGATGCGGTCTTTGACGGAACCGCCCGGATTGAAGGATTCCATCTTGGCCCACACTTCCGCGTCGTTTTTTCCGGGAAGCGCTCTCAGTTTCACTACGGGCGTGGACCCGATTAGATCGAGAACGGATCCGGCGCCATTCAAGTTTGCCACAGTCTTGCTCGTCTTTCGTGAGGGGCGTGAAATTAGAAATGCCGTCGCTCAAATGCTATATTTTCAACTCGTTAAAGTCAATGAAATCGTTTCCACATGAGGCCGCCAAATCAGCTCAGCCCCGGATCTGCGTGCTGTTTCCGGGGGCACTCGGCGATTTCGTTTGTTTGCTACCCTCGCTTCAATCGCTCGCCCGTGGAGCAGAAATCGATCTATTCGCACACACTGAATTTGCCGACCTTGTCCCCGCGCGAGTGGCTGTTTGGTCTCTCGAACGCCCCGAAATACGCAAGCTTTTTGTCGATGAAGTAACGGATGAAGAAGCGCTGAAGGTTTTTTTCGGTGGTTACACGAAGATCTATTCCTGGCTCGGAAGCGGGCAACAACAGTTCGTCCGACGGCTGCAATCGGCATCACGCGGCAAAGCAAAGATATTTCCCTTTCGACCGCCAATCGGAAGGATTCACCAGACCGATTATTATCTGTGCTGTCTAGATGACGTAATGCCCCGGGGGCGTGAACCGGTGATTGCGCCCGGCGATAAAGGTGTTCGCTGGTGTGACGATTTCTACGCGACGCACGAGCTACGTCAACGTCCGGTTTTGGTGCTTGCGCCGGGCAGCGGCGCGCGAGAAAAAAATTGGCCGGAAGAGTTTTTCATTGCCGTAGCCGATTGGTGGCGTGATACCATCCAAGGAAAGGTTGTCTTGCTCCTCGGACCGGTGGAAGAAGAGCGGGGTGGTTATAGACGACTGCAAAGGCGGTGCGTGACAGCGAGCGGATTTCCTTCGGATGTCCAGCAATGGGCGCCGCGGGGAAAAAGGGTGACGATAGTCGACCGAAACATCGAGTGCTCTCCTTGTGCGGTCTGGGTCATGAAGTCTTGTTCTCACCGAGCTTGTTTAACGGGATTGTTTCCCGGAGAAGTTATCGATGTACTGGCACAATTGCCGGAAGTCGTTACCTTGACAAGGAAGGGGGCAGGGATTACAGTTTGAGTCAAGAACATTTTCAAAAATTGCGCGACAACACCGATTCAAGACTGAGGCGTGCCCAGATTGTGCCCAAGGTTGGCGCACATTAGGATTCTTTCCACGCAGAACGACGCCTGGGAATTCCGCGGCATGCGCGCCGCGCGATCCCAGGTTTTTTTTCGCATGAATTCAGGAGTGAACCATGGCTAGCGAAGAAGGGAAACAACAAGAGAGCAAAGGATTTACCGTTCAAGACAAGCGGCGGTTCTCGCCCGATACCGGGGAGGCACGAAAAGACGCTCCCGAAGAACCCAACGCAACCGTCCGAGCTGCCGAGCAACACGAACAGACAGCCGAAAATGCGCGCGATACCGAGAACGAACCTTTACCCGAAATAAATTTTTCGACGTTCGTCATCGGATTGAGCACGCAGGCGCTGATGCATTTGGGAGAAATCGGTAACCCGATCAGCGGAAAGGTTGAAACTGATGTGCCGGTGGCGAAGCATATGATCGATATCTTGGGGATGCTCAAGGACAAAACACGAGGCAATCTCAACGCGAGCGAAGATCGGCTGATGGAGGACATTCTCTTTGATCTTCGCATGAAATACGTCGAAGCGGTCAAGAAGCGATAGGAGTTGTCGATGAAGTTGACGAACATTTGGGGCCGTGGTGTGAGCTTCAAGGGGGCTGTCTTGACCGCTTTGGTCTCACTCGCGGTCGGGCTTGGTATCAGCGGCAGCTTGGGCTGGTTGGTACCCAGCCGCGCGGTCAATCTTATGGGTGACGCCGGCACTCCCGACACGAGGACAAGCGGCGGATTGCCCGATTTTGTGAACTTGGCGAAGAAAGTAAAACCCATTGTCGTCAACATCTCAACGACTCAAGTGAGCGAAGGACGTGGCTCGCAACAAGAGTTTGGCAGTCCGTTTGGCGAGGAGGATCCGTTTAATGATTTCTGGCGGCGCTTTTTTGGTGGGCCGGTGCCCCGGGGTCCGCAACGCCAGCGCAGCTTGGGTTCAGGCTTCATTATTGATGGCGACGGTTCTATCCTAACTAATAACCATGTTGTGGAAAACGCAACGAAGATTGTTGTCAAATTATCGGACGACCAGGAGTACGAAGCCAAGGTCATCGGCCGGGATCAGAAAACTGACATCGCCGTGATCAAGATCAATGCCAAGGTCAGCCTCCCCGCCGCGGGGTTCGGTGACTCAGACAAACTTGAAGTCGGCGAATGGGTTGTCGCCATCGGCAATCCGTTCGGGCTCGACAGTACGGTGACGTCCGGAATCGTCAGCGCGAAAGGCCGGCACATCGGTCAAGGACCGTACGACAATTTCATTCAAACTGATGCGTCGATCAATCCCGGCAACTCCGGCGGACCGCTGCTCAACTTACGCGGCGAAGTCGTTGGAATTAACACGGCCATCTTTAGCCGTACGGGCGGTAATATCGGCATCGGCTTCGCGATCCCGATCAATCTGGTCAAGGAAGTGCTGCCGCAGCTCCGCGGTAAAGGCAAGGTGACGCGCGGCTATCTCGGCGTATTGATACAGAAAGTAACGCCAGAAATCGCCGAAAGCCTGGGCATGGAAAAAGGCTATGGCGCGCTCGTCGCCAACGTCTCCAAGGAAGGCCCCGCGGACAAGGCGGGAGTTAAGGTCGGCGATGTCATCACCGAATTCGACGGCAAAGAAGTTAAGGACTCGGGTGACTTGCCAATCATAGTCGCGCGCACGACCGTGGACAAAAAGGTCAGAATGAAAGTGCTGCGCGACAAGAAAGAGATCGTCCTCAGTGTCGCCGTTGGAGAACTCAAAGATGAAGAGGTCGTCGCCGCCGTGCCGGAGAAAGGCGAATTAGGGCTCACGGTTCAAAGGCTGACACCGCAAATCGCGGAAAGCTTGGGATTAGAAAAAGCCGAGGGCGTGGTCGTTACCGCCGTTGAACCGAGCAGCGCCGCCGACGAAGCGGGCATTCGCCGCGCCGATATCATTTTGGAAGTCGATCGCAAAGCGGTTCGAAACGTGGATGAGTATAAGAAAGCGGTCGCCGGAGTGCGCAAAGGACGTGGGGTTCTGTTCTTGGTGCGGCGCGGCGATAGCACACTTTTCCTAGCGCTCAAACCGCCGCGCTAACCGTCGTTACGATTGCCAATCGCTTGCCCCAAAACGAGGTTCGGAGTTTGCCCGGCCTCGTTTTGTTGCTTTTGGGTCACTTCTGCGCGAAAATCAATTTAGTTTTGGGGCGTTGGGTTTGATTAAGTCCAAACTGCGTATTTTTAGCCTATCACTCGTTGCACTCCTGGTTATTACCTCCAGTGGCCTCGTTTTCGGAGCTTGGTACCTAAAGCGCCTGGAAAATACTGTCACGGAAAAATTCGAAGGACGGAAATGGGCTTTCCCGTCGAAAATCTATTCTGACAGCTATCTTCTTTACGTCGGCGTTGGCATCCGCCTCGAAGATTTGGCCGAAAAACTACGTCGGCTTGGCTATTTCGAAAGCTTGGCGGAGCCTAGAGCAAAAGGAGAGTACCGGATCGCCAAATCAGATAACCTCATCGAAATTTATCTGCATGATTTCGATTTTCCAACTGAACGATTCAAGGGTGTACCCGTCCGCATTTCGTTCCAGGGTACAGTGGTAACTCGAATCGAGAATGTGGCGACCGGGAAAGAGATGTTTTCCCTGGAGCTCGACCCCGAGCTTATGACGGGTCTTTATGAGAGAATTTGGCAGGAGCGAAAAGTCGTCAAATTAACCGAAGTGCCGCCGCTGGTCGTTAAGGCGATCTTAGCGGTCGAAGACGAGCGTTTTTACAGCCATCACGGCATCGATCCGATCGGCATCCTGCGGGCGCTGTGGGTCAATCTTCGGAGCATGAGTTTTCAGCAGGGCGGCAGCACGCTCACCCAACAGTTGATGAAAAATTTTTTTCTGACCGACGAGCGAACAATTAGCCGCAAGATTCCGGAGGCCGTCATGGCCCTGATTGCGGAGCGCAAATATTCAAAGGAAACGATTCTCGAAAACTACCTGAATGAGATCTATTTAGGCCAACGAGGTTCGCAGGGAATTTTCGGCGTATGGGAGGCGTCGCAGTTCTACTTTTCGAAGCCGCTTGCCGATTTAACGGTGGGAGAAGCGGCGCTCTTGGCGGGACTGATTCGCGCGCCCAATCGAGTGTCGCCCTACCGGAGCGCCGAAGCCGCGACCCGCCGGCGCAATGTGGTGTTGGGCAAGTTGCTCGATGACCGAATCATTACTCGCCGGCAATACGACGCGGCACTGCGCGAAAAACTGCCGCAGCGAGCGTTGGTGAAAGTCACCAATGACGCGCCGTTCTACGTCGATTATCTGCGCCGCGAGCTTGAGGAAAACTATTCGAACGCCGAGCTTACGAAAGAAGGCTTACGGATCTTTAGCAGCCTCGACTTGAACATGCAAAGGATGGCGGAACGGGCGCTGGTCGAAGGTCTTAAGAAGCTCGAAGCGGCCCACCCGGCCTTGCGGCGAAAGGGTGATGATAGCTTGGAAGGGGCGATTGTTGTCTTGCGGCCTCAAACCGGCGAGATCAAGGCGATGGTGGGCGGCCGGAACTATTCAAAGTCCCAATTCAACCGGGTGTTTCAAGCCAAGCGCCAGCCCGGATCGGTTTTCAAACCCTTCGTGTACTTGGCCGCGCTGATGTTCGGGGGCCAAAGCGGCGTCCGATATACGCCCGAAACGATCATCAACGATAGTCAGTTCACTTGGAGCTACGATGGCCAAGATTGGCAGCCCAGCAATTACAACAACGAATATTTTGGCGCAGTGACACTGCGCCGTGCGCTAGAAAACTCGCTCAACTCGGCGACGGGGCGAGTGGCTCAGGACGTCGGCATCCGGCGGGTGCGCGAAATCGCGCACCGTCTGGGCATTCAAAGCCCGCTGCCCGCCGTGCCTTCGCTTGCTTTAGGTGCGGCTGAAGTGACACCGTTAGAGGTTGCCGTGGCTTTTTCGACCTTAGCGAATGGCGGAGTGCGTCCACGCCCCCTCGCTGTCAGAAACGTCGTGGATCAAAGTATGCAGCTATTGGAAAAGCGCGACGTGCGCAGCCAACAAGTCATTAGTCCGCAGCTGGCCTACATGATGAACGAGCTTCTCAAAGGCGTGTTGGACCGGGGCACGGCGGCGATGGCGCGACGGTGGGGATTTACCCGCCCGGCGGCCGGGAAAACCGGTACAACGAACGATTATAAAGACGCCTGGTTCGTCGGCTATACGCCGGATTTGCTCGCGGTCGTGTGGGTGGGATTCGCCGGTCAGAGTAAGCTGGGCCTGTCAGGTGCGGAAGCGGCCCTGCCGATCTGGACCGAGTTCATGAAAAACGCGACCGCCAACATGCCGGTGACCGACTTTGTCGCGCCCGCCCCAATACCTGACACCGATGATGGTGTACCGAGTAAGTGCGGACCGACATTGCCGGATGGCGGAGCGGGGACTAATCCCTGCCCACCGGCGGCGGTGCAAACTCGTTCGACTTCCGATGCGCTGTAAGAGTGTCGCCCCCGCCATGGTTCCTGGACGGCGTCTGAACTACGTTCTAGCAACCACGATCGTGTTGGCATTGGGCGCGTGTGAGCCGCCGCGAGTTTACCGGATGCCTGTTCCGCCAAGCAATAACACAATCTTGGGGCCTCGTGTTCCGCAAACGCCGGCGCCGATACCTCCGTCTCCGCCAGCGGAGGTTGCGCGCAAGCCGCTGCCGCAGGAAACAAAAATTCGCGAGCAGGATTTAAAATCCAGGGCGCCATCAGCCAACTCTCCTGTGCGGGAGACGAAAGAACCCACCCGGCAATCCAGCATCAATGAAAACCGTGCCACCCCCGAATCCACCGTAGCTCCCGCGCCAGCACCACCACCACTTCCAGACGATAGCTCGCTTCTCGCCAAGATCACTCCGGGAATCTCGCCCCAGCGCGCCGCTTCGCTACGCTTGACCGACGAGGGTAGCAAACTTCTCGATGCCGGAGAGCCCGGCAAGGCGCTGACGCGGTTGGAAAAAACCATCGTTATCGATTCTTCGAATGCCTATGGCTACTTTTATCTGGCCAAGGCGCAATATCGTTTGGGGCGTTACCAACAATCGCTCAATTTTCTCGATGTCGCCGAGTCGCGCCTCAGTGGCGAGCCATTTTGGTTAGCCGAGGTCCATGCGCTGCGCGGGGAGAACTATCGGGCGCTGGGACAAGGGCAGAAGGCGGAATCGAGTTACTTGCAAGCGTTACGCTTAAATTCCGGCAACCACACGGCCGCCGATGCGCTTATCCGTTTGCAAGCCGAAACCCAACCCGTTAACAAGTAATCTCTTTCCATGCTAGTTCTCGGTGTTGAAACCTCCTGCGATGACACCGCCGCCGCAGTTCTACAAGACGGACGGACGATACTCGCAAACGTCGTATCGTCGCAGGACCAAGTGCATGGGCCCTACGGCGGCGTGGTTCCGGAACTGGCCTCGCGGCAACACATCAAAAACGTTCTGCCGATCGTCGACAGTGCTTTGCAGAAGGCCGGCGTAAGGTTGCGAGATTTAGACGGCATCGCCGTTACCTACGGCCCCGGGCTGGTCGGCTCCTTGCTCGTCGGCCTTTCACTGGTCAAGGGCATGTCGTTTCGTTCGGGGATTCCTTACGTCGGCGTCAATCATCTCGAAGCGCATCTCCTGGCGATCCATCTCGAGCACGACGTGCCGTTTCCGTATATCGCGCTGCTCGCGTCAGGCGGCCATACGCTGTTGTATTGCGTGAAAGGAGTTGGCCACTACGTCCATCTCGGCGGCACGCGCGACGACGCCGCCGGCGAAGCCTTCGACAAAGTTGCCAAGATGATGGCGCTTGGATATCCCGGGGGACGGATCATCGACAACCTCGCGAAAGCCGGCGATCCCAAAGGTATTCGTTTCCCGCGCGCCAGATTAAAAAAAAGCGCGTACGAGTTTAGTTTTAGCGGCATCAAGACCGCCGTGTGGCATTACCTCAAAGCTCAAGGCGCAGAGGAGGGCAAAACGAGTCAGGCCGATATCGCCGCGAGCTTTCAGGAGGCGGTGGTGGATATGTTGGTGAATCCGACGATCAAGGCGGCGGTGGCTAGCGACGTTAAGCGGATCGTTCTTTCCGGTGGCGTGGCGGCGAACAGCCGGCTGCGCGCAAGCATGACGGAAAGGGCGGATGATGAAGGGGTGCAGGTCTTTTCTCCAGCGCCTAAGTTCTGCACGGACAACGGCGCGATGATCGCTTTGACCGGCTATCACTGGCTCAAGCGCGGCCGTCGCGATGACTATCGCCTCAATGCCGACGCCGATCTGACGCTCTAAAAAAATAGTTCAAATGTTCAAGGTTCAAGAGCTCAAGGGATCGTTGTGACCCTTTACGAGGAAGTTCGCGCAGCGCTGCGCGAAACGAATTTTAGGCCGCGAAAAAGCCGCGGACAAAATTTCTTGATTCACGAGCGCGTGATCGATTCGATTATCCGCCTGCTCGATCTCTCGCCGGCCGACGAGGTCGTCGAGATCGGCCCTGGACTCGGATTTCTCACTCGCCGTTTGCTCGAGCGCGCGGCCCGCGTCTGGGCAGTGGAAGTCGACGCGGCTCTCGTCGAGCGCTTGGGCGCGAGCGTGTTCGCCGCCGATCCGAAGCTGCGGTTGATTCACGGCGATATCCTGGAGGTGCCGTTAGGGGACATGCTGCCGGATAAAAAACTCAAACTCGTTGGCAATCTGCCGTACAGCATCTCGACGCCGGTGCTGTTTCGTATTTTCGCTTTACGCGAGCACTTCTCTTCGCTGGTCTTGATGGTGCAAAAAGAAGTCGCCGACCGGATCGCGGCGCAGCCGGGGACAAAAACTTTCGGGACACTCTCGGTGTGGTGTCAGATTCACGGCCGGATTATCGATCGAGTATCGGTGTCGCCGGAAGCGTTTTTCCCGCGCCCCAAGGTGCGTTCGACGGTGCTGAAGATCGAACTCTTTCCCGAGCCGCTGGTGACCGCGTCAGAGATACCTATCTTGCGCGGACTGGTGCGCGCGGCGTTCGGCCAGCGGCGCAAGACTCTCGGCAATGCGCTGACCGCCTGGTTGAAGAGTGACGGAAGCGAAATCGAAACTCTGCTGCAATCGCAAGGCATCGATCCCCGACGGCGAGGCGAAACGCTCAGCATCGACGAATTCATCAAACTCGCCCGCGCCGCGCATAGCCAATCCGCTCTGGCTGCTGATCATTAACGCCCATGCCGGAATTACCCGAAGTCGAGACGGTTTGCCGCAGCTTACGGCCGCATCTATTAGGCCGGACGATCCGGCGCGTCCAGGTTTTCGAGCCGCGTCTGCGCGTGCCCGTGGATGAGCGCGCGCTCGCCGCCTTGGCCGGCCAGCGGATCGAAGGGATCAGCCGCCTGGCAAAATATATTCTCCTGAACTTGTCCGGCGGCGCAGTCTGGTTGTTTCATCTCGGCATGTCGGGAAAGCTGATTTGCGTCGCGCCGCACACCCCGCCACGCAAACATGATCATATCGTCGTCGATTTTGACGACGGCACGGAGCTGCGTTACCACGACCCGCGCCGCTTCGGTTTATCCTTGGTAGCGCGGCGCGAAGAGCTGCCGCAATTGCCGCAGTTGCGTCATGTCGGCATAGATCCGTTCGATCAGCGCCTCACGGGAGCTTTTCTGTTCGGCTTTACGCGCGCTTCGGAGCGGCGCATTCGCGATCTGCTGCTCGATCAGCAAATTATCGCAGGGCTGGGCAATATTTACGCGAACGAGATCCTCGCTTTGGCCGGCATTAAACCGACCACGCGCGCGCATCGCCTGACGCGCAAGCAGGCGCAGACGATCGCGGCAGCGATACCCAAGTTGATGCGTGACGCGATTCGCTGGTGCGGCACGTCGTTTTCAGACTATCGCGATGCCGACGATAAAGCGGGCGAGTTTCAAAAACATCTTAGAGTCTATGACCGCGACGGTGAGCGCTGCCGGATTTGTCCGAGCTCGATCAAGCGCGTCGCCATCGGCAACCGCAGCGCGTTTTATTGTCCGGTGTGTCAGAAATAGAAGATTTCGTTCCAATCGTTCAAAACGTTCCAGCCGTTTCAATCGTTGAAGAGACGGATGATGATGAGTTCCGTAAGTGAAGATTTGTCATGACTTCTCAAGATTTACATCGGGGTAAGCTTTTGTCGCCGCTGCGCCATCGGGATTTTCGTCTTTTTTGGACGGGACTGCTGCTTTCCAGCGTCGGCAGCCAATTCACTCAAGTGGCGATGGCGTGGCAGATCTACGAGCTCACGAATTCGCCGCTGCAGATCGGCATGATCGGCCTGGTGCGCGCGGTGCCGCAGATGTTCATTCTCTTATTCGGCGGGTTGCTCGCCGACGCGATGAACCGGCGCAAGCTGATGATGGTGACGCAGGGGAGTTTATTTTTTGTCTCCGGATCGCTCGCGCTGATGACGCTGGGCGGCCACGTGACGCCACTGAAACTTTACGGCGTCACGGTGTTCCTGGCGTTATTCAGCTCCTTAGAGGTGCCGTCGCGTCAAGCGATCGTCACCAACCTCGTGCCCGCGGAAGATTTGTCGCGCGCCCTGGCGATCTTCAGCACGCAGCGGCAGATCGCCACGATTGCCGGCCCGTCGATCGCCGGCGTGGTACTGGCCATCGCCGGTCCGAGCGTTTGCTACGCGGTCGATGCGATCTCCTGGCTCGTGATGCTGGTATCGCTGGCGCTCATTCGCGCTCAGTTGCCAGAGCGCGGCGGCTGGCGCACGATCACGCTTGATTCGCTGCGCGCGGGCTTTCGCTTCGTCTGGGGTCATGCCGTCATCTTTCCGTTCCTGATGATGGACTTTGGGGCGAACCTTTTCGGCGCGGTGCGCTCGCTCTTTCCGATTTATGCGCGCGATATTCTTGCCGTCGGACCGGAGGGATTAGGGATACTCTACGCGGCCAGCGCCGCCGGTGCATTGATTGGCGCCTTCGGCTTCAATATGTGGGGACCGGTGCGACAAGCCGGACGGTGGATACTTTTCGGCGTGACGACCTATGGAGTGTGCCTACTGCTCTTCGCTCAGTCACATTTCTTTTGGCTGTCGATCTTTCTTCTCGTCGGCGCCGGCATCGGCGACACGATCAGCGCGATCCTGCGCGCCACGATCAATCAATTGAGCACACCGGACGAACTGCGTGGCCGCATGTCTTCGATCAACAGCATCTTCACCAACAGCGGCCCGCAGTTGGGCCAGTTCCAGCTCGGCGCCCTCGCGGCTGCGTTCGGCGCGGAATTCGCCGCTTCGACCGGAGCCCTCGTCATTCTTTTGATCGTCGGAGTTCTGCTCGTGCGTTTTCCACATGTGCGGGATTATCGGATCGCGCCGCAACGCGCGTAGGCTGGTTGCGAGTTACGCAGGGTTATGGCGAGGCTAGAAGAGTAACAAGGAGTCAGCGAAAAATTTGTTTTATGCTTTACGCGCCTCGTCCGAGTCGTTCCCTTGCTGCTTGATTACGTTCATCGCCAGGGAAATCATCGAGCCGACGTCGCTCAACGTCGCCGGCAATATTAACGTGTTGCCGGTCTGGGCGAGCTTGCCGAACTCGATAAGATAGTTCTCTGCGACGCGCAATTGGACCGCTTCGAAGCCGCCCGGTTGCTGGATTGCGTCGGCGACTTTCCTGATCCCGCTCGCCGTCGCATCGGCGATGGCGAGGATCGCCGCGGCTTGACCTTCGGCTTCGTTGATTTGCTGCTGCTTTTTCCCTTCCGAGGCTTTGATCGCTTGCTGCTTTTCACCTTCGGCGCTGTTGATCGCAGCGTCCCGTTGGCCTTCGGACGTCAGGATCAAGGCCCGCTTCTCGCGCTCGGCGCGCATCTGCTTTTCCATGGCGGCGAGGATGTCCTGTGGCGGTGTGATGTTTTTGATTTCATAGCGCATGACTTTGATGCCCCAGGGTTCCGACGCCTTGTCCAATTCGCTGACTACCTGAGTATTGATGTTGGTGCGTTCCTCAAAAGTACGGTCGAGCTCGATCTTGCCAAGCTCGCTGCGTAAGGTGGTTTGCGCGAGCTGCGTGATGCCGAAGATGTAATCTCCGATGCCATAGGACGCCCGCTCAGGATTCAAAACTTTTTGGTAGAGTACGCCGTCGACCGAGACCTGGACATTATCGCGGGTGATGCAAACCTGTGGCGGGATGTCGATAGCCTGTTCCTTTAGCGAATGCTTGTAACGAATCACGTCAAGAAAAGGGAAGAGGATATGAAAACCGGCGCCCAGAGTGCCGCTATACTTACCTAAACGCTCGACGACGAAGGCGCTCTGCTGTGGCACTACGACGGCGGTCTTGGCGACGATGATGATGACGAGAAACGCCAACACGATGACAACGATAAATCCGCCCATGCTTGTCTCCGTTTCAGTTTGTTTCGGGGCGCACGAAAATCGTCAAACCTTCCACGCGCTCGACCCTGCAGCGCTGGCCGCGGGCAAGAGGCTTATCG
>WNGI01002816.1_pt1 | contig 25529 bp, 28 predicted proteins | sample 5400621 | NCBI WGS metagenome assembly WNGI01 (sample SAMN13153374, study PRJNA577476) | soil metagenome | isolation source: 20 cm soil or saprolite under Garry oak tree replicate 1 | place: USA:California | collected 2016-06-15 | reverse complement strand
AACTGCAACGCCTGTTCCCCGGGTGCAAAATTAAAACCGAACGTTTTCTCGGCATTCCTAAATCTTACGCCGCCTACCGCTAAAGCGATTTGACGATGTCAACGACGGCCCACAGGACCCGCTTCGAAAAAAGCGCGAGCCTGAGACGCTCCCAGTTTTTCTGGCTGCCGACAAAAACCCAAACTCAAGTCTAATGAGCGATACGGAGCACCCGATTGGCAGAAAGGAACGGGTGATGTCTGCTGCTGCAAGAGCGAGGATTTCAAAAGCGACGAAAGCGCGGTGGGCAGAGTTTAGAGCAGCGAAGGCGAAGGGGAAACGCTAGGGCCACTAATTTTGCACGACCTGTCCACAGATTGTCCGAACCGCCCTATTCCCCCTCTGGCGAGTATTCCGGTTTGTATTTCAACGTCAGGCAAAAGTGAAGCGTGTTGATGCAATCTCGGCCTAGGTTTCCTCCCTTCGGAGAGCGTTCATCGCCGAGGCAGACCTTCGCAAATTTCTTGGTGACGAGTTTTTCGTGCACTATCTCCGCTATGTCTTGGAAAATGTCAAATCCGCCGCTCCTGCAATTGCGGTTGGCGCACGAAATAATCGGACTTGTGACCGGACGCAGCAATCCATAGACTCTACTCGGCGGCGTACTGGTATAAGGGTTGCCTACTCCCGCGCCCTCTTGCCAAGATGCAATCAGAACGGTTTCCAGGGTCGGGAAGGCTTTCAAAAATTCAGCGGCCACGGCAATTGTGCCTCGCAGACTATGCGCCTTGGGACAGTATAAGCGCCAAAGCAAATGACCGCATTGAGAAAACGTGCCAGCATAGTGCAATGAAACACCCAAAAAAGCACAAGCGTCCTCCGGAGGCCCATCCTTCTGCGTTGTCAGTACCGTCGTATCATCGCATTCTGGTCAAGCATGGCCTGATTGAAAAGACTCTGCCCATCCCCGATGCGTATGAAGTGTTTTTGAAAGTGGGTGCTGACCCAGAAGTACAAACACTCCGTCGCAAGGTAGAACTCGGCAATAAAATGAAACACGTTCCCGCCCTGCATCTAGCCACAGTGATGGCTCTGCAAGGCATGACCAAGCAGGAGCTTGAAGCTCTGAAATTGCGGATGAAAGAGAAACGAGTATGAACCTTGAGGAAGTCGTGACGGTGGTGGATGGCTCCATTTTAGAGAATTACTGCGTACTCCTCTGTTCAAGGCCAGTCCCATCTCTCCGCGTGATCTCAACCCGGACCCCAATGCCCGGAGCAAGTGGCAGCAACAGATTTTCATTCGCAGGGCGGCGAGGTTCAAAGCGATGTATGGGAATTGACTGGACCTGCCCAAGAGTCATGAGGCGGTTAGCTACTTTGCTGCGAGGGCCTTTGCATCCTGTTTCCGGGCACTCGCGGCACTCTTAGAACGGGCATTAACTGAAAGAAGTAGTGAGACGATCTCCGCCCTCGTGGAATTCTTCAATTGAGTCTCCTGTTCGGGAATGGCATCTAGGATTTGCACTGCCATACCAACAGTATTTATCCTTTCGAGAACTTCCATAAACTGATTCGCCTGAGCCATGGTTGAGCGGTAGATGACCATAAACGTTACACCGATGAACTCGGTAATAATTCCTGAGATGGCCGCGAGATAGGATGTTTTGAGGGACTCCGGGTTGGAGACACCGTGGCTAACACCCCATAGAATAAATCCGAAACCCACAATCATCACAAAAACGGCAACAAAGAAAATCATTCTGACTTGCGAGAGGTTTCTATCGAAGTACGCCTCAAGTTTTACGCGTGCCAGGTCCCAAGCGAATTTTGTCTTCTCAGGTTCTTTCTCCGCCCGAACCTCGATTTGCTCGATTTTCTTTTCTTGGAGGGACCTAGATCGATGCTCATAATAAGCACCTACGCTCACACCCACTATCACACCCACTATCATGACTAATCCAGATATACTCACGGGGAATTCCGGGATGAATTCCGGGATGAATTTCTTTTGAATGACAATCACATATATAACCTCAAATACGCCTATAAGCGCAAATACGCTAAGGATAGCAATTACAATCTCCTTCGGCTGAGGTCGGCGCATGGATGTTTCCTCGACTGTGCAAGCCGAATGAGGATACCGCGCTGGTCGGACAGATGTAAAGACTGCCAAGCGACCCATAGAATTCACCATGCCGGGCGGCACGGTTGAATTCTTGGCATCGCGGAAGCGAGGGCGGCGAGGTTCAAGGCGATGTACGGGAATTGAGCGACGGAATTCAGCAGGCGTCGCTCTCCCTCCGGGGGTTTCGACTTACATACAACATTCCCTTGGCGAAGAGCGAGAACTTTCCTTTCCCCGGTGACAACTCGTTAAGACGCTTCCCCATCCGAAGCAGGTGGAACGAAATGAAAGCCGTCAACTTTATGGTTGAGCCGAAGGGCCTAAGGCCACAGCGCTCAGATGAATTGACCGTCCTTTGCTCGGTGGACGATGTATTTATTGTTGTGACTAAAGAGTGGTCGAAGCCAAAAGTATCAATCAAAAAAGGTCGTGTTTCATCTGGCCGACAATTCGATCAGCGACCTTGCGTTCACCACCTCTCTTCAAACCACCCCACCACAAAGAGCGGTCTCCAGCTTCGCCTGCCCAAACTAAGGTTTTGTCCTTAACATTAAGCAATTTGACATTACCTTCATTCTTGTCCTTACCGTTGAAGACCGTGTTATACCAATGGTCGTCTGCCTTCTGTGAACCACCTGTCAAAACAAAATCGGCGTCCTTTTCCTCAGTTACGACTGTAATGGGCAGCTTTCTCTTCAATATTTCAGCAGCTACAAAGCCATCGAGTCCTCCATCCATTTGGGCGATGTAGAGTTTAGAACCGTTAGGCACTTTCGATTCGTGGTTTTTGGCATAGGTCCCTACCGCAAGAAGGAAAACCATGACAAGCATTAGTCGCTTCACTTGATAATCTCCTTGAAACGAAATGGGGAGCTGAATTCAAATCCGAGTTCACCCCCTCTGGTCGTTGGCGATGAGGATAGCACAGCGTATGTTAGAGGTTTTTTTTAATTATGATTTTCATTGCCCAAATAAGTAACAACTCTAAGGGCAAACTCGTTCGCCTCCACAATCTTGTTTGTCTTGGCTTGCCCGCTGATAAAGAGCACCGAGGCGAAGACGATTGCGACGATTCCTAACGTCTTTATCCTGCGGTTTTCTCCTTCCAGCGTCTCAAGTCTGGCGTCGATATCCATACCGTCCTCCGCAAAAGCTCTAGTTCTGCGTTGTGCTGTCCACGCTTCCAGCCGGGTTGTGAGTAGTTCTAGCTCGGACAATCCAAATCCCAATTACAATCGCAACGAACAATGCGACCCAGAGGACCGGATCGTGTATGAGCCCTCGGACATTGAATGCGATTGCGTTATATCGGGAAGCACCTTTAGCTGATTGTGCGAGTCGATACATCGTAATTTCCATTCGTATCACGGTATATGAGATTCCGCCCACGATGAAGATGACCACGCCGAGAACCACGCCTTTCAAAATCCACATTTGCCCCTCCCGAAGATTCCTTCATCCGCACGGCGGGAGTTTATCCCGAGGACCTCAAAGCGACTCTACCACGCCGGGGCCGGGCGAATGGCAGTCCGGCAAATTTTCATTCGGAGGGCGGCGAGGTTCAAAGCGAAGTATGGGAATTAACTCATCCTCCGCCTGCCGCAGTGCTCTTCGAGACGCCTGTCAGATGTTCCTGCATAATTTCGTCGTAGACTTCATCGTGACGAAACTCGTCAACGTGTGCGACCGACTTTCCTGCCCGTTTCTTGGCCCATTCGCGCTTCGCCTGTTCATGTCTAATCCATTCCTCTTCGTGAAGCTTTGCATCTCTGTACTTTGGATTTCCGGGATGCCGCCCGTATTCATCCATTGCCCAAGCAGAGCCGTCGTTCCGTCCAACGATGATTTCGCTAGTAAACGGAACCTTGTAAAGGTGCGGCAACAAGAACCAGTCTTCCTCTAACTTTGCCCACTCTGCCGTGGATACTCGTTTCTCAGGATATAGCCACTCCTCCTCAGCCGCAGCGATGTATCGTGTGGCACGCCGTTTCAAAATGTAATTGATGCGGAGAACTTCATCTTCCTCCAACTCCCGCCCGAATTGGGTATCCAACAAACACTTCATGGTTTGCTGATAAGCCCGTGCATTCACCCTGGACATCGTTGGATTGGCCCGAGGATTCCGAACAAGTTGCAAGTGCGTAATGATGAGACAGGAGTCTAAGCCCAAGGGAAACAAGGTACGGGTGCCAATTTGATCTAAGCCAACGTCTTTGGGGTAGGCGAATTCGCTCGGAAACGCCCGTCTGTTGAAAAACGTAACAGGTTCATCTGTCACAATAAACTTTGTCTGGCTCTGACGTGCTCTCACGAATTCCCACACACCCTCACCCCACATTGTCGTGTGGAACCGATACAATCGTTGCATCGCAACGAGCATGACGTTCCGATCAGACGCGTGAATAGTGTCCCGTAAGTAATCCAGTCCTTTCGGTGTTCGGAAGCGTTGAGCGTCCATGTACTGCGGCAGTGCTTGAAATAGTCCTGGCACATCGCCCCTTGAAGTGCAGTTGGAAAGACCCGTAAATTCCCCAAAGAACTCCACCGCATGCCTGCCACGATTATCAAGCATGCCGAAAAAGAACCTCTCCACATCATCTCTGCTCAAATTGCCGAGCTTTAGGGTGTACAGGTCGTTTTGACAAAAGCAGCGATCAGGTCCCCACCGAAGAAGAACACGACGTTGATACTTCTTTCCTTCATTGATGACGGTCTCTGGATGCAAATCGAGATAGTAAAACTGGAATTGACCCGCCTTGAGGAATCTCTTCTGATACCAGCGGGGGACATAGTGGTGAACGTGCGATTGCGTCATGCCCATACAGCTAGTTTGCACATCCCTCGGGCGGAGGGACGCACAGGAATCCGTTTCTCCTCGGGGTTAAAAACGCCCCAGTTAGTCCAATTTATCACGAACGCGCTAGATAGAAAAGCAAGCGAAGATAGCGAAGATAGTCAATGTGAGGCCAACCTTAAAATCGAAGCACTGAACGCCGGGGCACCATTCTTCCTGCACGCCGCCCTCACGTTTTTGTTTCCAGGCTTCGATGTCCACCAGGCGATTCTTTCCGCTAGGACATAGGATATGGTCTCGCTTTGCAATGAGAGAACTGGAGCCGAGGAAGGGAATCGTGATGCAGCCAGAATGCCCGGTTCACTCAACTGAGATGGTGTCTTGCCTGCAACACACTGGATAAAATTGGGTGGCAAGCCCTTTCCGAAGCCGATTCATATTTGCACCAAAGAAGGTTGTCTTTACTTCTACGATGCCACTCACGGCTACTATAAGGTTCCCGAGAGCGAGGCCATTGGGAATCCACTTATAGCAGTATTATCCCGGTTTCGATTTTTGGAGAGATGACCAGATGCGGTCACCGGATGTGATCTTAAGTCCGGCGCGTGGTGTTCCGATGCAACAAGTCTACTATTGTTCTATTGAAGCGCAACGTTCAACGCTTCTAGAAATGCCGTCGTGTCAGCATAGTAGTTTGGATATGCAGCCCGTAATTGCTTAATTGAACTAACCGAGACTAGGACGGCATCAAGATTCTTGTTTGTGGATGGCTCTATTTTGGCTATCTCCCGTGATGCTTGGCGGCGATCAGTAAATCCTGTCACTTGAATCGTATTTTTCTCCGTGTCCAAAACAAGCAATAGCCACTTGAAATCTGTAACATTTCTCCGAGGCAAGGTCCGAACGGCCTGCGCCCACCTACGTAGCCGCTGCCGAACTTTCAACTCTCGAACTGACTTTCGTAATTCCGCTGTTAATTCCGGTTCATTCTGCGGTGTGCCGTTAACGAGTGGCGTTCTTTCTCGTACACCCAGTGCTGAACCCATCAGTGAGAAAAACCGCCTCCACTCAGCAGGTCCAGCCCCGAACTTTAGAGGTTCCTTCGTGAAGGTGGTCACTGTCTCAACTGCTGTTGCAAAGGCATGCTGAAGCTTGGTGCGCAGTTGAATTTCAATTCTCTGGCCGTCCCATGGCGCACGGGATTCCCGACGCGGATGATAACGCGCTACCACATGGATTCCCCTGTATCCGTCATCCTTAGGGTTGGTAATGTAATCGTAGCACTTAAGAGATGTCTCGTCGTTTAGAAGAACAGGCTGGCCACGGTACATCTCAAACAAGGTTCTGACAGCCTGAACGTCGGAAAGGATCGCACGACAGCCTCCCAAGTCATGCATCTGAGATAGTTTCATTCTAGGTTCGCGAACCAATTTATTCATAATGGATGAAAATCTTTTTAGCCGTTGGGCGACAATTACGTTAAGCTCGACCCGCTGAGCACGACTGCGGAGTACGGCTTGAACGACATTTAAGGGGAGTCCGTGAGATGTGCGCCAGTTCTCAACTACTTTGTATGCTTGAAACTGCCCATCATCGAGTTTAGGATTGGGGTCTGTCCACCACGGAATCAGCATCTCTCCACTTCTGTCTATTTCGCCCTTGCTATGTCCACGCTTCACCCATTGGACCATATCGCCTTCCAGTTTCTTCTTGGATAATAGCCTAAGGGCTTCCTACTTGCCAAAAAGCGGGACCGGGCGGACTTGAACCAGAAACGGGTACTGTCTGCTGCTGCGAGAGCGAAGATTTCGAAGGCAACAAAAGAGCGGTGGGCAAAGTTTAGAGCGGCGAAGGGGAAGGGGAAACGCTAGAGCCTAATCGTTGCCACAAACGACGAAATGCGGACGCCGCCAGTCAGCCTGCTGGCAGCCGAGAGACCTGCAAACAGCTCTCGGTAGGATGCGAGCACCAGTGAGTGTTTCAGCTGGATTCGAAGTATAGTCTTAGGGGGGCTACTGCTCACCTACGCACGCTTGTAGCTCACGCCTCTCATTGTAATTCCCAACTGCGGCCGGGGCGGAAGCCTTGCTCGCGTCGTTTTGCAAATGACTCGTGCAGTTGGACTTGATATTCATCGCACAAGTTGTAGGCCACATCATTGAAGAATTCCACCGCCATGTAAGGCCCCCCAAGTTTTTCAATTTTCTTTATCGCAGCCGGTACAGCACCGCCGAATAGAAACGGCGTTATGGAGTAAATCTCGAAGACCGTTTTCACCGTTCCCGCCCTGGGTCGCTGGACACTCCACTCCCAGAGCCGGTTTGCGTATGGACGTTGCCTCCAGCTTTTCTCGTTCCTTATTGCGGTTAAGCAATGTTTCGCTGGATGTGCCTCGGCTAAAATCGTTTGCGGTCGCACGTGCTTCAGCCTGTCCCCGACCTGACACTACGCTTCCAAGAAAAGTCTCCGTTAGTGGCCTTTCAAGGAAGTCGTGTACGTTCTGCCCGGCCCGGCAAGCAGCTTCAACCACTTTGCCGTGGCCTCTGATTGAAATGAAGCTTAACCAGGTTGTCCCGAATTCCGATTCACCAGGGCTCTTGTTACTGGACCGTTTCCTGCGGCCTCTTTACGCGAACGAAAAGGCTGTTTCCATCCTCTGTTATCCGAAAAGTCCGCGCAGAAATAAACGCCTTGGCCATTTTCTGGTGCACAGGATCGACTCGCTGCTTTCCATGCAAGACGGTTCCTTAAGCTCAAGAGTCTCCAACGAATTTGCCTCTGGCAAGAGGCATTATCAAGTCCGAGTGTTCAAGCTGAAACCTCATTTGAGAAACAGCCTTGCGCCTACCTTGGCCGTGCTACTGGAGAGGAAGCACCGAGCATCGCTTGACCTCTTACAAATCGGTCAAAAATTCCGCTTGACGCAACGGCAAACCGAGGCCCTCGGGCATCTGATGCAGGGATACACAACCAAACAGATCGCCAGGCGGATGGAAATCAGTCCCAATACCGCGAAGAGTTTCTTGAGCTCCGTCATGTTCAAGTCCAAGGCTTGTAACCGGTCAGGAATCCTGGCGAAAGTCATGCAAGCTTTCGGAGTGTGCGAGGGGTTAGAGACCACAAAATGAAACGCACAACCATCTGGCTGACTGATTTACAAGTCGCCGCCCTGACGATACTCAGCAAGAAAAGTAGACTGAAACAGGCTGACTTGATTCGCCGCTAATTAAATCAATCAGGCCAGCAGCAGCCGAAGCTGTGCGAAAAGTGGGAAAAACGCGACAGCGTTTCTTTTTTCCCAAGGCGGGCCAAGCCTGCCATCTTTTCCATCAGCTCCGGCTCTTGGGTTGGGTCACTTTCGCGGCAATTCCCGATAGCGCCCAAGGTTTGTCCAAGCCTGGGCTGTTTCAAAAGACTGCACGACGCTTGAGGATTTCTTGAAGTCCTGTGAATTAGTCGCGTTTTTCGTAGATACCGGAGAATGGTGACTGGTGGGACCTGAAGGACCTTGTGCGGAATTTCTGGCCGGGGCTTTCCCCGCAGGCCCGGCCTTTTGTTAGAATCAAGCGCCGTAAAAATCGAAATTTGGAGCATAGCAGTGAACATCGTCAGAATGCTTCGGAAGGAAGAAAAGAAGTTAGCGCAGAAGGTCCGCAGCGTTCGAGAAGCCATCGATGCCTTAGAAGGCTGGAGCGGCGCAACAAAGCGACTCGGGGCTATTGCTCACAAGAGGAAACCGATGTCTGCCGCGACACGAGCGAAGATTTCGAGAGCGCAAAAGGCAGGGTGGGCCAAGAACTGAACCGCAATTGGCATGCAAAGCCAGGGCCATTGCCAAGGCGCGGAAGGACCGGACCGTGGAGAACTACCGGGATTCATGAAAAGAAAACTATGAATCAAGAATCGAAACGCGAGGGAACAATGAACTTTCGCAAGACCGCACGCGAGGCCGCTATCTTCATGCTGCTCGGCCCGGTTGTGGCGGCACCAGCGGTCTTCGCGTTCTTCCAGCACCGTAATGTCGAGGATGTGAAGACGGAAGCGGCTCGTGGAGTTTACGCAATCGACGCAGTTCAGGAGCCCGCTGGTTTTACGCCAGTCAACTCGGTGCTGGTGCCGTTGACCAATGGCGTGAAGTTGTATGTCGCGGATTGCAGTCAGGCTGCGTACCTAAATCCGACAAACATGCTTGAATTCAGTTCCCACGCCGAAGCAGTTGATGTGGGAAAGAAACCCTGTAAGACGTGTCGAGCCTGAGCCTGTTTCTAAAAACCATCGTGCGCATCACCGCGACTGGCCGGGAGATTGCTACGTTTGCTACGCCAACACACTCGATTACAGGTCATTTTTTCCTGCGGCCTGCTTGGCTATTTTTCGTAATCCTGTAAGTCCTTTAAAAACTGCTGTTTGCCGATGGCTACCGATGGCAAACTAACGTAACATGCGTGAGTTGGAATCCCACCCTCTCCGCCATAATCTTAATTTCCTTTAAAAACTAGGATTCTTGAAGAAGCGGTCAGCCAGTTACACGCGGCTGGCCCTTTTTGTTTTTACGGGCATATACCAGCATTCGCGTCCCAAATTCGTTATAATCCGCGGAAGGTGACGCCCCAATATGGCAAACGATTGGTTCGATGACTATGCTGAAGAGGCCGACGATATTCAGGTTGAAGAATATGACATTACGAGATGACTGGAGCGGGCGATGGGAATCGAACCCATGTCCGAAGCTTGGGAAAGCTGTCCAGTGAATCATGAACGCGATTGGAGAGCGGGAGCCATCACCGGGCTGCACTTCTTCAAAAAAAAACGACACGATTATACAACTACACGTACAAGTAACCGCTGGGTGGGAGTTTTGGATCCGCGGATACCTTTCAAGCAGACGATACGGGAGTTACATCGTAGTGGCTGGAAGGCGAATGTCGAAGGGTAAGTAAGCCAGGAGCGCACTCGCCCCTGATCCTCACCCTTCGACAAAGACGCGAAAGATGAAGTACTTGTCGGAGGCTGAGGAACCCAATTCGCGCTGGGCCCAAAACTAATGGGTCACGGTGACAGTTACGGTTCCCAGTGTTCTTGTGGTGTTGGTACCGGCAGCGGAGGCGTTCACTGTAAGGGTGTAGCTGGTCGAGCCCCCCTGCGGGACCGCGCTTGTGCCACCACTCCCGCAGGAAGACAAGGCCAGGACAAAGGGAAAGAGAATTATGAGTACGGTTCTCGTCCGGGGCGTCCATTCTCGTCTTGCGCCTGCAAACACCCACACCGCCCAGATAGGGAACAGGGCCGTCAGTGCCAGAGAACGCACTTTCATTTCGCGAGAAGGATGCGTAGAAGCCGTAAGTGCGGCTGTCACCGTTATGTTCGTCGTCTGGGAATTGTTGGCCGTAGGTTGAAGCATCGTTGGCGAAAAACTGCAACTCAGCTGCGACGTGCCTCCACAACTCAACGACACGGTTCCCGCAAATCCGGCCGTTGCGCTCACTGTGGCACTCAGCGGCCCACTGGCACCGGCAGTCACAGCGAGCGTGGATGCACTCAGAGAGCCACTGTAATCAGCAACATAGAAGGGGAACGACGCAACGTGGCTCAGTGACCCCGAGGTTGCTGTCACTGTGAGGGTGTGGGCTCCCAGGGCCACTGTCGAGGGTACGGAGACCGTGAGACCTCCAGGGGTGGGCGCGGCCGAAGATACATTGATGGTACTTCCTGTGCAGTTACCGCCGAAATCCGTACTGCAGCTTAGGCTTACCGACCCAGTGAAACTTCCGACAGCTTGAACGTTCGAGGTAGCGTTTACCGTACCTCCCGGAGGCGCCCAGTCAGAGGCTGCACTCGGAGCCAGCAGGCTGAAGTCGCCAACCACCAGGGTGAGGGCAACGGAAGCGGTGGCAGGTCCGCTGACTACGGATACTGTAAATGGATAATTTCCCACAGCGACGCCTGAAGGTACAGTTATCGTCAGATTCAAACCCGTTGTACTAGGATATGGATTCTGGGTTCCCGTGAACGAACACGCGAGTCCCACCGGCAACCCGGAGCAACTGGGTGTGTAGGGCGGGATACCAGAAATGGCGATCGCGGTAGTGCCTATGCCAGGCGATGTGGCCTGCGGGTTGTTGCCAAACGGGCCCACGGTCAGTGGTAGGTACGATAGGGTGAAGGACCCTCGCGCAGCAACATTACCGTCATCGGCTACGATGGTCACCGGGCCACTGAACCTGCTGGCAGCATTCGTCTGGACTGTCACAGTGGTTGAGGCCGCGGTTGATGGCGAAAGAGACAAAGTGCTCGATCCAAAAGCGCAATTTATACTGATGGGCACTCCGAGAACCTGGTCAACCGGACCCAAGCAACTCAGCTTGGCCGTTGAGCTATAGTTTTGCAGTGGCGTAAGGGTCACGGTAACTGGTGCCGCGCTCTGACCGGCATAGACGACCTGGGCGATGTCCGGGGATAGACTCTCGGTGAAACCTATGACGTAACTCTGCGAGGCGTAAGCTATGGCAGTGCTGGTCCCGAGTGTTGCTTGAATGTCAAAAACCTGATGCCAGTCGTAGCTGGTATCCAAGGTGTAACAGAATTGCTGGCCCAAAGACCCGGCCGGAATTGTCACCGAAGCAGGAAGAACCACGCCGGCGACGCTGCTCGCCAAAGTTACACCAACGTCGGCGGGACTCGGGACATTCGGGAAAATCCACCCACAACCGGAGTTGCCGATAATTCGCGTCTTCTCCAGAGCGATCTGCAAAGCCGGGGCTGGTCCACCGTTGAAAACATGCATAGAAGAGCTGGCGCTGTCGATTTCCAGCAGGTCGGCGAAACCATCCCCGTTGAGATCGTGGGAGTATTCAGGGAAATAATACTGCTTGATAAAATCGAACACGTCGTAGGTTGGGAAAAAGGTTCCATCGCCATTACCCATTAGAATCTGGGCATAAACGTCTGGATTGCTTGCGCTGACCCTCTGAAACGCCACTTCGTCAGCCTTCCCGTCCCCGTTTAGGTCGGTAACCAGAGAGGTCGCTGTTGGATCGCCAAGTTGCAGGTAGGGTCCGGGTTGAGTGGGTATTCCCTGATAGGCAGCATACGAACTGCTTTGAACGAACGTTCCGGAGGGCTGATCAAGATAGGTACTGAATTTTGCTGGCCCATAAGTTTCCGTGATTCCGTCTGGCCAGAAAAAGTCATAGCGAACGATATCCGGCCAGGAATCACCATTCACATCGGCAAGGACCATCGGCTCAAAAGTGCTGAACAACTGCTTTCCCGGTTGAAGACTTCCATCCCCTTTGCCGAGAAACTCCCAAACACTAGAATTCGTCGTCCAGTAGCCGTTGCCGGTAGTGTGTACGAGGATATCCAACTTGCCGTCACGATTGAAGTCCCCGGCATAAACGCGGTCAATGTCTCCTGCCGTGTCTGCAAAGGCAACGCTTCCGCCCCGGCGAAACGTTCCATCCCCGTTTCCAAGAAACATCGTGACCACTTTTCCAGTTAAGCTGGAATTCGGTGAGACGACGGCAAAATCGAGATTCCCGTCCCGGTTGAAATCGCCAATGGCCATCTCCCCATCGGCTCCTGGAGTTGCCACAAAAACCGGCTTTCCAAATGTCCCGTCGCCGTTGCCGGGCATGAAGAGGATGTATTCGGCGCCGCTCGAATACGCTAGGCTCAGTCCGATGGCAAGAAAGTCAAGGTGCCCGGTGTGTCGGAAGTCTGCGAGCCGATAATCACCCATCCTCTGGAAGGGGACGGTGATCCCGGCATCGGAGCTGCGAGGATCTTCGAATTTTCCCGAGCCGTCGTTCAACAGAGTAATGAGGAAATACTCTCCCGAATAGCCTTCGTCAAGAAGCACAATATCCGTCTTTCCGTCGCCATTCACGTCGGCAAAAGAAGCAGGCGCGATCGGAGCATTGATCAGACCCTCGCCAGGCACACCGATCCATACACCCTGCGGAGAGCCGAACCCACCGGACCCATCGTTAAGGTAAACCGTCGCGGTATCCGTATCCGGACTCACACTGACAACATCGGGTTTGCCATCCCTATTGAAATCGGCGATGGCAAGGGAGTAGGACTGTCCCGTTCCAACGTAATTACGCGCCGGAGCGAAGTTCCCATGGCCATCTCCGAAGGCTACGGAGAGAGTGTTGCCGGCGACGTGCCCTAGCGCAGGGTTGAGAGCTGGAATTGCCGTCGTGACAAGATCGAGGTGCCCATCGCCGTTAAGGTCAACCAGCCGCAGGGCCGCGTTGCTGTCGCCCATGAACACCGGTGTCAGCGCACCGAAGTTGCCCTTACAGTCGCCGAGAGCAACCCAAACCAAGCTGGTGGCATCAGCTACCGCTGCGTCCAAACAGCCATCCTCGTTGAAGTCCCCGAGTCGGGCGTCCTGGATAAAGTTACCGCCGCCCGCATCGCTGAGCAAGATGTGTCCAGGTGTGAACTGACCGTTGCCCGAATTCAGATACACCTGTGCATTCTGCACATTCGTATCCGCGCCTGGAGGGCCAGAGATGATCAAGTCCGGCAGACCATCATTGTTTACGTCGCCCGATGCAATGTTGGTTGCCGTGCTCCAAAAAAAGCTGGCGTTCGGCGAAATCACCGGGCTAGCAAACGAACCCGTGCCGTCACCGAATAAGGTCGCGACATACGGGTAGCTCGACGGGCCGCTCCCCACGATGGTCATCACCGCCGCGATGTCCGGCTTTCCATCGTGATTAAAATCGTCCACTACAACGGCTGTCGGTGGCTGAGGTAATGAGTAAATCTGTTCGAAGCCAAACGTTCCATCACCGTGGCCTAGCAGCACGCCGATTGTCGATGTGTCGTATTCAGCCACGATTAAATCCTGGGTCCCGTTTCCACGCAAGTCCGCAGCTACAACGTAGATTGGCGTCTCGCCCCTCGTGAGCGGAACAATTCGGGGCAGTTGGAAGGTTCCATCGCCTTTGCCGAGGTAGATCCACAAATCGTTGGTGCCACCATTGGCAACCACGAAGTCCATATGGCCATCGTTGTTGAAGTCACCGGTAGCCACGGCATTAGAAATTGAACCGGCCGGCAATGTTGGGCGGAATTGGATACCTGGAAAGATCGTAGTGCTCGTGGCCGAAACAAGGGGGCGCGGCGCATTGGTGCTGCGAATCCGGGCTTGCAACTGGCTTGCCCGTGCCGCTTCTCGGTCCAGAAGATACTTTCCTGGAACCGCCTTCTTCAAGTCTGCTGGTGGCACCGGATGCTTTGAGAATAGGCGCCTTTCCACAGCTGCCTTGGAGAGAGCGGCCCGATCGGGCGGGCCCTGCCGAAATTGTTGGGCGGAAATTGTGAGCGGAACCAGAACTATGAACAAAACTGGGTGAGTGCATACTCGCAACGGGCGCAACTAGCCTCCTTTGAACACGCTAAGCTATTCTTCTGAAGTTAATATGTCAATGGAACCACGGAAACCACGGGAATGGAACCACTGAGACTTATGGAGCGGGCGATGGGAGTCGAACCCACGTCCGAAGCTCGAAGCCGATTGTGCTTCTGGGCGTTAGGCTGCGCGATTCGGTAGAGACTCACTGTTCTTCTTTGGCTCGGCATAGGCGTGATATCCCTCCGCAGGTTGACGTGGCTATGATTATTCCCGAGGGCTGGAACCCTTTCAACACAAGTCCTCTAAAGCTCGCGTGACCGGACCAATACCTCCAGGTGCAGAAGGAAGATTCCGGACCTTTTGTCGCCCACTCGGAAATATGCAGAAACGCGGTATAGAATCAGGAGAAAAGTACAGCAGGGTTGCTGTGTCGTGGCGCGGACTTTCCGCACTGCGAGGCGTTGGCGTGAGGCCAAGTGATGCTGAACATCCGGAGATCGCTGCGATCGCTTGCTTCGCGTCCCGTTTTCCCGGTTGTGGCCGTCGCGACGCTGGCCCTGGGCCTCGGGGTCAACGCCGCGATCTTCAGCCTGACACGCGAAGTCCTGCTCCGGCCGCTTCCGTACCGCGATGCCGATCGGCTCGTGCGGGTGTTCGAGGTCAGCCGGGCGCTGGGGGTGGCGTCCGCGCCGATCGCGCCGGTCAACTACATCGCGTGGCGCGACCTCGTGGATGCGTTCGAGCAGACCGCGGTTTTCCGCGCATTGCTTCGAGCGCCAGCGTCTTCAGAACGAGCATGTCCAGAGTCCCTTGAACGAGATCGCTTGAGTGTCGCTCGCACGAAGCTCTCGCCTCGCGTATATTCTTCGGTCCAATTGACGGAATTTCCGTCCAACTTCCGTCCAATTCAAGGGCAGGATAAACAGCGATAAGGCTCGTAAGCGACACCAAACGCGGCACTTAGAGGTTTATACCCCCAGCTGTTAACCGAAGGGTTGCAGGTTCGAGTTCTGCCCGGGAAGCCGGCTCGCTACTGGTAGATCCCGCGAGAGTGAACATCCCGAACTAAGGCCATCGATATTTTGTAGCCCAGGTAGCCCAAATAAGCGGAGGGAATGCACAGGCAAATGCCGTCAATTCAACGGATTTGGTCTGGTCCAGGCTGGTTCGGGACCGGGAGGTCGGTCCTGCAGAACCCTGGTCTACAAACGTACCCATACGGGAGACCCGGATACAAACGGGGTTTTTGGCAATCAGGACTGCATGGGGCGGGTGCGAAGGTTGCCCTTCGAGGCCGTCATCGGCGTCGGCGGCATCAGCCGGGAACCTGTTGCACTAGGAATCGCCGGCAAGATCAACTGGATAGGCATTGGCGCACGAACACGGCCGTGTGATGTGACGGCATGCGCGGCCCTCTGGTCACGTTCGATCATTTTGTCTTATTCGAGGAGAATGGCCGCGAGCTTGAGAAAATTGCGCCAGCCCTCGCACGGCGTTTGTATGCGCGTGGCGCTCCCCGGTTCGTGTTTAACGATCTGAACGAAACAGAGGTAAGGCGTATCTTGAAGATGGCGAGAACCGCGCCACCGTCGATGGGACGGCCGCGCAGATACAGTGGCGTAAAGAGTGGGCGGCCGCGCTGTCGCAGACGGCACAATTGGTGCTAGAATCCGCCACAACCGGAGGTCCCATGATCCGAAGATTCAACCCAACGTCTGAGCATCCAGCACGCGCTGTGCAAGCATGGGAAATCCTTGTGAGCAAAGCCATGAATCGGCAGACGGTAACTTACGAACTTCTTTCCGCATTGATGTATGGGAAGAAAGCCCAGGGCGTGTTGAATGCAGTGCTGGGCCACGTTGCTTTGTATTGTGAAGACAACGGTCTGCCTCCCTTACTGTACTTGTCGTTGGAAAATGGCCTGGAAAACCTGGAGAAGGTTTCCCTGCTGACCCCGCCAAAATTGACGAAAATCGTGAGCGGGTGTTCCAATTTGATTGGTACGACATCTATCCGCCCTCTGAGGCGGGGCTACCTGCTGCATACAGAGATCACAAGACCAGCGTAGCACTGCGTAATTTTTCTCGTAACCCCGGGTCATGCGGCCTCGGCGTTGGTCGCCTGGAACGTTAATTTGACTACGTTGCGGCTCCCCGCAACCATCCGAGTGCCATCGCACGGTGCAAACCCTGAAAGCGTCGAACTGTGGAATCGGCGACGATCTGGCCGATTGGGAGAGTTCTAAAATCGCCCTCTAAAGCGAGCCGAAATCCTGGAGTGATATCATCCAGCGGTGAACAATAGTCAAGCGAAGACGGGCACCCGCCAACAATCCAGTAATTCACGCAATTTACGCAGGCGCGCGGGTCAAGAAGTCTTGAGTAGGGCTGATAAATTGCGATAATTCCAGGTATGGCTCCACGCCTATCCGAGATAGCGCTTGCTCCACTCGCTCCGCCCGATGTCCGGGAATGTTCTCTGATCGCGGAGGCCGCTAGGTATCTTGGGCAAAGCGCCGAGGAGTGGTATCACCGCACGCGGCGAAAGTATGGGCATTCGCGCCTGCTGCTGGAGCCAGTGATTTTGAAACCTCTCTGCGATGATTGCTTGGCTGGGCGGGCTAGGCTTCGCCATCGCCCTCCCGGCAATGGCTCGGGCTTGGTGATGATTTCCAGATGCTCCCGGCGAATCGCCGCTTACGATTCAACCCCTTGCTGGCCGCCGCTTCGCAGGCTCGCCAGCAGCCCCGAATACCGCCTCTGCGGTCGGTCATTATGCACCGCGATGCCCAGCGCTTTCTTTTGCCCGATCAGCACAACCAGCTTCTTGTGATCCCCGTATAGATCAGGTTGCGTTGCAGCAGCATGTAGTGTTGCGTGGCGAGCGGGATCACCACGGCTGGAAACTCCGACCCTTGGGATTTATGGATGGTGACCGCATAGGCAAGCGAAACCTCGTCCAGTTCCCCGAAGTCGTACTTCGCGCTGCGCTCCTCGAAGTGGATCGTGACCTCATGTTCGGCGAGGTCGATGCGCTCGATGGTTCCGACATCGCCGTTGAAAACCTCCTTGTCGTAGTCGTTCTCGGTCTGTATCACCTTGTCCCGCATCCGGAACCGCCACCCGAACCGCTCGACTACGGGCTCTCCCGCCTGCACTGGATTCAATGCCTGCTGGAGCGCCGTGTTCAGTTCGCGCACCCCGAGCGTTCCTCGGTTCATGGGGCAAAGAACCTGAACATCGCGGATGGGATCGAACCCGAAGCGTTGCGGAATTCGCTCCTTCACCAGCTTGACGAGCGTGGCGGCGATCTTCTCCGGCTCGTCCCGCTCAATGAAGTGGAAATCGGAGTCCTGCCCTGCTCCGCGCACGTCCGGCATCTGTCCGCGACGGATGCGGTGGGCGCTGGTGATGATGTCACTATTCGCCGCCTGCCTGAAGACTTCCGTGAGCCGGACGGTAGGCACGACCCCGCTCTCGATCAGATCATGCAGCGCCGTGCCCGGCCCGACCGAGGGAAGCTGGTCTATGTCGCCGACCAGAATCAACCCTGAGTGGTTCGGCACCGCCCGCAACAAAGAGTGCATCAGCGGCACGTCCACCATGGATGTTTCATCGACGACCAATAGGCCGCAGGAAAGCGGATGGGCTTCATCTTTGCTGAAACGCCCGGTCGCGGGGTCGATCTCCAGCAGGCGATGGATCGTTTTCGCGTCCAAGCCCGTGGTCTCGGTCAGCCGTCTCGCCGCTCGTCCTGTGGGGGCGCACAGCAGGCACTTCACATTCTTTGCCCGCAGGATCATCAGGATGGAATTGACGAGCGTGGTCTTGCCGACGCCCGGCCCGCCCGTGATCACGACCACCCGTTTGGCGAGAACGGTCTTCAGTGCATCGCGCTGACTGGGCGCAAGCGTCTTGCCCGTTCGCTTCTGGCACCACGCAACTGCCTTCTCAAAGTCGATAGGTGGATAGGGCGGCTGCCCTTCCGCCAGACGCCTGATCCTCAGCGCAACGCCCTCTTCCGCCTTCCTGAGATGAGGCAGGAAGACCAGCGGCTCACCCTCGATCTCTTCCAGCAGCAGGGAGCCGCCTGCAAGCATCTCCGAAAGCGCCTGCTCGACCGTGGTTTCCGGCACCTCCAGTAGCTTCACGGCGGCGAGTTTCAGCTTCGCCAAAGGCAGGGCGCAATGGCCGTCCGAGGTAGCCTCCAGCAAGGCGTGGTCGATGCCAGCCTTGGCGCGGTTGATGGAATCCTTCGGAATCCCTACCTTTTGGGCAATCTGGTCGGCGGTCGCGAAGCCAATCCCGTAAATGTCTTTCGCCAGCGCGTAGGGATTGCCGCGCACTTTTTCAATTGCCTGTTCCCCGTAGGTCTTGAAAATGCGCACCGCCCGGCTGGTGCTCACGCCATGGCTGTGGAGGAACAGCATGATCTCGCGGATTTGCTTCGCCTCTTGCCATGCCTGCGCGATCCGCTCCCGGCGCTTGGGGCCGATCCCGTCCACCGTTTGCAGTTCGGACGGGCGGCTCGCGATGACGACAAGAACGTCGGCTCCGAAATGCCCGACGAGTTTCTTGGCGAGGATCGGGCCGATGCCCTTGACGAGCCCGCTGCCGAGGTACCGCTCGATTCCCTCGGCGGTGGTCGGCGGCACGGTCTTCAGGGTGATGGCTTTGAATTGCAGGCCGTGTTCCTTGTCCCTGACCCACCAGCCATCCGCAGCCAGCCATTCCCCTGCGGTCACAGACGGCAGAGAGCCCACGACGGTCACGTCATCCCGCTGCCCCTTCACTTTCACCCGAAGAACACAGAAGCCGCTCTCGTCGCTGTGGAATGTGACGCGCTCGATCAGCCCGGAAATTTGCTCGGTCGCGGGTCGGCGTTCAGGGCTTGCGGCACTCATGGATGGCTTCATTTTGCCACGCCGGGCGCTCTCCGGAGGCAAGCACAGGGAACCCGATCTTGGAACAGCCAAGAAATGGGCGCAAATGGCAAAAATAGCCCCCGCTGCCCGGAGGCGATTAGAGGCAGGAGCGACCCTCGCGGCATGGCTCCCGTGCGGCGGACTTGTCACAACGTTTCCACGGCTTTTTGGACCACGCTGGCGGGTCATCATCCGAGCAGGCCACAGGACGCGGTTTCGCTCGATCAGCAGAATCAATTGCATTTTGCAGCCAATTAGCCTCAGGCCACAGCCTCGTAGACTGCCTCTGCACAATTGCAATTGCGCAGTGCAGGGCTGCTGCTTTCTTCCAGCATCGGCTCGTGGCAGTGTCGCGGATCAAAACGTCACCATCCGGAACTTCAGCATCAGGAAAATGCCTGCGTAACCGAGCACGAGGATGATGAATTGTGTGAAGTAGGACGACTTGCGGTGAAAAACCAGATGGGACAGCAGGATGTACCCATGTCGACACAAAGGGGAGCCAAGACGCAGCCAACCTCGGGTGCAGTCAAGACGGGGAGGCCACGTTCGCAAGCTTTAAATCGAACGCTGGCAGAAGATTTAGGGTTTTGTTTTCCAGATAACGGCGCAGAATGGTTGCTTGCTCCCTCTGGATGGCGGACAAGCCGCAAATGTCTTCCCATGTGCGTACATGGAATCGGACCACATTTTCAGACAAATGCAGGCGGAAGAGTTGTTCATCATTTGTAGCCTTTCGTGTGACCAAGTTGACGACGAACGGCTGTTCACGTTCCGAAGCGAGCCAGTGGGCGAAAATGGTGTTCCGGCACAACTGCTCCAGTATCCGCTCGTCTTCCTGCCCTGAAATCCATTTTCGGTTTAGCGGGTCCGCTGCGCCCTCTTTACATTTGTAACACTTGAGGAATTCCGAGATTGAACCAAAGCGTCCCTTTTTCTTGATCAAACTGGAATTGGGTGAGCCGAACTTCGCTTCTATTAGCGCGATGGCTTGTCCCGAAACGCGCAGCACGATGTCGGGCTCAGTTGGGATGGGCATGCCTTTTTCAAGCGCCGCACGAACTTCGTACAGATCGGGCCATGGAGTGCAGTCCGCATCAATGCGGTTGCCCCAGAGATAAAGCTCCGGCTCCATAAGGGGAACCACTCCCGTCAACGCCTCGAATACCTCTGCCAGACTCTTCAAAGCATAGAGACCGACGAAGACGTTCCAACTTAAAGCGTCTTCGCAAGTCTCAAATCCCAAGCGCCACCTCTCCACCTTCGAGACGCTCTTCAGGATGTCCCTCCCAATTATGAAATTGCGCTCCGCGTCCCGATAAATGTACGTAGGTTTCGTGGACATGCTGATGCATATACTCCCGCTATGGCGGCGCACTAATCTACAGCGACAAGAACAGCCCGGCTCCGTTTGGCGTTTTGCAGAACCACAGCTAACAATTTCTTAGGTGAGACTAGAAGAGGAATTGGCCGGGCGGACCTGCGGAAACCCCGGCCATTTCTTTCTCCGAACGTCGTAACTCCGCTTCGGTCGTTGTCACCTGGTTTTTGGCAACTCCTGCGGAACGTTACCATACAGGTTCGTCGCCTGCGTGATAGCCAACAGCGCTTCCACCCTCGCCGGCTTCAGTGGCTGCGGAGAAATGTAACCGAGCAGATGGCCGGGTTGCGAAATCTCATTGTCTCCTGTGTAGTGCCCCGGAAGACTCGTAATCACGAGCTGCGTAATGGGGTCCTTGCCGCCATGCTGGTTGCGCATCCGGTTGAGCGTCCGGAGAATGAAAGGATGCGGCGGTCGCGGGAAGAGAAAGCGATTGGCCGCTTCGAATGGCATGTTCGTGTCCAAGAACACGACGAGTGGGTGGGCGGGATTTTTGGCGACAGCATCATTGAGCAGATACCCGAAACGCAAATTCACCGCATCACTTGGTTCGCGCACGCCGGTTTGACCTAGCACGCCCGGCCTATGCTTGCTCTTCGCTTCCACTGATATAGGCTGACCGGTAGCCACGTGCGTCGCCGTGAACTCTGCGTGCCGTGACGAGCGGTCGTCTTCGTTTTCGTGCTCGATTTTGAAGCCTGCCCGCAAACACGTCGCTTCCGCGAACAATTCGTGCCTTGCGCCTTGGAACTGCTCCATCTGCTTCAGGCGCTCAATGAGTCGCTTGTCGAGCCGCGCGTTGTGTGCGACGACGTACAAGTCGTATGCGAAGGTTATGTAAGCCAGCAGCGGACCAGTGGGCGGGGCACCGAAGCTTCCGTCCGGCAGATGCGGCTGTGCGTTCATGTAGTTCATGCCCTTTATGCGCCACTGCATCACCGGATGACGTTCATCGGGCGGCTTTGCGACCTCCTGCTCGAACCACTCCCGGCCGAACAATTGCGGTACGTATGCCAGAAGAACGTCGGTCAGGAAGCGGCACCTCTCACTCGGCATGTAGAGCAATATGTTGCCAATCGCGACGAACTTGTACCCGTGGTAGTCGACTGCTATCTCGGGGCGTACCAGACCGAAGCGGCGAGTTCGCTCCTGCTCCCGTTCCCGGTGTTCACGCTGGATGGCCATCGCCTTTGCGAGTACTTCTGGCGGCACTGTGTTCGCGGGGTGCACGCAGAGTGAGAATGAGCGTTCCGGCTGTGACTGGACCTGCTGTGGCGCAGAAGATGCTCCGTGACACTTTTTGTATTTCTTCCCGTTGCCGCATGGGCAGAGGTCGTTACGTCCAACTTTTGGCTTCTTCATGGAAATCCACCACTCTCAAGTTACTGAGTTCATCTGGGATTAGAAAACGAAGTGCGGGACACAACTAGGAGGAGTCTTCTATCTTCTGACCAGGGCGTAAAGAAAGGATGCCATGTAGAAATCAACGATAGCACGAAATTGAAAACACGGGAAGGGAACAGCGCGCCGTATTTGGGAACTGCGCCGAAGAACTGAGCAGCTGAGCAGCAGCTGAGCAGCCACTCATTGACATGCTGGCTGCCAGCTTGTTATCGTAACTGCGTTGGTGAAGAACTCTCAGCGCTTCAGTTCGCGCAGCTTGTCCGTTATTTCATCAATCCGCTGCTTCGCTTCATGGCCTTTAATGACTTTCCAAGTTCGTACAGCTTCGTTGATATTTCACCGGCAGCCTTCGCGATTGTCCAAGCTGTCGTGACCGTGGTGACTGGTTCCATGAATGAAATTATAGCCCTGTTTACTGCGCGAGCGAGCCTCGACGAAACCGTCGGGCATTGAAGCTGAACCGTGGGACACTGTCGCCTAGGTTGTCCCGAAATGCCAGAAGCTCCCAAAAAGCAGGCTGAAGGAAGTGGATGGTGGCCTTCAGTGGAAACTGAAGAAGAGGCTAAAGGAGCCGCTCATCAAGGAGCCGGGGCCGCCATTTTTGTTGCTAGCGTTACCGCCCTGTTCGCCGTACTTGCAATCTTCAATATTCGAATCCTGCCCCGGTTTTCGCTGCTCTCGCTTGTTGATGCGGGACTGTTCGCATTTATGGCTTGGAGAATCTACAGGATGTCTAGAGCGTGGGCCTTGGTAGGACTGCTGGGGTATGTCTCGGAGCGCGCCTATTCTATCTATGCTCATGGTTCCACCGCGACCGCAGGCTGGGTGGTCGGAGTGGTCATTCTGCTGGGCTTCGTCAACGGTGTGCGCGGTGCATTTGCATATCACAGGTTGTCCGCGTTGCGAAGTAACGCGGTCAATGGTAGTGGGTCTATGTAAGACTGTACCGATTCAGCTGCAACGCCGTTCCAAACACAAGACTGGACTCGTTAACTCAAAATTGACCTATTAAGGAGGGGTTTTCCGCAGGTTCAAAGGTGTACAACTCCCACAAGGCTTTAGATTTTTGAACCTCCGGGTTCGGGACCAGGAGGTCGATGGTTCAAATCCATTCGCCCCGACCACTCCCAAAACCCTGCCGTACATTGGTTTAGACCACTTTCATCGTTCTTACTGCAACTGCGTTTTGTGTACCAACGTGTACCAACTCAAAGCCTAGTCCAGTGCGTTCCGCCCATTGCTGGCGGAACGAAACGTCGTCTTTGAGTTTTGAGTACAGGTCGCCAACTTCTTCGGGTGCGTGCCCCATCCAATAGCGTTCCAAGTCTTTCGGAACACCATTCTTTCGGAGCCACGTCAGGCGGAAACGCCGAAAAGCGTGGAACCCCACGGGTTTGACTGCATGGAGAACTCGCAACACGTTTCGCTGCTGTAGCGGGTTCCCATCCGCAGTTGCGAACAGAAGCCCGCTGGTGGAGGCGAGATAGTCCCGAAGTTCCTTTGCAAGGACCTCAGGAATGTCTACGACTCGCACAGCATTTGACGTTTTCGGTTCCTGCTCGTGTCCCCGCCAAAAACTACGGCGGACATAGAGCACCCGGCAATCTGGCCCGAAGTCGGTTGAGCGCAACGCAAGTGCTTCCCCGATTCGTAACCCTGTCCCCGGCAAGAGCGAGAACAGCACGACGTACTTTCGCTTCTTGGTGTTCAACAGGATTTCTTTCAAGTCGGCGTCGGTGACGGTCGGCCTGTGCTGCTTGTCCTTGCGGACGACGGGCAGCTGAATAAAATCGTGGTTCCAAGTGCGCGGGTAGACGTGCTCGCCTTCATCGTTGACCGCAGATGCGACCAAGAGCTTCACTACCTGCACATAGTTCACGATTGTTTTCGCCGAAAGGTCTGCTGCCAACATCTTCTCCACTAGCTCGCGCACCGCCTTGTTAGAAACGTCGGCGATCAACTTTTCACCGAGGTTTGGCAAGAGCCATGCGTTGAGCGCATCACGCCAGCCAGAAATCGTGGCCGGCTTCACGGGACGACGCTTTCGCTTGGGCAAGGACGCGAGCCACCAATCGGCTTGCTCGCGGAACGTGACCGCAGGTGCCGTGTTTTGGTGGAACGCCTCCTTTGAGTTGATACCTTCGCGTTCGAGGTACTCTCGAAGACGCTGGCGTGCAACGGATTTTGTCCGACAAACGCCAAGCGATATGGTGCGTCGTTTTCTTTCGGAACTGCCCGGCACGTCCTGCCAGAATTTCCCGTAGGCTGGTGCCGCTGGGTCCCATGTTTTCAGCCAAAGGAGTCAAGGTTGAAGCGGAATCGTCGTATATCGTGGCAGTAGTCGAGAGCCGTGCTGCGGCAGCTACCGCTCGTTTGAGTTTGAACCCCGGCTTTGTTGCCGATTTCTTGAAACGGGTAGAAGGCGACAACATTTCGATCGTTATAAGCGGCAGATATCTCGATGACAGCGTGGACTTCGCGTGCGGAGAGTTCAACCTAGCTTGAGCGATTCTTTGCGGCAAAAATGAGAAAAAAATGCGGGAGAGCCAATCCGGATGCGGGAAAACATGAGGTGGGAAGGGTTGGGGCGTTTTCACTTGCTGGGTGAAGGCTCAAGACCGCGTGGTACGCTCCGATGGGGAGGCCGCCGAGCGCGCTTCTTGCATTTCGAGTTTGCATAGCTCGAGGGCCAGCGTGACCCATTGCTGGGTGAGAGCTTTGAATTTCTTGTAGGCGGCGAGCTGCTTGCTCACCTCCGGAACAAACGGAGGACGAACGAACTGGGTGGTGCTCTTGCCGCCGTGCGTGTAACTCAGCTGGTAGAAGGGGCCATGTTTCTGGGGGTGCACGGGATCCACGCACTTGCAACCCGGCTTCTGACAGGCAGAGTACTGTTGGGATAGAGAGCCGGGTCGCATGGGGCCCAGCTTCAGGAGTTCCGCCTTGACCTTTTCAATTTGAGCTTCGAGCTGTTCTTTGCGCATGGTTTTTTTTATACCACATCTATCATATAGCTTTACAAAGCTACCTGGAGATGCTAAGGTCTCCGCGCGGTTTCCACTCTACCTTTCAGGAGATCGACGCATGCAGGATACAGCTACTTCGAAGATCCACAAGCTGGAGGTGACCGACGACACGCTGACTAGCCGCGGAGGGCTAGCGTTTTTCGTGAAGTATCTGGAGGCCATCGGCATCGTAGGATTGCTGCTGCACAAATTTGCAGGGATCAAGAAGAGCATCAAAGGGGTATCGGTGCGGAATCTGTTTTTGCAGGTGCTGTACTTCTTCTTCGACGGCACGAGCCGGCACTTGAGTTATTTCGATGAGCTGCAGCGGGAGGAGGGCTACCAGGCCGTGGTCGAGATGCCGGCGAAGCAAATGGCCTCTTCGCATGCCATGAAGCGGTTCTTCCGCGCCTTTGCCATTTTCCATGCCGGAGCCTTCCGCTGGGTGTTGCAGGAGTTGTTTCTCTGGCGCTTGCGGCGGGAGAAAATGCGGGTGGTGATGCTGACGCTGGACACCATGGTCATGGATAACGATGAGGCCTTGC
>WNGI01000821.1_pt1 | contig 25537 bp, 22 predicted proteins | sample 5400621 | NCBI WGS metagenome assembly WNGI01 (sample SAMN13153374, study PRJNA577476) | soil metagenome | isolation source: 20 cm soil or saprolite under Garry oak tree replicate 1 | place: USA:California | collected 2016-06-15 | reverse complement strand
CCCGATCAGCTCGACGCCGACCGCGACGGGATCGGCGACGCGTGCCAGATCGCCCCCCCGTCGGCGGCGTGCTCCACGTGCCCCTGCGGCCCGACGTGCATCGGCAGCGGCACCTGCGGCTTCGTCACCTCGCCCTCCGTCGATGCGCTCGACTGCTGGCTCGCGGCCTTTCAGGCCATCCTGACGTCGGCGCAGCCGCCCGACGTCGCGGCGCAGGTCGTCCGCCCCAAGGCGCCGCTGATACGGACGCTCCGGCGCGCCCGGCGCCAGGTGAGCGCGTACCGCGCCCTCGTCACCCGCGGCGCCGGCACACCGCGCACCAGCGGGCGCATCTCCCGCATCGAGCGGCAGTTCATCCGTCTCTCGGCGCTCGTCGAGAAGGCGACGAAGAGCTTCCGCATCTCGCAGCGCGTGCGCGACGCGCTGGTCGGCGTCCTCGAGCAGGCGCACTTCACGGCCGAAGGCCTCCGGCGCTGAGCCGCTCGGGGCGGCGGTCGACCGGCCGTCCGCGCGATCTCGTCACACGTCCCGCGGGGTTGGCCTGCGAGCGGCGCCGTGTGCTAGGGAGTCCGCGCACCACACACGCAGACGCAGCACGGGGGCTGGCGGGGGCCTGGGTGGAGAGTCCGTGGGGATCGCCTCTCGTGCGGGGGACGAATGACCACGGACGAATGGTACGACGGGCCGCCGCGAGACGACGCCTACCGCGCGGCATACGAGAGCGAGACTCGCAGGAGCTGTCTGCGCGGGGCGAACACGTACTGCGTGCTCGCCGCCGTCATGATCCTCGCGACGATCCCGCTCGACCATGTCCGGTTCCCCGCGCTCGCCGCGCGGGTGCTCCCCATCCGCTTCGCCGGCATCACCGCCCTGGCGGCCATCCTCGGGCTTCTCCGGAGCAGCTACGGACGGCGGCACCCGTTTGCGCTCGGCGTGCTGCCGCCCGCGGCGGCGGGCGGCCTCGTGCAGGCCCTCGCGTTCGCGACCGGCGGACACGCGAGCCCGGTCACCGTCGACACGAACTTCGTGATCATCGGCGTAGCGCTGCTCATGCCCTGGCCGCCCGTATGGTCCACGCTCGCCTGCGTCGCGGTGCTCGGCGACTACGTGGCCATACGCTCGACGACCCGCATTTCGCCGCCAACCTGCTCGTCTTCATGGCGTCGAGCGCCGTCGCGGTCATCATGACCGCGCTGCGCGAGCGCTGGCGCCAGCGCGACTTCGGCCACCGCTGGACGCTCGCGGCCACCCACGGCGAGGCGCACGCCAGCGCCGAGCGCTACCGGTCGCTCGTCGAGATCGCGGGCAGCGTCATCGTCGTCCTCGCTCGCGACGGGCGCGTCATGGAGTTCAATCGCGAGGCGGTGCGCGTGCTCGGGTGGTCGACGGGAGAGGCAATCGGTCAGGACTACCTCCGGCTCTGCGTCCCGGCGTCGTGGCGCGACATGGTCGGCGCGGGCATCCGGCGTGCACTCAAGGGCGAGTCCGTGCACGGCGTCGAGGCGCGCATGGTCACGCGCGAGGGCGCCGAGCGCGTGTTCGTCTCCAACGTGAGCCCGATCGGTGACGGCGGGGCGATCGTCTGCGCCCAGGACATCACCGAGCGGAAGCGCATGGAAGAGGCGCTCGCCGCGAGCGAGGCGCGTCTACGGACGGTCATCACCGGCGCGCCGGTCGTGCTCTTCACGCTCGATCGGGCCGGCGTCTGCACCGTCTCCGAGGGACGCGGCCTCGCCCGACTCGGTCTCAAACCAGGCCAGGTCGTGGGGCGGCACTTCGCCGAGGTGCTGGCCGCCTTCGTGAGCGATGCGGAGCGGGCCGCCGGCTACTTCAGGCGTGCGCTCGCCGGCGAGAAGCTCACCTGGCTCGGCGTGTCCGGCGACATGATCTACGAGTGCCGTCTGAATCCCATGCTCGACGCGGACGGGACGCCGAGCGGCGTGATCGGCATAGCCACTGATGTGACCGAGCGCGAGCGGGCCGAGACCGCCCGGCTCGCCCTCGAGCGCAAGCTGCTCGAAGCCAAGCGTCTCGAGAGCCTCGGGGTGCTCGCGGGCGGCGTCGCCCACGATTTCAACAACCTGCTGGTGAACGTCCTCGGCAATGCGTCGCTCGCCGCTGCAGGGCTGCCGGACGACTCACCCGTGCGGGAGAGCCTCCGGAGGATAGAGGCCGCGGCGCGCCGCGGATCGGAGCTGACGCGCCAGATGCTCGCCTACGCCGGGAAGGAGCCCGTTTCGCTTCAGGGGGTGGACGTGAATGCCGCCGTCGAGGACACGATCGAGCTCCTGAACGTGTCGATCCCGGTGGGGGTCGTCGTCCGTCCGGAGCTCGCCGAACGCCTGCCCGAGGCGTCGGGCGACCCGAGCCAGGTCCGGCAGGTGCTGATGAACCTTGTCATCAACGCGGCCGAGGCCGTCGGCGACGCCGGCACGATCACGGTGCGGACCGCCGCCGTGCAGCTCGACGAGACCGGGATCAGGCGGATGCACCGCGGCTCGCAGGTGTCCGCCGGACCGCACGTGTGCCTCGAGGTGGCCGACAGCGGCGGCGGCATCGACCCGGCCAGCATGGGAAAGATCTTCGACCCGTTCTTCTCGACCAAGTTCGCCGGGCGCGGTCTCGGCCTGGCGACGGTGCTCGGCATCGTGCGCGGACATCGGGGCGGGCTCTCGGTGCAGAGCGAGCCCGGACGGGGCACGACCTTCCGCATCTTCCTGCCGTGCGCCGAGCAGCCGCCGAGCGACGTCCGGCCGCCGGCGGAGCCGAGCACGCGGACCGTCCTCCTCGTCGACGACGAGGAAGACGTGCGCGCGGTCACGATGCACATGCTCGAAAGGCTCGGGTGCAGCGTACTGGTCGCCGGCGACGGCCACGAAGGCGTGGAGGTGTTCCGCGCCCACGCCCCCGTGATCGACGCGGTGCTGATCGACCTGACGCTCCCGCGCCTCAGCGGCGAAGGTGCGTGCCGCGAGATCCGGACGATCCGGTCCGACGCGCGGGTGATCCTCATGAGCGGCTACAGCGAGGAAGTGGCGAGCGGCCGGCTCGCAGACGCCGGCGCCGCGGCCTTTCTCCGGAAGCCCTTCTCGGTGACCGACCTGCGCTCGACGATGGACCGCGCGCTCGGCCCGCCGCCAGCCTGAGCCGACGGGTCGACTCAATCCCGCGGCCGGCCCACCGGCCGCGCGGAGCCGATCTGGGAGATGTCGACGCCGAGCCGCTGCATCAATACCGGATAGGACTCGACGGCCGGCACCTCCGCCATGGGCGCGAGCGGCGGCATGCGACCGAGGGCCCGCGCGACGTACGGCGCCAGCGCCTCTGCCTTCCGGCGCTCGCGCGCCTCGTGGCGCTCCGCGAAGCCGGGGAGCACGCGCGCCGCGAAGAGCTCGAGCGACTCGCAGATGTGCTCGTGCCGATTGTTGCCGCCCTGCTGGATGAAGATCACCTGGTCGACCCCGACCTCCTCGAAGCGCACGAGGTTCTCGCGCACCTGATCGGGGCTGCCGATGCCGCCCGTCGGCATCATCGGGAACGGCGTCGATTTCTTGAACTCGTCCCACACGCTCAGCCGACCCGGTACGTGCGTGCCGGTGATGTAGTAGTGGGCGAGCGCGAAGCCGAAGAACTTGAAGCCTTCGAGACCCTGCGCGACCGCCACCTCGGGGTTCTCGTGGCACATGAAGCCGGTCACCATCGCGATGTTCGGGTTGACGGTGCGGCCGATCGGCGTGCATTCGCGCTTGAAGGTCTCGTAGTACTCGTCGACCCAGTACCGGGCATCCGCCGGGTCGACGAAGGCGAAGGTGAGCGCCCCCATCCCGAGCCGCGCCGCGAGCTTGATGGTGTCGCGGTTCGAGCAGGCGACCCAGAGCGGGGGATGCGGCTTCTGGACCGGCTTCGGGACGACGTTCCGTACCGGCATGGAGAAGTACTTCCCCTGGTAGCCGGGATACGGCTCCATGCACATCATCTTCGCGGTCTCGCGGACCGCCTCCTCCCACATCTCCCGCTTCGCCATGTAGTCGATGCCGAAGCCCTCGAGCTCGATCCGCGAGCTCGACTCGCCCGTGCCCCACTCCACCCGGCCGTCGCTCACGAGGTCGAGCGTCGCGATGCGCTCGGCGACCCGCGCCGGGGCATTGTAGTTGGGCGGCATGAGCGTGATCCCGTGGGCGAGCCGGATGCGCCGCGTACGCTGGCTCGCCGCGGCGAGGAAAACCTCCGGCGCGGAGGAGTGCGAGTACTCCTCGAGGAAGTGGTGCTCGACCTCCCACGCGAAGTCGATGCCGAGGCGGTCGGCGAGCTCCACCTGGGCGAGCGCCTCCTTGTAGAGCCGATGCTCGTCGCCGTTCTCCCAGGGACGGGGAATCTGGTGCTCGTAGAAGATGCCGAATCTCATGACGTCGCATCTCTCGATTTACGCGGAAGCCATGTCAAGTGGAGCGGCGCTTCTACGGCGTCCTCTACGCCCCGCACTCGAACGTCGAGATCGTCGGCAACGGCCAGTGGTACGGCGCGTTCGTCGGAAATGCGTTACGCGAGACGGGCCGCTCGGCGGTGCACTACTACCGCCCGCTCGCGGGTCCGTGACGCTCGGCAGGAGCGCGACCCAAGACATCTTGGGTCGCGAACCGGACGCGGGCGTGCTCCGTCCGCATCACGCCCGACCGCCGTGCCGCGGCTGGCAAAGCCAGCGCGGCAAACGAACACGCGCGGTTCGCAGCCGCGAACAAGCCCAGTTGCGAACGGATCAACGAGCCCCGCGAGACCTTGCGACGGCGCGTGCCTGTTCTGCCGCGCTGGCTTTGCCAGCCGCGGCACGGCGGTCGGGCGTGACGAAGGCGCAACACTCTCGCCTCCGCTCCGCGACCCAAGATGTCTTGGGTCGCGCTCCTAGGCTTCAGGACCTCGCCGCGCGCCGGGCGAGCAGCGCGCGCGTGCGGGCCGGCGCATCCGCATCGCCGTCGACGCGGAACGGGATGCCGAGGAAGTCGGTGGCGCCCGCCTCGGCCAGACGCTCGAGCTGCTCCCCGACGCCGCTCTCGTCGCCGACGATCGCCACGTCGCCCGGCCCCTCGACCCCCTCGAGATCGAGCATCCGCCGGTAGGAGGGCAGCGCGCCGTAGATCTGGAAGCCGTGCGCCGCCGACGTGCGGGCCGCCGCCACCTCGCGCGTCACGGCGACGGGCAGCCCGACCACGACGCGCGGCGCGGGCCGGCCGGCCGCGGCTGCGGCCTCGCGGATGCGCGGGACGGTGTGCTCGCGGATCGTCCGGAGCCCGGTCATCCACGTGATCGTCCCGTCCGCCTCGCGCCCCGTGAGCGCCAGCATCCTCGGCGCGAGCGCGGCGACGAGGATGGGGCACGGCGTCGCGCCGGGGACTGCGATCTGCGCGTTCACCCGGTACTCCTCGCCTGCGTGGCTCACGCTGCCCGTCCGGATGAGCGGGCCGAGCACCGCGAGGTACTCCTTCATGTGGCTGTAGGGCTTGGCGAACGAGAAGCCGAACATCCCCTCGATCACGACCTGGTGCGAGAGGCCGATGCCGAGCGCGAAGCGACCCCGCGCCACCGCCTGCGCGGACAGCGCCTGCTGCGCCATCGCGACCGGATGGCGGGGATACGTCGGCACGACGGCGGTGCCGAGCTCGATGCGGGCGGTCTCCCGCGCGCAGAGCGCCGCCGCGAGGATCGCGTCCATGCCGAAGATGTTGGCGAACCAGCCGCTCGCAAAACCGTCGGCCTCCGCGCGCTTCGCCTGGGCGACGAGGCCGTCGACGTCCGCCGGTGCGCCCGCGATGTCTCCGATGCCGATGCCGATCTTCATGGCCGGCGTCTTAGCGCATCGGGGTTGCGCGGCGAAAGATGGTCACCTCGACTGCCGTACGACGCGCGGCGAGACGTTCCCCCAGAGCGGCGCGTCGGGGGGCGGCAGGGGCGCCGCCGACTCCGCTCCGGGTCCTCGCCGTAAGCGCGCCGGCGAGGTTGCGACGTCCCACGCGCCCGCGCGGCGCGCGCTAACGGCTGCGGGTCGCTCCGTCGGCGGCGCCCCTGCCGCTTGCGCCAACGCTCAGGTCGCGCGCCGAGCGGCGGCCAGCTGCTCGTTCACCCCGGCCGGTCAGTCTGCTAGGACACGGGCCCGTGACGCAGAGCGACGGAGACCTGTCCGGCATTCGCGTCCTCGACCTCGCTGCGGAGCCCGGGTTCTTCGCGGGGAAGGTTCTCGGGGATCTCGGCGCCGACGTCGTGAAGGTCGAGCCGCCCGAGGGCGATCGGGCGCGGCGGCGCGGGCCGTTCTGGGGTGGCGTCGTAGACGCGGAGCGGTCGCTCCTGTGGCTCGCCCTCAACACCTCGAAGCGCGGCATGACGCTCGCGCTCGACCGGCCGCGCGGACGCGAGCTGTTCTTCGCACTCGCCGAGCGGGCCGACGTCGTCCTCGAGACGGAGCCGCCGGGCAGCCTCGCGGCGCGCGGCCTCGGCTGGGAGACGCTGCACGCGCGGAACCGCCACCTGATCCTGTGCTCGATCACGCCGTTCGGGCAGACCGGACCGCGCGCCGCATGGCGCGGCTCGGACCTCACCGTCGTCGCGACGAGCGGCAACCTCTATGCGACGGGCGACCCCGACCGCGCCCCGGTCCGTTGCTCCCTGCCCGTCTCGTACTACCACGGCGGTCTCGAGGCTGCCGTCGGCGTGCTCTTCGCGCTGCTCGCGCGCGACCAGAGTGGCGAGGGCCAGCACGTCGACGTCTCGCTCCAGGCGGCGATGGTGATGCCGAGCATCGGCACCGCGGCGATGTTCAGGATGACCGGCCAGCGCGGCAGCCGCGTCGGCGCCTTCATGCACGCGGGCCGGACGATCCAGCGCGAGATCTGGCCGTGTCGCGACGGGTTCGTGTCGTTCGCGCTCCGCGGCGGACCGGCGCGCGTTCCGGGCCTGATCGCCATGGTGGCGTACATGGACGAGCACGGGATGGCGTCGGCGCGTCTCAAGGCCATCGACTGGAAGAGCTACAATCACAACCTGCTGACGCAGGAGGACGTCGACTTCCTCACCCGGGAATTCGGCGCGTTCTTCGCGACGAAGACCACGGCCGAGCTCTACCGGGCCGCGTGCGAGCGGAGCCTCATGCTGGCGCCGGTCAACACGCCGCGCGAGATCACAGGCTCGCCGCAGCTCGCCGCCCGCGGCTTCTTCGTCGACGTCGAGAACCCCGGCCGCGGTACCCTTCGCTACCCCGGCGCGTTCGCCGTCACGCACGGCGCGCGCGTCGCCATCCGGAGGCCAGCGCCACGCCTCGGCGAGCACACGGCCGAGGTGCTGCACGCGCACGGGCTCGCCGCCGCGGACGTCGAACGGCTGCGGGCCGAGGGGGTCGTGTGACGCCACTCTTCGAGGGCATGCGCATCCTCGAGTTCGGCGGCGGTGCCGCCGGCCCGATCGCCACCCGCTACTTCGCCGACCACGGCGCGACGGTGATCCGCGTCGAGTCGCGCCGGCGGCCGGACTTCCTGCGCATCCTGCGTCTGACCCCGACCACGCCGGGCGGCGTCGACGGCTCGGCGCACTTCGCGGTGCTGAACCCGAACAAGCTCTCCATCGCCCTCGACCTGTCGCGCCCCGAAGGCGTCGCGCTGGCGCGCCGGCTCGCCATCGCGGCCGACGCCGTCGCCGAGAACTTCGCCCCGGGAGCGATGGCGCGGTGGGGACTCGACTACGAGTCGCTCGTCCGCGAGCGCCCCGACCTGGTGATGATCAGCACGTGCCTCAACGGCCAGACGGGGCCCGACCGCGCCTACCCCGGCTTCGGCGGGCAGGGCTCGGCGCTCGCGGGCTTCAACCACCTGACGGGATGGCCTGACCGCGAGCCGGTCGGGCCGTTCGGCACGATCACCGACTCGCTCTCGCCGCGCTTCGCCGCGCTGCTCCTCGCCGCGGCACTCCTCCACCGCCGGCGCACCGGCGCCGGACAGCACATCGACCTCGCGCAGGTGGAAGCGGGGATCGTGTGTCTCAGCGAATCGCTGCTCACCTACACGGCCAACGGAGAGATCCTCACGCGCATGGGAAACCGTTCGCGCCACGCGGTCCCGCACGGCGTCTTCCGCTGCGCCGACGAGGACGGCCGCGACCGGTGGGCCGCGATCGCCGTGCACGACGACGAGGATTGGCGGCGGCTCGCCGGCGCGCTCGGCCGCCCCGCGTGGACGCTCGAGCCCGTGCTGGCCACAGTCGACGGCCGCCGACGGCACGAGGACGAGATCGAGGCGCGGCTCACCGAATGGACCGCGACGCGCACCGCCGCCGACGTCGCCGCCCACCTGCAGGCGGCCGGGCTCGACGCGGCGCCGGTCGAGGATTTCGGCGACCTGCACGACGACCCGCAGCTCGCGCACCGCCGCCACTTCCGGACGGTCGAGCACGACGTGCTCGGCACCCATCCGGTCGAGACGCACGCGATCCGCTTCTCGGCAATGGAGCCGCGGATCGAACGTCCCGCGCCGCGTCTCGGCGCGGACACGGACGTCGTGCTGCGCGAGCTGCTCGGGATCGAGGCCGCAGAGCTCGACCGGCTGCGCGCGGCGGGCGTGCTCGAGTAGGCGTCAGCGCGTGCGCACGGGCACGGGCTGACCGCGCACGCGGTACTTCAGCTTGGTGTCGTCGTTGCCCGCGTTGAAGGTCTGGACGGTCCAGGTGTCCTCGAGGTGCGCGGGCTCGGGAAAGACGTTGCGCACGAGCACGGGCTTGTTGATGAGGTCGACGGAGCCGCCTACCGGGACGACGATCGCGGGCGTGGCGAGGACCTGGACGCAGGTCTCGTCCGGCTTGCACGTGGGGCAGCTCGTCTGCGAGCAGTTCGAGTCGTGCTGGCACGGCATCGTGAGCGTCGTCGAGCAATGCGACTGCGTGAGGCACGTCTCGCCCTGGCCGCAGCCCTGGCAGAAGAGCGGGTTGCAGTCGGCGTCCTGCGTGCAGCCCTGGTCCGCGGTGGCCGAGCAGTGCTGGAGGTCGAAGACGGTCTTCTTCGTCTGCTCGACGGTCCGGACCTTGGCCCCCTCGTCGCAGGTGAGGACGCCCCCGCCGATGAGCAGGATGCCGCTGCCGCCGACCCGCGGGCTCGCGTTCTCGAGGCGCACGCGCAGGTTGACGGAGTCCCCCGACGCGTAGTTGAGCCGCTTGGGCGTCAGCTCGACCACGAGCCGCGGGATGATCGTGGCGCTCAGGATGCGGACGCCGACGCTGTCGCAGAGCGCGCTGCCGTCCATGAACTTCTCGGCGACGGTGGCGACGAACTTTCCCGCAGTCTTGTACAGGAAGTCGAGCTTGCAGGCGTCGAACACGAGGTTCGAGCCGGTGGTCGTGCAGGCTCCGGCGTCCACCGAGGAGGACTCGCCCGCGCCCGTGCCGAACTCGAACTTGTTGGGCGCGGGCAACGTCACCCCGTTCGGGTTCACCGCGGCGCCGAACTGCGGATTGATGTCCGACGGGATCCCACCGCGGTTGCCGACGCCGTCGGCGCCGTCGGCGAAGAGGGTAATCGAGGCCGTATGGCCGAAGCCGAGCTTCACCGAGGCGCGACCGAGCTTCCGCGCTCCCGTCACCGCCTGGACGGCGACGCGCGAGACGCCGCCGCGGAAGGGCTTGAACGGCGTCTTCGGCAGGATGTCGCACGTGGGCGCGAGCCAGAGGATCGACGACTTCGTGTAGAAGGGAAGTTTCTCGGGCGTCAGCACGCAGGCGTCGCCGAACTCGGCGCAGAGCCCCGCGACGGCGCCCGACTGGCCCGCCGGGCCGATGTCGAGATCGGCCACGAGGAGGCCGGGGCCGCTCGCCGACCAGCGGAACGTGGTCTGCTCCGCCGGCGCGCCGTCGGCTTCGGCCCGGAGCCGGACGATGCTGAGCGGCAGACCGTCGTCGGCGAGCTTGCTGAGCTTCGCGCAGTCGGGCATGGCATCGGCGGCGTACAGCGTCTCCGTGCGCAATGCCGTGACCCGAACCGCCGCCCCGAGCGGCCCGGCGAGAAGCGCGTCCACCAGCAGTACGACGAAGAACAGCCGGCGTGCCCGACCCATCCTCCACTCCACCGCCGCGCGCTAATATCACGCCGGGGTGGCACGGGCCAGCGAGCGGCGTCGACCCGTTGACACGCCGCGGGCCGTGCCGTTTAACCATCGGGCGACGCATGGCGGACAACCGGCAGGAAGCACGCCGTATCATCGTGGAGCTCGCGCGGGTGGTCGATCGGAAGCTCGCGGTCGAGGTGCGTGACGTGCCCGGGCAGGAGCGGCTCCACGTGAGCCTCACCCATGGGTTGCATCAGGCGCAGATCGAGGTTGCGATGCCTGCGGTGCTCGCGGCCGGCGAGGATGCGGTGGCGCGCAACGAGCTACGGCTACGGATCAAGCGGGCGACCGACACCATGCTCTTCCGCCCGATGCCGGATCACCGCATCGCGGTGAAGCCGGTGGCGCCGCCGGGCGGGCAGACGACGTTCCGGGCGCCGCGGGGCCGCGGCGGGCGACGGTGAGCGGGGGGCGGCGGGGAGAGGCCGCCGCCGCGCCTCCCGGTCCTCGCTCCACGCGCGACTCGTAGGCCGTAGCGTCCCCCCGAAGCTGCGCGCTCGCGCGGGAGCTGCGGGGTCGGCTCGGCGGCGGCCCCTCCCCGCCTTGTACGCCGGTCGCACTCGCTCGCCCGCGGCGGTGCGGAGGGCGTCTACCGCGCGCGGGCAGTGCGGGTCGGCTTCGCCGCGGGCGGCTGGATGTTGTTGATCGGGGGGCGGGCTTTGGAGGCAAGGTAGTCCTCGTAGTTGCCGAGGTAGCGGGCGGCGTGGCCGGTGCCGACCTCGATGACCTGGGTGGGGAGGCGGTCGAGGAGGTAGCGGTCGTGGGCGACGATGACGAGCGTGCCGGCGTAGCCGAGCAGGGCTTCCAGGAGGACCTCCTTCGCGGTCAGGTCGAGGTGGTTCGTGGGCTCGTCGAGGAGGAGGCAGTTGGCGGGCTCGAGGAGGAGCTTGGCGAGGGCAAGGCGGCTCCGCTCGCCGCCGGAGAGGACGCCCACGCGCTTGTCGACGGCGTCGCCCGAGAAGAGGAAGGCGCCGAGGAGGCCGCGGACGTGCGGGGCGGCTTCGACCGTGGCGGCGCCCATCACCTCCTCGAGGACCGTGTGTGTCTCGTCGAGCATCTCGGCGTGGTCCTGCGCGAAATAGCCGAGGCGCACGTTGTGGCCGAGGCGGCGCGTGCCGCCGTCGAGCGGTAGCACGCCGGCGAGGAGCTTGAGTAACGTCGTCTTGCCTGCGCCGTTCGGGCCGACGAGCGCCACGCGCTGCCCGCGCTCGATCAGCACGTCGGCGCCGTCGTAGACGCGGACGTCGCCGTAGTGCTTCAGCGCGCCGGTCAGCTCGACCACCGCGCGGCCGCTGCGCGGCGCTTCCGGCAGCCGGATCTTCAGCACGCGCCCGTGGCCGTCGGGCGGCGGTAGGCGCTCGATCTTCTCGAGCTGCTTCACGCGGCTCTGGACGAGCGCCGCCTTCGAGGCCTGGTAGCGAAAGCGGTGGACGAACGCCTCGACCCGCTCGATCTCGGCCTTCTGCCCCTCGTACGCCTGGCGCGCGAGCTCGAGCCGCGTCTCCCGCTCCTCGAGGTACCGGCTGTAGGTCATCGGGTAGTCGGTCACGCGGCCGTGCAGGACCTCGGCGATGTGGTCGACCGTAACGTCGAGGAAGTAGCGGTCGTGCGCCACCATGATGATCGTGCCCGCGTAGGCGGCGAGGAACTCCTCGAGCCAGTTGCGCGCCTCGAGGTCGAGGTAATTGGTGGGCTCGTCGAGCAGCAGGATGTCGGGGCGGCGGAGGAGCAGCTGCGCGAGCGCGACGCGCATCTGCCATCCGCCCGAGAGCTCGCCGCAGTCGCGCTCGAGGTCGGCCGCCCGGAAGCCGAGGCCGCGGAGGACGGCCTCCGTCTCCGACTCCGTGTCGTACCTGCCGTGGTGGTCCCACTCCTCGCACACCGCCGTGTAGCGCTCCATGACGCGCGCGTACTCCCCGCTCGCGGGATCGACGGTGGCGAGCGCCTCTTCGACGGCAGCGCGCCGTGCTTCGAGCGCATGCAGCTCGGCGAACGCCGAGAGCGCGTGGGCGCGGACCGTCACCCCGCGGACGAGCACGTGCTGCGGCAGGTACCCGACGGTGGCACCGCGCGGCAGCGCGACGGCGCCCGCGTCGGGCTCGAGATCGCCCGCGATGATGCGGAGGAGCGTCGACTTGCCGGCGCCGTTCGGGCCCGTGAGCCCGACGCGCGCGCCGTCGGGCACGCCCCACGTGACGTCGGCGAGGACGACCTGCCCGCCGTACCGCTTGGCGATGCCGGAGAGGTTCAGCATGCGAACCGTTTAGTTTGCCCATCCGCGCCGTGCCGGTCAACGGACGCGGGCGGCGCGCACCGCGGCGCCCGCGACGAGCAGCACGAGATAGGGCTGGAGCGGGTCGCTGAGCCGCGCCTCGGCGTGTGTCGCGGCGTGGACCAGCGTGCAGTAGATCAGCAGCGCGTAGATCGGCAGCAGATCGCGCCAGCGGTCGCGGAGAAGGAACGTGGCACCAAGCGCCACGACGGGGAGGACGAGCCCCGGCATGAACGCAGCGGTCCACCACGCGCCGAAGGCGAGGACGAGCACGTGGAAGTCGAACGGGTAGGAGCCGCCCCAGTCGGCCTCGGGATCCCCGACCCAGTATGTCGCGAGCTTCTCGGCGGCATAGCGCAGGTACACGAGCGGCTCGGCGGCAATCGACCGCACCGCCCGCGCGCGCCAGTAGCGCTCGCCCTCGAGCGACGAAGGATCCGGCACCGCCGAGCCGGGCGCGTACAGCACGTCGGTCCACACCTGCATGTAGGAGTACCCGCGGTCCCGGACCAGATGGTAGTACTCGGGGCTTCCCGTCCACAGAAGCGCGTTGCTGAGCGCGAGCGGAAAGAGCGCGTGGTAGCGGACGTAGTTGCGCGCGATCCACGGCGTCACGACGAGCGTGGCGCCGAGGGCGTAGGGGAGCGCATGGCGCAGCGCCCGCCGCGCGTGCTCGCGTGCGGCGAACGCCAGCGGCGCGGCGACCGGGAAGAAGAGCAGCGTCGGCCGGACGAGGTCGGCGACGCCGACGACCGCGCCCGCGAGCATGCAGCGCCACGGCGTCGGTGCCCGCGTCGCATCCCAGAGCAGCAGCACGGCGAGCAGGACGACGGGTGTGAACAGCACCTCGCTCATGAGCGGCCGCACCTCGACGATCAGCTGGGTGCTGAGCGCGACGCCGAGCGCGGTGACGACGCCCGCCCTGCGCCCGAACACCCGGCGCGCGAGCACGTACGCGAGCGGAATTGCGGTCGCGCCGAGGAACGCCTGGGCGATGGGCACCGCGCGGTACGATCCGCCCGACACCGCGTACACGGCCGCGAGCCAGAGCGGGTAGAGCGGGACGCGTCCGGGCCAGTCGACGCCGCGTCCGGCCAGGATCGAGCGCGCCAGCCGGTCGTATCCCGGCTCGTCGCCCTCGAGGCGTGCGGCGCTGTCGGGATGCGTCGCGTTCCAGCACGAGGCCGCGTAGAGCCGTAGTGCGACGCCCGCGAGCGTGATCGCGGCGACCGCCCACGCCGCCCGCCGGTCACGGACGCTCACGCGCCGCCGTCCGTGCGGAGGCGCAGTCCCGCCGGCAGGGACTCGTCGAGGAGCCGCGCCTGCTCGCGCGCCTCGAGCGCAACGGGCTCGCGCACGATCCGCGCGGCGCGCTCGCCGTGCGGGGCGGTCTCCAGGCGAAGCGCGACGCGCTCGCGCAGCTCCGGGTCGAGATCGCGTTCGCGGTCGCCGGTCGCACGGGCGAGCTGCGCGAGCGCGAAGGCGTACGCCTCCGCTCGCGGCCAGGGCGCGGCGAGGAGCCGCTCGCTCCACCGCGCCGCGAGGTCGCGCGGCACGACGCAGTTGAGCGGCCCGGCGAGCGGCACGCGCGCCCCGAGCCGGGCGAGCGACCAGAGCTCGGCGTCGGTGACGCGCCCGCGCTCCGCCTCGGCGACGAGGACGCCGCCGAGCTCCGCGCGCGCGGCCGCGGGCAGACGCTCGCAGCTGCCGATCGCCTGCCACATCTCCCGGAGCTCCTGCGACGCGAGCCGCGGACCACGGGCCTTCCCGCGGCGGACGAGCGCCGGACTCACCAGCTGGAGGAGATGCTGCTGCTGGCGAGCGGCCAGGCCGCCCGCGATCCGCTTCCACAGGTTCCACCATTCCGCGCGCCCCTGGACCGCACGCGGGTGACGCAGCTCGGCGGACAGCACGCGCCAGAGACGGTCGACCCGCACCTCGTCACCGGGATCGCCGAAGCCGGGACGGAGGAGGAGCCCGGCCAGGTTCAGCCAGCGCGCCTCGTGCTCCGGCGACCGGCTGCGCGCGGGCTCGAGCGGCCAGAGCGCGTCCCACAGCGCGCGGATGGTGCCGAGCGGCCACGCATCCCGGCCGGCATCGAGCGTCACTTCGAGACGACGGGTGAGCGTCACCGGATCGTCCGGACCTTCGAAGGCCGCGCGCAGCAGGGCCGACGCCGCCTCGATCCGGCCCGGGTCGACGACCACCGCCGCGTCCGCGGGCGGCGCCGGCTCGGCGCCGGCAACGGTGTCGCGCAGCCGGAATTCGAGCCGCCAGCGGTGCTCGGTCTCACGCGAGCGACACCAGAGCTCGAGCGTGCCGATCTCGGTAAGACGGACCTCGAGGTGCACGGGCAGCACGCGATCGGCGAGCTTCCGGCCGAAGCGGACGACCGTCCGCAGCGGCGGCAGGGCCGTGAAAGCGGCCGGATCGACGACGTCGCCAGCGTGCTCGCCGCTCCGATCGGTCGCCGTGTAGAGCGGGAACGCGACGGGCCGATTGGTCACGAGCTCGAGCTCCCGGTCGGCGATCTCGACGGACTCGCCCTCCTCCATGCCGCGCGGCACGATGCACAGCGCGGTCGGCGGCGTGCCGCCGAGCCCGATGTAGTACGTGCGCGCCGCGCCGCCGCCGATGCGGACGCCGAGGCCGCGCCGGACCAGGCCGAAGTACGCCGCGCCGCGGGCGACGGCGAGCTGGAGCGACTCCGCCTCGAGCTCCGCCGGCTGCCAGTCGCCGGCCGGGGCATGCCAGGAGCCGACGACTGCGCAGAGCCGCTCGCGCACCACATGTGGCTCGAGCGCACCGCCGTTGAAGAGGATCGCATCGGGCCGCGCGAGCGCCAGCTCCGCCTGCCCCGCCGGCTCGCGCTGCCGGCCGAGAAACTCCGCGACGTGCCGCGTGACCTCCGGCTCGGCGGCGAACGGCAGGCCCCACTCGCGCGCCGCGAGGTCCGCGGACGGCCGCGGCCGCGCGTCGGCGGGGACGGCCGCGAAGAAGCCGTCGAGCACGATCGCCTCCACCTCGGCGCGCGCGAGCGTCGTCGCGAGGGCGCCGCCGACGACACCGGTCCCGCGTCCCGGCACCGCGATCCGTGCCTCGACGAGCGCCGGGTCGGCCAGGAGCTCCTCCTTGGCGGCGCGACAGCGGCTGACCAGCGCGTGAAACCGCGTCGCGTCGAGGGGGCGGCCGGGGCTGAGGCGCGCCTCGACCGCGCGCGCGATCGCGATGTCCATGTTGTCCCCGCCGAGGAGCAGGTGCTCTCCCACCGCCACGCGTTCGAGTGCGAGCTCGCCCCGGCTCGCGCGCGCCGCGATCAGCGACAGGTCGGTGGTGCCGCCGCCGACGTCGACCACGAGGACAAGCGGATGCGCCGCCACGCGGGCACGCCAGTCCGCCTCGTGGCGCACGAGCCAGGCGTAGAACGCGGCCTGTGGCTCTTCGAGGAGGACGACGTCGGGAAAGCCGGCGTCGCGCGCCGCCGCGAGCGTCAGCTCGCGCGCCACCTCGTCGAACGAGGCGGGCACCGTGAGCACCACGTCCTGCGCGGCGAGCGGCTCGGGGAAGCTCGCGTCCCATGCCTCGCGCAGGTGGCGGAGGATGCGGGCCGAGGCGTCGACGGGCGAGATGCGCGGCACGCCCTCGGCCGCGCCCCAGGGGAGGATCGCCGCCGTCCGGTCGACCCCGCCATGGCAGAGCCACGACTTGGCCGAGGCGACGAGCCGTCCGGGCACGCGTCCGCCCTGCTCGCGCGCCAGGAGGCCGACGCAGAAGTCGCGGCCCGCGGCCCACGGAAGATCGAGGCTCTGCGGCGGCAGATCGTGCGGTCCCGCCAGATAGACGAACGACGGCAGCGTCGGGCGGGGCGCAGTCTCGCCGGGTGCCAAGACCTGCGGCACGTCGAAAATGCGGATCGTTCGTCCCGCCCGGGTGTCGATCCACGCGCACGCCGTGTTCGTCGTGCCAAGGTCGACGCCGACGACGAAGCGGGGCGCCGCCATGCGGCTACGCGATCTCCACCTCCGCGGGCGCGACGACGCGCGCGTCCTGTCCGCGGCGCACGGGCAACGTCACGGTCTTCACGCGCCATCCGCTGTGGCGCAACACGCCGCGAAACGGCGGTGCGCCGGTGACGTTGCCCGTCAGCCGGATCGCGCCGGGATCGAAGCCCGCGTCGATCGTGATTGCGTCACCCTCGGCGCCCGCGAGCACGGGCTCGAGCGCCACCCGCTCGCGGAGCACGCGCCGGCAGCCGTCGTGGATGTCGCGTACAGCGGCGCCGATCTGGTCGTCGCCGTACGGCGCCAGATCCTCCTCGAGGAAGTCGACGAGCCGGCCGGTCGCCTGGAGCGCCGCGAGGAGCCCGAGAGCGCCGTCCTCGGCCGTCGCCCCAGGCGGCGCGGCCACGACCGGGGCCACCGTCTCGCGAGCCGGCATGCGCGGCAGCACGGCGACGAGGAGCAAGGCGAGCACGAACGGGCCGGCGACCAGCCACGCCGTGCAGGCGATGCAGCCGGGCTGCACGGCCACGAGGTAGTTTCCCGCCGCGAGCGCGGCGGCGGGCACGAGCGCCATCACGAGGTTCATGGAGGCACTCTGCTATCACAGCTCACGCACGACGTGAGCAGACCCCGCGGCCGGTCGGTCACGACGCGGCCAGCAGTCCGGCCAGGTCCTTGGCATTCTCGACGCCGTACTGGCGGTAGCAGTTGTTCATCAGCACGTGGACCTGACGGCTCTTGCCGGCGAGGTCGCGGATCCGGCCGACCCACTCCCGGAGCTCCTCGGGACGGTACAGATAGCGGAACCGTTCCGTGGTACTCACTCCCGGCCTGGTCCACGTCTCGACGCGCCGCCCGTGAAAGCGGACCACCGACAGCGCTTCGGACGTCGCGGCCGCCAGGGGCGGCACGCTCGCCGCCGTGCCCTGCGGCTCATCGACGCTCACGTACACGAGGCCCGCCCCGCGGAGGAAGTCGAGCGTCCTCGGGGCGCGACGCTCGGTCATCCAGCCCTGCTGGCGGAACTCGATGGCCACCCGCACGCCAGCGAACCGCTCCGCCGCATGCTCGAGATATGCAGCCGACTCGCGGCTCGGGACGAACCAGCGCGGCATCTGAAAGAGGACGTAGGCGAGCTTCCCCGCACTCTCGAGCGGCGCGAGCGCGGACCGGAAGCGGAGCCAGACCTGGTCGAGGACGTCGGGCGGCAGGTCGCGCATGTAAACGCTCTTCCGGCGACGGAGGTCCGCGGGGAGCGCGCTCTGGAGATCACGATCGAGCCGGAGCGGTTCGATCGGATGCTGCGTGAGCGCGGCGTAGGCCTTCACGCCGAACACGAAGTCCGGACCCGACCGCTCCACCCACCGCCGCGAGTTCTCGAGCGACGGCAACGCATAGTACGTCGCGTCGACCTCGACCACGGGAAAGTGGCGGACGTAATAGCGGAGCCGCTGCTCCGCGGTGGTCACGCTCGGCGGATAGAACGTTCGGCTCGCGAGCAGCGTCTTCTCCGTCCAGGACGCGGTGCCGATCAGCACGTTGCCGATCCGAGCGGGCTCGGGCCCGCGCTGCAACGAGGGGAGCGGCGGCGGCGCCGCGAGCGGGTCGGCGCCGTGGGTCACAGGGGGCACCGGTGACGATCCTCTACGGCGTCTGTGCGTGGGGCCTCGGTCACGCCACCGCAACCGCCTCTTCGGCACGGCGCGGGTGATCGTCGGTCGCTCGGGGTACTCGACGCTCATGGACGTCGCGCAGGTCGGAGCACGGGCGCTCCTCGTCCCCATGCGCGGTCAGACGGAGCAGGAGTATCTGGCGGCGCGCCTGGCCCGCAAGGGTCTCGTCCACGCGGTCGCGGAGCGCGACGTCGACCTGTCCCGCGACGTGCCGCTCGCGGGGCTTCGCCGCGGGCTCGACGGCGTCGTCCGGCGCGGCGCGGACGGTCGAGGAGATCCTAGTCGATCCGCCGGATCTCGCGCAGGTGGCGAAGCGTCCAGAAGACGTCGACGAGGGCCGGCGGCCGCCGCGCGCTCCCGTCTCGCCGGACGTCGGTCCAGGCGGGAGCGGCGCGACGCGCACTCATGTCTATCCGCCGAGATACCGCGGGTTCGTCACCCGGAGCTTCTCGCGCACGGTCTCCCGGACGTGTTCACGGACGGCGCGCCCGAACGGCTCTCGGTCTGTCTCACCTTCCCGGATCCGTCGCACCAGCGATTCTGTCAATCCCCGGACCGCCGTGCGCAGTGAGTCGAGTCGCGCCGGCGGTTCGCCGTCGACACGGAGGAGGTGCGCCAGGCGCTCCCACTCGGCGAGCAAGCTCTGTTCCTCGCTCGCCATCTCGCGCTCGACGATCGCGAGGACGTTGGCCGCGACACGGGCGTGAAAACGCGTGACGCCGTCGAGCGCCGGCACGACGTCGGCCTCGAGGAACTCGCGCACCGCGGTGAGGAGCTCGCGCGCCGTCGGCCGGTCCTGCACCTCAGGCCCCTTCGGTCAGGTCGAGGAGCTCGAGCTCCGTCTCGGCCGTCCGGCGCCCGAGGCTCGCGAGCTCGACGCTCTTCACCCCGGCGAGGAACGTCTGCATCTGCATGATGCAGATGATGCCCCACTTGAGGTTGCCGAAGACCTCCCACCAGCGCACGGCTGTCGGATCGACGCGGACCCCGGCGGCGCGCTCGTACATCGACACGAAGGCGGCGCGGTCGCACAACCCGCCCACGGGGTTGGCGTCCGCGCCGAAGCGCCAGGCGCGGACGCAGAGCCAGCCCAGGTCCTCGAGCGGATCGCCGACGTGCACCATCTCCCAGTCGATCACTGCACGCAGGCCCTCCGGCCCGAAGATGACGTTCCCGACGCGATAGTCGCCGTGGACGAGCGTGCGTCGCGACGTTGCCGGCATGCGCACGGCGAGCCAGCGGAGCGCCAGCTCGAACGCGGGGTGCGGCTCGGGGGCGAGGGCGCGGAACAGCGACTCGTACCGGCCGAGCTCGACGGCAGCCCCCGTGTCCGCCGCCGGCCGCGCAAGGAAGTCCAGCGGGGCTACGCCGAGTTTGATCGCGTGCACGCGGGCAAGCGCCGTCGCGAGCTGCTCGGGAAGCGCCGCCCGCGCGGACGCGTATTCGGCGTCGCGCAGGAGACGCCGGGCGAGCGTCTCGCCCTCCACGTAGTCCATGACGAAGAACGGCGCGCCCAGCACCGCCGGGTCTTCCTCGCACCAGCGCACGCGCGGCACCGCGACGCCCGCCGCCGCGGCGGCGCGCAGCAAGAGGAATTCGTGGCGGCGGCTCGTCTCGATCACGTGCCCCGGCGGGTCGCGGCGGAGAACCAGCCGTTCCGTCGCCCCGTCGGGCGTCGTCATCGTGAACAGCCAGGTCTCGCGCGAGGCGCCGCCCGGCAGCCGGCGCAGCTCCGTGACGCGCGCGTCGGTACCGAGCTGGGCGCCGAGGTAGGCCGCGAGCCCGGCCGCGAGATCAGTCAAGGTGATGCATCAGGTCGTCGTCGTCGTCGTCGTCGAGCAGCACGAGCTCCGCACTCATGACGGGCACCACGTCGTGGGTCGCATGGCGGGCAAAGTACGCGCGCGGCGCGGCCGTTTTCAAGCCGTGTCCTGTCGCTTGGCAGCCGCAGTTCCGTGCGCTACACCACGACGCCATGGCCGAGCTCTCCGCGGAGGATCGCGTCGCCATCGGCGAGCTGCTCGCCTCGTACTGCTATGCGATCGACCTCGGCCGCTGGGAGACGCTGCCGCAGCTTTTCACCGACGACTGCCGGCTCGATTTCGGCGCGACGATGGGAGTCCACGAAGGCCGCGAGGGCCTGCGCGCGTTCACCGACTCGCTGCGTGCCGCGAGCATCCGCATGCGTCACTACCTGACCAACGTCGTCATCGCGGGCGACGGCGAGCGCGCCCGCGCCGAATCCTACGTGCTCGCCTTCGTCGGCGAGCCCGGGGCGCTCCACCAGACCACGGGTCGCTACGAGGACGAGCTCGTCAAGCGTGGCGGCCGCTGGGCCATCCGCCTGCGCCGCGCCGTCATCGAGCTGCCGCCGACCTAGCGCGTGTGAAGCCCGCGCTCGGCCTGCGGGGCATCGTCGAGAACGAGCGCCGCTATGCGTGGCTCATCGCCCTCGCGGTTCTGACCGGCGTCCTCGGCGCGGTCGGAAACGTCGTCTTCCGCGACGCGATCCTCGGTGCGACCTGGCTCTTCCAGGGCCGCGTCGCGCCACTCGGCCGGATCGGTATCCCGCTCGCGCTCATCGGCGGCGGGCTCGTGCTGCTCGCGCTCGACCGGCTCTTTCCGGGCGAGGTGCTCGGCTACGGGTTCCCGCGCTTCCTCGAGATGCTCCATCTGCACGGCGCCAGCGTGAAGCGGCGCTGGATGGTCGTGAAGACGCTCGGCGCGGCCATCTCGCTCGGCGCCGGCGCCGCGGTGGGACGCGAAGGACCGATCGCGCAGATCGGCGGCTCGATCGGCGCGGCGGTCGCCCGTCTCGCCCGGCTCGCCACCGAGGAGCGGAAGGTGCTGATCGCCTGCGGTGCGGGCGCGGGCATCGCAACGACGTTCAATGCTCCGCTCGGTGGCCTCCTGTTCGCGCAGGAGATCGTGCTGCTCGGCGAGGTGCATCTGGCGAACTTCAGCCTGATCGTCGTCGCCACCACGACGGCCGTCGTGGCCGCGCGCGGCCTGCTCGGGAACCAGCCCGTGTTCCCCGTGACGCCGTTCGAGCTGGACACCTACTGGGAGTGTTTCACGTACGGCGTCCTCGGGGTGGTGATCGGCCTCCTGGCGGTCGGCTACATCCGGTTCTTCCACGCGGTCGCCGCCCGCGCGCGCCGGAGTCCCTGGCCGCGCCCGCTCGTGCTGCTCGCCGGTCTCGCGCTCGTCGGGTTGCTCGACGTCGTCGTGCCGGGGAACGTCTCCGACGGCTATCCGGTCGTCGAAGGGGCGCTGGCGGGCCGGCTGGCACCCGGCCACATGGCCGTGCTCGCCGCCGCGAAGATCGCCGGTAGCAGCGTCTCGCTCGGGTGCGGCGCGCCCGGCGGCGTGTTCGGCCCGATCTTCTTCATCGGCGCGATGACCGGCGGGGCGTTCCGCGGTCTGTCGGCGCTGCTGCTGCCCGGCCTCACGGGCCCGCGCGGGTCCTATGCGCTCGTCGGCCTCGGCGCGTTCCTCGCTGCCACCACGCACGCGCCGCTCACGGCCATCTTCCTGCTCTTCGAGATGACGCAGAGCTACACGGTCACCATCCCGGCGCTCATCACGGCGATCGTCGGGCTGACGATCGCCACCCGGCTCGAGCCCGAGTCGATCGACACCCTCGGTCTCACCGCCGAGGGCAAGAGCCTGCATGCCACGACGGATCGGCAGATGCTCGACCGGATCCCCATTGCCGCCGTCTATCGTCGGGACAGCGAGACGATCCCGGAGCGCGCCACCCTCCCCGAGGTGCTGCGCATCGTCGCCGGGAGCCGGAGTGTCACCTTTCCCGTCGTCGACGACGCAGGCGAGCTGGTCGGGGTGCTTGCCTTCGGCGCACTCCGCTCGATCCTCCTCGAGGAGAACCTCGGGCCACTGGTGGTCGCCCGCGATCTCTGCGAGCCGCACTTCGTTCGGCTGACCCCGGAGGCGAGCCTCGGCGACGCGTTCCGGCTGCTCGAGGGCGAAGCGCTCGAGGACGTGCCGGTCGTCGATCCCGAGAATCCCCGCCGGCTGCTCGGCCTGCTCTCGCGGGCCGACGTGATCGCGGCCTACAACCGGACCGTCGCCGCGCTCGGGGCGCTACCCGCCTCCGCACGCCCGGGACCGCAGTGGGCCGACTCGTACCGCGTCGGCGTCGTCTCGACGCCAGGCGCGTGGGTCGGGCGATCGCTCCGCGACATCGATTGCCGGGCACGGTACGGCGTCGCCGTGCTCGCCGTGCGGCCGTCGGGACGCATCGAGTCCGGATACGAGCTTCCGGACCCCGACCGACCGCTCGGCGCCGGTGACAGCCTGGTGCTGGCAGGAACCGCCGAGGCGCTGCGCGTCGCGCAGGCTCTCTAGCGGGCTACGCGCTCGCCGCCGCGCGCTTGCGGTTCCGCGAACCGGGTGGCCGGCCCGGGCCTCGCCGCCCGCGGCGCCGGCGCCGCCGCCGTGTCCCCGTCTTCTGTCCCTTGCCGCCCGTTCCCCCGAGAAGACCGGAGATCGCCTTGCTGATCTCCTGGCGAACGAGATCGCGGATCACCGTGATGAGACTCTTCTGGCGCGGCATGCCGCCACCTCCTTGTGAGGATGAAGAGGCTTGCTCCTACTCCAAGCCGTACGCGGCCGCAAGACTTATCGGATGATTTCGGGCTGATTTCCTTCGAGATGTAACCGTTCCACCTGGACGAATTCCATCTCCGCCAGACGTCGTTGTATTTCGACTACGCCCGGAAACGACCCCGCAACACGCCCCGATGCACGATAAATGTAATCGTGCACGGGCGAGCGGATCATCGGAAAAACAGCCATGTGACGAGCGCGAACACGGGTATCAGAACGGGCAATGAATAACGGATGATGTACCCAAAAAACGACGGCATGGATACCCCCGATTCCTCCGCGATCGACTTCACCATGAAATTCGGCGCATTCCCGATGTAGCTGTTCGCGCCCATGAACACGGAGCCGGTGGCGATCGCACGCAAATACGCCGCGTGCGCTTCGATCAGTCGTGGAATCGCGACGTCTTCACCGACGCCCGGATACAGGCGGCCGAGCGCGGTCGACAGAAACGTAAGGTACGTCGGTGCGTTGTCGAGGAACGACGAAAGGATCCCGCTCGCCCAGAAAAAATGCGCCGGCTCGCGCACCGCCCGGACCACGAATGCCATGGCCCCGCGCTCTCCGACGCGCAGCATCGCCAGCGCGGGGATGATCGTGGTGAAGATAGCGGCGAAGAGGATCGCCACCTCGCGGATCGGCCCCCACGAGAACTCGTTCTGCTCCCGGATACGCGCCGACGTGGTCAGCCACGAGGCGGCCATCATCGTCGCCAGGACGGCATCGCGCACGAGGTTCTGCACCTGCTGCCGCACGCCGAGGATCACCACGTCGCCGCCCGACCAGATGCCCGACACGATCACGGCGCCGAGCACGCCGCCGAGGAACAGCAGGTTGTGCCAGCCCTCGATGGCGAGCGGCTCACGCGGGCCGCGATGCGGCTCGCGGACGAGCGCGTCCTCGCGCCGCCAGTAGTAGACGTCGTGCGCCGCGTAGACGGCGAGCACCACCAGGGCCGCCGTCGCCATCTCCTTCCATACCGTGAAGGTCCAGAAGAACGGTACGCCGTGCAGGAACCCGAGGAAGAGCGGCGGGTCGCCGAGCGGCGTGAGGGCGCCGCCGATGTTCGCCACGAGGAAGGTGAAGAAGACGATCGTGTGCGCCCGATGGCGGCGCGCGCGATTGGCGCGCAGCAGCGGCCGGATGACGAGCATCGCTGCCCCCGTCGTACCGACCCACGACGCGAGCACCGTCCCGATCGCGATCAGCACGCAGTTGGTCGCGGGCGACCCGCGCAGCGATCCGCGGACGTAGATGCCGCCACCGATGGTGAAGAGCGTCGAGATCAAGATGATGAACGGGACGTAGTCGACGACCGCCACATGGGCGAGCTCGTGGACGGCCGGTACGCCGTAGCCGAGCACGAACGGCCCCGCCAGCACCACCGACCAGGCCGCCGAGACCTTCGCGTAATGATGGTGCCAGAAAACGGGCGCGAGCAGCGGGAACAGCGCGATCGATAGGAGGATCCCCGCGAAGGGGATCGCGCTCCACACGGGGAGAAGCGAGCCGAGTTCGAGTTCCACGGCGGCTCAGTTCACGGCCGGCCGCGGACCGTCACGCGGTCGACGATCCGCCCGAACTCGCGCTCCGTCAGGATCCGGCGGTCCACCAGCTCATGGGCGTCTCCGTAGGGTCGGCCCTCGACGATCCGGCGCGCCATGCTCGGCGTGACGCCGGGGAGATTTTCGATGGCGCGCCGGGAGCCGGCGTTCAGGTCGACGACATTCGGCGCCGGCGTTTCACGGTGGCCGTGCAGCAGCCCGCACGCGGGCGCGACGAGCGCGACCACGAGGCAGACGGCCCGCACCGCGTGACCACTCGGCATGAGCGCCGGAGCCTATACCCGCAGCCCCGGCTCAGCGAAAGAGCCGGCCCATCCAGCCGAACAGCCGTCGCCCCCCCGACTCGATCGCACGCCCGCCGCCGCGGAGCGCACCTCCCAGCCCGTCGCCCACGGCGGTCCAGACCCCGCGGTGTCGATCACACTCGCGCTGCGGCTCGGTGCTGGTGAGGAAGGGCTCGCGCCGCGACTCCGGGCAGCCAGCTGTCGCGAGCAGTCCGGACGACGGATCGACGTCCCGCCAGACGATGTCGTCGGGGACCGGGAACGGCCGCGCCGCGCCGGCGCCGGCAGTGGCGCGCACGAAGTCGATCCAGATGGGAAGCGCCCCCTGCGCGCCGGTGAACCCGGTCGGCGCGCCGTCGTCGAACCCGACCCACACCCCCACCACGACCTCGGGCGTGAACCCGATGAACCAGGCGTCGCGCGTGTCGTCCGTCGTTCCGGTCTTGCCGGCCGCAGTGCCGTCGATGCCGGCGCGGCGGGCGCTTCGTGCCGTTCCCGCGTCGACCACGCGCTCCAGGAGGTGCGTCACGAGATACGCGACGCCCGGGTCGAGAACGCGCGTCTCCTCGGTGGGCGCCGCGTAGAGCGTCTCACCCGCCGACGACGTGATGCCGACGACGAGCTGCGGCGGTCGCTTGATGCCGCCCGTCGCGAACACACCGTAGGCCGCGGTCAGGTCGACGAGGGACGTCTCCGCGACGCCGAGCGCCAGCGCCGGGACGGCCGGCAGCGGGCCCGGAATGCCGACGTCGCCCGCAGCTGCGACGACCGTGTCGAGGCCGACGTCGAGCGCGAGACGCGCCGTCGCGGCGTTCATCAACTCGGCGAGCGCATCCTCGACGGGCACGCTGCCGTGGAAGACTCCGTCGTAGTTGACGGGCCGCCACATGCGGGCGCCGGCCGGCACCGCGAGCGGCACGTCGTCGAGCGGCGAGACCACCGTGCGGACGCCGCCGTTGTGGTTGCGGGCCGGGTCGAGCGCG